>Ga0307440_1000086_pt1 | contig 38635 bp, 35 predicted proteins | sample SalMarWE160410MG_FD_202150 | JGI IMG/M metagenome (GOLD analysis project Ga0307440, IMG submission 202150) | Salt marsh sediment microbial communities from the Plum Island Ecosystem LTER, Massachusetts, United States - WE1604-10 | ecosystem: Environmental > Aquatic > Marine > Intertidal zone >...
GAGGCAGATCTACGATGATCTGAATCTGGCAAAAATGGAGGCGGTGAGAAGAAACACGAATATTTGCATCACCTTTAGCACGGCGAATAATAATTACAGGGTATTTGTGGACCCGGATTCAAATGGGGTTTATGCATCACCACCCGATACCATATTAAAAGACAATGTCGCGTTGGAAAATAGTGTAAAAATAAGCAATACAGCAACGATCGCATTTAATAATAGGGGAATGGCTGCCAGCATCGGCAATGTCAATGTGACCAACCCCACAGGCACCATGCGCATTAGTGTAATTACTACCGGCAACATCTCGATTTCAACCCTATAATAACCTGCCTTTCGCTGCCGCAGCTTTTTCTTGTCAAACCTTAATCTGCGAAATAGAATACACGCGTAAGTTTGAGGCCGAATTGAACCCAATCCTGAATGGAATTGACAACCTCGTCTGAAATTTATAGGTTTCATCGGATTACAGAGGAAAAAATATCGGAAGATTATTGACCCAAACCGTCATCCAGGCTACCCGGAAACTGGGATATGAACGCATGAGGCTCGATACGATTCCTTCAATGAAACAGGCAATTGTGTTATACAAGGCATTGGGGTTCAAAGAAATCGCACCGTACCGGTTCAACCCCATCGAAGGCGCGGCCTGCTTCGAGTTGAATTTAAAATGGCTAAATGGTTTGGATCGTTAATAGGGTTAAGATCGTTTGGATCGTTCATAAGGTAACGCTTTTGCATCTTGAAAATTTTGGTTCTCGGAGAGACCAAACGATGATAAATGAGGAATGCATCTATGCTGAAACTTAAAATCAGGATCTTTAAAAATAATGACAACAAGCCGGATACCACCATGACCGTGCCCCTTGGCATTGTCAAAGTGGCGTCAAAATTGGTGCCGCGAAAAGCCGTAAAGGTTCTCGACGATCTGGGTATCGATCTCAATCAAATCATCGAGATCTCCAAGTCCGAAGAAGTGATGGGAACCCTGGCCGAAATCGAAGAACACAAAAAACACAGAAAGATCATCATCTCCATCGAATAGATCAAGTATATGAAATCATGAAAGACCCGGAAGAAAAATCACCGGTAATTGAAAAAATCAGAAACGATCTGTTCGAATTCGCCGTCGACCGTGAAGATATCAAATGGCTGATGGAGCGACTCCCGGAAGAAGCGAACATCGAACGCAGTGCCGTTGAGTACGAACTTCAAATACTCAAGATCATCAGCGTTGGATGGAGCATATCGTATTATCTGGAAAACAATCCTCTCAAGAATCCGATCCTGGAACTTTTCTGGATGGCGATTTACGAATTTTCCCAGCATCTGTCCAAGACAACCAATCTGATGATCGATCAAAATATCGATTACTTTCAGATCCTCAAGGATCGTCTCGATATCTATGTGAATGCCCTGGCCCAAAATCCCGATGCACCGGAACCTGCCGCCGTCATCGGCCCGGAATTTGCCAGGACCTGCGGAAACGTCGATGATATTTTCACCTTCATGACCGGCTCAAAAATGTTCATTTTCGTCACCGGCCGGGTCAGGAAATACATTGAAGCCATAGCGCTGAAATAGTCCGGAAGCTTCCGGTTTATAACCCCCTTGAGGAGAATCGCTTTGGCGGAATAACTTGAAATCTTTTATAAAAAATAAAGGAAGGACGAAACCAGGAGGAATAAATGAAAACAGCCATTGTGGGAATCGGCGGCGTGGGCGGATACTTTGGCGGATTGCTGGCAAAACAATATAATGATGATAAAAATGTCGAAATCGTATTCGTCGCCCGGGGGAATCATCTCGAACAAATCAAGAAGAACGGATTAAAACTCATTACGGAAAAAGAAACGATGATCGTCCGGCCGGATCTGGCCACCGACGATCCGTCAGGCGGCGGCGTATTCGATTGCGTTATTTTTTGTGTCAAGGCCTATGACCTTGAAAACAGCGCCGAACTCCTGTCGCCTTCCATCGGCGAAAATACCCGGGTTATCACGTTGCTCAACGGCGTTGACAATGCTGACAAGCTGCGTGTTCTTCTCAACAAAGGAAAGATATTGAATGGATGCGTCTACATCAGTGGGCTCATCGTCCAACCCGGCGTGGTTCAACAGAAAGGGGCTTTAACCCGACTTTTTTTCGGAAATGAATCCGATAAAGAGATCGACGGCAAAAAGCTTGAAACTTTTTTCAAAAAATCAAATATCGATGCGCAGTACCGAACAGATATCGAAAATATCGCGTGGGAAAAATATGTCTTCATTTCTCCCTTTGCCAGTGCAACGACGTATCTGCAAAAAACCATGCACGGCATTTTGGACAGTGACAATGGAAAAGAACTTTTGGAAAAACTGCTTACCGAAGTCTTTAGCATCGCCAAGGCAAAACAGATTATGCTGCCGGAGAATATCAGGGACCAAATCATAGAAAAAGTCAGCGGCTTTCCCAAGACAACCAAAACATCCATGCAAACGGACTTTGAAAAAGGAAGCAGAGCCGAACTCGAAACATTCACCGGATACATCGTCCGTGAAGCCCGTAAATTTGGTATACCTGTTCCGACACATGAACATGTTTATGATGCTTTAAAGAAACAATTGCACGGATAGAAACCTGCTTTCAATGTACCATGTGCTCTGAGGATTTTCCGTTAATACCGTGATGTTGACTTTCCGGTCCTCCAATCGGATGGCTTGGTTTTCCGTAATTTCTAGCCAATGATTCATATTTTGCTTTCAACAGATCGAAGCCGTTCTTTTCTTTTATTTTTTTCAACAACTGGTATGGAAGATACCATTCTTTATGATACGTACCGATTTTTCTGAATGTATTAATATTTTCGGCAACCAACAGGTCAAAGGCGGTTTTACTCATTCCCAAAAAATATGCCGCCTTGTTTAGACTTACGCAACTATCTGTTTCTATATAGCATTCTTCTTTGGGGTGATATGCGCGCGGCAATACGATTTTCTCAATTCGCCCCTCATCCTTTATCACTTTAGAAACGGAATAAGAGTGAAGCGCAATCAACAGCCATTTTAACCTGGTTTTTCGATGTGATTCCGGAAGGGATTTAAGATCGAGTTCAGGGTGATTATCGATAAATTCACGGCATGCATTCCTAATTTTTAAAGCTCTCCAGGAAGCGATTCTTTTGAGTCTTGCCTTTTTATATTGACTCACACTCCTTCCCAAATACTCCCTGGGATTTTTGCCGCCGTATTTTCTTAAAAATTCCAATTCTTTTTCAACTTCTGAAAAGAGGGTGAAACCCATTCTCTCTCCGTAGATTTCTTCCCGGATTTTTTCAAGCTCGTATCGTGAACCGGAGGATAAAGCGCGTTCCGTTCTTTGTTTAAGCGCCAGCGCATCATCGAATACCTTTTTGGTTACAGTTTTCAATTCACCGTCTTCATAGCGTTCAAACCATTGATTGAGTATGCGTGTCGGATTGATTTCCAGCGTATTTTCTAAAAAATCCAATATCGGTTTAATCTCTTCATAAGGGATCCGTTCCTGTTCCTTGACATAGAAAAGATCCTTGATCATTTCCTTGATATCGATCCGGTTCAATCCCTGTTTGGTAAATTTTTCTTCCATGGCATTTTCAATTCTTTTCTCAACGGTTTGAATCGCCTCGTTGAAAATTCTGTAATCGACCTTCTTAAAATCTTTGTCCTGGTAAAATTCGCGATAAAGATCTGCTTCCGAATCATCGGGATGCAGGTATAACCATAACCGCACCATCTCTCTGAAATACGTCCCGTCGACTCTTTTTACCGCCTGATACGGGGGATCTTCGCCAAAAATTAATTTATAATTTTCCGTGGAGATGGAGTTGATTCTTCCGTGAACCAGATTATACAACAAATCATAGGGCAATCCGATATCCTCAGCCAACTCGGATACCCTGCCGCTGGAAACCCTTTCAAGTATTTTTTGTAAAATCTTTTTGCTGAGCTCAACCCGTTGTCGCCCGAAAGATTTTGGTTTTGAATACATACTAACGACCTCCGAACCGGAAAATACCTTTAAAGTGCATCATCTATTAATTGTCTGATCCAACAAGAAAAAACCGCTTCCTTCTCCTTTTAAAAAGCCGATTTTAAAAAAATATCCAAGGGAGAAGGGCGGCGCAAAATCCGGCGCAATTAATGTATCTTTATTTAATCTTAAAATGCTCATTTAAAAAAAAATGTCAATGATGAGGATTCGGAACAAAAATGAACATTTTTCAAAGATCTCAAAATGATGCTTGATCACCGCGCACTTTTAAATTATTCTAAAATCAGATGATTTTAGAATCGACCCCTAAAAACATAGAAGTCATCTCAAAATTAGGATTTTCGTTCGAGATTAAGGCGAGGCCGAGGACCAACCCGCAGGCATACTGAAGTATGTCGAGGACTTGAGCCGAGGGCTCAACGCCGATACTTGCCCGCCTCCGGCGGATCGGAAGAAAAGACTTTTTTGAGATGACTTATAGCAGGAAAATCACATGATTACCTTGTTGGATTATGGTGCCGGCAACGTCCGAAGCGTTATTAATGCCGTTGAAAGTCTTGGAGAAGAGATCAATGTTGTCGCCGGCCCGGATGATATTTTGTCCGCTGAAAAACTGATTTTTCCCGGCGTCGGCAATTTCGGGAGTATGATGCGGATTTTGCATCAGAAAAGCTTCGTAGACCCCTTAAAAGTTTATCTGTGCTCCGGAAGGCCGTTTTTCGGTATATGCCTGGGGTTACAGGCCCTTTTTGATAAGAGCGAAGAGGCCCCTGAACTGGATGGGTTGGGCATTCTCCCAGGATGTGTGAAAAAGTTTGACATCGATCTGTCGGTGCCGCACATCGGTTGGAACGGCCTCAATATAAAAAAAGCGAGTCGAATATTCAATGGCTTGCGGGGAGACGAAAAGTTTTATTTCGTCCATTCATTTTACGTGGAATCGGAAAACGATGACGTCATTTTGACCACCACCGACTACGATGTGGAATTTACAAGCAGTATTCACCACGATAATATCATCGCAACACAATTCCATCCGGAAAAAAGCGGTGATCAGGGGATACTACTTTTAAAAAACTTTATCCAACAGACTCGCGAACAAACCGCTTTGAACCATGTTTCCCGAGGCACCCGGCTGGCGAAAAGAATCATTGCCTGCCTGGATGTTCGATCCAACGACCAAGGGGACATGGTGGTCACAAAAGGCGATCAATACGATGTCAGAGAAAAAGGCAAGGTCAGGAACCTTGGCAAGCCGGTTGAACTCGCCGAAAGATATTACAAAGAAGGGGCCGACGAGATTACGTTTTTAAATATCACGGGCTTCAGGGATTTTCCCCTTGAAGATATCCCGATGTTGGCGGTATTGAAACAAACCTCGAAACATGTTTTTGTTCCATTGACCATCGGCGGCGGTATTCGAGATTATGTGGATAAGGATGGAAAGAAATATACCGCCCTGGAAGTCGCTGATGCATATTTTCGATCCGGGGCGGACAAAATTTCCATCGGAAGCGATGCGGTTTTAATCGCTGAAGATTATATTAAAACAGGTCATATGACCGGAAAAAGTTCCATTGAACAAATATCCGAAGTCTATGGCGCCCAAGCCGTTGTCGTATCCATCGACCCTAAAAGGGTCTATGTTTCTTCACCGGACAATGTCAATCATCATGTCATCAGAACAGACACCAAGGGCCCCAACGGGGAAGAATATTGCTGGTATCGATGCACGCTTAAGGGTGGCAGAGAAGGCAGAGATATAGATGCCGTCACCCTTGCACAAGTGTGCGAAAAGCTGGGCGCCGGAGAGATTCTGTTAAACTGTATCGATAAAGACGGTACCAATTCAGGTTATGATATCGAGCTTGTCAATGCCGTCAAAAACGCAGTCGGCATTCCGGTTATTGCATCCAGCGGCGCCGGTTCTGTGGAGCATTTTTACGAAGTGTTTACAAAAACCAAGGTGGAATCCGCTTTGGCAGCCGGCATATTTCACAGAAAAGAAGTCCCGATAGCCGCAGTAAAAGCGTATTTGAGAGACAAAGTGGAAATTCGGGCAATTAGATAGTGCCCGAACGAAAACCAGGATTTTTCGTTAAGATCAAGCCTCCGGCCCATAGGGTCTGCGCCCCGGAGGGGAAGACGAAAATTTTAACCACAGGAATACGGCTAGTATTTCGAGGATTAAAATTTTCGTCTGACGCAGATATTGGCGAAAAAGACAGTTTTCGTTCAGACACTAAATAAAGGAGACAAAACATGGCAGTCATTACCATCAGTCGAGATTATGCCGCCGGCGGAAGAAGACTCGGGCGCAGTCTGGCCAAAAAACTCAACTATCAATATGTCGACAAATCCTTATTTCAAAAAATCGCCGAAGATCTGGACGTATCTGAAAATAACCTGGAATCCTTTGAAAAAAGCAGAGAATATTGGATATCCAACATTTTTTCCAAACTTTTCAGCCGGGACTACGTTCAGCGAATTGTCGGACGCGATAAACGGGTAGTCGAAGAAAAAGAATACCAGGACAGTCTGAAGCATCTCATCCGGGAAACAGCCAAAGAAGACAATGTGGTCATCATTGGACGGGTTGCATACTTTTTCCTAAAAGATACGCCGAATTGCTTTCATATCCGGCTGTCCGCCCCAAAGGATTGGCGAAAAAGATATGCCGTTGAGAATCTGAATATACCCGAACATCAGGCCGAAAGCGTTTTGGAAAGACGAGATATCAATTCGCTTTGGTTTCGCCGGCTGATTTGCGGAGAAGGATACGACAGCCTGCATTATTTTCATTTAACCTTGAACATGGGATTTATGCCACCTGAAAAAGCGATTGGTATTATTATATTACTGATAAGTTAAACATATCATTTCCGAGCTACAATCCAACAATCAATGTTCCCAAGACAGATATGATTAAAATCATGACCATCAAAATAACGTCGAGTATTCCATCAACAATTCGATCCAACATGGTATCCTCCATCATCTCAAACTTGAATTAAACGTTATCATAAAAAAAATCCTGAGCCTCTTGAACTGAATTGAAAATTATCCAATCCCGCTTAATGGTAACCCCGTTTTTTTCCCTGGTAACTTCAATCGCGGTATTTCCGTGATATTCATACTTTTCCTGGTAATCCGAATAATAGTTTTTCAGCGTCATGGTTCTTCTCCTTTCAAATGGCAGGATGTTTATAATTATAACCATGTGTTTATTATAATAAACATCAAGGGCAAAAAAAATTATCTGAATTCCCTGCAAATCCAGATAACCTTTCCGATAATGCGAATGCTGTTTATCTCGTCGTCTTTAAGATATATCGGATCATACTCCTTGTTGTCACTATGCAAAACCAGTTTGTTGGGATGCTTTTCCAGCCGTTTAACCATGATGGTATCATCGACGCCCACAGCGTATACCGCACCCGCTAAAATATCCTTTTGAGATTCATCAATCAGTACGGTGTCGCCATCCTTTATTTCAGGTTCCATACTGTTACCGAAAATGTCCATTAAAACCATTTTGCTCATATTTCCCTTGGTAATCAACCAGTCCTTTCGGAAACCGTAATATCCTTTAATTTCAGATCCGATTTCAAAAGATCCGCCACCGGCGCTCAAACGCGCTTTAACCTTCGGAACATTTTTAAAAACCGAATCGTCCGCAGCCGATGCTTTCAGAAAGGTCGGACCTGAGCCTGTTTCAATCCAGTCAGGATTTAAACCGAATATGCGATATAACTGCAGTATCCATTTATCCGGAATAGAATCTTTTTTTCGGGCTTGCGTAATCGCCGACCGGTTAATCTTCAAAGCAGATGCCAATTCTGTTTGCGAAGCGATGCCCGTGGCATCGAAAACCCTTTGCAAAAAAGATTCGAATCGATAAGCGACCATTTTATTTCTCCGTTATTATGAATCGAAACCGGGGGTGTTTATTTTATTAAACACACTGCTTAATAAATTGCAACAATTTTTTTTAAAAAAATGCATCGCCCACAAAAAAATCATCGCCAATACCGCGCGGCTGCGCGTCTTTATGGAAAAAAAGCTGTCTGGCGGCGATTCCCGTTACTTTTTCTTTGCCTGTTTTTTTATTCGTAAAAGGCCGGGACTGTTGTGAAAATACATGAGCGGAGAAAAATATCCCGCAGCAATAAAATATTTTTCGAGATCATCGAAAAGAACGGGCCGGTCGGGCCATCGGTACTGTTTTTCACGCTGTTTCAATTGTTGCCAGACTTTATCCGCCAGTGGTTTTTCACTGAATACCGCTTCTTCAGCCGGGTCACAAAGAAACATTTCGCAGATGATCGGCTTAATTCTCCACATACATCCATGAATGTCAAGGTATATGCATTTGAAGCCGGTATTGGGTTTAACCAGCGCCGCCGATAAAGCCCTGATCTCCGATTCTTCCGATACCAGTACGTTCACCACCATGTCCGCGAAAAAGGTGATGATACCTTCACGGGAACAGCAGGCGCTGACCTTGCTTTGGTAACATTTCAGGGTACAGATATTTTCAAAATGTTCGCCAAGGAATGCGTCCACCGTGTTGCGAAACATCAGATAATCGGAAATCTGCGATAAAAGCCGCTGCTTTTCCTGTTTTGAAATCGTTTTAAGATGACGATGCACCATATTCAGCGTTTCTAACTGCTCTTTCTGATACGAACTCATAAATTCCTTCCAAAAATATTTCTCATTTTGATGGCGTCATTTTTTTTATCATTATTTTAAATGTTTTCCAAGCAATGATATTGAAAATGTAGGCCCGGATCCGGGGACGGGGAACCAAAATCTCACGGGTCAAAAACGGCGGCTGGTTCCATTTCTATTGACCCTTTCCATAATAATGGGATAAAAGTCGAGAAATATAAAAATCAGACAAAGATGCTCGGCACCCCCCAAGCAATGGATCCGTGCCATAAAGTGCGCGGTCTGCGGGAACATGCCGATATAACTTTATTGATAATACCTGTTTTGCAGGTCAACATATCGGAAAAACAATATGAAAAAGAGCTTAACTCAACCATTATTCAGACACCCCAGTCTTGTAGTGGCGCCTTGCAAATTCGGTCATGGCGTGTTCACTACCGCCTATATTCCGGCCGATACGACGGTGGAAGAATGCCATCATTTGCGTATCAGAGAAAAAGACTGTGCCGGTATTTTAGACGACTATGTGTATCATTTGGAACCGGATGATGAGGATACAAAAGCGGCTGCCGAATATTATTCGCTGCCGTTGGGGTGCGGAAGCATTTATAACCACGCCGAAAACCATAACATTGAATATTGGCATGATACTCAGAGAGACCTCATCATTTTCTACACCACTACAGACGTAGCAGCCGGCGAACAGCTTTTTATTAATTATGGTAAAGATTGGTGGAAAACGCGTGAACGCAAGCCCGATAACAACCAATGACACTGTCTTTCGACGACACCAACATTTCAACGGAGATATATGATGGTATCCCGTTACAATATCCATTGAAACAGTACGTAACCCTGTTTAGATTTTATAGAAACAGGTAGATTTGAGCAGGTTGACGGAATAAATTGTTTTTGATATTTGGTAAAGAGTTTGACGGATTTCGGTTGTTTCTTTTTTTGAAATGTGTTCGTTCTGTTCACAATTTAAATGGTTACATACCCGGAATCGTAAAATAATGTGACTTATGAGACTGATCCTCAACATCATCCTTTTAATCGCAACTTTGGTTGCATCTTATGCCGAATATGCTTATTTCGCTGTCATACCGCCTGAACTAGACAAAACTGCGCCTTTCACCATCCGGTCTCAAGGATATTTTACTTTCGACCAGAACAAAGCGCTTGGCGGCAGGCGCGATATCGCCCTTTCCAGGTATATCCCTTTATATACTTATCTCCCGGGTATCACTGATAAAGTTCAAAAAAACATGGAGAGTCTGATAAAAGAGATCTCATTCCTCCAGGAACAAAAGCCCCTTACCGGGCAGGAACTGGTTGATTATCTTCATGAAGCATTCGGGTTGAAAATCGGGAGAAGCCAGGCGAACAGATTCCTTGAATATCCGAATCTAAAAAATCTTTTGAACGGCATCCTGACCCTCGAAAAAAGTATTATGGAAAATATCATTGCAAAAAATCAGGAGCCGTATAAAGGCAAACAGGCCATAGAGGTGCTCCATCCAAAACCAAAAGGGATTGTATCCCATCCCACCAATGAAGTGCTGACCATACAACAGGCTCGTCTGATGTTGCGGGAAAAAGCCAACCAATTATTTTACGAGGTCAATAAAAACGTATTAAATCCTGTCATAGAGATTTCGCAGACGACGCTGTTGCCGAACTTGAAATATGACCAAAAAGAGAATAACCGCCGAATCGAAGAAATCATGAGACGGTATCCCTCCAAAGTCATACATTACAATCCCGGGGATATCCTCGTACCCTTTCATAAAATAATCACGGAAGAGGATCTGCTCCTGATCGACTCATATCTCAAATTCGCTCAAAACAATCTTTACGACATGACACTTTGGATATTTGTCATCACGTTGCTGATTATTATATTCAATGACATGTTCATTTTAAAGATCTTAAGTTCCGGACAGCGGAAAACACTGTCTTACCGTCCGATTCTCTTTTTGTTGATTATCAGTGTTTTTCTTTTCAAATCCTGTCTGCTATTCACGCCGTTTCCCATCTATTTCGTTCCTTTCGCGCTGATCCCGCTTGTCATCATTCTTTTGAATCATGGAAGGGTCGCCGCCACCTGGTCTGTGGTAACCGGCGCAATACTGATGACAATCATTTCAACAGAGACCTTTCAGATATTTCTTTTTTTCGCGATCGGGGGTTTGGCGGCCGTGTTGCTCTCTCTTAAAATACAAAAACGCATTCATGTTCTGGTCTCTTCGTTCATCGTGGGAATTATCAATGTAATCGTGCTGTCGGCTTTTTCAGCGCAGTGGCAAAACATTATGCCTCTGTTGGGAAAATCGAGTGAACTGTGGTTGTCCTTAAAGGCTCTGGTGTCGGACAAGAATCTTTCCGGGAGTATCGGGTGGGCTTTTGCGGGAGGTATTCTATCAGGGCCCTTTGCGCTATTGATACTGCCGGTGCTCGAGGTCGGCCGCCATGCCACCTCAAACTTTAAACTCGCAAAGTATGCCGATCTGCAGCATCCTCTTTTAAAAGACCTTTTTGCTAAAATTCCGGCAACGTATCAGCATAGCATGACAATGGCATCCCTTGCTCAGGCCGTGGGAGAAGCGGTCGGCGCCAATACGCTTCTTTTGAGAACGGGCGCTTACTATCATGATATCGGTAAGATGGCGGAACCCATGTTTTTTTCCGAAAACCAATCCGGCGGCGAAAATCCCCATGACAAAATGGACCCGGCGGAAAGTGCCAGAATTATTATCAGTCATGTAAAACACGGCGAACAGATAGGCAGGGAAATGGGGATTCCCGAGGTTATTGTGGACCTTATCAAACAGCACCATGGTACGCTGTTTGTCGAATTTTTTTACAACAAGGCGATTAAGGCAAATAACGGTTCCAAGCCTCGCAAAAAGGATTTTCGGTATCCGGGACCAAAGCCTCAAACCCTGGAAGCCGCGATATTGATGATAGTCGATTCGGTCGAAGCCACTTTCAGATCCATGGAAGCACCTTCACAAGAGCAAATTGAAAGAATGATCCTTCTTAACATTGTAAAACGAATCGCCGACGGTCAGTTCGACGAATGCAATGTCTCTACCCGAGATATCGCAACGATTGTCGAAATCCTGACCCATTCAATAGAGGCCACATTCCACTCTCGGATTACATACCCATGGCAGGACAAAAAATAAGCGCAATCATATGTCCGGGCGGTTATCTTTCTTAAAACTTTCTTTCTGCAACCCCAGTCGCTTCATCTTGTTGTAAAGCGCCCGGGTATGAATTCCTGCAATCTTGGCTGACCGGCCGACTCGCCCCCTGGTTTCCTTCAGTACCATCTCAAGGTACAAGCGCTCCGCCTGATCCACTACTTCCCGGCAAACCTCCGGAAGCGTCTTATCCTTCCAGGATGACATTGTCATTTCATCCGGATGGACGATCCCCTTTGAAAATTGCACCGGCTCGTGAAAGATATAGGGTAAATCTTTCAATGAGATCTTTTCGGACTGGCACAACAGCATGGCCCGCTCAATAACGTTCATCAGTTCCCGGACATTCCCGGGCCAATCATATTGGCCGAGGGCTTTCATAGCTGCTTCCGTCACCCCTGTGACATCCTTTCCGATCTTTTGCTGGTAATATTCGATGAACCGGTGGGCCGTCGCGGGAATATCTTCTTTATGCTTTCGAAGCGGCGGAAGTGTAAGCATAATCACGCTGAGCCGGTAATAAAGATCTTTACGAAAGTGTCCGTTCTCCACCAAATCTTCCAGGTTTTGATTGGTCGAAGCAAGAACACGTATATCAACCCAAAGAGGACGCTCGCTTCCCAGCGGCTGCACTTCATAATCCTGGAGCACACGTAGCAGTTTGGCTTGAAGGTGAAGGGGCATTTCGCCGATTTCGTCCAAAAATATAGTCCCGCCGTGGGCCATTTCAAAAGCCCCTCGCCGGGATCGGACGGCGCCGGTATATGCTCCCTGCTCATGTCCGAAAAGCTCACTTTCCAGAAGGTGTTCGGGCAACGCCGCCGTGTTGACTGCAACAAACGGCCCGGCGGATCGAGGGCTTTCGGAATGGATGGCCTTGGCCAGATGCTCTTTGCCGACACCGGTTTCTCCTAAAAGCAGCAGCGGAGAATTGCTGGGTATTATTTTCCAGACCTCCTCCATAAACATCTGCATGGTTCTGCTTTCTGAAATAAAATCACTGATTTTGGGAGACGTGTGGCCTCTTGCATTCAAACGGTTTTTCTGGATAAACTGACGCCGGGACTCCACGGTGGATTCGATAGCCTCAATCAGGCTTTTTTTCGACACCCCGCTATACAGCACCACATCCGCGCCGGCAGCCACCAGTTTGGCATGCTCTTCCGATGAATCACTGTCATGAAGAACAACCGTGGTCGGCGTTTCAGGCAGTTCATTGAGCATTGAAATGCTGTATTCGGTTTTGGGAGGAATGAGTGATTCACTGATGACAATGATATCACCGCAGCTACGGATCACATTTTGCCATGGTGTCTTTGCGTGACTGCAACTCTCTACACGAATATCGGCCTCTTGAAAACGCCCTTCCACGTATGTTTGCAGGCTTTTACTTTTAATCGCCAAAACCAACCGTATTAGCATCGTGTTGATCTCCCTAAATAAAGAATTTAAATTCCGATTTTTAATCTTTTACATGACATCGAGACAGGATGTTGGAAGTTATTCTTTAAAATTTTAATATAGCAATATTAACTTGTGGTTATGTTTGTTTTTAACGTACACGAAACCATTGTCAATTCAAGAGGTATTGAAAAAAGATGACTTAGGGGGATTTTGCCATCCGATATTTCAGCACATTAATGCCCATTATTATTTTTTTCAAGTATTATTATACTCAAATAACTTATTATCGGTATTATGATACTTATTTTTATCAAACGTCAAGGGTTCAAACCAATACAATCGACAATATCGTTAATGAATACAAACCATTATCCATATATGTCGTTTTGGCATAAAACATGCTTAGCCGTTTATCAATTATTGAGAAAAAAATACAGGAGGAACACTAAATGACTCAAGTTGCGATGATAAAAACGCCTTTAGAATCAGTGGCCACTGAACACGTATCGGCGACGGATGTTCAGCCGCTCTGGGGGATCGCCTCGGCCATCGATATTTACAACTGCGATCCGGATAAAATCCGGGACGATAAAACCATTCGCAGATTCGTGGCCGAGTTGTGTGACCTTATCGAAATGAAACGCTTCGGGGAGACCCAGGTCGTTCATTTCGGTGAAGACGAACGCGTAGCCGGCTATTCGATGGTTCAGCTTATCGAAACGTCTCTCATTTCCGCCCATTTTGCCAATCTCACCAATACCACCTATCTGGACGTCTTTAGTTGTAAACCTTATGATCCGGACGTGGTCCGGGAATTTGCCCAAGACTTTTTCGGCGGGACCCACAGCATTTTAAACGTAACTTTGAGGCGGTAATATGGATACAGTGCGTATATTTCAAGATCCTGATATTTGCCATAAACTCTGGGAACGGTTTTGGCCGAAGGATTGTATTTTCGATCTGTGGCCGGTTAGGGCCTGTTTCATGGAACACTATCGTCGGCCGCTTTATTTTATGTTGGCGGATAGAGATTATCGGGAATCTCGTCTTTTGGCCCTCACCTGGATCGAAGAAGAAGGGGTTTTCGGTCACTTCCCGGGAGAAACATGGCAGGGAAAAACGTGGCTCGAGCAAAACAAAATCGCCGGTACTGGAAGGCGCCCCATTCAAATGTTGGCGGACCGTTTGCCGGATAAATGTTTCGTTCGTTATATCGACGGTGATTTTCTTCCTGCTTGGGAAAGTGATGTCTCCGTAGATGAAACCGGATATCTCTTCTTTCCGAAACAGTATGACTTTTCATTCGAAAATTACAAGAATGCTTTTCCAAGAAAATCCCTCAAAAAGATCGAGCGGGAAATCAATGGGCTTCATGGGCAAAAAGTCGTTTTTCGCCACAACCATATGGCCGATGCCGGCCGGATGTTTGAGATGAACCTTTCGGCATTTGGAGAAACATCGTACTTTTATGACCGACGGTTTTTCAATGCATTTGTCGACCTCCTTTCCTTTCTCGATCAAAATAATCTTCTCCGGCTGACCTCGGTAACCGTCGGCGGCAAATTGGCTGCCGTGGATGTCGGCACCCTGTGGAACAACACCTATACGATCCTGGCCGGGGCAACTGATCCGGATTTTCCCGGGGTTGCCAAACTGATCAATTTTCATCACATCGAGTGGGCATGTCTCCGCCGCCTGGCCGCCGTAGATTTTCTCTGCGGCGATTTCAACTGGAAGTCGAGATTCCGTTTGCAACCGCGTCCCCTATACAAAATTTGTTCGCCGGAACTTGATGCCGTAACAGGATTTCATGCCAACGAGAGGGCGTTGAGCTGTGCGGTCTGAGAACCGTTTGCTGGTGGTGGGAACGACTTCGGATTATATTGACTGGATCCGCAGCACCTGTCCCCAAAGAGCCCTTTTTATCACCGACCCATTCGTGCGATCCAATGCACGAGAGCCTGCTCCCGCAATCCATGAAGAAGTACTCTGTGAACTGACGGATAACGAACCCGTCCTAAAGACGGTGACGCGTCACCTAAAACGTTGGGGCCTACGGGCGGACGGCGTCGCATGCTTTGACTGCGAATCCATGGCTTTGGCGGCATTACTGGCTCAGGATTTTTCCGCAGACTTTGCATCTTTATCAGCGGTCAACAACTGCCGGGACAAGCTCGTCTCAAAAATACTCTGGCAGAAAAATGGAATCGGCACCCCTCGAATTGCACCGGCCCGCAACATTGAAGATGTCATTGATTTTTTTTCAACCTTGGCCCGAGATTGCGTACTCAAGCCCCTTACCGGCAGCGGCAGCGAACTGGTCTTTCACTGCAAAAACGAAAAAGAATGTCGCCGGGCATTCACCGTCATTCAAGACGGCCTTCGGCAGCGAAAAAATCACCGCCTTTACAAAGGTAATTCCTATGATTCGCCCCCGATAATTGTCGAGGAGTTTGTCAATGGTTCGGAGTTTTCATGTGATTTTTTTATGGATGAAGAAGCGGTGACACTGATCCGACTGGCGAAAAAAATTCCGTCATCTTTCGGCCCTTTCGGCATCACCATGGGGTATGTGCTCGTCGACGCCCTGCCCCAAGGCATAGATCTTCGAATGTTTTGTCAATATCTGGCCCGTGCAGCCGACGTTCTTGGAATAAAAAGATCCATTTGTATGGCTGACTTTGTGGTGCGCGGGGGTGACATTGTTCTGCTTGAGATGGCTCCCCGGCCGGGAGGAGACTGTCTTCCGGCGCTGATCCGCAATGCGCTTCAATTGGATATCCTCGCCCTGACCCTCGACGCGGCCCAAAAACGTCCGCTGCGTATCGGCTCGTTCCGACCGTCCCGACCCTTTGCGGGCGTGCGTATCCATGCCACGCAGGGCGGCATTTTCAAACGCATCAATTTTGCTTCCGTGGAACAAAATCCGCGGATAAAAGAAATTCATATCTTGCGACACCCCGGCGATATCATCCGCATGCCGCCTGAAGATTACGATTCTTTTGTTTTGGGAAATATCATTTTCACTCCCGAAAACGCCATGGATCTTATGGGCGAGTGCCGCCGGCTTCTGGATATGATAGACGTGGAGATCGAATCACCATGACGCGCTTGACACCTCAGAACATAGACCCATCCATGCATTCCGAAGAAATGCCGCTGCTTCCGCGGGAAGAGCTGATGCCCTTCATCGAGCACTATTTCAACCGGCGGAAGGCCTATCTCAAACAACTCAAAAATCACGTTTCTTTCCTATATGTGTTGGAGCCCGACGTATTGCTTCGGCGGGCGGCTCAGTTTAAAACAGCCTTTCGCCGGGAATTGCCCGATTCGGACTTCTACTACGCTGTCAAAAGTAACAATCATCCCGAGGTCGCTCGAACTCTTCTGAAATCAGGTTTCGGCCTGGATGTATCCAGCGGTTTGGAGTTGCAGACGGCCATCGATGTCAACGCAAAGGAAATTGTTTTCAGCGGGCCCGGAAAAATGCCCCAAGAACTGGCGTTGGCTGTACGAAACAGCCGTCGGGTGACGGTCCTGCTGGACAGCTTCGGCGAATTGCATCGACTGGAAAAGGCAGCCGCAGTCCTAAAAACAAAGGTGCGCGCCGGTGTAAGGCTGACCACCAATTCCGACGGCCTGTGGCGAAAATTCGGAATACCGCCTGATCAGCTCGACGAATTCTGGCGAACCGCTCGGACGTGCCCGCATATATCTCTAAAAGGGATTCAGGTTCATACCAGTTGGAATCTAACGGCAACGTCCCAAACGGACACCATCGCCCTTTTGGGCGAGCTGCTTTCGCGCATGCCGGAAATTCTCAACGAAAACCTGGCATTTATCGACGTTGGCGGCGGCTACTGGCCCCGGCAGGGCGAATGGCGCCATCCATCGGCAGCGCCGCAGGAGATGCTTCAGAAGACGAGCAGGCATTTGTCTGATGAATCGAAGATTCATCTTCGATTCCCGGCAGAACCCATTGAAGTTTTTGCTCAAAAAATCGGACAGGCGATAAAACGCCATATCTTTCCCCTGACGTCTTGCAGAATTTACTTTGAGCCGGGCCGCTGGATCTGCAACGATGCGATGCATCTATTAATGACCGTCGTCGACCAAAAGGGAGAGGATCTGGTCATCACGGATGCCGGCACCAACGCCGTGGGATGGGAGCGTTTTGAAACCGATTATTTCCCCGTCCTGAATTTGACGCGCCCTGCCTTGACGGAAAAGCCCTGCTACATCCTCGGTTCGTTGTGCACCCCCCATGATGTATGGGGATTCAGCTACTTCGGCCGGGACATCCGTGTGGGGGACGTGCTCATGATCCCTACCCAGGGCGCATATACTTACAGCCTACGGCAAAATTTCATCAAACCCGTGCCCGAGGTTGTGATCATGTAAATGTCTTTCTCTTTCTCCGTGGTTCAATGACGAGCAGATTGTCGTCGTAGGTCACGACGCCAAGCATAATGGAACAAACCAATCGATAGATGTTGACTTCATACTGCTGGCCTGAAGAAACAGGGTTCGGCTTAAGGGGATCGGCGATGAGCACATTGCGCGACATCTTGTCATACCCGGCAAGCACGACAAAGTGCCCGGTTGATTCTCCACGAATATCATCATAAACAAGACGAAGACCTTCAACATACTCACGAGAACATTTATAAAGGTATGTGGCGTTTAATCCCGTCAAAACAGGTACTTCTCGTTTTAGATACTTTCGTATCAAACCCGGCGTAAGCTCCCGAAACCGGAGCCGCCCGCCGAGTTCCAGGTATTTCAAATACCCGTGCGTCGCTGTGTTGAACAAGGGATCATCACGCTTGTACCTAAGCTGCAACTTAAGTTTATCGGAAATATCAGGACCGTCGGGGACAAACCACGTGGGATCAAAAAGCTTGAGGTTGTAGGTATAAATCGTCGCTTTATAGCCGCGGCGCAAGGCATGACAGGCCAGATAAACAGCCAATGTGCCGCCGTCTTCCAAATCCGTCACCTCCGAAATAATCTGATTTAAGTGAACGGGATCACCAAAATAGCGATAAATTGCATGGAGGCAGGTCGGGCCGCAAGTGCTGTCATCCGGTTGTGGAGATATGTCCAAATACAGTTTCATATACTTTCATACGCGGTTGAATGTAACATTAATCGATATAACATCCGTCCCCGCTTATGCTTTATGTTCGTTTTTTCCCCTGCAAACGCCGCAAATGCTGCAGGATTCCACGGGACAAGGGGGCGAAGATTTGCCCTGAAGTGCTCTTTTATACTCGGTTTTAAGAAAAGATTTCCTGATACCGTGATCGATAAAGTCCCAGGGAAATAATTCATCCAGTGAACGCTCTCTGAGAACATAGAAATCAGGGTTTATGGGAGAAGATTTCAAGGTTTTGGGCCAGTTGCCCTGGTGGGTATTTGCCAGCGACAACATTTGTGCAACCCTGCGGTCCCCCCGCGCCAGCAGTCCCTGAATATAAGCCCACCGCGGAATATCCGCATGGACGCGAACATTTGCCACCCTTTTCAGAGCGTTTTTAACTTTCTTTATCTTCTCTTTAAGCAAATGAATATCATCCATCTTCACCCATTGAAACGGTGTAAACGGTTTCGGAACAAAGCTGTTCAAACTGACGGTGATCTCTCCCATGCGTTTTTTGGCCCGGCTCGATGTGAGGAATTGATGCTTTATTTTTTTGCAAAGGGCCGAAATCGCTTCAACATCGTCCATGGTTTCAGTGGGCAGGCCGACCATAAAATAGAGCCTTATGTTAAGGATGCCGGCGGTGACAATCTGTTCGACCGCTTGGAGGATGTCGGTTTCTTCGATCCCCTTGTTGATGACCTTTCGCATCCGTTCTGATCCCGCATCCGGCGCAATGGTAGCGGTTTTGGCTTTGCTTTTCTTGAGCACCGATAGGAGTTCGGGCGTCAGCGCATCCGCCCTAAGGGAGCTGAAAGACACTCGGGTATTTTTCCCCAATTTTTCACCGCAGATCTTCTCAAGGTCCGGCAGATCCGATACTGCGGCGCCGACAAGCCCTATTTTGCCTGTCTTTGAAACACCCTGATCCATGCATTCCTTTAGCAGAGAAAAGGGCCTGAACCTTGGCGGTCTATAGACAAATCCCGCGGCGCAGAACCTGCAACCATGGGCACACCCCCTGCTGACTTCAATAAGAAACGTGTTGTCGAAAATGGTATCGGATGTGATGATGGCGCTGCAGGTTGGCGTTTGGGAAAGATCTTTGACGTACTGGCGCTCAACTTTGTCCGGAACATCGGATATGGGTTCAAACGCGCCGAGGGTGCCATCCGGATGGTATGATGCGTTGTATAATGAAGGGATATAAGCACCGGGAACATCTCTGGCAAGGATATTCAAGCAAGCCTTTCTGTTACGGGCAAGTACGTCCGGAGAGAATGTCGTCAAAAAATTCGGCAGAACAGCCTCGGCTTCACCGATAAGAAAGCAATCGATAAACGGCGCCAGGGGCTCCGGATTTAAAAAAAAAGCAACTCCCCCGGCAATCACGAGGGGGTGGGGGCCTTCTCTATCTTTGGATTGCAGGGGGAGCTTTGCTTTTTCGAGAATGGTCAGGAGGTTGGGGAAATCATTCTCATATGACACCGAAAATGCTACAAGGTCAAAGGCGCGAATATCATTCCCGGATTCTACAGTGGTGACACGTCCGGTCGCAGTCCGTCCGTCATCATCCGGGAGAAACGACCGCTCGCATAACACATCTTCATATGAATTGACGAGTTCATATACCGCCTGAAAACCGAGATTGGACATGCCGACATGATACGTATTGGGATAGATCAACGCGACCTTGACACGTTTTGTCCATTTTTTTCGGATGCCGCCGGTTTCGCTTGCCGTGACCTTCCTGTGAAATTTACGGGGTGCCCGTACCATGCATCGTTATCATCCATTTCTAGTCTGCCTTTCTCCGTAAAAACGTCGGGACATCCAGATTCGCAAGATCGGCATTGTCGATGACAATACCTCTGTATCCTCTGTAAGTGCTGCCGCCCGATTCACCCACTGCATGCTTTCGACGGATAAAGGTCGGTTCGTCATAATCTACCGCATCGTTAAAATCTTCAGCCGTAATATCTCTGACCCTGCCTCTGAGTTCTGTTTTTACGCCGGTTTCAGGCCCCGAATCGATCCCGGTTGCAATGACGGTGACCCGCATCTCATTGCCGAGGTTGTCGTCTACGGCGGTTCCCCATATAATGTCGGCATCTTCACCGACTTCATTATAAATTCTGTCGGACGCCTCAGTCATCTCCTCCATCGTCAAATCGGTATTACTGGTGATGTTCATCAATACGCCCTTGGCGCCGGAAATGGAGATGTCTTCCAGCAGGGGATGGGAGATAGCCCTTTCGGCGGCTTCCAGCGCCCGATTTTCTCCGCTGGCAATGCCGATGCCCATAATGGCCATCCCGGCTTTGGACATAATGGTTTTAACATCGGCAAAGTCAAGATTGATCAATCCCGGCATCATGATAAGATCCGTAATCCCTTTGACGGAATGGAGCAGCACTTCATCGGCTTTTTTGAACATATCGATCATTCTGGCATTTTTAGATGCAAGTCCCCTTAGCCGATCGTTGGGGATGGTGATAACCGTATCGGCTGTTTGCTTGAGCATATTAATGCCGTCTTCAGCCTGTTTGGCCCTTTTCTTACCTTCGAATGAAAACGGTTTGGTCACCACCGCCACGGTCAAGATGTCGATTTCCTTACAGAGCTCAGCGATAACCGGCGCCGCACCCGTTCCGGTACCGCCGCCGAATCCCGCTGTAATGAACACCATATGGCTGCCGGTCAATGCATTTTTAATGGTCTCGGCATTTTCCAGCGCCGCTTCACGTCCGATTTGAGGGTTTGCGCCTGCGCCGAGACCCTGGGTGAGCTGTTCGCCGATCTGGAGCCTGAGCGATGCCTTGGAAACCTCAAGGGCCTGAGAATCTGTATTGGCGGCAATAAATTTTACGCCGTGAAGCTTGGATTCAATCATGTTGTTGATGGCATTCCCCCCTGCGCCGCCAACGCCGATCACCATGATCTTAGCAAAATTATCATTTTCTATCAAAGTAAAGGTCATGTCCCCCACCTCCTGTTCATGTTTTTTGTTTGTAAGTGTTCAGGCCCTTGAAATAAATCGATTTATCTCCAAAAACCAAAACGTCTGCTCGTTCTTAAATTCCGGGCGGTCCCCGTGTCCACCCGGAAATGCGCCTGCCGATGTTACATCATCTCATGTCATATAACCTCCTTGAACCACTTTTTCATTCGGACCATGACCCGGTTGAAAATGTTGGTGTCACGAATCCTGAATTTCTTTTTCGGTTGATTTCTGGCGCCGTACAAAACAAGCCCGACACCGGTGGCATACATCGGATTGTTGACGACATCCGTAAGACCGCTGATCCCTCTGGGTGTCCCCAGGCGGGTCGGCAGATCGAAAACCGCCTCCGCAACATCTGTAACCCCCTCCAAAAGGGATGAGCCGCCGGTTAACACAATACCGGAAGTAATGATGTTTTCCATTCCGGCCCGAAAGACTTCTCTTTTGATGAGCGTGAAAATTTCTTCCATGCGGGGTTCCAGTATTTCACCCAGGATTTGCCGTTGAAGCTTTCTGGGTTTGCGTCCCCCCATACCGGGGACTTCGATGGTTTCATCGCCGCTGATGTTCTGGGAAATACAGGTACCGTATTTTTTCTTGATCTTTTCCGCATCGGCCATGGACGCACGCAGGCCGATACTGATATCGTTCGTCAGATTACTGCCGCCGAGGGCCAGAACAAATGTGTGCTTGATGTTTTTCCCGGAAAAAATGGCAAGATCGGTGGTGCCCCCGCCAAGGTCCAGCAGTGCCGTCCCAAGATCCTTTTCTTCATCAGTCAGCACGGCTTCTCCAGAAGCAAGGGGCTCCAAAACGATATCGCACACATCGAGCCCCGAACGATTGGCGCATTTCACAATGTTATGGGCGGATGTCACGGCGCCGGTTACGATATGAATCTTGGCTTCCAGCCGAACCCCGGACATCCCCACCGGATTCTGAATTCCGCCCTGGTCGTCGATCATGAACTCCTGGGGGATCACATGAATGACTTCGCGATCCATGGGAATTGCGACGGCCCGCGCGGCATCGATGACGCGGTCCACATCCTGCTGAGTGACTTCCGGTCCCTTGATCGCGACGATGCCTCGACTGTTAAACCCCATGATATGACCGCCTGCAATCCCGGCATATACGGATGAAATTTCACATCCTGCCATAAGTTCCGCCTCTTCAATGGCTTTTTGAATCGATTCCACGGTGGACTCGATATTGACGACCACGCCTTTTCGAAGCCCGATGGAGGGATGTGTCCCGATACCGACGACATTTATTTTATCCCCGGCCACTTCACCAACCACGGCACATATTTTAGTCGTTCCGATATCGAGTCCGACGATAATATTTCCATGTCCCTGCATCTTAAACCTCCTTACGGCCCTTTTCAGCGGATTCTATTTTCGCAGGATTTACGACGATGCGATTCAAGTTGTTAAGATCAATGGATTCAAGGTGTGAAAAACCACCATCTTTTTCCAGATAAAAAAGAACATCTTTGAGCATGGCATACTTGTTCGGATAATCATTGTATCCGATTTTTATCTCCTTGATATGATCAAATGCATAAATGGTAAGACCCATTTCACGGTCCACATCGATTCTTTTGATTGTTTTACATGGAAGAATACTTCCGGATTTTTGCCCGAGTGCCAGTACCTTCATGACGGCTTCAAAGGGAGCGCTTCTCGGCTCGCCCTTGATATTGATATCCGAAAATTCGAGACCGCTGATGACCGGCAAGTGACAGTGGTCCGATGCATCCATTTCTTTGAATATTTCCCCTTGGGTATTGATGATAAATTTTCGACCGAGATCGAGGATCGCGAGCGGGTCCTGCTCCTTTATTCTGATATCGATTCCGGAGGGAAGATCTCTGGAAACCTGTGCATCTTCAATCCATGGTTGTGCGAGCAACCGTTTCCTGACTTTTATCAGATTGACCGAGAAAATATTAACGCCGTTGGTGATCATTGCCTGCCGCAAAACCTTCTCTTGTGTAAGACGATGGATGCCGGTGACCTTCAAGGCTTTGGCCTTGAAATAATTGCACTGTGTTAATAAATCGTAGCTAAACACAAAAAACAGGCTGACAAAAAGCAACGCTCCGCCGACAGTTGCCAGTTTCATCCCGAAGACCAGGCGTTTTAACAGTTTGTTGCGCTTTATGGCAGCGCTGTTTTTGTAATAATTTTTTCGGACTTTTTTACGCACCAACAACCTTGACCTCTCTTTCCAGATGAATATTGAACTTTTTTAATACGGTATCCTCCGTTAGATCGATCAGCGCCAGAAAGTCGGCGGCCGATGCATTTCGACGATTAATAAAAAAATTCGCGTGTTTCGAGGAAATTTCCGCCCCACCGACGGATTTTCCTTTTAACCCGGCCGTCTCGATGAGCTGACCCGCGGTCGGCCCGGTACCGGGATTTTTAAAAACACATCCGGCGCTGGGAAAACCAATGGGCTGTTTTCTTCGGCGCGCCATGATGATTTCTCTGGCCGTTTTCTTCAGCTTTTCAGGATCCGAAGGATAAAAGAAAAATCGACCGTTTAATATAATCACCTGATCCTTGTGACCATCCGTCAATACAGGATCCCAGGAAAGCTTTCGATACGCAAAATCAATCGCTTTTCTTTCAATCCGGCATGTCTTTCCCGAAGGCAGAAGAACATCTATGGACTCGAGCACATTTTCCATGGAACCATAGGAAGTCCCTGCATTCATTTTAATGCCGCCGCCGACGGTTCCGGGAATACCCAGGGAAAAGTTCATGCCTTTTAAACCTCGCTTCAGGGCATAAGAACACAGCCCCGCCAGATTTGCGCCTGCCATTGCCGTAACCAAAACCGCGTCCGTATGGGGACCGGTTTCTTCGATCGTCTTTAAACATTTTGTCAATACGATCACGACACCGCGAATACCGGCGTCTTTAACCAAAAGATTGGTGCCTCTGCCGATGATCAGATAAGAAAGCCTTTTCTCCCCGGACCAGTTGATCAAGACCTGAAGATCTTCAACGGTTTCAGGCGCCGCAAAGACTTCCGCAGGGCCGCCGATTTGCAGAGAAGTGTGTTTGGACATCGGTTCTTCAAAGCTGACGCTGTTTTTAAAACGACTCTCAAGCCATCTGATTGAATCCGTGTCAAGCGCCATTACCGCTATGTCCTTTCACAGTGCTTCCAGCAGCATTTCGCCGACTTTCCAAACATCTCCGGCACCCAGTGTCAGGAGAATATCATTGGCGATCAACGTTTTTTTTAAATACGAAACCGCATCTTCAAGCCCATCCATGTAGACAACATCCTTATGCCCGTGATGCTGTATTTCCTCGAACAAGGAAATGCCTTTTACCCCTTCGATCTTTTCTTCTCCCGCGGCATAAATGGGCAGAACCACCAAAAGGTCCGACTGGTAAAATGCCCGGGTAAAGTCTTCGAACAGCGCCCGGGTGCGCGTATATCGATGGGGCTGAAACACCACCACGATCCGTTTGCCCGGCCAGCATTCCCTTGCGGCCTGGAGCGTGGCCTTGATTTCAGTGGGATGATGACCGTAATCGTCAACCACGGTAATACCTTTCTTTTCTCCTTTAATTTCCAGCCGGCGTTGGACCCCTTCCGCGGTTTGAAGCGCCGATTTTATCAAATCAAAGGGGATTTCTAGCTCAAAGCCCACCGCGATACTGGCCAGCGCATTGTAAACATTATGGATTCCCGGAAGATTCAAGATGATTTTACCCATTGTTGTTCCCAGGTGATCCACCATGAAAGTGCTCCTTAATCCATCAAAAACCACGTCTCTTGCTTTAAAATCAGCCTGGGTACTCATCCCGTAAGTCGTAAACCGCTTTTTCACTCGGGGTATCAACGACTGAATCGGCTCATTGTCGAGACAAAGCACCGCCAGTCCATAAAAGGGTATTTTGTCGATAAAGCTCAGAAAAACGTCCTTGATATGATCCAGATCGCGATAAAAGTCGAGATGTTCTCGATCGATATTGGTGACCACGGCAATGGTCGGAGATATTTTCAAAAAAGAGCCGTCGCTTTCATCGGCTTCGGCCACGATGAAATCCCCTTCGCCCAAAAGGGCATTGGAACCGATGCTTTTGAGTTTGCCGCCGATCACCACGGTGGGATCAAGCCCGCCTTTTCCCAGCACGGCCGCCACAATCGAAGTGGTGGAGGTTTTGCCGTGAGCGCCGGCAATGGCCACGCTGTACTTTAAACGCATCAGCTCCGCCAGCATCTCCGCCCTGGGGATAACAGGGATTGACGCTCTATGCGCCGCAACAACCTCGGGATTTTCAGCGCCGACGGCCGACGATACGACAACGACATCGGCCTTTTGAACATGTTCTTCACTATGGCCTTTGAATACACTGCCGCCGAGGCTCTCCAGGCGCCGGGTAATATCTGAATGACTGATATCGGAGCCGGACACCTTATAGCCGAGATTGAGCAAAAGCTCGGCGATTCCGCTCATCCCGATGCCGCCGATCCCCACAAAGTGAATATGGTATTTTTTTAGAAACATAAGCACTTCACATCTGGTAATTAAGAAATCAACTCATAACAATCATCCACGATTATCGCCGCCGCATCGACACGCCCAAACCTTTTGCACCGGGCCCCCATTTGTCTCAAAGCTTCCGGATGCCGCGCATAATAATTGATCCGCTGTGCCAGGACCTTGACGCTGAGATCTTTTTCTTCAATCATCTCGGCAGCCCCCGCCCTTACGAGAGCCTGGGCGTTTAGCACCTGATGATTATCCGCTGCAAAAGGAAACGGTATAAAAATAACCCCTTTCCCCAGGGCCGAAATTTCCGCCACAGTGGTGGCGCCGGCACGGCAGATGACGAGATCGGCTTTTTGATACCGTCGATCCATGTCTTTGAAAAATGCTTTCACATCGCTTGCCATGCCGAATTCGTCATACCTTTGTTTGACCTGCGCTTCGTCCTGGACACCGGTCTGATGCGCAAAGAACATCTTATCTCTGTTCTCCAGATATTCGAGTGTTTCCAACATCGTCATATTTATCCGATGCGCCCCCTGGCTTCCGCCCAGTATCATGATCGAAAAAATTTTTTCTGTCTCGGATGCCTTAGCCCCGGCGTTGTTTTGCTGTTTTGCGCATTGAACGATCTCTTTTCTTACCGGATCGCCGGTGAGCCGCATTTTTTCATTTGACCCATCGAATTTCGTTTCCGGAAACGAAACATATATTCGATTCGCAAACCGAAAAAGCATCCGGTTTGTGATACCCGGGAGAATATTTTGCTCGTGCAAAACAATCTTAATCCTCAAAATCCATGCGCCGATAACCAAAGGACCCGCAGAATACCCGCCGACGCCGATCACCAGATGCGGTTTGAAGGATTTAAGGATCAACACGGATTGTATGACCCCTATGGGTATTTTTAACATCGCAACGAATTGACTTTTAATCCCCCGCCCTTTTAACCCCTCTACGGTAATGCGTCTGTGGGCAAAACCTTTTTCAGCTAAAGTCGAAACCTCGAACGGTCTCCCCGGACCGACAAACAAAACACTGTTTTCAGGGTTTCTGGTACAAAATTCCTCGGCAACGGCAATTCCCGGGAAAAGATGACCGCCGGTTCCGCCGCCGGCAATGACAACCCGCAATTTATGCCTGTCTGATCTCGTGTTCATTTCAATGATCGACGAATTCGTTAAAAGCCGAAATAATCAACGACCGGCTTTCATCATTTTTTTCACCCCGCTGATGTTCATCAGTACACCGATGGACGCCATGTTCATCAAAAGGGAGGTGCCGCCGTAGCTCAAAAACGGCAGTGTCAGCCCTTTGGTGGGTAGGAGCCCCAAAGCGACGCCCATGTTGATGAATATCTGAAGACCCATTGCCGTGGTGAGCCCGACGGCCACAAATGATCCAAAGGCATCCGGACTGTTTCTGGCAATGGAGATGCCTTTCCACAAAATCACGGAATACAGTCCCAAAATAATCAGCACCCCAACAAGCCCTAATTCTTCTCCGATGACCGAAAAAATAAAATCGGTATGCGGTTCGGGAAGATAGAACAGCTTCTGGTACCCTTTCCCGATGCCTGCGCCCCAAATTCCGCCAGTGCCGAAGGCCAATAGAGAGTGTACCACCTGGTACCCTTTATCCCCCGAATATTGCCACGGATTCATAAAGGACATGATACGCTGGATTCGATAATCGGCGCCGGTCATCATATAATAGACGGCGGGTAATGCCAGAACCATCGATCCCAACAAATATAAAATACGAACACCGCCCACAAAGAGCATGATCCAGGTAATGGCGCCAAAAATAACCACGGAGCCGAAGTCGGGCTGGAGCATGATCAATACGGTGAAAAGGCACAGGACCAATACATGGGGCAAAAAACCGACACTAAATTCCTTGATTCGATCCATTTTCCGGTTCATGGAATACGCGAGATAAATGACCAGCGCAAATCGAGCGAATTCAGAGGGCTGAAACGTAAAACCGGCAAATCGAAACCATCGTTTGGCCCCTCCCGCCGAATACCCGAATCCGGAAATAAGGATGACCGTAAGAAACAGGATCGCCAGAAAGAGCAAGGGATATGCCAAAGAACGATACACTCGATACGGGATATGGCAACTGACCACCAGTACGACAATTCCCAGAAGCGCAAAAATGGATTGCTTTTTTAAAAAATAATAGCTCGTACCGAACTTTTTCAGGGCCAGCGCCGAACTTGCGCTGTAAACCATGACGATGCCGACACCCACCAGAAACAGCACCGGAAACAAAAGTGTAATGTCGTATTGCACGGATTGTCCAAAAAAGGTTCGATGGTTTTGTTTATCTTCGGCCATTCCCTGTATCCTGTTTTAATTATTGCGTTTTACGCCTTAATACAGTCCTTGTATCTGATGATTAGTCTCTCTTTTCCCGGGTTAAATTTTCAACGGCCCGGCAAAACGCATCCCCCCGTTGTGCATAATTTTCATACATGTCAAAGCTGGAACAGCCGGGAGACAAAAGCACGATATCTCCGGAATCCGCAGAGAGGTACGCCGAATGAACGGCATCTTCCATTCCCGAAGCCATTTGAGCGCCCCCCCGGCATATATCTTCAAGGGCTGATTTGATCGCGTGCCCTGCTTCGCCCATAACGATGAGTTTCTTGGTATGTCGGCGCACCGGTTCCTGCAAACGATTATAGTCTCCGCCTTTGTCACGCCCGCCCATGATCAGAATCACCGGCGCGTCGAAAACTTCAAGGGCCTTGGCCACCGCATCGATGTTCGTTCCCTTTGAATCATCGTAAAAATGAACCCCGTTGAAAATTTTGACAAATTCCAGGCGATGGGAAAGCCCTTTGAAGTCGTTTAATACGGACTGCACGCTTTCCAGTCTTCCGCCGGCAGCCAAAGTTGCCAACGCCGCAGCCGCGACATTTTCCATATTGTGCCGTCCCAACAGATTGACCTTTGACAGATCGAGAAAACCCTCGGGATCTTCCTTTGTAAATATTTCAATACCCGGCGTATGTTGTCCGTTTCGTCTTTTGATGAGGGCATATTCTTTATGTTTGCCGTCAACATGCCCCTGTTGATAAAATGGAAGTACTCGAGCCCTGATGGTTCGGCTGATGGTCGAAATATGGGGATCCGACCCATTGATCACCGCGGTATCGGTTTCCGTCTGGTTTTCAAAAATCCGTCCCTTTGACCTGACATAGGCATCAAAATTCGCATATCGATCAAGGTGATCCTCGCTGATATTCAAAAGAACACTGATCCGCGGCCTGAATGTGTCGATGGTGTCGAGTTGAAAGCTGCTGACTTCCGCCACCACAATGTCGGCTCTTTTTCCTTCTGCTGCATAATCGATCAACGGGTTGCCGATATTTCCGCCCACGAAAACCTCGAATCCAGAGTTTTCAAGCATGCGCCCCAAAAGTTGCGTTGTTGTTGTCTTACCGTTGGTACCGGATACGGCGACAATCGGTTCCCGAATGTATCGACAGGCAAGCTCGAATTCGCCCAGTATCGGAACGCCTTTTTCTCTGGCCCTTTTTATGGGCAAGATGGTATGAGGAACCCCGGGACTTACGATGATAAGATCTGACTTCTCAAAGGCTTCCACAGGATGTCGGCCCAGTTCCGTTTTAATTCCCATTTCCCGGATTTCCGGCAAATAAGCGGCCAATGCGTCTTCTTTTGCCATATCGGTCACCGTTACGATAGCGCCCTTGTTTTTGGCGAATCGCGCTGCAGACACCCCGGAAACGCCGATGCCGACGATGAGAATATTTTTTTGATAAAGTTCCATATCTTTTATCTTAACTTCAAAGTACTCATGGCAATCAGGGCCAGCGCAATAGAAATGATCCAGAATCGAACGATAACCTTGGGTTCCGGCCATCCTTTGAGTTCAAAATGATGGTGAAGGGGTGCCATTCGAAAAATTCTGCGGCCGCTGGTCATTTTAAAGAATCCCACCTGAAAAATCACGGACAGCGTTTCAATGACAAAGAGACCGCCCACCAAAATCAAAAGGATCTCCTGTTTGGTGATGACCGCAACGGTGCCGATGGCCGCGCCCAATGCCAGAGACCCTACATCTCCCATAAAAATTTGAGCAGGATATGCGTTGAACCATAAAAATCCCATACCCGCCCCGACCATGGCGCCGCAGAAAACGGCAACCTCCCCGCTTCCCGCTATATAATTAATCTGCAGATAATTAGCGATTTTAACGTGACCGGCAACATAGGCAAAAACCATATATGTCGCGGACGCGACAATAAACGGCCCGATGGCAAGGCCGTCGAGGCCGTCGGTAATGTTGACGGCATTGGACGTTCCGATGATGACCAACGCGGCAAACAAAATATATCCCCACCCGAAATCCGGTGAAATATGCTTAAAAAACGGTATGGTGATCCGCGTGGAAAAATCCGGACTGATATAGACCAGCGCCCCGATGATCATCGCAAGGATCGTTTGAAGTAAAAGTTTGTTTCTGACCGTCAATCCCTTACTCTGCTTTTTGATTTGCATCAGATAATCATCAATAAAACCGATCCCGCCGAATCCGATGGTTACCAGCAGCACGATCCACACAAAATAGTCGGTCAAGTTCGCCCAGAGCAGCGTGGAAACGACAATGGAAAAAAGGATCAACGTTCCGCCCATGGTCGGTGTACCGGCCTTTTGAAGATGCGTTTGCGGACCGTCGTCTCTGACATACTGACCGACCTGCATGTAGCTCAGTTTTCGAATGACCCAGGGCCCCATAAAAAAACAGATCAAAAACGCCGTCAGACTGGCATAGATCGTACGGAAAGTAATGTATCGGAATACATTAAAAACCGACAGCGTCTGATGGAGCGGATATAGTAGATGATACAGCATCCGTTAGTTCCCACGTCGTGTCATTGGCTGCCGGCCCACGCCAGGAGCCCTTCAACAACCATTTCCATGGCCATGCCTCTGGAGCCCTTCACCAGAACCCAGTCGCCGGCATCGAGTTTTTTTGTGATGGCTTTCAGAATTTCTTCCCGGGTGCCTTTAAAAATATTTTCGGAATCCATCTTTCCTTCCAGCGCACCTGCCGCAACATCATCGGCGAAGTTGCCGGTCACATAAAGGCCGGCAATATTCGACCCGGCGGCAACGGAACCGATCATTCGATGCATATTCCCCGAATGCTCTCCCAGTTCAAGCATGTCGCCGATAACCATAAACCCCCTGTTTTTTTCCCGTAAGGCGGTCAACGTCCCTATGGCGGCCCGCATTGAACCTGGATTGGCATTGTAGGTGTCGTCGATGACATGGATGCCTTTAGGGGTTTTATGAATATTCATCCTCCCCGGAACCGGTTCGAAGGATTCAAGACCTTCTTTGATTTCATCGGATGAAAGACCCAATATGCATCCTACGGCAGCGGCGGCCAAAGCATTGGACACCATAAACATGGCCGGCGATTGAAGACGAACGAAAACCGTTTCCCCAGGCAGCACCAGATTGAATGAGAGCCCTTCCCCGTTTTGCTGTATAGATTCGGCCGTGATGTTTGCCTTTTTGGAAAAACCGAAAAGCAACACATTTGTCAATACGGTATCTGCCAGCTTCAGCAGTCTCGGATCATCGGCATTCAAAACCGCCGTACCGTCCGGCTTGATCTTTGCCAAAAGCTCGCCTTTGGCCTTCAGGACCGCCTCCACGGAGCCCAATCCTTCAAGGTGGGCGGGGCCGATATTGGTAATCATCCCGACATCCGGCAGACAAATCTCACTCAGCCGTTCAATCTCCCCCGGCCGATTCATTCCCAACTCCACCACCGCCCATTGATGCTTTCTTTTCAGGTTAAGCAGCGTCAGGGGAAGCCCGATGTCGTTGTTGAGATTCCCCTGGGTCGATAACGTGCAAAAACGTCGGGAAACCACGGACGACACCATCTTCCGGGTGCTGGTCTTTCCGTTCGATCCGGTGACCGCAACAATGGAAACCGGAATACGTCTTCTGTGAAATGCAGCCAGATCACCCAGTGCCCGGCGGGTGTCGTCTACAGCGATGCAAACCCTGCCGCTATCCTTCATTTCGGATGCAGGGAGCATATTGAGTTTTTTTTGATCGATGACACATCCGCCGATGCCTTTTTCAATGACACTGCCGATAAAGCGGTGGCCGTCATGTACGTCTCCTTGAACGGCAAGAAAAAGATTTTCCGCAGATATCTTTCGTGAATCAATGGATACCCCGGTGAAAGCACGGTCCAAACTTCCGCAAAGCAGTTTTCCGCCGGTGGCTTCGAGGATGTCGGTCGTTTTCCATGGCATCAGGTTTTGGTTTGATGATTCAGGATCGTTCGACAGCCCTTGTGCATCGGGATCTGTTTGACATACCGTATTTTGAGTGTCCAGCACCGACAGGGCGCTTTGAGCCTCTTTTCTGTCGTCAAAGGGAATGGTTTTATTGCCGATGATTTGGTAGGGTTCGTTTCCTTTGCCGGCGATCAGGATCGCATCATTTTCCTTGGAAACCTCGACGGCAAGTAAGATGGCCTTTCTTCTGTCCGGCTCGACCACATATCCTTTAAAAAAATCTTGACCAAGATTTGACGGCGTAAAATGGCGGGTCATCGATTTTTTTGTGCCTTCCAGGATCTGATCGATGATCGCCCCCGGAGATTCGGTTCTCGGATTATCCGACGTGATCACGGCAAGGTCGGAAAGTCTTCCGGCGACCTCCCCCATTCGGGCCCGTTTTGCCTTGTCCCGGTCGCCGCCGCAGCCGAACACACAGATGAGCCGCCCAGGAGCCGAAGTACGCAGCGATAAGAGCACTTTCTCGAGAGCGTCCGGCGTATGGGCATAATCAACGTATACATACCGGCCGCGATTATTTAAAACGGATTCAAGACGCCCGGGCACGGCGTCGACCGATTCAATGGCGTCCTTAATGGTGTTTACCGAAAGACCGAGCGCCACACCCGCACCGGTCGCGCAGAGAATGTTCTCGAGATTATGCCGTCCCACAAGCGGGGAGGTAAACTCGAATGTGCCGCCAGGGGTGGAAATTTCGCCGGCAATACCGTTCAAATCGTTTCTGAAGTGACCCGGATGGATCGGGTTGTTGTCCGAAAAACCCGCAGAGAGCACACACCCCCGGCCAAAACCGGATTTTAAGTCACGGATGAGCTCTTTTCCTTTTTCGTCATTATCATTGATCACGAAAAACGCCCGTTCAGCGACGGTCTTGAAATTTGTGATTTCTGTAAAAAACCGTTTTTTACAAGCCCAGTAGGCATCCATTGTGTGATGATAATCCAGATGATCCTGGGTCAGATTGGTAAATATCGCAAGATCGAATTTACAGCGATGAACTCTGAAGAGATCAAGGGCATGGGAAGAAACTTCCATGACCACATGGGTCACGCCGTTATCCAGCATTTCAGCCAGAATCTTCTGAAGATCATAAGATTCGGGCGTCGTCATGGGGTTTTGAAATGTCTTGCCGGCATATCTGTAATTTAACGTTCCGATGACACCTGCCTGAAATCCTGCCTGACTAAAAATGCGTTCGATCAAAAACGCGGTCGTGGTTTTGCCGTTGGTACCGGTGATCCCGATGAGAAGGAGTTTCTCAGATGGATGGTTAAAAAATTCGGCGGAAATGGATGCCAGGGCTTTACGGGTATTTTCGACCTCAATAATGATGGATTCACATTTCACGGGTTTCTGCACAACGATGGCGGATGCACCTCTTTCAATCGCCTCATCGATAAAGTCATGGCCGTCTGCAACAAGCCCCTTAACGGCGACAAAGAGCCCGCCGGGCCGAACTTCCTGAGCCCTGTAATGGATGGCGCCGATCTCAGGATCCGGTGAAACTAAAACATCATCCCCGGAATCAGAAGGCCCGGCACTTTTATGCGCCGGAACAGGACCGCACGACGACGATTCTATGCCGTAACATGTTTTGGGGCTGACGGTTTTTAAAACATCTGAAAGCCGCATCCTTGTGCCTATCTCCTCAGTGAGACCATCAATTTTCCGGCCGACTTTTTTGGCGAAATATTCATATAATCCAATGTTTTCTGGGCAATCGTCTTAAATGCCGGCGCAGCAACGGCACTCCCGTAATGCTCTTTTTGCGGTTCATCGACAACCACGAGAACAGCAATTTTCGGGGCTTCAACCGGCGCAAATCCGACAAAAGACGCTATAAACTTATCATTTGAATATCTTCCGTTTTCGTCGATCTTTTGAGCGGTGCCGGTTTTGCCGCAGGCGGAATATCCGTCAAGAGCGGCATTGACGCCGGTCCCCCCTTCGGTAATGACCGTCTGCATGATCCGGGTTAAGGTCCCGGCGGTTTTTTCCGAAATTACCCTTCTCACGATTTTCGGCGCGAAACTCTTGATCAATCGTCCATGATAATCGGTAATCGCCTGGACCGCGTAGGGTTTCATAAGAATCCCTTTATTGGCGACTGCGGATATTGCAGTGATGAGCTGCAAGGCAGAAACGGAAACGCCTTGCCCAAAAGATATGGTTCCGGCATCTATGGTTGTCCACCGTTGAAACGGCGACAGGCTTCCGGCGGTTTCACCCGGGCAGTCGATACCGGTCTTTTCTCCGAATCCGAACTTTTTTAATGTTTTGAACAGATATTTCGGGCCTGTCATGGCGCTGAATTTGACGGCGCCGATATTGCTCGAATATTTGATGATCTGTTGCAAAGACAGCCAGCCATGTTCGTGGGAATCGTGGATGACATGATTCCCTATCCTGTAGGCACCGTTTTCACAGTAAAAGATGCTGCTGGGTGAACAACTGCCGGATGCTATGGCCGCCGCCGCACTGAAAATCTTCATGGTCGATCCCGGCTCAAAGGGATCGGTGATAATCCTGTTCCGCCAGACCTTCCGGTTATACCCGTTTACGGCATTGGGATTGAACAAGGGAACCTGCGCCATTGCCAGCAGAGCGCCGGTCCTTGGATCCATGACAACGGCCATGCCCGATTTTGCCGAAAATGCGTTTACGCTCTCCGCCAGTGCTTTTTCAGCGATATACTGGATGGTGCTGTCAATGGTGAGCACAAGGTTTTTCCCGCTGGTCGCGGAACCTGCCGGGCTTTCAGCTTCAAACCCTCTTCCGCGAGCATCTCTTAACACCGTGTATTCGACCACCGAACCGCTGAGAATGTCGTTATAATAGAATTCGAGGCCTTCCAGACCATGATCGTCGATATCGGTAAATCCGATAAGCTGGGCGGCAAGTGTTTTATTGGGGTAAAAACGTTTATGTTCGGGTATAAAGTCAAGTCCGCTGATATCAAGTCTTTTGACGGCTTCTGCCTCTTTGGGCGTCACCTTTCGCTTGATCCAGACAAACTTCTTTTTAGAATATAATTTTTTAGCCAGCGCTTTTCGGTTCATTTTAAGGCTTTTTGAAAGCGATCTGGCGACTTTTCTTGGACTTTTTATTTGCGCCGGATGAGCGGCAATGGACTCGACATCGATGCTGACGGCCATTTCTCTGAGATTCCTGTCGAAAATGGTTCCGCGTTTTCCTGCTGATTTATAAGACACCTCGTATTGATCGGCGGCTTTCTGGGACAACCAGGAACCGCGAAACACCTGGAGGTACGTGGCCTTGATCCCGATAGCGGCAAAAAAGAGGGTAAAAAGACCGCCGATGATCATTACACGTAATCTTATTTTTTTCATATCAAACCGTCATCATGGGATAGTAATTGTCTGACCTCTTGAAGGCACGATTAGGCCGAGTTGATCTTTTGCAATTTTTGCGATCCGTTCCGGGGATTTTAAGCTCGCCAGTTCAATCTTCAAGTTGTTTTGCAAAGCGACAAGCTCTTGCTGTTTTTTGGTTTCTTTTGAAATCTCGTACCCTACCCCGATGCAATTGACCCGGCACCAGGTATAAAGGAAAAGCTCGGCAATAAATACGACCATAAACATGATCCAGACACCCGTTATTTTGACACCGCCGTTATTGTTTTGTGTTTTTCGAACCATTATATTTTCTCTGCGGCTCTGAGTTTCGCACTCCTTGCCATGGGGTTTCTTTGAATCTCATCCGTTGAAGGGCGTACCACCTTTTTCGTCAACAAATGAAATGTCGATTTTCGACCGCAGACACACTCCGGGAAATCGGACGGACAGACACATCCTTTTTCCAAGGCTTTTAATCGATGTTTGACAATCCGATCTTCAAGAGAATGAAAAGATAAAATACATAGGCGGGCTTTGGGATTTAGGAGGTCCGCAACATTTTCCATGAATTCATCGAGCATTTCCAGTTCCCTGTTGACGGCGATTCTCAGCGCCATGAAAACCCGTGTCGCCGGATGAATTTTTCGATGAAACGATGCAGACTTCCCCACGGCATCGCATACGATTTGGGCCAGTTGGCTGCTGGATCTTATGGCATTTTGTTTTCTCGACTTTACGATTTTATTTGCGATTTGCCCGGCCTGTCGCTCTTCCCCGTATTTAAAAAAAATTCTCTTAAGGGCTTTTTCATCCATACTGTTAATCAAATCTTCAGCCGTTGTTGTCGACGAAGTGTCCATGCGCATATCAAGGGGTTCATCTCTTTGAAAACTGAAGCCGCGTCCGCTGGATGCGATTTGATGAAGCGAAACTCCCAGATCAAGAACAATGCCGTCCACTGCGTCAATTTTAAGCTCCCGTAAAAACTCGCCCAGATATATAAAATTGCCGTGAAAGAGGTGAAGGGTTACATCGAACGACGTTAAAACGCGTTTCGCGTTTTCGATGGCATCGACATCTTGATCGATACCGATAAAAACACCGGCCGGAGTGATTTTTCGACAAATAGCGCCGGCATGACCCGAACCTCCCAGCGTACCGTCGACATAGACTTTGCCGGGCTTGCAATCGAGATAATGGAGCACCTCGGAAACCATTACCGGTGTATGTTTAAACGGCATATGATCAGAGCCCTAATTTTGCGATTTCGTTTCTTACGTCCTCCTTTTTCATGTCATTTTCCAGATCCATATTTTCCTTATCCCAGTTTTCCCGTGACCATATTTCAAAATGGTCGAGGACGCCGACCATTACAATGTCTTTATTGAATCCAGCATACTCTCTTAAGTTCTGCGGAATTAGAATACGGTCCTGTTTGTCGCAATCACATTCAAAAGATCCCCCGATAAAAACCCTTCTGAATCGGCGCATGCTTTCACTTTTTTCAGCCAGCGATAAAATGCGGTTTTCGATGTTGCGCCACCCATCATAGGTGTAGGCCATAAGTCCGCCATCCATTCTGGAAAGCATGACGCCATATGTCCCGTCTGATTTTATGACGTTACGGAATCTGGCTGGAATGACAATCCGCCCCTTTGGATCGATGGTATGAAATGAGCTTCCTCGAAACATATAATTTTCCTAAAATTCCACTTTGAACCACCTTTTTGTTTAAAAGTACATATTTCAAAAAATGTCAAGAAAAAATAATTGAAAGTGTAATATTTTTTTATAATAATTCAAAAATGTTAAAAAGAAAGAGGAAATTAGAATTTGGGGTGGTGCAAAGTGGAGCAATTTATGGATAATTCTTATTTGCATTCCGAAAGTTTTGGAAAAATGGGTCAGCCGGGCAATCCTAAAAAATGGGAGGATTTGACATGTTGAGCCGACCTCATATAGAATGTTTACGTCTTGAGTTTCACACCGTGAATATTTGCACCAGGCCGGAAGAATTTAAAAATTGCGTGTTTCCGGGTTTTCTGTTCAACGCTAGAAATAATATTCAGACAAAGCTCGACACCGACCAACCCCTGAACGCTGAACACTGAACTCTAAGTGAACCCGGAACCTTTTAACCTGTTTTTCGCAAAGGGATATCATGAAAATTCGCTGCGTCATTGTAGATGATGAGCCGCCGGCTGTAGACGAACTGAAATATATTCTTACCCGAATCGAGGACGTCGAGGTTGTGGCAACTGCCGGTTCGGCATCAGAAGGCATTGCCGTGATCGAAAAACTAAAGCCGAATGTAATCTTTCTGGACATTCAAATGCCCAGGCACAGCGGATTTTATGTCGCGGAAAAAGTGTCGCGGTTGGAAACGCCGCCCCTTATCATTTTTGCCACCGCCTATGACCAGTATGCTGTTCAGGCCTTTGAAGAAGGCGCTCTTGATTATATATTAAAACCTTTTTCCGAAAAGCGGCTGCAAAAAAGCGTGGAACGCGCCAGAAAGGCGCTGTCTTCCAAAAGAAAAGACGTCGGCCAAGAGAATTTGAACCGCCTTTTGAATGTTATCGAAGGGACAACGAAGGTATTCAACCGGCTGCCGGTTGAAAAAAAAGGGCACGTTCTGCTCAAGGACCCGACAGATATCTTTTTTTTCAAAGCCGAGGAGAAAAAAATTCAGGTCCATACGCGGGACGATTTATTTTTCTGCCATACCGCATATACAATGGAAGATTTGACAAAAAAACTCGAGTTTCAGTCTTTCTTTCGTCCGCACCGGTCTTATTTGGTCAACCTGACCCATGTCCGGGAAATTATCCCATGGTTCGCGGGGCGTTATCTGCTGAAAATGAAAAATGAAGAAGCAACCGAGATTCCCGTCAGCAGGGGTCATGTAAAGAATCTAAAGCACAGACTGGGACTTTAAATCATTTCAT
>Ga0307440_1000087_pt1 | contig 38452 bp, 31 predicted proteins | sample SalMarWE160410MG_FD_202150 | JGI IMG/M metagenome (GOLD analysis project Ga0307440, IMG submission 202150) | Salt marsh sediment microbial communities from the Plum Island Ecosystem LTER, Massachusetts, United States - WE1604-10 | ecosystem: Environmental > Aquatic > Marine > Intertidal zone >...
CTGCCGGTCCGGAACGAGCGCTCGCCCGGCATCCGGAAGTGCCACGCAAACGCCAGTCGCGCCGTGTCGCCGGGGGCGAGCGGTCGCGGAAGGCGAAGGTGCGCGAGGGTCCCATCGACGGCGTAGCCGGCGGCGGAGCCGGAGTCCGCGTCCGCCCGGCCCACCGAGCCGGGTCCCGTGTCCGGGCCGCGACCCACTCCCTCCGCCAGGACGCGTCCCTGGGCCTCGACCCGCTCCAGGTGGATCCCACCGGTCAGCCGGACGGTGCGGTCGCGCTGCGCGCCCGGTGCGAAGATGTTCTGGTACAGGTGGAGGGTCAGGGTGGAGAGGGTGTCCGGGGAGTGGTTGACGTAGGTGACGGTCTCGCGGCCGTGGATCAGGGCGGAGTCCGGCACGAGGCGGCCGTGGATCCGGTAGTCGACTTCCTGCTGCCAGTAGGACGGCCCGGGCACGCCGGCGGTCGTGCGCGTGCCGCGCCGGATCGCCCGGCGGTAGGAGGCTGGCGGCACCACGGGCGTGAACACGGGGACCGCCGAGACGAGACCCGTGTCGGCCGGCGTCGGCGCGGGACGAGAGGCCACGGCGGGTGCCGGCAGGGCGCTGCAGACCACGAGCGCGAGGAGAACCACCGCCGACCATCCGGGGGGCGAGCCGTCGTCCCCGCCCCGCCCGCGCATCCCCTCCTGCCGGCCCCGCATCGCCCCTCGATCCTCGCTCCATCCGGTCCCCGGCGGGCGGTTCCAGGACGCCCCCGGGAGCCCGGCCGGCCGCAAGGTAGCGGGCCGACGGCGCCCGAGACAGCCCGCGGGCTCGGCCTCGGACGGGGTCCCCGGCCGGACCGCCCCGCGGGACGTCCGGCCCGCCGATTTGCGCTCGACGCGCATACTACGCATCGTGCATAATCATGAATCCATTTCCGTATCACGGGCCGGTCCGGGGCTCCGCGCTCTGCGACAGAGAGGACGTCCTCGACGCCCTCCTCGTCGCCGCGCGGGCGGGCCGCGTGGCGGCGGTGGCGGGCCCGGCCGGGCACGGCGTGAGCTCGCTGGCGCTGGAGGTGGCCGATCGCCTGCGGTCGGAGGGCGCGGACCCGGTCCTCGTCGGCCTCGCGGACCTGGCCGACGGGAACGACCTCGCCCACCGGCTCCCCCCCTCCGCCGGCCCGAACGCGGCGGAGGCTAAGGATCCCGTGGAGCGCCCGCTCCTGGTGGACGACGCCGACCGGTCGACCGCGGACGGCGCGGCCACGGACGCGGGCCTTCGGCTCCGGGAGGCGGCCGGCGGCTCCGGCCTCCTCCTGTTCGGTCACGACGCCGGGGCGCTCGAGCGACTCCTCGCTCCCGGGGAGGAGCCGCTCGAGATCGGCCCCCTCCCGCTCGCCGCCTGGCTTCCCTATGCCCTGGAGCGCTTCCTCGAGACCGATGTCTGGGTAGCCAACGAGCACGTGGAGGCCGCGCACCGGCTCGTAGCGGGGCACCCTCGCCACCTTCAGCACCTGAGCCACGAGCTGTGGGACCTGGCGAGCGGCCGCGGGAGGCGCGTGGAGGATGCGATGCTCGAGGAAGCCCTGGAGCGGGTCGCGGGACGGGAAGCCCGGACGTGGACGGTGACGTGGACGACTCTCACGCCCAACCAGCGGCGGTTCCTGCGTGCCGTGGCGCGGGGTGGGGGCGAGGCTCACCCGTTCGGGCGCGACTTCCTGTCCGGGGCGGGCCTGACCACGGCCTCGAGCGCCCAGCGCGCCGCGGCTTCGTTGCGCGATCGCGGCCTCCTGGATGAGGTCGGCGGAGCGCTTCGGGTCGCCGACCCGCTCCTGGCTCGCTGGCTGTCGATCGGAGCCTGACCGGGCGTCACTCCCACTCGGTCCAGGCCAGCAGCGGCAGGAGCTGCGGGCGCCCATCGTGGAGCCAGTCGGGCGGCGGCCACGCCAGGCTTCCCACCGGAGCGACCCGGCAGGCTCCCAGCCGCGCCGCGACGTCGGCGAGCGCGTCCAGCCCCGCGGCGCCCGCGTAGCCCACGCTCTGCAACCGACCTTCCAGGGGCGCCAGGACGCGCTCGAGCTCGGCCACGTCACCCACGGCGTGGACGCGCACGAAGCGGGGCAGGGAGTCCGAGCGCAGCGGGTCGCCTCCCACGACCACCGTCCACGCCGCCGTCTCCCCGCTCGCCTCCAGGTGGACCGGCCTGCCGGCGAGGGCCGCGAACTCGGCCTCGGCCCGGGCCGAGCGCAGAGCCACGGCGGTGGCCGCGTCGGCCGCCGGGCGCGGCAGCCTGGCGACCTCCCGTTCCAACGCCCCGGACAGGGCTTCGCCGAGCTCGCGTCCTTCCCGTCCCACGGCGTAGACGAGACGCGGCGACACGCAGCCCCGCTGCTCGTAGGCGCACACGTCGCGGGCCAGGGCGGTGGCCGTCTCCTCCAGCGGCGCATCGGGGAGCACGGCGGCGACCCCCAGCCGGGGACCGTATGCTACCAGATCGACGTGCGCGGGGACTCTGGAGCGCACGCCTTCGACGGCGGCATCGCCACCGTACACAACCACTTTACCTGAGCGCTTTACCCACGCGTCCCACGGAGCCTCGTGCGCGGGGGGCCACCAGGTCGTGGCCAGGCACCGGCCCAGGAGCGGGTGCTCCTCGGCCAGGGCGCGGGCGAAGCAGGCCAGGAGCCCGGGCTCCGACCCGGGGGCCCGGCACAGGACGCCCGAGCGCACGAGCAGGCCGCGCAGCGCCGCCGTGATCGTCACGCCCGGCACGTTGCCGGCGTGGACGACGAGCAGCAGGGGCGGACCCGCCGCGCGTCGCCGCCGCCCCGCGAACGCCGCCGAGCCGGAGGTCGTCCACCCGTCCAGGGCGGCCGGGCCCCCGAGCTCGCGGTCCACCACCGAGATGAGGGCCTCCCGCGTCCACCCGCGGGCCATGCCGGCGAGCGTCTCACGCGACAGGGGCTCGGGCCACGAGAGCTCGGCGGCGAGGATCGCGACCGCATCCGCCCCCGCCGGGTCCTCCGGATCGGTCAGCCTCAGGGCCGCGCGCGAGGCCGCCGCGACGACCTCCGCGGTCGACAGCTGGCGCCGGGCCTCGATCGCCGCGGCGCGGACCTCCCGGGCGACGGCCTCCGCGTCGACCCGCTCGAGCCGGGGCACCCGGAAGAGACGCCCGGATGCCGCCGCCCCGTCCACGCCCGGGAGGTCTCGCCCGGCGGGCAGCCCGGGCAGGTGCCACGGGCTTTCTCCTCGCCGCGGACTCCGCTCAGCCAAGCGCGTCGAGGAGCTCGGCCGTGGCCAGGGAGCAGCCGCGGGGTGGAGCCCCGGGCGAGCGGCCGATCCACTCGAGGGCCCCGCCGCGCATCCTCCCCATGTCCTCCGTGAGGATGCACACGACGCTTCCCGCATTGGCCAGGTCGAGGTGGCAGAGGACGCCCGCCTCGCCCTCCGGAAGGAGCTCGAGGCTCACGGGGTCCAGGGCCCGCGTCCGCAGCCACGGCGGGCCGAGGAGTGGCGGGGAGGGGCCGACGCCGGCCTCGCCCCGACCGTAGCGCTGCGAGAGGAGCTCGGTCATGCCGAACTCGTTGATCACGCGCTCCGGGGAGAGACCCAGCGCGCGTCCCAGGCGCTCGACGACGGCGCCGCGCCGCAGGCCCGGGCGTCCCTTGGCGCCCCCCGTGTCCATGAGGACCGAGCCCTCGGGCAGTCGGAGCGCCTCCCCGCGAGCCTCGAGCCGCTCGACCCAGGCGTCCACGGCCAGCGTGGTGCCCAGCACGCACACCGGGACGTCGTCTGCCACGCATCGCTCCACGAGGGCCCGCGCCTCCGCCCAGTCCGGTTCGCCCCCGTGCGCCACGCTCCCCGACCCGGGAGCGCCGAACCGCGCCGCGATGTCGTCGCACATCCAGGCCAGCGACGAGTCACGGCCGCGCTCGAAGGGCGGCACCAGGGAGAGGACGCAGGGACGGCTGCCGGAGCCGAGGACGAAGCGCTCGAACACCGGCTCCAGCGCCGCTCGGTACAGCTCCGGGTCCACGACGCGGTGGCGTCCCCGCCGGCCGGGGCCGCGGCTCGTGCCGCTCGTTCGGAACACGAGGTCGGCCCCGGCCGGCGGCGTGACCGCCAGGTCCACCTCGCGGAACGCGGCCGTCGGAACCGGGGGGATGTCGCGCCAGTCACTGACCGTGGATGGCCGCACGCCGCGCGCGGCGCAGTACGCCCGATAGGCGGTCACCGTGCTCCACTGGAGCTCGAACGCCCGGAGCGCCAGCTCGCCGAAGCGCTCGGCGGGCCACGAGGCCGGATCGTCTCCCCAGGCGCGGAACAGGGATCGCAGCTCCGCGCTCAGCGCTCCGAACGGTCCCTCGCCGGCCGGGCGCGCCTCGGCCTCCGGTGTCTCGCCCGACCTCACCTGGAACCGCCGAACAGCGCCCGCCACAGGAACAGGAGGATCACCGCGCACAGCATCCCCGCGACGATGGGCACCCCCGTCCGCACGGCCTCGTATAGGAGGGCGAGCGTCGGGATGTCCCCGTGGCCGAACATCGTGATCGTGAGGATGCGGCTGTCGGACAGGAGGCTGCGCGCGACCAGCACGGGCACGAGCGGAATCATGACACCGAGCCACAGCGCCAACGATGTGGCCCACGGCTGCGACCCGCGGATGAGCCCCACCAGGAACGCGAGCCCGGACAGGACGACCTCCGTGACGCGAAGGCTGCGGGGCGAGTTCGTGAACCACGGCTGGATGAGCCCGCGGCGCGCCGCCTCGTCGAACCCCGGCCACGGTGAATTGACGTACAGCTCCTGCCAGGACGTCACGAAGTGCAGGTGCAGGAACCCGAAGGTGAGCGCTCCGAGCACGACCGCCACGATCAGGGGGGGAAAGTCCTTACTCCGAGCCATCGTCTCCTCTGCGCCGTCCGGACGGGGCGCGGCAGGGGTCTTCGCCTCCTGACGTTACGACCCCCGCGGCCGGCGGGCCAATGGGCGGGACGGCCCGGCGGGCGCCGGATTGGCGTGCGGACGCCCGGGACCCCCACGTTGGTGCAGGCAACCTCGACCGACGGAAAGGCGGGCCATGGAGGAGCATAGCGCGCCCGGCGCGGGTCCGGGCCGGGCAGCGGGTCCGGGTGGACCCGAGACATCGCTGGAAGCATACCCGGTGACCGTGCAGCTTCCGGTGCAGTGGTCGGACATGGACGCTTACGGCCACGTCAACAACACCGCCTTCTTCCGCTACTTCGAGTCCGCGCGCGTCGAGTACCTGGTGCGCTGCGGCTTCCAAGCGTCCTACGAGCGCAGCGGGATCGGGGCCATCCTGCACTCGGCCGACTGCCGCTTCCGAAGGGCCCTCGTTTATCCGGACCGAGTCATCTCCGCCACGCGGGCGACCGAGGTCGGGGAGGATCGCTTCACCCTCGAGTACAGGCTGGTGTCGCTGGACCAGGAGGCGCTCGCGGCGAAGGGATTCAGCGTGGTCGTCTCGTTCGATTATGGCGCCTCCAGCAAGGCTCCGATCCCGGAGAGCGTGCGCCGGGGCATCGAGATGCTCGAGGCGCAAGTGGGCCGGCATCCCGAGGGGCTCTGAGGGCGGCGGCCGCTAGCGCCCCTTCAGTATTCCCTTCATCGTCCGCCCCTTGCGGACCCAGACGACCGCCACCGAGTCGGTGGGCGCCACCTTGACGAGCACCGAGCGCAGATCGAGGGCGTCACGCACCGGCTCGCCGGCCGCGCGCACCACCACATCGCCGGGACGGAGCCCGAGCGACCCCGCCGGCGTGCCCGGAAGCACGCGCAGCACGAGCAGGCCGCGATCGGCCCCACGGAAGTACTCGGCCAGCGCCGGACTCAGGGGCCGGAACTCCGCCCCCGCCAGGCGAGCCGTGCTTGCCGGCGACCCGAACGCGTCGGCGTTCTGCATCGCGGCCCACACGTGGCCCCGGAACACCTCTCGCAGGGAGTCCAGCCGGGCCCTGGCTTCCTCGAGGACCGAGTCGCGCAGCGCCCGCAGGTCGGGCGACATCGAGTCCGGGGCGGCGCCGCCCAGGCTCCGCCACACCATCGGCCGACCGTTCATGTCGATCCGGAACAGGGTCTCCGATCCGTCCGGGGCCCTCCGCGCGGGTAGCGTCAGCGTATAGCTCGAGGACGTCGCCATGCGCTCCGGGGCGGTCCCCGGAGCCGGGACTGCCGGGATTCCATGGGGAGACAGGACCGGAGACACGGCCAGGGGCGCGAGCCGCACCCGCACCACGTCGGGCCCATCCGCATCCACGCGCGCCACGCGCACGCGGACCACCGGCGCCCCCGAGGGCCGCGCCCTCGGGACCACGCGCACGGTCCGCTCTCCTCCCTCGCGGCCGACCCGCACGTCGACGGCCTGGCCAGCCCGGAGACGGCCCAGCGCCCGCTCGCCCGCCGCCGTGCCGAGCGCCTGGCCGGCGATCGTCACCAGCGTGTCGCCGGGCTCGATGCCGGCGCTGTCGGCCGGGCTCCCCAGGACTACCGTCTCGGCGATGAAGGCGGTGTGGCAGTCCGACGCCGTCCGGGCCGGGCCGCCGTGCCCGTCCCCGCAGGTCGTGCGACCCGCCAGACCCACACCGATCCAGGCCGGCGCGCTGTCCTGCCGGGCCGCGCCCTGGGGGGCGGCGCCCTGGGCCCGGAGGCCGGCGGGAGCCGCCAGCAGGAGGGCCACGAGGAGGGCGACGGGACGCATCAATGGTACTCCAGCGACGCCACGTGGAGGACGCGGTCGAGCTCGTTCCGCTCCGCCACGACCTGGAACAGGAAGTCGTTCACCGCCGGGTCGGCGGGCATCTGCCGCACTGCCTCCCGCGAGGCCCGGATCAGCGCGTCCAGCCGCGCCAGGTGCTGGGCCGCCGCCTGCGGGTCACGGAGCGCCTCGGTGGGACTCGGACCCTGCGTCCGCAGGGCTTCGAGCCGCGAGAACATGGCCCGGTAGGGCTCCGGGAGGTCGGCCGGGAGGCTCACGGATCCGGAGCCCCCGTCCGTGAAGCCGCCCCCGGTGCTCGCCAGGGCCAGGCCGGCCGCCTCGCGCCCCGAGAGCGACGCGTTGCCGTGCACCGCAGCCTCGCCGGCGCGCGCCGGGCCGCCGTTCCGGGCCGCGAGCTCGGGGCTCGAGGTACCGCCCGGTCGGGCGGCGTCCCCGGACGTCCGGGCGAGCTGCCCGGCCGAACCGCCGGCCGCCACGCTCCCGGAGTCCACGGTCCCGGACGTCGACGCGAGGCCGGCCGGGGCCAGGCCGCCGGCGCGCAGCCCCAGCGCCACGCCGCCGGCGAACAGGACGACGGCCGCGGCCGCTCTCAGCGAAGCCGCCACCCAGCCGTCGCCGACCAGGACACCCAGCCAGCGTCCGACCCGGCTCACCCTGGGTAGGCGGGCCTCGATCCGGTTCCATGCGCCGTCCGGCGGCTCCAGCTGGCCCATCGCCGACAGGGCCATGCGCATCCTGCGCATGATCTCGAACTCCCGACGACAGGCCGGGCACGCCTCGAGATGGGCGGAGGCGACCGGGTCGGAACCCGGCTCGTCCATCAGCGCGGACAGCGTCTCTCGTTCCAGATGCTCCGACATCGTCTCCAACCTAGACTTCACGGGTGCTCGCTTCCGACTCGGTCTCGCCGGGATCCAGCAGCTCCCGCATGCGAGCGCGGGCTTTGTGGAGCTGGGACTTGGACGTGCCCGCCGCCACGCCCAGCAGCTCCGCGATCTCCTCGTGCGTACGGCCCTCGACGTCGTGCAGGACCAGCACCTTGCGATAGCCGGGAGGAAGTCGGTCGAGCGCCTGCGCCAGCATGCGCTGGTTGATGACCGCTTCGTCGAGGGAGCCGGCGGCGTGGACGATGTCCGCCTCGCGCTCCACCTCGTCCCGCCGGCCGCGACGACGAAGACGGTTCAGTGCCATGTTCGTGGCCAGGCGGTACATCCACGTTCCGAAGGAGGAGTCCCCTCGGAAGAGCTCGAGCTTGCGGAAGGCGCGGATCCAGGCGTCCTGGGCGAGATCCTCCGCGAGGGCATCGTCCCCCGCGAGCCGGCGCACCACCGTATAGACCCGGGACGCGTGGGCGCGGTACAGCGCCCCCATCGCCTCCTGGTCACCGGACCTGGCGCGCTCGACGAGCTCGGTCTCTCCCACCTCTCTCCCCGCTCACGGACGACCGTTTGATACCCGGGGCCGGCCGAGGGTTGCCCGGGCGCTCGTGGGGCCGGCCGCCACCGGGCCGGCCGCGGCTAGACCCGGGCGCCCAGCCTGGCCACGAGCCACGGCGTGACCGCGAACGCCGCTGCCGCCACCAGCAGGCCGGCCATGGCGTCCACGCCGTAGTGAAACCGCCCGTATACGGTTCCCAAAACCAGGGCGGTCACGGGCAGCAGCAGGATCGCGAAGGCCCGCCGGCTCTCACGCGAGGCGGCCAGCAGGGAGGAGACCGCGGCCGCCACGTGGGAGCTCGGGAACGCGGTACCCTTGGAGGAGCCGCGGTCCAGGACGGCGTGCACGACGGCGTACACCTCGCTCCTGGCGGGCGGGCCGGACAGCGGCGGGAACAGGTAGCGCGGGCCAGCCACCGGGAACACCAGGAAGAACAGGTAGCAGATGAAGAAGCCGAGGGCGATCGTGGTCGTGGCACGCTCCAGCGCCTCCATCCCGCCCGCCAGGTAGGCGGCCACGGCCGCCGTGGGGACGATGAGGTAGTAGGACACGTAGCCCAGGTGCAGAATCACGGACAGCCAGGCGTAGGGCAGGGCCCGCGCGGCCGCCACGCTGAGCTGCGTCCCGAACACGGCCTGCTCCCAGCCCTGCACGGTCGGGTCGAAGAAACCGTGGAACAGGAGCTGGTCCAGCACCCGGAGCTCCGCGTACAGGACGGGCATCAGGAGGAGGGGATAGGCCACTCGCAGGAAGCGCAGGAGCGCGGCGCGCGGCAGTGGCCGGCGCGCGATCAGCACCACGGCCGCCGCGGCGGCGCCGTGCGCCAAGCCCAGGATCAGTCCCGCGCGACTGCCGCCGGCCAGCGCGAGCACGGCCGTGACCAGCAGATACGCGGCGAGCACCACGTCGGACGCCAGCCCGCCACGGCCGTCCCTCAGCCCGGCCTCCGCCCCGCCGCTCACAGCCAGCCCGCCTCCCGGTACCAGGCCACCGACCGCCGGAGACCCTCGGGGAGCGCCACCTCCGCCCGCCACCCCAGCGCCCGCTCGCTCGGATCCGGGTCGCACGTCCAGCGGTGGCGCGCCACGTCCCGCGCGCGGCGTCGGTCCAGCGGCGGGGCGCTGCCCACGAGTCGCCACGCCGTCTGCGCCAGGACGCCCACAGCCTCGAACGCCCGGCCGGGGAGCCTCACCAGGCGAACCGGGTGCCCGAAGGCCCGGGCCATCGCCTCCCCGACCGCAGGCCAGTCGTACACGCCCTCCTCGGCCAGGGGAAAGGGCCCGAAGCCCGCGTCGCCCTCCAGCGCGCGCAGCACGGCCCGCGCCACGTCGGAGGCGTAGATCGGCTGCAGCGCCGGCCCGTCGGAGGGCGCCACCAGCCAGCCACGAGAGGCCGCCCGGAACAGGGGGAGCAGCTCCTCGTCCCGGGGGCCATACACCCCGCCGGGCCGCAGCACGACGACCTCCATGCGGTCCGTCATGCCCCGCAGGCGCTCCTCTCCCTCCCGCTTGCTGGCCCCGTAATCACTCACCGGTCCCTCGGCCCCATCCGGTCCGCGGGCGGCGAGGCTGCTCACGTATACGAAGCGCCGCACGCCGGCCTCCACCGCCGCCTCGCCCAGCCTCGCCGTGCCATCGCCGTTGATCCGTCGATACAGCTCGGGACGGGAGGCGCGGGTGATGCCGGCCAGGTGGACCACGGACGTGGCGCCGCGCACCGCTTCCGCGAGGGCCTCGCGGCGGCGCATGTCCGCCTGGACACGCTCGACGTCCAGGCCGTCCAACCAGCGGGTGTCGCTCGTCCGTCGGACCGTGCAGCGCACCGCGTGGCCGGCGTCCAGGAGAGCTTCGGCCACGTGGCTCCCCACGAAGCCGGTGGCCCCCGTGACGAGGACGGTCCCCGAGACTCCGCTCATCGGCCCTTCCGGCCGCGCCGGGCGAGCGGAGGAGGGGTCGGGTCGGACGTGGGAGGGGGGCGGGTCGTGGTCAGAGAGGCCGGTCGTAGAGCGCGTAGCGCTTGGAGACCTGCGCGCCGATCCGGTCCATGGGGCGCCGCATCATCTCGTTGTCCTCCAGGATCCACGAGAACTCGCCCTCCGTGATGCCGCGCGCCGCGCCCCTGCGGAAGATCTCCAGGTACATGAGCGCGTCGACGCCCTTGCCGCGCCACTCCTCGACCAGCCCCAGCGTGAGGACCCGCATCCGGTGCACGTTCCGCGAGTGCCACAGGATCTTGAGGAGCCCGAACGGGAACAGCCTCCCATTGGCGTGCTTGATGGCGACGTTGAAGTCGGGCAGGCACAGCGCAAAGCCGATCGGCTCGCCGGAGGAGTCCTCGGCGATGAGAACCAGGTCCGGGTCGACCGCTGGTTTGAGCTCCCTCGCCAGGAACCGGAACTCCTCGTCCGTCATGGGGACGAAGCCCCAGTTGGCCTCCCAGGCGGCGTTGTACAGCCCCTGGACCCGCTCGAGCTCCTCGTCGAAGTCCTTCATCCGGAGGGATCGGACCGAGACGCCGTAGCGCTTCTTCACCAGCTCGGCCCCCCGCACCAGATGCTCGGGCGGCTGCTGGTCCCGGTGCACGTACGCCACGAGGCCCTTGGCCTTCTCGAAGCCGGCTCCGGCGACCAGGTCCACGTAGTAGGCCGGGTTGTACGGCATCATGATCATCGGAGGATCGTCGAAGCCCTCGACCAGGAGGCCCGAGACGTCGTTGGTGGACGGACTCGTGGGTCCGCGGATCGTACGCAGACCTCTCGACCGGAGCCACGCCGAGGCGGCATCGAACAGGCCCGCGGCCACCTCCGGGTCGTTCTCGCTCTCGAAGAAGCCGAAGAAGCCGACCGGCTCCTCGTGAAACTCCACGTGTCGGCGGTTGTGGATCGCGGCGATCCGCCCGACCGGTCGGCCGTCCCGGAGGGCCAGGTAGAGCTCCATGTCCGAGTGGAGATGGAAGGGGTGCTTCTCCGGGTCCAGCATGGTCTTCATGTCGCGGATCAGGGGGGGCACCCAGTTGGGGTCGCCCGCGTAGATCCGCCACGGCAGCCGGATGAACGCGTCCCGGTCGCCGCCGGACCGAACCGGCCGGACCTCGACGCTCACCGCTCCCCGGCCGGGCGGGACGGCTCGCGCTTCGGAGACTCCGGTGCTTCGCTGGGGGACGGGGCCGGCTCGCGGGAGTCGGGCCGTACGCTCATACGACCCCGAGCTCGGCGCCGATCGTCCCGATCTTCTCCAGGACGAAGTCGAGGTGCTCATCCGTGTGGGTGGCCATGTAGCTGGTGCGCAGGCGGCAGCTGCCCTCGGGCACGGCCGGCGGCACCACCGGGTTGGTGAACACCCCTTCGTCGAACAGGATCTTCCAGAACCGGAACGTCTTGTCCATCGGACCGACGAGGATCGGGATGATGGGCGTCTCCGTGGGCCCTATGTCGAAGCCCAGGCTCTTGAGGCCCTCCATCATCTTGCGGGTGTTCCGCCACAGCCGCTCGCGGCGCTCGGGCTCGGCGCGAATGATCTCGAGGGCCTTGAGGACGGTGGCCACGGAGGCCGGAGGCATGCTGGCGCTGAAGATCAGGGCCCGGGCGTGGTTGCGCAGGTAATCGATCACCGTGGCGTTCCCCGCCACGAACCCTCCGATCGAGGCGAACGACTTGCTGAAGGTGCCGGTGATGAGGTCCACCTCGTCGGTCAGGCCGAAGTGGGCCGCGGTGCCGTTGCCCTCGGGGCCGATCACGCCCAGCGCGTGAGCATCGTCCACCATCAGCGGCGCGTCGAACTCCTCCTTGATCTCGACCAGGCGTGGCAGGTCCGCCAGGTCGCCCTCCATGCTGTACACCCCGTCCACCGCCACGAGCTTGCCCCGGGTCTCCCGCTCCGAGGCCATCATGCGCTGGAGGCCGTCGTAGTCCCCGTGGGTGAAGCGCTGCACGTCGCCGAAGCCCAGCCGCGCGCCGTCCTGGATGCAGGCGTGGTCGAACTTGTCGACGTACACGGTGTCGTTGCGGCCGATGAGCGCGCCCAGGGTCCCCAGGTTCGTCTGGTAGCCCGTGCTGAACACGAGGGCGGCCTCCTTGCCGACGAAGTCGGCCAGCTCCTCCTCCAGCCTGTCGTGGAGGTCCAGGTTGCCGTTCAGGAAGCGGCTGCCCGTGTTCCCGCTACCGTACCGATCGAGCGCCTCCTTGGCGGCCTCGATGATGCGCGGATCGTGGGTGAGCCCCATGTAGTTGTTCGACCCGACCATGACCTTCTCGTGGCCACCGATCACCACGGTCGTGTCGTAGGAGCGCTCGATCCGCTGGAAGTACGGGTACAGTCCGCGAGCGCGAAGGTCGCGGGCCGTCGTGAAGTTCTCGCATTTCGCGAAAACGTGCATGCTGTCGGGACCTCTCCGGGTTCCTGGAGCGGACGCGTGCGTCCGGAACCGCTCGCGTGTGTGCACCGTTTTGGCGGTAGCCGCGAAAGCTACCGGGGCCCGGAGGGGCCGGCAAGCAAGCCGCCGCCCGTCGCGCGCCGGATGGACCGCTGGTTCGGCCTGTCCCGCTTCCTTCGCGTGTGAGCCGCCAGGCCGCCCCGGGGCGCCGACGGGGGACACCGCGATCCGGCCGGACCTTGCCCTCCCGGCGGCACCGGGCGCAACCTGTCCCCTCGACGCCCATGCCGAGTCACCCGAGGCCGATGCCGACGACCACCTTCCACGAGACCGCTGCCACTCGCGCCCGCAGGCCCCGTCTCCGCCGGCCGGCGGGCCGGATCCTCCTGTGCGCCATCGGGCTGCTGGTCGCGGCGTGCGGCGGGACGACCCCGCCGCCCCAGCCGGTGGCCGCTCCGCGGGCGCCCGAGCCGGCCCACGCGGACACCTCGCGGGCCGCTCCCTCCGTGCAGCTCGAGCCGGTCGACGTCTCCCCGCCTCTCCTTCCCTGGCTCCCGCTCGGGGTGCGCTGGGACCCCAGCACCCCGCGTGAAGGCGAGGCCATCGGGATCCACCTCCTCCAGCCCACCGCGGGTCGCCATCCCCTGTCGGTAGAGGGTCGGCTGGGGAAATGGCCCGTCCACTTCGCGCCCGTACAGGGCGGCTGGTTCGGGGTCGCGCCGGCGCCGATCGGCTCCGCCGGGGAGCCGGAGCTCGTGCTCCGCTACCGGCTGTCGGCCGACTCGGTGGCGACCGACAGCATGACCTTCCGCATCGCGTCGTACGACTTTCCCTTCACGCGCCTGCGCGTGGCTCCCCGGTTCGCCAGTCCGCCGAAGAGCGCTCTCGCGAAGATCGCGGCGGACCGCGAGACCGTGCGTTCCGTCCTCGATCACGCCACGGATGCCTGGCTGCCCCGGCACCCGTTCGCGTGGCCCCGTCACGGCAAGATCACCAGCCCGTTCGGGCAGCGACGCATCTTCAACGGCGAGCTCAAGAGCCGGCACACCGGAGTCGACATCCGCGGTCACACCGGCGAGCCGGTGCGCGCCGCGGCTCGGGGCCGCGTGGCTCTGATCGGGCACTTCTACTACACGGGCAACGCCGTCTACCTGGACCACGGCCTCGGCGTGTACAGCAGCTACGACCACCTGTCGCGCGTGGACGTCCACGAGGGCGAGCTGGTCGGGCGGGGTCAGCTCATCGGGCAGGTCGGGGCCACGGGCCGGGTCACCGGTCCCCACCTGCACTGGGGCCTGTACGTGGACGGAGTGCCGCTGGATGCCCGCAGCCTCTTCCAGCTGCATGCACCCGCCGAGTCCGATGGGTCGGGTGCATCGGCGCGGGACTCCGTACCCGGATCACGCTGAGCCGAGATCCCACGCCGTCCCTCCCCCCCCCGCTTGCCCGGGCCGGGGACGGGATCCACTTTCCGGTCCACCGCGATCGGCCCGGCACTCGGGTCGACACGTACAGTCGGCGAAGATTCGGGGGAACGTGAGGAAGATCGCTCTCATCCTGGGTGGTGGTCCCGGCGGCGGCTCCTACGCGGCCGGGGCGGTCGTGGAGCTCCTGACGGCGCTGGAACGGGTCCAAGCGGCCGACCCGCCCACGCTGGACGTGATCGTCGCCAGCTCCGCGGCGGCCCTCCCGGCCGCGATCGCCGCCCGCGCACTCGTGGTCAACCCGGGCCTCGTTCCGTGGATCGAGCGGACCTGGGTCGACGCCCTGGATGCCGGCGTGCTCCTCGATCCCGGCCGCTCCGACCGCGACGGCCTTCTGGCCTCCGGACCGCTGCACGAGCTCGCGCACACCCTGATCGCCGGCGACCCCGCCGCGGACGACCGCCCATCGGCGCGCTTCGGCGGCTCCCTCCAGGTCGCCTTTCCACTCACGCCGGTCCGCCCCTCGGGCGCCCCGGTCCGTTCGGCCCTGTTCGAGCTGGGCACGCGGCACGGCGCCGGGGACCCGGTGTGGTCGCGCCTGGCCACGGCCGCTCTGGCCGCATCGGCCACACCCGGCCTCCTGCCAGCCGTGCGGCTCGAGGGACGGGACGGGACCCTCCTGGCCTGTGACGGCGAGGCCGGCGGCGACTCCCCGGCAGCGCTCGCCCGAGCCCTGACGGCCCGCGTCGCCGGCTCCACGGGCGTCCGCTGGGAGGCCGTGGTGATCGAGCCGCGGTTGTTCGCAGGAGCCGAACCGCCCGGGTTCGCCCGGGCCCGGACGGCGGGAGAGGGCCCGCTCGCCTCACTTGTGGCGGCGCTCGGCGGGACGGATCCGGCCGCCGCGTGGCACGACGAGGCGCTGCACCAGGACCGGATCGCGGCCCTCGCCGGCCTCGCGGAGCAGATCGGGGAGCTCAGCGGCGACCTGGACGATCCCCGGGCCATAGCCACGGGCCGCCGCATCGGCGCCCTGGCCGAGGAGGTGGCCGACCGGCGAGTGGCGCGCGGTGAGACGCCACGGGACGGAGCGGCCGACCCGGGCCTGGCGGTCCTGGACCGGGATGTCGAGAGGATCTCCGACGATCCCCGCTACTCCGCGGCGTTCCGGGGCATCGAGACGCGGGCCGGGAGGACCCGGCTCGCCAAGCTGATTTTTATCCTCGAGGAGGCGAGCGGCCTGGGCGGCCAGGCCTCCGGGCGCCTCCACGCCGTGGCTCCGCCGGCCGACCGGCCCCTGGCCGGGCCCGCGCTCGGAGGGCTCGCCGGGCCCCTGTGCCGGGCGTGGCGTTCGCACGACTTCGAGGCGGGCCGCCGCGACCTGCGGCGCGCCCTGGCCGAGGGCATGCCCGATCTCCCGGGTGAAGCGGCCGAGGCGAGCGGCGAGGATCCGGCTCCCGTGCGAGCCGGGCTGGACACGCTTCCGGCCGCCGACCGACGCCGTCTGGACCGCTTCCTCGAGGCCGAGGTGGACCGGTGGCTCGAGGCCGTCCGGCCCGGCGGCCTGGCCGGGACCCTGTTCGGTATGGGCCGGTCCGGGGCCCGCCGGCGGGGGGCCGCTCACCTGCGTGAGGCGCTGGCGGACCTGAGAATCTGAAGGTCGGGCGCGAGACGGCGCCGAACGGGCGCCCGACCCTCGCGGCCCTCAGTCGCGCGGAAGGACCATGGCGCGGTCGATGATCCCGCGCCGCACTAGCTCCTCCTGCACCCGCTGCACGACGTCGGTCCGGAAGCGCACTTCGTCGCGGTGGTCCAGCACGTAGGCCTTCACGCGCAGGAGGACCAGGAAGGTGTGCCGGAAGGCCGTCTCGGCGGCGACCTCGACGGGACGCGACAGGTCCGCGAACCGCGAGGAGGCGGCGGCCTCGAACGCCAGCCTGCGCACCTCGGCCACCGGCGCGTCGGCCGGCAGCCAGATCTCGCTCACCACCTGGCAGCCCACGTTCCCGCTGCTCGCGTTCGAGACCGCGGTCCGCACCACCAACGCGTTCGGCACCGCGACCTGCGTGTCTTCGGGGGTCCGCAGCCGTACGGAGCACAGGCCCATGGAGATGATCTCCCCGTAATGCTCCCCGATTCGGACCCGGTCGCCGATGCCGAACGGGCGGTCGAGGATGAGGGTGAAGCCGCCGATGAGGTCTCGAAGGAGATCCTGGGCCGCCAGTCCGATGCCGATCGCGGCCCCGGCCACCACCCCCGCCAGCGTGCTCGCCTCCTCGGGCCTGAACACGCCGAACACGATCACGTACAGCGCACCCAGCCACAGGAACACCCGGAGCAGCGGAGCGACCTGCTTGAGCCGCATCCGCGTCCTGGGATAGCGCTCGGCGATCCGGTCGAGGAGTCGGCTGGCCGCCCAGCTCAGCGCCCACGCTCCGGCGAGGATGAGCAGCACGGCCACCACGCGCCCCAGGGTCAGGGCGTCCAGGGCGCGCTCCAGGGCCTGGGACGGGTTCGCGGCCTGGTTCAACCCTCACCTCCCGCCAGCGGCAGCACGTTGGCATCCCTCAGCCGGTTCGCCACGATCCGGTGCAGGAACGGGCGGATGCGCAGCCGCGCCGGGGGCGGTCCCCCGACCGGCTCCAGGAGGCCCGAGGTCTCCAGCAGGTGCAGCGCTCCCGGCCCCGCCGACTCGCCCGCCGCCTCGGTGGCCGCCTTCCGGTCCAGGTCCCCGTGGATGGCGACCGCCGCGAGCACGAACAGCACCGCCCGGTCGAGCTCGGCCATCGGGGAAGGATTGGGGATCGGCGTCGGCCGCGCCGCGACCGTCGCCGGTCGGCCCGGGTCCGCGCGCACGCAACGGCGCCACAGGAGCAGGGCCTCCCCCACGTCCCGGTGGCCGTCGCCGTGGACGTGGTCGAAGCAACGGTCGCGCAGCCACGCCTGCCGCTCCTTCTCCCCCATCGCCTGGAGCCGCGCGGCCTGGGCGCCCGAGAGGCCGGCCTCGGGGGGCCGGAACTCCAGATCGTAGCCCGTCAGCCGGTGACGCGCCATGACCGCCTCCTCGAGCTGCGACCGGTCCAGCGGACCGAGCTCCAGCACCTCGTCGAACGCGCCCGCCAGGGAGCTCACGCTGCGGATGAACTTCCACGGCAGCGTCTCGAACGTCACGATCCATCCCAGCCGTCCGGCCGTCGCGTCGATGAACTCGGTGAGCGCCGTCAGCGCGCCGTACCCCCCAACCTGGCGGCGGAACAGGCGCTCCCCGTTCTCGAGGAGCACGAGCTCGCGGCGTCCCTCGAGCGCCTGAACCAGGGCGGAAGGCTCGGCGGCCGGGGCGCCCCCGCCCGGTCCTCCGTCACCCTCTCCGGGAAACAGGAAGGAGCCGAGCCAGGCGAGCACGTCCGACCGGGTAGCCAGGCGCCGGTCGACGGAGCCGCTCCGCAGCACCTCCTCCGCACCCACCTCGGAGACGAGGGCGTTGAGCAGCGTGGTCTTGCCGCTTCCGGGTCCTCCCACCACGGCCACCGCGGCCGGGTCGCCCTCTGCGAGGCGGGCCCGTGCCGCGCGAAGGCGCTCCAGCGCCCCGTCCCGCCCCACCACGAGTCGAGGGTCGTCGAGGGGCTCCGGTCGGAACAGCCACCGGTAGTTGGCGGGCAGACCCGACAGGTCCGAGCCCGCTTCGAAATCGGACACGAGCGCCGCGATGCCCGCCCCCCCGCCGGGCCGTCGCACCTGCTGCCCTTCCCGCTCCGGAGCCGCGGCGGGGACCGCGACCAGGTGGAGCACCCAGGTGGCCACGGCCCGCCACGCCCGGGCCACGGCCCGCCACATCGCCCGCAGGTACACGCGGGTCCGGCGCACGAATCGCCGCCCGGCCCGGGACGACGGCCGCGACTCCCCCTGGCCCAGGGCGCCCGGCGCCGGGTGCCGGCTGGCGCCGTGCCCGGGGACCAGTCGTTCGCGGAGGGCGGCGAGGATCCGGTCGGGCACCGATTCGAGATGTACGGCCGTCGACTCGAGCTCCGCCTCCAGCTTCGCCGCGGTGTCGCGCAGACGGTGGGCGGCCCGCCGGCAGGCTTCTCGGGCGGCCTCGGGATCCCATCCCCCCGGACGCGCCGGGGCCCCGGCCTCTTCCTCCAGGGTGGTGGCCCGGGCCGCCTCGACTCCGTGACGCACGATCTCTCCCGCTTCCTGGAGTCCCTCGCGCGCCTCCGCGATGCGAGCGTGCACCTCGGCGTGCAGCTCCTCGCAGGCTCCGCGAGCCAGCTCGGCCAGCTCGCCCCCCGGCTCCTGCGGCGCGGGCCTCTCCGCCGTATCGGCGACGCCCCCGTCACGGGCCAGGAAATCCTCGGCCACCCCACCCAGCGCGGCGGCGCGTTGTGCGAGGCGGGTCACGGCCGCGTCGAGCCGCTCGCCGTCCGGAGACGCGGGGCCCAGCGCTTGCCGGCGTTCCTCCAGGGCCGCCTGGATTCGCTCGACCAGTTGGCCGAGCGCCGACTCACCCTCGCCCGCGGCTCCATCGATAAGAATGGGACGCTCGCCGGAGGCCAGGGCTTCCAGTCCCTCGGCGATCCGGCGGATCCGCGCGCCCTCGCTCGCCAGGGCGCGGGTCAGCTCCGCCGAGGTGGATGCCATGTCCCGCAGGGCCCGCTCGCGGCGCGCCAGGTCGGCTGCCAGCCGTCGGCGCCGGAGCTCGGCCTCGGCCTCGGCGTCCGCCTCCGCCAGCGACCGCCGCAGGGCGGTCAGCGCCTCGTCGCGCTCGCGCTTCGCCCGGCGGTCCCTCCACCTGGCCCGCACGTGCGTGAACGGCCCCGCGGAGAGGAGGCGTCGGCGGAGCTGCTCGGTGGCCTCGGCCGCCAGGTCGTCCAGCAGGCGACTCAGGTGCTCGGAAGCTCCCTCCACCGCGCCGGCGAGTCGCGCCTGCCAGTCCTCCTCGCCGAGCAGGTCGGCGGGGGCCGGGGGAAGCGAGGACGCCGGCGCGACCACCAGCGCCTCGGGGCGCAGCCGCTTCACCAGAGACACCGGGTAGTCGCCCCTGAGGACCGCGGTCGCGGCCGCCCGGGCCGGGACACGGCGGCCGCCACCCTCGCCCGGGAGCTCCATGGTGCGGGGCAGCGCGTGGGCGAGGGGGAGGACGTCCTCGAGGTGCGCGCGGAGCTCTTCTTCGAGGACGGCGGCCAGGGAGAGCGTCTCGATCTCGTCGCAGGCCATGCGGAGGGCCCGGCCCGCGTCGCGCAGCGGATCATCGCAGTGGCGGGCCTCGCCGGCGCGCCCGCCCAGCCGCGCCGCCAGCTCCCGCAGCGGTCCCCAGATGCGCTCGTCGACCCGTTCCCGGGTCCGGTCAGCCCGGTGCTCCAACCCCCGCCGCAGCTCGTCGAACAGCGAGCCTGGCCCGTCCGCGGGCCCCGGGGGGGTCAAAGCGTGCAGGCCTGCTCTACGCCGGGACCGCGGCCCGTGGCTGCCAGGCGGTGATGCGGCCGGCTACGGCCGACGCCATGACCGTGTACGGACTGGCCAGATAGACCTTCCCCGGACCGCTGCGGCCCGGGAAGTTGCGGTTGATCGAGCTGATCGAGACCTGGTCCGGCGAGGTGCTCACCCCGGGACCGGCGTTGATGCACGCCCCGCAGCCCGGCGGCATGACCTGGATGCCGGCCTCGCGGAAGAGCTCGTCGTAACCCCGCTCGCGGGCCCAGGCCTCCACGTCCACCGACCCGTAGTGCAGGTAGCAGCGCAGGTCGGGGGAGACGCCTCGGCCCTCGTCCAGGGCCTCCCGGAGGACGCGAGCGTACATGGTCATGTCCTCGCGCTTGGCCGCCGTGCACGCGCCGGCGAAGGCGATGTCGAGCGCCACCGGGCCCTCCAGCTCGTCGATCGGAATGCCGTTCCCCGGGTCTCCCGGCGTGGCCACCATGGGCCTGAGCGCAGAGGCGTCGATCTCCATCGTCCACTCGTACTCGGCATCCTCGTCCGACTGGAGGCCACCGATCATGGCCCGCACCTCGTCGGGGTCGAGCCCGCGGCGCTCGGCCAGCCACGCCACCGTCGTCTCATCGGGGCCGACGATCCCGGTGAAGCCGCCCACCTCGGCCGCCATGTTGGTGAGGGTGGCGCGTTCGTCGATGCCCAGCGCCTCGATCGCCTCCCCCGTGTACTCGATGATCTTTCCGATCGCCTTGCCGTCCCGCACGTAGGGGTGGCGGAGCACCTCCAGGATCATGTCCTTGGCGGTGACGTTCTCGGGCTTCTCCCCGGTGATCCGAACGCGCACGGAGGGCGGGACCTCGAGCCGGACGTCCTTCGTGGCCCACGAGTTCACGATGGCGGTCGTGCCCACGCCGAAGGCCACGCAGCCCAGACAACCGGAGTGGGGCGTGTGCGAGTCGCTCCCCACCACGACCTGGCCCGGCAGGGCGTAACGGTCCTGGACCATGATGTGGCAGATCGCCTCGCTCCCGGTGCGGTCCGTCAGCTCTCCGTGCAGACGTACGCCCTTCCGCTTCGCGAACTCTCGCTGCCGATCGTGGAGGGCGTGCGCCGCGTCCAGGAGGCCCGCCTTCTTGCGCTCCTCGGTGATCACCTGGTCCAGGAAGGCGAGGTGGTCCCGGAAGAACTTGATGCTGTCCGGGTCGTTGAGGCCGGCGTCCGGTCCCACGAAGTCGTCCCAGAAGCTCGACGCCATCGGCGTCACGTACTCGTGGCTGAACCGCAGGTCCGTGCGGACGAAGCCGGTGTCCCCCGCCTTCACGGCCGGCACCCCGATGTCGTCCTCCTTGAGATCCACGACCCAGTGCCGCGCCAGGATCTTCTCGGCCACCGTCATCGGCCGGCCCGGCTTCGTGTCGATCGCCGGCACCTGGACCAGTCCCTTGAGGCGGGCCACCGCGTAGTCGAGGAGGCCGCCGTACTCGATCACGTCGCGCTCGATCCGCCCGGCCTCGGGATCGATGAACGCCTCGAGCGGGATCTCCTCCCCGCGCCGGATGCGGTCGATGAGGGAGAAGTCGGTCGAGGCGAGCATGCCGAGGTTCTCGCAGTTCTCCCGGTAGATGCGCTCGATGTTCTCGGCGATCACCACCCGGATCCCGGCGGCCCGCTCCGCGTAGGGCGCCGCCTCGCGGCTCGAGCCCTTGCCGCGGCGCTTGCCCGAGACCGCCGCCACGAAGCCCTTGCCGATGATGTCCTTGTGGCCGATGGGCCGCTGGCCGCCCGTCTCGAGCCCCACGTAGGGGTACTCGCCGAGCTTCTCATCGTAGTAGTAGCACACCCAGCCGGGGGTGATCTCGTCGGTCGAGATGTCGTCCCGGAGGGGGATCGACGGATCCCAGTCCAGGTCCTCGCCCTCGAGCTGCCGTCGGATGAGCTCGGGATCCTCGGTCAAGAACAGGATGCGCCCCTGGAAGCGCACGGTGGGGGGTCGCTTGTGGACGTCCCTCTTGTAGAGCTGTTCGAGCATGGTCCGCGCGTGAAGGAGGTACGGTTGTCGTCCGGGGGGGGCGGCCGGGCCGCGGCCGGGTCGCTCCGCCGCCAATGTAGCCGCCCCGCACGGGAGGGGCGAGCATGGCGCGTCGGCCTCAGCCCGCCGGGCGCCCCTCCAGCGCCTCGAGAACGGACAGGGCCCGCTCGACGTCGCCCGCCGGGGCCGTGAGCTGGAATCCCTGCACCAGCTCGTCCAGCCCGGACGCCAGCTCGCGGGCGATGGCCAGGCCTTCGGCCCGCGCCGCCTCGGCCCCGGAGGCCTCGGCGCGCCGCATGCGCTCGATCACCGCGGCGGGTACCTCGATGCCGGGGACCTCGTTGTTCAGGAACTCCGCGTCGCGCCCGCTCGTCAGCGGCCACACGCCCGCCACGATCGGGAGCCGGGTGCCCGCCCGCTCGACCCGCTCCAGGAAGGTCTCGAGCACGGCCCGGTCGAAGATCGGCTGGGTCACGCCGAAGTCGGCCCCGGCATCCACCTTCCAGTACCAGCGCTCGATCTCGCGCCCCAGGTCCATGGCGCCGGGGTTGGCCGCCACCCCGATCGCGAAGCTGGTCGTGCCGCCGATCGGGTGACCGCCCAGGTCTTCACCGCGGTTGAGGTGCGCCACCAGGTTCACGAGCCCGATGGAGTCGACGTCGAACACGGCGCTGGCCTCGGGATACGGCCCCATCTTGGGCGGGTCCCCCGTGACCAGCAGGAGGTTGCGGATCCCGAGCGCCTGCGCGCCCAGGAGGTCCGTAGCCATCCCGAGCAGGTTGCGGTCACGGCAGGTGTAGTGCGCCAGCGCCTCGATCCCCGTCTCGCGCTGGGCCAGCGCGGCCGCCGCCACCACGCCCATGCGCATGCGGGCCCGAGCTCCGTCGGGGATGGCCACCGCGTCGACGCCCGCCGCCCGCAGGGCCCGGCAGGCGTCCAGGAGCTCCGAGGGGTCGGCGCTGCGCGGCGACGGGACCTCGACGCTCACCACGCGCTCCCCGCGCGCCAGCTTCGCGCCCCACGCGGAGCGCTCGGCGAGCGGCATCGGGGTCGCGCCACCGGCGGTCGACGGTTCCCCCTCCTTCGCGCCGGATCGAACGCGGACGACCCCATCCTCCCCCTCCCGGACCTCCGCCGGGGAGGCCCCGGCCCCCTCGCGCCCGTCCGCCCCGGCCCCCCCGGCAGAGCCCGCTCCATCCCCGGACCGCGCCCTCAATGCCTCCACCTGCGCGGCCATCTCGCGAATGTGCTCCGGACGCGTCCCGCAACATCCGCCGATGATGCGGGCTCCCGCCTCCACGAGCCGACGCGCGTAGCTGGCCATGTACTCCGGGCTCGCCAGGTACATCTTCCGTCCCTGTACCTCCCGCGGGAGGCCGGCGTTGGGGATGGCGGCGATCGGGCGGCCGGTGATCGCCGCCATGTCGCGCACCGCCTCCAGCATGAGGGCGGGCCCCACGCTGCAGTTCAGGCCCATCGCGTCGACGCCCATCGCGTCGAGCTCGCGGGCGATCTGCACCGCCGAGGCTCCGTAGGTCGTCTGGCCGTCGGGCTGGATCGTCATCTCGGCCAGCACCGGGAGGTCGGAGGCGTCCCGGCAGCCCCGCACGGCTTCCTCGACCTCGTTGAGGTCGCTGAACGTCTCGCATACGAACAGGTCGACCCCGCCGCGGGCCAGCGCGGCCGCCTGTTCGCGGAAGGCTGCCCGGGCCTCCATTCGAGAGGTGGGCCCGAACGGCTCCAGCCGGACTCCGAGCGGGCCCATGCTCCCGGCCACCAGCAGCTCCGAGCCCGCCACGGCCCGGGCCAGCGCCGCCGCCGCCTCGTTGATCTCCGGGACCTGCTCCTCCAGGCCGTAGCTCTGGAGCTGGAACCGGTTGGCTCCGAAGCTGTTCGTCTCCAGGACGTCCGCTCCGGCCTCGCGGTAGGCCCGGTGGATCTCCCGGATCATGCCCGGGTCCGTGCGGCACAGGTCGTCGTAGGAGCGGTTGATGAACACGCCGCGCCGGTAGATCTCCGTTCCCATGGCCCCATCGAACAGCAAGATGTGGCGTTCCTCGAGAGCCTTCAGAAAGTCGCGCATGCCCTGCGTTCTCTCCCTTGCTGCGGGACCGCGGAGTCGTTCGTGATTGGTCCGACCCTTGCGCCATACCCTGTTCGGACCCCATCGAGAAGTTACGCCCTTCGCACTCGACGTGCCGGCCCCGAGACACGGTGCAGACGACATGAACCCGGCGTCCTCTCCACAGACAGTCCTCGTGGCCGGCGGCACCGGCTTCCTCGGGGCCGCCATCGTGCGCGAGCTGGCCGGGTGCGGCTACCGGGTGATCGTGCTGTCGCGACGGCCCCGGGGCGTCGCCGCCCGCTTCGGGGGGATCGAGGTGGATGCGCGGGGAGGCGACGTGACGGATCCTTCCACGCTCCCGGCCGCCCTCCAGGATGTCGACGTGGTGGTCCAGACCGTCCAGTTTCCGGGCTTCCCCGTGGAGGACCCCTCGCGGGGCCGGAGCTTCCTCGACGTCGACGCCCGGGGGACGGCCAACGTCGTGGCGGCCGGCGGCGAGGCCGGGGTGCGGAGGATCGTGTACCTGTCCGGCGTGGGCGCCGACCCGGAGTCCGACCGGCCCTGGTTCCGGGCCAAGGGCATGGCCGAGGCGGCGGTGAGCGGCGGCGAGCCCGCCTTCACGATCGTGCGCCCCTCCTGGGTGTACGGGCCCGGGGACCAGAGCCTCAACGTGTTCGCCCGCATCCTCCGCCTCCTGCCCGGGGTGTTCCCGCAGCTCGGTCCGGGCGACCAGCGGATCAACCCCGTGTGGATCGGGGATCTCGCGGCGGCCGTGGCCCGGACCCTCGAGACCCCGGCCGCGATCGGCGCCCGCTTCGAGCTCGGCGGTCCCATCACCTACACCATGGACGCGATCATCCAGACGCTCATGGACGCCATGGGGCGGCGCAAGCCGATCGTGCATGTACCCATGGGGCTTCTCCGGGTGGGCGCCGCGGTCGCCGAGCTCCTCCCGGGCCAGCTGTTCTCCCGCGACGCGCTCGAGTTCGCCACCGGGGGAGCGGTCGCCGAGCTCGCCTCGCTGCGCCGGGTGCTGCCCGACCTGCCCCTCACCCCCATGCCCGAGGCGCTCGGGCGCTACTCCCCGGGGCGGAGCGCGTGAGCGGGGGCGCCGAGCCCACCCTGTTCGTCACCGGGGCCACGGGCCTCGTCGGCAGCCACGCCGCGGCCCTCTTCCGGGAGCGGGGCTGGAACGTACGGGCGTTCGTGCGCCCCGACGCGGACCTGCGCTTCCTCGAGGAGCTGGACTGCGAGTTCGTTCTGGGCGACCTCCTGCGGCCGGAGACGCTCCGCGGGGCGGGTCGGGATTGCGACGCCATCCTGCACGCCGCCGCGCTGGTGGCGGCCCCGGCCGGCTGGGAAGCCTACCGGCGGGTGAACGTCGAGGGCACGAGCCTGGTCCTCGAGGAGTGCCTGCGGTCCGGCTGCCCGCGCTTCCTGCACGTCTCCTCGGTGGCCGTGTACGGCCCTCCCGGAGCGCATCCCGCCCTCCCCCTGGATGAGGAGGCGGCCGTGGACCTGCCGCTCGAGCCGCGCGCGCACTACGAGCGCTCCAAGCGCATGGCCGAGAGCGTCGTGCGGCGCACGTCCGAGACAGGATGGACGATCCTCAGGCCGGCCGTGGTCATGGGAGAGCGTGACCGGAACTTCACGCCGCGCATCGCGGCCCTGGCGGACCATCGACTCCTGCCCACCGTCGGTCGCGGCGACAACTCGCTTCCCATCGTGTACGCGGGGAACGTCGCCGAAGCCTGCTGGCTGGCGCTCACCCGTCCCGAGGCGCGCGGACGGGTCTACAACATCTCCGAGGACGGAGAGCTCACGCAGCGCCAGCTCCTCTCGGAGGCGGCGCCGGAGGGCGCCGTGCTCGTGCCGCTACCCCGCCGCGCCCTGGAGGCGTGCGTGGCCGGGCTGGAGCGGGTGGCACCGGGCGGGCCCGACACCCCGGCCCCGCTCCTCAGTCCGCGGCAGGTCTGGTTCGCGGGACGCCCCAATCCCTTTCAGTGTGCACGAATACGCGACGAGCTCGGCTGGCGTCCGGCGCTCCCGGCCCTGGAGGGATGGCGGCGGGCCCTCGCCTGGCATCGGCGGGTGGTCGCGGGCCGGGCCTAGGGCGGGTCCCGCGGCTCCCCGTCGCGCCTTTCTCCCGCCCGTGTTACCTTTTCACAGCTTGGTCGTCGTCAAGGTTGGCCGCCGACTCGGAGCGCGAGGGACCCGAGAGGCACGCGGCGGGTCCAATCGATCGACCGGTGGGCCGACGTGGAGGGACGCGGCCGAGTCGGGATCCATGGCCCTGTCTTTGCAAGCCGGACGGGCAAGAGGAGTTGGATCCTGCGCTTGGACCCCCGGCCGCACAAACCGCGGCGGTGTTCCGTACGGGCGGTCGCGGCGTGTATCGTTCGAATGGGAACCGCGCGCAAAGGAGGATCGATGAAGAAGATCTACAGCCGGCCCATCGCCTCGATGGCCGCGCTGCTGCTCACGGCCGGGCTGGTCGGGTGCGGTAGCTACGTGAAGAAGGACCAGTTCAACGACGAGGTGTCCGACCTGCGCTCCCAGATGCAGCAGCAGGGGCAGAAGGTCGATCAGAACGCCTCGGACATCCAGGCGCTCCAGAGCAAGGTGAACGGGCTGCAGAGTGACCTGCAGCAGCTTCGCCAGGACTTCCAGGCGAAAATCACCGAGCTCCAGAACGGCGTGAAGTTCGCGATGCCGGTCCACTTCGACTTCGACAAGTCGGACGTCCGCAGCGTCGACAGGCCGCTCCTCGACCGTTTCGCGTCCATCGCCCAGAAGTACTACCAGGGCGCGACGATCACCGTGGAGGGCTTCGCGGATCCGGCCGGCACCGCCGCCTACAACCGGCGCCTGTCGCAGCGGCGTGCCAAGGCGGTCGCAGACTACCTGACGAGCACCGGGAATCTGCCCGCCGCGAACGTGAAGACGGTCGGCTACGGCGAGAACCGGCTCGTGAACGACGAGCGCGGTCCCGGCCAGGCCGGAATCGCCAATCGCCGCGTCACCTTCGTGATCGAGTACGCGGGCCAGGTGGGCGGCTGATCGACCGTCCCTGACCCGGGCGGGCCGCGATCCCCGCCCGGACCGCGAGAAGGAAGCGAAGCCCCCGGTCCGTCCGGGGGCTTCGTGTTTGTTGCCTGCCGGTCGGCGGTGTCCCGCCCCTCCAGCGAGGGCGGGCCGACCCCGGAAGGAGGGAGCATGGAAGCATCGACCGCCGCCTACGACGCGCTGCGCGACGCCGCCGGGATCCTCGACGGCGCCGATCGTACGCTCGTCCGGGTCTGGGGCGACCGGGCCCGCGACATGATCGGCGGGCTGGTCACCAACCACGTCGCCGGCCTCGGGCCGGGCCACGCGCTGTACGCGTTCATGCTGACGCCGAAGGGCCGTCCGCTGGCCGAGATGCGCGCTCTGGTCCCGGAGGCCGGGGAGGTATGGCTGGACATGCCGTCTGCGTGCGGCGAGGCGGCGCTCGAGCACTTCCGCCGGTACCTGCCCCCCCTCTACGCCCGCTTCGAGCGGCTCGAGGGGCTCCGCCGCCTGTCGGTGGTCGGTCCGCTCTCGGCGGAGGTGGTGGGCGTCCTGCCCGGCGCCCCCGACCTGGCCGAGATCGCCCCGCTCGAGCTCGTCGAGCTCCCGTCCGGAGACGTGAGGCTGGTCCGACGCGAGCCGGTCGAAGGGCCCGGCGCCGACCTGTACGTGCCGGCAGGACGCGAGGCCGAGCTCCGCGACGCCCTCGTCGAGGCGGCCCGGCGGGCGGGCGGAGGCGCCTCGGACGGAGCGGCGTACGACATCTGGCGCATCGAACGCGGGCTCCCCGTGTACGGCCGCGAGATCGGCCTCGACGTCCTGCCACAGGAGACCGGACAGGAAGCGCGCGCCATCGACTACGACAAGGGCTGCTACACGGGCCAGGAGGTGGTGGCCAGGATCCACTTCAGGGGCCACGTGAACCGCCGCCTGGTGGGCCTGCAGCTGCCCGAGGGGCCCCCGCCCGAGCCGGCCACGGAGCTGTTCGCCGCGGAGCGGAGCCGGGGCTACATCACTTCCGTGGCCGACTCACCGCGGCTGGGCCGGCTCGGCCTCGCCTACGTTCGGCGCGAGGTGGAGGACGGGGCGCGACTCGCCGTGGGCCGCGAGGACGGACCGGTAGCCGCGGTCGTCTCCCTCCCGTTCGCGGGCGCGGCTTCCCCGGGCTGAACGGGCCGCGGGCGTCCCGGGGTGAGCCCATCGCCCCCTATCGCTTTACGATGAGGTAAAGCGTTCGACTGTCCAGTCGGGCGGGCCCGACCGCCGGCACGTCGGGGGTTTGAGATCGCGGCGCGGCGCGCGTAGCTTCCCGCCCATGGCGTCGCTGACCCGTGAACAGATGCTCGACATGTACCGCTCCATGTGCCTCACCCGGGCGCTGGAAGAGCGGCTCGAGCGGCTCTTCAAGCAGGGCCACATCGTGGGAGGGCTATACCGCAGCCTGGGCCAGGAGGCCACGGCCGTGGGCAGCGCCTACGCCCTCGAGCCGGAGGACTGGATCGCCCCCTCCATTCGGGACATGGGAGCGCTCCTGGTTCGCGGCCTGGCGCCCGTGGACATGTTCCGGCAGTACACGGCGCGTCGTGACGCCCCCACCGGTGGCAAGGACAACACCAACCACTTCACCATCCCCGAGCTCGGCATCCTCGGGCCCGTGAGCCCGCTGGGCACGCAGCTCGCCGTGCTCAACGGGGTGGCCCTCTCCTTCCGGATGCGCGGCGAGACCCGGGTGTGCATGACGTACCAGGGCGAAGGCGCCACCCGGACGGGCACCTCCCACGAAGGGCTCAATTTCGCGGCCGTCCAGCGCCTCCCCATGGTGGTGGTGCTGGAGCACAACCGCTGGGCGTTCTCCACCCGCAGCGACCGGGAGGCGGCCGTGGCGTCGTGGACCGACGTGGCCGGGGCCTACGGCCTGCCCGTGCGCGACGTGGACGGAAACGACGTGCTCGAGGTATACGACGCGGCGCGGGAGGCGGTGGACCGCGCCCGCAGGGGCGAGGGCGCCTCGCTCATCGTCGCCGAGACGTACCGGATGCTGGGACACGCGCAGCACGACTCGCAGCCCTACGTGGACCCGGCGGAGCTCGAGGCCTGGCGCGAGCGCGATCCCATCGACGGCTTCGGCCGCTACGTGATCGAGAACGGCCTGGCCACCGAGGAGGGCCTCGCGGCGATGCGCCGGGACATCGAGTCGGAGATGGCGGCGGCGGCGGACGAAGCTCTGGCGGGGCCCCGCCCCGATCCGGAGGAGGCCCGGACCAGGGCCTACGCGGCCGAGCCCGCCGACGGAGGGGTTCCGTGGACGCGCCGGGAGGTGGTGGGCTACGCGGATGCACCCGTCGGCGTGGCTCCCGCACGGCCCCTCGGATCGGGCGCCCCGGGCGACTCCAGCGGTGGGAGCGCCGCGGCGGCCCGGGAGGGCGACGCCGCAGCGTCGGACGGCAAGCAGCGCGGCGGGGGAGCCTGATCCCCCCCGCGAAGGAGAGGAGCGGCATGGCGGAAGCTACGGCGGCGGCCCCGCAGCGGGCGCCCGCAGACCCCGGCGTCACCAGGGAGACCACGTACCTGGAGGCCATCCGCGAGGCGCTGTGGGAGGAGATGAAGACCGACGAGACCGTCTTCATTTTGGGCGAGGACGTGGGCGCCTACGGCGGCGCGTTCAAGATCACCGAGGGCTTCCTGGACGAGTTCGGGCCCGATCGGGTGATCGACACGCCGATCAGCGAGGCGGCCATCGTGGGCGCCTCGATCGGGGCCAGCCACATGGGCTTCAAGCCCGTGGCCGAGATGCAGTTCATGGACTTCGTCGCGCCCGCGTTCGACATGATCGTGAACTTTGCCGCCAAGGTCCGCTACCGGACCGGCTTCGGCGCGCAGATCGTGATCCGGGGGCCGGTGGGCGCCGGCGCGCGGGCCGGTCCCTTCCACTCGCAGAGTCCCGAGTCCTACTTCGCCAACGTGCCCGGCCTCAAGATGGTCGCGCCGGCCACGGCGTACGACGCCAAGGGGCTGCTGCGCGCGGCCATCCGCGATCCCGATCCGGTGCTCTACTTCGAGCACAAGTTCCTCTACCGGCGGATCAAGGAGGAGCTGCCGACGGACGAGGAGATCCTCGTGCCGATCGGGAAGGCGCGCGTGCACCGGGAGGGTGAGCACCTGTCCATCATCACCTGGGGCGCCATGGTGTACACCGCCGGCCAGGCGGCCGACCGCCTGGCCGAAGAGGACGGTGTCTCGGCCGAGGTCCTGGACCTGCGCTCCCTGCGGCCCCTGGACGTGGAGGCGGTCGCGGAGACGGCCCGCAAGACGGGACGGGTGCTGGTCCTGCACGAGGCGCCGCGCTTCGGCGGCCTGGCGGGCGAGATCACGGCGGTCGTGTGCGAGGAGGCGTTCGAGTGGCTGGACGCGCCGGTGCGGCGGGTCACGGCCATCGACACGCCCGTGCCTTACTCGCCGCCGCTCGAGGACTACTATTTGCCCCAGGTGGATGACGTGCTCACGGCGGCTCGCTGGCTACTGGCATACTGAGGGGCCCGGGGCGGCTGGCATACTGACTGCAACGTGAAGGTTAGCCTTTCACGTACCAAAGGACGGAGCGATGTCGAAACTCGACGTGATCATGCCCCAGATGGGGGAATCCATCGCCGAGGGCACCCTCACCCGCTGGCTCAAGAGCGTGGGCGACGAAGTGGAGCGGGACGAGGACCTGTTCGAGATCTCCACGGACAAGGTCGACGCCGACATCCCGGCGCCGGCCGCGGGCGTCCTGGCGGAGATCCTCGTCGAGGAGGGCGAGACCGTGGAGGTCAACACGGTGGTGGCCCGCATCGACACCGAGGCCGAGGCGGGCGGCGGCGGTGAGCAGGGCGGGGCCGGGGAGAAGTCGGACACCGGGGAGGCCGAGCCGGAGGAGGCCGCCGCGGAGAGCCGGGCTCCGGCCGCCGCAGCGGAGGCCGGGGCCGAGGACGGCGGGGCGCGCCAGCGCCCGGCCGCGCGGGCCGGCGACGCCGAGGAGACCGCGCCCCGGGAGAACGGGGCGGGGGTGGCCACGCGCGAAGAGCGGCTGCGCACTCGTTCCACGCCCCTGGTCCGGAAGATCGCCGCCGAGCACAACATCGACATCGGCCAGGTAGACGGGACGGGCATCGCGGGCCGCGTGACGCGGGACGACATCCTCGCCTTCATCGAGACGCGGGGCGAGGAGGCGCAGGCCGCCCGCGCCGCGCAGCCCGACCAGGCGGCCCGGAAGCAGGCCGCGGCCGCCGAGGCCCCGGCGCCGGGCACCATGCGTGTACCCATCCACGGCGCCTCACTCGACATCCGCATTCCGGACGTCCCGATCCGGGAGGGCGACCGCGTCGAGGAGATGAACCGGGTCCGCCTGCGGACGATGGAGCACATGCTCATGTCCAAGCGGATCTCGGCGCACGTCACCTCCGTGACCGAGATCGACTTCGAACGGGTCGTCAAGCTCCGCAAGAAGCTCAAGCCCCGGTTCGAGGAGCAGGGCGTCAAGCTCACCTACGGGCCGTTCATCATGAAGGCGGTCGTGGAAGCCCTTCGCGACTACCCGATCCTCAACGCCTCCGTGGATGGCACCCGGATCGTCTATCACCGCAACATCAATCTCGGCATCGCGGTGTCGATCAACGACGGCAAGGAGCTCATCGTCCCCGTCCTCAAGGACGCTGACCGGCTCAGCCTGTTGGGGCTGGCGCAGGGCGCCAACGAGCTGGCCGAGAAGGCCCGGGAGAAGGAGCTCGACTTCGACGACATCCAGGGCGGCAGCTTCACGATCACCAACGTGGGCGTGTTCGGGAACCTGTTCGGCACCCCGATCATCAACCAGCCGCAGGTGGCCATCCTGGGTACGGGCGTGATCGAGAAGCGCCCGGTCGTGGTCCAGGACGACATGGGCAACGACACGATCGCCATCCGCCACATGGCCTACTTCGGCCTCAGCTACGACCACCGCGTGGTGGACGGCGCCATGGCGGCCTTCTGGCTCAACAAGGTCCAGGAGGTGATCGAGAACTTCCCCGAGGAGTCGGTCTGAGGCAGCGCCGGAGGGCCGACCACCGCCGACCGCGCCTCCGCCGTGTCGCACGAGGAGTTCTGGCTGTGGCCGGACTGGGAGGTGGGAGGCGCAGGACGAGGGGTGTCTCACGGACCCGTACCACGACCGCAAGCGAGCCCTGGACGAGGTCCGCCACCACCTCCCCCGACGCACCCGGCTCCGGAGGGCGGACCCGCGGACGCGTCAGCTGCAGGCGACCTCTCCCTCCTGCGTGGCCGGCTTGTAGGGCGTGATCGAGCCCTGATAGACGGCGCACTGCACGCTCTTGACGCTGGCGTGCGTCGCCCTCGCGGACCAGCCGTAGTTGTTCTTCTTGATTCTGAGTGTGACGCCAGGACTGGTCGAGAACTCCAGGTCCCGGAGCCGGCTGGTGAAGCGTCCGGTGCCGCCGGCTCCCGTCTGGTCCGCGTAGTAGCTCTGCTCGGCCGCAATCAGGTTGCGCAGGTCTGACTTCATGGCGGCGACGTTGGCCTTCTCCGTGGTCGACCCGTACGAGACCACCGCGATGCTGGCCAGGATGCCGATGACCACGATGACCACCAGCATCTCGATGAGCGTGAATCCGGCCGACCTTCTGTCCAGGGACTCCACGATTCCTCCCCTGCCGATTCGATCCTGTGAGCCTGACACATCCGGAGGAGCCGGGCCCACGGCGCCATACTCCCGGATCGGCCGTCCAGGGCAAGGCCGGTACCGGCCGTCAGCGCTGAGCGGCGCGTGCCGTACAAGACCCTGGAGCACAATGGCATAGACCCGTACGTCGGACCGCTTGCGGGCCGCACGCAGAAGGGGGCCGGCGGTGGCATAGTGCCACATGTGTGGCAGGGACAGGAGGTTCGGCCATCACGGCCGCGCCCGCTCCACCGCCGTCACCCCCCGCCTGGCGCTCTCCTGCGCAGAGCCTCGAACAGGAGGGGGTAGGTGGCGACCGATTCGCCGCGATACTGGGGCCGGAAGCCGAACAGGATGACTCGGCCCCGGCCGAGGGGCACCTCGACCAGGGCGGCCTTCCCGGCCACGTGGTCGGCTCCCTGGATCCAGCCCGACAGGAGGGTGGGACCCGCCCCGTAGCGCGCCTCGACGCGTACCGGGGGGGAGCCGGCGCCCCCGGTCGGCTCGAACGCGGCTCCGCCCGTCCCCAGCCAGGCGATTGTCTCGCGCCCGGGCATGGCGCGGCCGGGACCCGCCCGCGCCTCGCCGGTCAGGTCCAGTCGCACGATCGAGCCCGGAGCGTAGTACTCGGTCCGATCGAGGTCGGCGAGGACCTCCTTCACCGGGAGCTCCAGCCGGTCGATCACCCATGGCGTCGATCGCTCGAGGGCCACCAGGGTGCCGCCCTCGACCACGAAGGCGCGCAGCTCCGCCGCGCCTTCCGCGCCGAGCCCCCCCACGTAGCGCACGGGCTCGGACCCCGGGGTGAAACCGTGCTCCAGGACGCCGGGGGAGATGGACGGCAGGAGGATCGTGGTGAAGCGACGCGAGAGGTCGCCCTGGCGCACGTCGGCGTTGTGGAGCGTGTCGTACGGTATCCGGTACTGGTCGAAGATCCAGCGGGTCCACCCCTCGTCCATCGAAGGCACCCAGGGCTGGTAGAGGCCCACGTTGACGGCGGCGCTGCCGCTGAGCCCGGGCGCCTCCTTCGCCACCTCCGGCGCCGTCGACACCGGCTCGGTCGCCACCGTCACCGGCTTCACCGAGCGGTAGGCGTCCACGCCCAGCAGGAGCGGCAGCGTCCAGGCGGTGACGTCGTAGGGGCGCCGCAGGGGGCAGCTCTCACACGGCCGCAGGTCGGGATAGCGCTGGCGCTCCAGCATCGCCTCGGCGAAGGAGGCGTAGGGCTGGTGCATGTCGATCACGTAGCTCCCGGCCGGAAAGGTTCGGCCCGCCGACGTGAAGCTCGACGTGGCGCGTCCGACCTCGACGTCGGCGGTGACCAGGATGCGCACCAGCTCCGCGAGGCCATCCTCCCGCGGCTGGCCGGCGGGCACCACCCAGGCCGCGGGCCACCGGTCCCACTTCGCCACGGCCCGTTCCCCGATCCCGAGGAAGCTCTCCAGCCAGGCCCGTCGATGGGCGGCGGCGTGGTCCAGGAGCGCGAAGGCGCCCGCCTCCATGTAGTCGACGATGTCCGACAGGTGCCACGCTCCCCCCGGCCACGGATCGGGGAAGTTCCAGGAGCTCACCCGGGCGTCGAAGTTGCGGCCGGGCTCGAGCTGGTCGGAGGACACTTCGATGGGGGAGGCGAGGTCGGCGCCCGCCGTCTCGGAGAGGATGCGGACGCCCCCGTGGTAGTGCTGGTAGGCGCGCGCCGGCGTCCACGCGTCGTAGGTCGCGTTGACGACCACGCCCTTCTTCCCCTGCCGCTCCAGCGCCCAGGCCATGGACGTCCCCAGGTCGTTGATCCCGGCGATCAGCGCCGGGTCCACGTTGGGCTCCACAGGGTCGATCCACGGCGGCAGGAAGAAGCGGCTGCCGTACTTGCCCTGCTGGTGAATGTCGTGGACGATTTGCGGGTGCCAGACGTTGTGGATCTTCTCGACGGCCAGCCGCGTCTCCTGCTGCGTGAACGCGTACCAGTCGCGGTTGTCGTCGTGGCCCACGTAGTGATGATAGAGGAAGGGCGGGTTCGCGCCCTCCCACGGCTTCCCGACCGTGGTCCGGTACCAGTGGGTCACCAGGTCCACGCCGTCCGGGTTGAGGGAGGGGACGAGCAGGACGATGCACTGGTCGAGGATCGCCCTGACTTCCGGGTCGTTCGACGAGGCCAGGCGATAGGCGATCCGCATCGGGACCTGGGAGGCGCCCACCTCGGTGGAGTGAATGGCCGCCGTGATGAGCACCACGACCCGGCCCTCGGCGAGGAGGCTGTCTCGTTCGGCCGGTCCCGTGATGCGGCGGGGGTCGGCGAGCATCGCCTGCACCTTCCGGAGCCGGTCCAGTCGCCGGAGGTTCTCCGGGGCGCTGATCGTGAGCAGCACGTAGGGCCGGCCGAGGGTGGTCGGGCCCAGCGTGTCCATACGCACCCTGTCGCTGGCCCTGGCCAGCTCCGACAGGTAGCCGGTGACCTCGCCCCAGTCGGCCAGCTCGCGGTCGGCCCCCACCGGGTAGCCCAGGTAGGACGCGGGCGGGGGCACCGTGTCGGTCGGCGCACCGGGCCGCGTCGCCCGGACCGGGAGCGGTGCGAGGAGGGCCAGGAGACCGACGGCGGCCAGTGGGGCGGCGAATCGGCGCATGGAGCTTCGTCTCCGTGTGTGAGGGTGGGCTGCCTCCATGCTCGGAGCGGGGACGCGCGGGCGCAACCGCCGAGGCGGCACCGGGCGGCACGGCCCGCGCCGCTTGCCTGGAGGCCCCGTCCGTCCGACGTTCCCGGCCCGAAGGCGGACCCCGGTTCCCCGAGCCACGGACGACACACCCGCATGCCGCGACTCCACCCCTTCCAGGCGACGCGTTTCACCGCCGCGGCCGGAGAGCCGGAACGGCTCCTGGCGCCGCCCTACGACGTGATCGGGCCCGAGCGGGCCGCGGCGCTACGCGAGCTCGGTCCACACAACGCGGTGCGGCTCGTGCTGCCCGAGGGCCCCGTCCCCGACCGGTACGGACTGGCCGCCGACCAGCTGCGCACCTGGCTCGACGAGGGCATCCTGGCCACGGACCCGGAGCCGACCGTCTACCTGTACGATCAGGGCTTTCCGGTGCCCGGGGACGCATCCGGCACCCTCACGCGTACGGCGATCGTCGCCGCGCTCGAGGCGAGCCCGTTCGCGGAGGGGCAGGTGCTGCCCCACGAGGAGACCCACCCGGGGCCCAGGGAGGACCGCCTGGCCCTCATGCGGGCCTGCCGCGCCCAGCTCTCGCCCATCTTCCTGGTGGCCCGCGACCCCGCGGGAGACCTGGAGCGGGCGCTGGCATCGGCCCGCGAGGCGGCGGCCCGGCGGGGGCCCGTGCTCCGTGCCCGAACCGAGGACGGGATCCTCCACGTCCTGTGGCGGGTGCCGTCCGGTGGCGAGACCCGGCTCCTCGGAGCGGCCGGGGCGCTCCCGCTGCTCGTGGCGGATGGACACCACCGCTACGAGACCTCGCTCGCCCTCGCGGCCGATACCGCGGCGCCCCGCGGGGCATCGAGCGTGCTCGCCTGCGTGGTGGGCGAGCGCGACCCGGGCCTGGTCATCCTTCCGACCCACCGGGTGCTGCGCCGCCCTCCGTCGGGAGCGGTCGGCTGGCGGTCCATCCTCGAGCCCGCGTTCGTCCTCGAAGCGCTGGGGTCGGGGGGCGAGCGAGCCCTGCCCGAGGCCGCCCGTCGAGCCCGGTCCGGGGAGCTGGTGGCCGCTACGCCGGAGGGCGCCTGGCGCCTTCGCGCGAGGTCCGACGCGCTCGAGCGGTCCGGCCTCGAGGCCCCACCGGCGGCGGTCCTGTTCGACCGGCTCGTGTTGCGCGGCGGCTTCGGCGCCGGTCCGGACGAGGCGGTGCGCAGCGGCCTGCTCTCCTATCACCGGGACGCCGGGGACGCGTCGCGGGCCGCGGGGAAGGAGGGCGCCGCCTTCCTCCTGCCGCCCCTCGAGCCGGGCCGGGTGTGGGAGCTGGCGCGGAGCGGCCACCGGCTTCCGCCCAAGAGCACCTACTTCTGGCCCAAGATCCCGTCGGGCCTCTTGTTCAGGCTGCTGGACTGATCGGGACGCCGGCGGCGGGCCGGCGGCCGTGTCCGGGCCGCGGGGTGCGGCTCCGGCTCAGGCTCCCGGGCGGTCGGCCGGCTGCAGGTAGTCGTCCAGGTCGAGCACTTCCATTCCCGCGACGCGCCGGAGGCCGCTCCCGCGCGTGACGAACAGGTCCGCGGCGCCGGCCAGGGCCGTGGCCACCTGGATCGAGCGTTCCGGCCGGCCCCCGAGCCGCGCCTGAACCTGGGCCGCCTGCCGCGCCACCGACGCCCCTACCGGCACCATGTCCAGGCCCGGAAAGGCCGAGACGTACCGGGCCACGCGGCCGGCGGCCTCCTCGGAACCGGTGCGGTACGGCTCGGCGAGCAGCTGATACAGGGACAGGGAGGAGGTCTGGGCCTCGATCCTCCCCGAGCGCACGCCGTCCAGGAGCAGGCGCGCCAGGTTGGCGTAGGGCGGGCGCCCGAGCAGGTGGTAGGCCAGCACCCGGGCGTCGACGTGTACCCGGCGGGCCTCCTCGAGGCGGTCGGTGAACCTCGCCCGGAGGCTCACTCGCGCGCCGCGGCCATCATGGCGCCCGGCCGGGGATGACGGAGACGGGGGAATCCCATCACGCGTCCCGGAGCTCCGGCCACAGGCCGTCGTCCCGGCCCGGCGACCCGGCCGGGGTCGCGCCGCTTTCCGGGACCGCCGCCGACAGGATCCCGGCCAGCTCCTCGACCAGGTCGTGCGGCTCGGGCTCCATCTCGATCACGCCGTCGTCCCGCACCGTCACGACCAGCCGGTCGCCGGCCTCCAGCCCCAGCGCCTCGCGGGCCTCCTTCGGGACTACGATCTGGTGCTTGCTGCTCATCTTGACGGAGGTGGCCATGAACAGAGGATACGCTTTACGTAGATGCTTTACAAGCCCGGCCGGCCGGAGGGGCCCGCCGGCGGCTCCGCGGCCCGCTTTGTGATGACGAAAAGCGGAGACACCTGGCGCTGTCTCGGGCGTGCGCTCAGAAGATCCAGTACAGGAAGCCCAGGTAGCCCACCAGGAGGAGGAGCCCCTCCCACCGCTCCACGCGCATGCCCGTGTAGGCCAGGGGCACCAGCAGAACGGAGAACAGCAGGGCGGGCCCGACCATGCGGGCCACCGCCAGCGGCGGGAGCTGCAGGGGACGCAGCAGGGCGGCCGTACCGAGCACGAAGCCCAGATTGAAGACGTTGGAGCCGATGATGTTGCCGATCGCGATGTCGCCCAGTCCGCGGAAGGCCGCCGCCACCGTCGAGGCCAGCTCCGGGAGGGAGGTTCCGACGGCCACCATGCTGGCGCCGATGACGGCCTGGGGTACGTGGTAGGCACGCGCCATGTCGACCGCGCTCTCCAGCACGAAGTGCGCGCCGAACAGCAGCGCCGCCAGTCCGACCAGGGTGAGCCCCACGTCCCGCCCCGTGGAGCGCGCTTCCCCTTCGGCGCCGCCCTCCCGGTGGGCGGCGCCGCTCTCATCACCCCGGCCCCAGCGGACCAGGAAGAAGAGGTAGATGGCGAAGCCGGTGACGAGTGCGAGACCGTCCAGCCGTCCGAGCGCGTCGTTCCAGGAGAGGACGACCACGATGGCGAGGACGAAGACGAGCAGGGGACTCTCGCGCACGAGAAGCCGGCGGTGGACGTCGATGGGGCGGATGAGCGCTCCGAGGCCGACGATGAGCCCCACGTTGGCGACCGTGGACCCCATGACGTTTCCGAGCGCCAGTCCCGGCTCGCCTCGCAGGGCAGCTCCGCCCGACACGACCAGCTCGGGCGCCGACGTGCCGAAGGCGACGACGGTGAGTCCGATGACGAGTGGGGGCAGGCCGAACCGCCCGGCCAGGCGCGAGCCCCCACGCACCAGGCAGTCGGCCCCGAGGGTCAGCGCCGCCAGGCCGCCGGCGAAGATCAGGGCGCGGATGTAGAGATCCGACACCGCTCGCCTCGCTCTCTCAGTCCTCGCCCCGGGCACCCTCCGACGGCGCCTCGCCGCCCGCGGCCCCGTACTCCTCTTCCAGGCGTCCGAGCAGCTCTTCGCGCCGGTCGTACAGGCGTCGCAGGGGCCGGGGCTCGTGCCGGGTCAGGGCGTAGCTCGTGAGGAGGGGAAGGGCGAGCGTCACGTCCGTATAGCACACGACCGCGTCCGGCAACCTCTCGGGATCGACCTTGCCCCAGCTCACCGCCTCCCC
>Ga0307440_1000088_pt1 | contig 38265 bp, 28 predicted proteins | sample SalMarWE160410MG_FD_202150 | JGI IMG/M metagenome (GOLD analysis project Ga0307440, IMG submission 202150) | Salt marsh sediment microbial communities from the Plum Island Ecosystem LTER, Massachusetts, United States - WE1604-10 | ecosystem: Environmental > Aquatic > Marine > Intertidal zone >...
GCGTAGCGCCACGGACGCAGGGCGAACCGGGGCACAAAAAGGCTGTCGCCGAGCGCAGTCATTTTGGGACATGGAGTCCCAAAATGTATCACGAGCACGGCGACACTCCTTGTTGCCCTTTCGACGTTCGAGAACGGGAATCGAAGCGGGACAAGGTCAAACGGCTGGGGCATCGTTCCAGGCGCCGTCATCGGGGTTGTCCCAGTCGGGGAGGGCACTTTGCTGGGCCGGCCTTGGTCATAACGCCGGCCATGGGCAACGCTGCATCTGCGTAGGATGCGGTGAGGCACGAACCGCATCGCTTCGGCGCGTCGCGTTTGATGCGGTTCGCTTCGCTCACCACATCCTACGTCAGCGCCCTCGGCCGATTTAAGGATCAACGCCGCTGGGCCAGCAGGAGGTCGCGGTCCTCCTTGGGTGCCTCGCTCTGGGCCAGGAATCGGGCGAAGTCCAGGTCCTCCTGCGCCCGGGTTGGCGGTAAGTCTTTGGCAGATTCGTAAAGCAGCCCGGCGAGATCCAGGGGTCGCCCTCGTCACTCTATGTCGTTGTCGGCGTCCAAGGAATCCAGCATCCGGTCTGCACAAGAAAGAACTCACTTGCGCGGGCTTCCTCGTCTCTCCAGGATCGACGGCCGCGAGGCTACTTCGCCGCCAGCTCCTCCAGCTTCTTGGCCGGGATCACCAGGCTATTAAGGGCGGTGTCCTTGACCGAGCGGCTGTAGGGGACGGCCATGAGGGTCGAGTAGTGGGCCACCAGCATCTTGCACTTGGTGCCGTAGGTGGCGTTGGTCTGGTCCTGGTAGACCTCGACGTTCATCCGGCAGGCGGCGCAGGTGGCCACGATGTCCTGGCCGGGGTTGTGCTCCTCGGACAGGGCAGTGTTGTGGGCCGAGAGGGTGAGGCGTGGCAGCTCGCTGCCGCCGGCCTAGCCGATGGAGGCCGCGCAGCAGTTCCAATCCGGGATCTCATTAGCTCCGATTCTGTCCTGTACCCTCTGTCCGCTATCCGCTATCCGCTATCCGCTATCCGCTATCCGCTGATGAGGGTGTCCGTGTCAGCGGCACAAAGGCTACCCCGAGCACGGGGTTCGTCGTTACGGAGCCATTGGTCTCCTTCTCCACCACCATGAGCTCCTGGTGGCCGTACGGCACCCCGACGGGGATCACGAGGCGTGCCTCTTCTCGAAGCTGCTCGACCAGGGCCGGGGGCACGGCAGGCGCCGCGGCGGTGACCAGGATGCCGTCGAATGGGGCCTCCTCGGGCCAGCCGTTGTAGCCGTCGCCGAGGCGCGTCGTCACATTCTCGTAACCAAGCCGCGCCAGCCGCTTCGCTGCATCCCGAGCGAGCTCGGGGACGATCTCGATGGAGTAGACCCGGTCGACCACGCGGGACAGCACTGCCGCCTGGTAGCCCGAGCCCGTTCCCACCTCCAGCACGCGGGCATGGGGACCGCAGCCGAGCAGGTCGGTCATCAGTGCGACGATGTAGGGCTGAGAGATGGTCTGCCCATGGCCGATGGGAAGCGGGCCATTGGCGTAAGCGCAGGTCCGCTCGAGCGCCGGGACGAACTCGTGGCGCGGCACCTCCGCCATCGCCGCCATGACCCGGGGATCGAATGCATCCTTTCCGATGAGGTCCCGCGTATAGCGGATCTCGGTCTCGATGTCCCGAAGCATCGTCTCGGTGTTCTTCACCTCGTGTCCCTCCGGGCAGATGGCGAGCGGCCTACCGAGCGGAGTCGGTCTCCGGAAGCTCCGCCTCCTCCCTGGTCGGCAGATCTGCCGGAGGAGGCAGCCGTTTCAGCAGGCCGTCCGGCACCTCCCCACGTCCCGCCTGGTAGATGGAGCCAGACTCCAGCATGATGAGTACCATCAGGGCGATCAGGATCGGCGCGATGGCAACGCGCTGCAGCGCGATGAACATGAGCTCCTGCATGCCATGGACCGTCTGGGTCAGAGAGAGGAGCCAGCCGAGCCCGATCAGCGCCGCGCCGGCGACGTAGGAAATCAGCAGGATCTTGTAACGGGCGGTGGTGAGCCGCCAGTGGGCGGCCACGAACCAGGAGCTAACGGCGTCGACCCTACCCGCCCGCGCAAAGGTATAGGCGACGATCGCAAGCGAGATCACCAAGGGGACGATGACGCCCAAGGCCTTGTAATGGGCAAGGGCCGAATCTTGCGGCAGGAAGCTCCCGGCGAGCAGGCCGATCAGCAGCAGCAGGTTGAACAGGAGCAGATTCACCATGGCGAGCTCATGGGGGGACTTGGCCCTCCGGCGAGTGGGTTCATCGACCTGAAAAAACATGAGCCTGGCCGCCTGTTTTCGCTAACATCTACCTCGCGCAGACCAGATTCTGAGTGCTGTGAGTGATGATTTGCAAGGCTAAGCAGCTCGCTCGCCGGTTCCGGCTTGCATGAACGACCAGCTCGGGTCTCCAGCGGATTTGGAGGCTGAGGTCTCCCGCCTGCGCGCCCGTGTGGCGGAGCTCGAGGAGGAAGCTCGGCACTCCGAGGCGGCGGAGGCGGCCCTCGCGGAGAGCGAGGCGAAGTTTCTGAGCACCATGGACGCGGCCCTGGTGGGGATGTATGTCATCCAGGACCTGAAATTCGTCTATGTCAACGGCACCATGGCCGAGCTCTTCGGATACCGGGTCGACGAGATCGAAAATCGCCTCGGCCCGACGGACCTGATCATCCCCGAGCAACGGGAGCTCGTCGCGGACAATCTGCGCCGCCGGGCGGTGGGTGAGGTCGGCACCCCTTACGAGATCGAGTGTCTGCGCAGGGACGGCAGCAGGTTCGATGCGATGGTGTGGGGCAAGGGATTCACACTGCGGGGGCGACCGGCCTCCGTGGGCAGCCTGGTGGATATCTCGGAGCGGAAGGATGCCCAGCGGGAGCTGTTGCGGCAGCGGCAGGAGCTCGAAGCGGAGGTCGTGGCCCAAACCGCTGCACTGCGGGAGGCAAATCGGCACCTGGAGCAGGATATCGCCAAGCGCCAGCAGATCGAGGCGGAGCTGCGTGCGAGCGAGCAGCGTTTCCGGGCCCTGATCGACGCGACTGCGGAAGACATCGTGGTCCTCCTGGACGATTCCTTTCGGATGGTCATCGTCAATGAGCGGATGGCGCAGGGTTTTCGCAAGAACGTCGAAGAGGTGCTCGGGAATCGGATGGCGGATCTGATGCCGGCGGCCGTGGCCGCGCACCGCGAAGAGATGGCGCGTCAGGTGCTGTCCAACGGGAAACCGGTCCGGTTCGAGGACCGGCGGGCCGGCCGGTGGTTCGACAACAACATGTGCCCGGTGATCGGGCCGAGCGGCAGGCCGGAAGGGGTCGCCATCTTCGCGAGGGACATCACCCGGCGCAAGGCCATGGAGGAGGCCCTGGCCGAGGCCAAGGAACAGGCCGAAAAGGCCAACGCTGCCAAATCGCGCTTCCTGGCTGCTGCCAATCATGACCTGCGCCAGCCCCTGCAGGCCATGTCGCTCCTGGTCGGTGCCCTGTCCTACACCCAGATCGACGAACAGGCCCGCGCGATTGCGCGGGACATGCAGGACACATTGACGGCGATGGAGGGACTCCTCAACGCGCTGCTCGACATCAGCAAGCTTGACGCGGGGATCGTGGTTCCGCAGGCGCAGGACTTCCTCGCGTCGGTCTTCCTGCACCAGCTGCGTAACCAGTTCAAGGCACTTGCCGCCGACCGGGGCGTGAACATCCGGCTCTTCTGCCGCAACGACCCTTTGCATACGGATCCGGACCTGCTGGAGCGGATTCTCCACAACCTGATCTCCAACGCGATCCGTCACACCCGGCATGGCAACATCCTTATCGGATGCCGCCGTCGCGGTGAGCGGCTCCGGATCGAGGTATGGGACAGGGGAGAGGGGATTGCGGCGGCCGATCTCGGCCGTATCTTCGAGGAATTTCAACAGCTAGGAAATCCGGAGCGCAGTGTGCGCCAGGGCCTGGGTCTCGGGTTGGCTATTGCCAAGCGCATCGCCGCCTTGCTCGGGCTGCGACTGGACGTCCGCTCCGAGGTTAGTCGGGGCTCCGTGTTCTTCGTGGAGGTACCGCTTGCCACCAGCGCTCGGGCGGCCAAGATGAAAGATCCGTCTCCCGAGACCGGACTCCCGGCGCGGGACACGACGGTTCTGGTGGTGGAGGACGACAGCCAGGTCCTGCTCGCCACCGCCCGCCTGCTTCGCCTCTGGGGCTACCGGCCGATATGTGCCCGTCACGCCGAGGAGGCACTCGAGCTGTTGAAGGACAAAGCCCTGCGCCCGGCGATGGCGCTGGTCGACTATCGGCTTCCCGGCACCCGAAACGGGGTGCAACTCCTGGACGAGATGAGCCTGCGCCTGGGGCTGGACATTCCGTCTCTGCTGCTGACAGCGGACACGGCACCGGAACGCCTGCGCGAGGCCCAGACGAGTGGTTACCCCCTGCTGCACAAGCCGGTCACCCCCGGTGCTCTGCGGCAGGCCCTCGCGGAGCATGCCCCCCAGCATCGGCGGGCCCCGGCAAGCGGCGCCGGAAGCGGGAAGGAGGGATTGCCGGCGGTGGGGGGAGAGACTTTCGGCCCGACAGATCAAACGACGCAAGACCAAGGAGCAAGCGATGCCGCAACCGATCCTCGTCGGCACGGGTGAAATCCCGGTCCACATCCTCCCGAGGATGGCCAATCGCCATGGTCTCGTGGCCGGTGCCACCGGGACCGGCAAGACAGTCACCCTGCAGCGCCTGGCGGAGTGCTTCTCCCGCGTCGGCGTCCCCGTGTTTCTGGCCGACGTCAAGGGGGACCTTGCCGGCATCAGTCAGGCTGGGGGAGGCAGCGACAAGGTCGCCGAGCGGGTGAAGGAAATGGGTCTGGAGGCGGCTGAGGGATTTGTCTATGCCCCCTGTCCGGTGATCTGTTGGGACATTCTGGGGGAGCAGGGGCATCCGGTACGCACCACCCTGAGCGAGATGGGTCCCCTGTTGCTTGCGCGGCTGCTGCGCCTCAACGACGTGCAGGAGGGCGTGCTGAACATCGTCTTCAAGGTCGCGGACGAGAACGGGTGGCTCCTCCTGGACCTCAAGGATCTCCGCGCGCTGCTCGCCTATGTGGCGGACAACGCCGACACCGTCCGCCCGACTTACGGCAATGTTTCAAAGGCGAGCGTCGGTGCCATCCAGCGCCGCCTGCTGGGCCTGGAAGGCCAGGGGGCGGAGCACCTGTTCGGCGAGCCGGCTCTCGACATCGACGACCTGATGCAGACCGACGAGCGTGGCCACGGCATGGTGAATGTTCTCGCGGCGGACAAGCTGATCGAGACCCCGGAACTCTATGCCACGTTCCTTCTATGGCTCCTTTCGGAGCTGTTCGAGCGGCTGCCCGAGGTGGGCGATCCGGACAAGCCCAAGCTGGTGTTCTTCTTCGATGAGGCCCATTTGCTCTTCGAGGATGCCCCCAAGGTCCTGCTCGACAAGGTAGAGCAGGTGGTGCGACTCATCCGTTCCAAGGGGGTCGGGGTCTACCTCGTCACCCAGAATCCCGCCGACGTCCCGGACAGTGTGCTCGGTCAGCTCGGCAATCGGGTCCAGCATGCCCTGCGCGCCTATACGCCGAAGGATCAAAAGGCGGTGAGGGTGGCGGCCCAGACCTTTCGGGCCAACCCAAAGATCGACACCGAGCAGGCGATCACCGAGCTGGGGGTGGGGGAGGCCCTGGCGTCCACCCTGGACGAGGAGGGCACGCCGACCGTTGTCCAGCGGATCCGGGTCGCGCCCCCGGGCAGCAGGCTCGGTCCCATCACTCCAGCCGAGCGGCAGGCGCTGATGCACCGCTCCCTGGTGCAGGGGGTCTACGATCAGCCGGTGGACCGGGAGTCGGCTTATGAGATCCTGCAGAAACGGGCACAGGCCCTGGCTGCCGAGGAACAGTCGGGGGCGGAGTCGATCTGGCGCTCCGGCCGCGGCCGCCAATCCCCCCTGGAGGCCTTCGTAACGAGCGCGGCCCGCTCCGTGGGCAGTCAGATCGGGCGGCAGCTTGTACGCGGTATCCTGGGCTCCCTGCTGGGGGGGAGGCGATGAATAGAGCCGCCGGCTTCCCGCCTCCAGCGACCAGCTGGCAAGCCGACGCACCGCAGACACGCGGAGGGCGCGGAGAGGCGGGAGCCTGTTCGCCCTCATTCCCAGGGTTCTCCTTCCCCTGGTGGCAGATGTCGCGCGGCTGCCGCCCAAGATCTCGGACATCTACCGCCGGTTGACCCGCCGTCCTTGCCGTCGGCAACGGAAAGCCCGCTTGATTTTCCCCGTCCGCCTAGGCACCCTGCGGGCTGCGCTGCACGAGATCCTCGTGCGGCGTTTTCAATAATCACAGGAGGATTCATATGAGATTGCACTTCGGGCTGTCCCTGGCTCTCGTATTGGGCACCTTTGGCGTCGCTCAGGCCCAGCCGCCCTATCCGTATCCGCCCAATGCTTATCCGCCGGGCGCCCACCGGCCGGCCCCCCCAGTCTTCCCGGGGGAGGCGGCTGCCGAAGTCCTTCGCCAGGGCATGGACAAGCTGCTCGAGTTTCTCGGCCAGAAGGAAAAGCCCAACAGGCTGCAGGTCGCGGCCTTTCTCGACAGGGAGATCGCCCCCTATTTCGATTTCGGCTATATGGCGAGATGGGTTGCCGGGCCCCGGTATGGGGCGATGAGCGGGAAGCAGCGCAAGGCCTTGGCTGCCAACCTGGAGTCCCGTTTTCTCAGTGCCTTGGCCGCGCATCTGTCCCGCTACCAGGGGCAGCGGGTGCGTTACTTCCGCCCGCGGATGTCCCGGCGCGGCCCCGTGATTGTGAGCGTCGGCATCCTGCAGCCCGGCACCTACCCCTCGAAGCTCAACTTCCGCATGTACCGGTCGAAGGCCGGCTGGAAGGTCTATGACGTCGTTGCGAACGGGCGGAGCGCCGTGGCCTACTACCGCGTCCAGTTCAACCGTTCAGGGTTCGGAGGCTCTCCTCCGCCCTCTCGGCGCTGATCGCGCTGACGCCAGGCGGGGCCGCCACAGGCCGTTCTCGGCCTGTGGCGATGATCCCATGCGGCCGCTTCTCCGAATCGGCAGTGCGCCCCGCCTCGCGGGGCATGTCGCTCGATCCCCTTCGGGTCCCCCGGCCCCGGCAGACACGGCTGTGAGGGCGTGACCATTCGGCATCAACCCCAGCCGGACCTCGGCTCGCGCATCGGCAAGGGCATGCTGCTGGCAGCCTGGGTCATCGGGTTGGTCCTGCTCCTGCTCTTCTTCCAAAGGCTCTTGCGCGACCAGGAGAATCCCAACCAGCGCGTGGCCGCAACGCTCGACCCGGCGGGGCAACGCCAAGTCGTGCTCGAGCGCAACCGGGCCGGGCACTACGTGGCGAGCGGCCGTATCAACGGCAAGCCCGTGGTCTTCCTGGTCGACACGGGGGCCACCGATGTAGCGCTTCCGCTGACGGCGGCACGCCGCCTCGGCCTCCGCTTAGGTGCGCGAACGATGAGCAGGACGGCGAACGGTGATGTCCTGACCTGGAGCACCAGCCTCGATAGCGTGGATCTCGGCGGGTTGCGGGCATCCGGGGTTCCGGCATCGGTGGTGCCGGGCATGGCCGGCCACGAGGTGCTCCTCGGGATGAGCTACCTGCAGCGGTTTGAGCTGATCCAGCGGAGGGGGACCTTGACGGTCCGGGTGCCCTCTCCAGCTGCCGCTCCGGACTGAATAGACACGGACGTGCCAAGGGCACCACGGGTCACTTCCATTTTTCAATGCCTGGGGCTCGGCCTCAGACGACCAGCGCGGTGCCGCCTCGCCTCGGGTCTCCGGCCCCGAGGAGGCTGCCGTCCGCTTTGCGACACACCGAGTGTGCCCCGCCGAAGAAGACGTTCAAGGCGCTCCAGAGCTTGATTTGGGGCCACCGGGTCTGCAGGGCTCCTAGCGTGGAGGAGGGGACGGGCGGCTCAAGATTCAACAGCTCGCCCTCGAAGTGGATACGGGGTGCGCCCACCGCCTGGTCGAGAGGGAGGCCAAAGTCCACAAGGTCGGAGATGACCTGAAGCACTGCACTGCGAATTCGGTTAGACCCGCTGGAGCCGGTGACCACGGAGCTGCCGTCCGGAAGCTCCAGAAGGGTGGGGGACATCATTGAGCTGATGCGCCGATCCCGCGGCCAGCGATGAAACCCTTCCGGGTTGATGTCCTCTTCGCCCAGCATGTTGTTCAGCACGATGCCGGTCCCCGGCAGCACGTAGCCCGATCCTTCCCCGTTTGAGATGGTCAGGCTTGCCAGGTTGCCGTCCACATCGGCGACGCTGATCTGGGTAGTCCCCCGGGGGAACGACGCCTCCCGCCGCATGATGCCGAGGATTTCCAGGGCCAAGGGGTCCTCATTGGGGTCGATGTCTGCCAAGCCCTCGCGGCGCAGCCGCTGGGTGAGCCGCATCGCTGTCGCCAGGGCCTGCACGTGGTCTGCCTGTCCGTGGGGATAGGCGCCGAGCGGCACCTCCGCCAGCAGCCGAAGGGCGAATAGAATCAGCGCGCCGCCAAGCGCGGGCGGGGGGTTGGTGTATACACGACTGTGGCGGTATTCGAGGGCACGCGGTCGACGGCGCACCACCCGATAGCCGGAAAGGTCATCCCGCGTGAGGTGCCCGCCCACGCGACCGCAGTCGGCGATCAGGCGCTCGGCCCAGTCGCCTTTGTAGAACAGCCCCGGACCTTCTGCTACCAATAACTCCAGCGCATCAGCCAAGTGGGGCTGGTGCACGGTCTCGCCCGGCAGGGCGAGATCTCCGGGCCGGGCGGAGGAGGCGTGCGCCGCAAATGCCTCGGGGCTGGCGCGCAGGATTGGCTCGACAATCGTTGCGAGATGATGCTGGGCCGCGGTGAGCATCATTCCCCTGCGTGCGAAATCGCGGGCGGGGGCGACGAGCACCGACAGCGGTAGGCGGCAGAGGTCCCGGTGGATGGCAAACAGCCCGGCGACGGCTCCGGGTGTGGCAATAGATCCAGGCCCGATATGGAATTCCTGGGTAGCGTCGCCGAAATTGACCAGGACAGGCCTTAGATCGGTCTCCTGCTCAATTCGCTTCCGGCGTGGAGTCTGCGCAAAGAAGTCGTAGAGCAGCGGCTCTCCATAAGCGGGCTTGGCGAGCAGGAACCCGCCGCCGCCAAGGGAGGCGAGCACTGGCTCCGCCACGCATGCGGCAAAGCAGGCTGCAACCGCGGCGTCGAAGGCGTTTCCCCCTGCGGCCAAGGCTGTGCCGGCGGCCTCCGCGGTCTTGGGATGGCCCGCTGCGACGACGCCCCGGCTTGCCTTCATGTGATAGCTGTAACAACTCGGTTTGATGGTTGCGGGTAAGCTCTTGATCGCTCGATGGGCACGCGCTTCCAGGGCGCAGCGGAAAGGGAGCGAACCGAGGCGAGGTCCAGCCCCGATTGTAACGCTCGCCGGCCCAGCGGCAGAAACGCAGTGCCCGGGAACAGCTTATGAACGACACTTACAGCGTCCAGGAAGATGTGCAGTCGCTGCGTGACCAGCTGGCTCGCGTTAGGGCAGAGGCCGAGGAAGAGCTTGCCCACCTGCGGGGCGATCTGGCCATGGTGCGGGAGCTGGCGCATCCGGAGCGGGACGTCGACAAGGCGACCGAAGATATCGCCCTGTGGCAGGAGGTTGATACCCTGCGCAAGGCCCTCCGGGAGAAGGAGCGTCTGGTGGAGGTCACGGCCGCGCAATGCCGCCGTCTGGAAGACGAGCTGGAGGACCATCACCAAGCCTATGACGGCCTGAAGCAAGATCTCGAGCAGCACCAGCGGCTGCTTGGCGAGGCCCGAGAGCTCGCCGCGAATCTCCGTAGACAGCGCGAGGAGATGGGCGAACGGCCGGCAACCGCTTCAATTTCCTCAGACGGGGAAGCCGCGGCACCTCTGCGTACGCGGACGACGGCCTGGGTGCTTGGCGACCGCCGTTTTCTGATTGCACTTGTGCTGGGCGGCGCTGTTGCGGCAGCTTTCGCGGGTGGGGGGCTCCTCTGGTTGCGCCCCGATTTGCGTGTTGGCCCAAGGGTGGAGGCCAGCACAAAGTCAGACTCGGGTGGCCGGCCACAGGGCGTTTCTGCCACCGTCGAATCGGACCAGGTCCAGGGTGAGCCAGGGCAGCAGCCGGACCCCCGTCCCACGCCGGTTGAGGCCCGGACCGCGCAGGACCGGCTCCGGGACGGAACCACGGGTCCCCTTATGATCGCGCTGCCCGGAGGGACCTTCGACATGGGTTGGCCGCGGACCTTGCCCACCGACAACGACGGGCCGCCCCACGAGGTGCGGCTGCAGCCTTTCCTGATCGGGGCGACCGAGGTGACCTTCGATGAATACGACCGTTACGCGCGGGCCACGGGCGGGCGGCTGCCTAGGGATTTTGGCTGGGGCCGGGGGCGGCGACCGGTGCTCGACGTGAGCTGGGGGGATGCCAAGGGCTACGCGCAGTGGCTTTCGGCGCAGACGGGAAAGCACTACCGGCTCCCCAGCGAGGCCGAATGGGAGTACGCGGCCCGGGCCGGACAGCCGTCCACCTACTGGTGGGGGTACCGCAAAGGCCACAACCGGGCGGTTTGCTTCGATTGCGGAAGCCGCTGGGATAATCGATCCACAGCGCCGGTGGCGAGCTTTCCGTCGAACCCTTTCGGGCTCTACGACACGGTTGGCAACGTCATGGAGTGGGTGGAGGATTGCTATCACCCGAGCTATGTCGGGGCGCCGGCGGACGGACGCCCTTGGGAGGACGCCACCTGTGCCTCCCGAGTGGCGCGGAGCGGCGCGTTCAACAAGCCGGCGGAGTCAATGCGGGGCACGTCGCGGCACCGGTTTGCGCCGGACACCCGGATCGACATGATCGGATTCCGGATCGCCCGGGATGAGTGAGCCGGCGGGCGCCGAACCTCGCCGCATTCTCGGTGTCGGCGTCGCGACCCTGGACATCGTCAATGAGACGGAAACCTACCCGGAGGAGGACACGGAGGTCCGGGCGCTGCGCCAAACGTGGCGCCGGGGGGGCAATGTCACCAACAGCCTGGTTGTGCTCAGTCAGTTGGGCCACGCCTGCAGCTGGGTAGGTACCCTGGGTGACGACCCCCAGAGCGCGGCGGTTCTCTCGGATCTCGACCTCAACGGGATTGACCGTTCCCACTGCGTGCGCATCAAGGGGGGCACGACACCCACCTCCTGCGTGCTCCTCAGCCGTGCCGACGGCAGCCGTACGATTGTCCACTACCGGGATCTACCTGAGCTCACCGCCGCACAGTTCCGGGCGATCGACCCACGTGGCTACGATTGGGTGCACTTCGAGGGGCGGGAGCACGCCGAGACCGCGGCCATGTTCCGTGATCTGCTCGGTCGTGCCCCCGCGTGTCGCTTTTCCCTGGAGGTGGAGAAGCCGCGACCCGGCATCGCGGACCTGCTGATTGGACCGCAGCTGGTCCTTTTCTCCCGGCCCTATGCGCTGAGCCTTGGTTACACCGATCCACGGCGCTTTCTCGCCGAGCAGTGGGTGCGCACCACTGCCAGTTTGCTCGTCCTCCCGTGGGGAGCCGACGGCGCCTATGGCCAGATGCGGGGGGAGACCCCGTTCTTTGTCCCGCCCTATGCCCCCCCAGAGGTGCGGGATACCCTTGGGGCGGGGGATGTGCTCAACGCTGCGGTGATCGCCGGAGTGCTTGCGGGTCTCGCGCCGCCCGTCGCCCTGGACCGGGCGAGCCGTCTCGCGGGGCACAAGTGCGGACGCGACGGTCTGGCTGGATTGGTGGGAAGCGCCCGCCGTGCGGGTCTGTTGGCCGCGGCGTCCTGATCGGACGAGGGAGAGGGCTCAAGATCTCCCGGTAGCGTCCGACACCTAGCCTAAGGGCCTGCCGTCCAGAAGGTTGCCGGGACGCAGCTGCCGGCGCACCGGCCTTTCGATGTGACTCCGGCCACAGAGTGCCCCCAAGGGATGTGGTAAACCTTGTGCGTCAATCCTTATCCGGCCGGGCAGTAAACACGCTACCTGGTTGCTGCCGCCTTTGTCTCGATGGGGGAGGGTTATCGAGTGAATACACTGTTTCGGCGCCGCCGACTGAGCTCCATGCTGACCGCGGGCGTGCTTCTTTGGGTTACCGCGGCATTTGCAGCCGCTATCGCCGGGGATCTGAGTGAGGTGAAGGCGCGGGGTGTCTTGCGCCATCTCGGTATCCCGTACGCGCACTTCGTAACAGGGAGTGGAGACGGCCTGGACGTTGAGGTCATCCAGCGCTTTGCGGCCTACCTCGGAGTCAAGTACGAGTATGTGGAGACCGACTGGAAGCACGTGATCGGCGACCTGACTGGGGAGGTCGTGAAGCCCGAGGGGGATAAGGTGAAGGTGACCGGCCACGTGCCGGTGAGAGGCGACCTGATTGCCAATGGCCTTACCATGCTCCCGTGGCGGGAGCAGGTCGTGGACTACTCCGTCCCGACGTTCCCGTCGGGCGTCTGGCTGATCGCCCGGGCCGGGTCCGCGATGTCCCCGGTGGAGGGGAGCGGAAATCCTGGTTCTGATGTCTCGGCGGTGAAGGCAATGCTGCGCGGGCGTGAAATCCTGGCCATGAAGAACACCTGCCTTGATCCCGACCTGTATCGACTGCACAAGACGGGTGCGCGAGTCGTGCTCTACACCCGCAGCACCAACCTGAATGAAATGGTGCCGGCCATTCTTCGGGACGCCGCCGAAGCCACGCTGCTGGACGTGCCTGATGCGCTGATCGCCCTCGATAAGTGGCCGGGAGAGATCAAAGTCATCGGCCCGGTCTCCGCGCCGCAGCGGATGGGCGTCGCCTTTCCCAAGTCCTCGCTTCGGTTGCGTAAGGCCTTCAATGCCTTTTTTAAGCAGCTCTGGCATGATGGGACCTACCTTGCCCTCGTGAAGAAGTACTATCCTACGGTGATGACGTACTTCGGCGACTTTTTTGATTCCACAACTCCAAAGGTCGCGGCGGTGCGGTAAGCGATCCATTGCGAGTGTGGGGACCAGCCAGTCCAGGTCGGCTGCTTGAACATCCGCCCGTTATTTCAGCGCGTGGCTCTTGTGCTGGGTGGACTGGCGCTCAGCCTGTATGTCATTTTCCTCCTTAACAAGAATTACGAGGGACAATTACGGCTGCATCAAACCCTGCAGGAAAAATTCCGGCTCGAGACCAATAACCGGGCAACGTCAATCGGCAATTTCGTTGCCGAACGCCTGAACAACATCAAGTACTTGGCGCAATCTCGGGAGCTGTCGATCTATTTCACAAACAAGGCTCTCAAGATGTCCATGCAGTACGGGCTGCGATCGAGCCTGCTCGCGATTGAGCAGCGTTTCGATCAGGTGATTGAGGAGACGTCGATCCAGGGAAAGCCCGTGTTTGATCGTCTGCTGTTCGTCTCGGTCCATGACCACGTCTTGGCGGATACCGGGGGTCCGCGGGACCATCATACGCCCAGAGACTGGTCGACTTACCTGATCAAGGACCGGGGAGGGCCTCGTTTCCTGCAGGGCGAGACGGACCGCCAAGTCACTATCGTCGCCCCCTACTGGTTCAAGGGGGCGTATGTCGGGGAGCTTGTCGCCTGGGTGTCGCTGCAGCGGATCGACGCCCATCTGGTGGAGCATCCCCGTTCTGCTCTGGTGCATCGCGAGGCGATCCTCCGAGCACCGGGCGGGCAGCTTCTGTTGGGGCAAATGGACCCCAAGACGGTGGAGCAAATCGGCGAGGGGCTGGCGGGGCAGCCTTCGGGAACCGTGCTCTCCACCGTTATCCCAAATCAGGAGGGCGTCGAGCTGTCCGTTGTGGCGATGCGGACCCCGATTGCGGGGACACCGCTTAGCCTGCTCACCGTCCAGCCCAGGGCCGAGGTCTTCGGCAACCAGGCAACGGTGCTGCTCTCGGTCGTGTTGCCGGGGGTTGTCGTGACGCTCGCCGTGATGGTGGTTGTCCGTTTCTGGATGCGCCGACGCCAGATCGAGGCGGAGCGAGCTCGGACGCTGGCGGAGGCCGCGGCGACCTATCGGTCGATCTTCGAATCGGCGAACGACGTCATCTTTGTGCTCGATGTCGACACGGGAACGGTCGTCGATGTTAACGGTCAGGCGATGTGGCAGTTCGGTTATACCCCGGACGAAGTGAAGGTCCTCGGGATCGAGGGCTTGAGCGAGCGGGATGCTGACGGCCAACCCATGTCCGCGGAGAGCTGGATAGAGCACCAGCGCGGGGGCGACTCCCATCTCCTCGAATGGCGTTTCAAGGGAAGGTCGGGCGAGGTGATCTGGGCCGAGATCGGCCTGCGGGAAGGGGTGATCGGCGGCGAGCGTCGCATGCTCGCGGTGGCGCGTGAAATCGGCGGCCGCAAGCGGGCCGAGCTGGAGCTTCGCAAGCTTAACGAGGAGCTCAGCACCCGCACCGAGGAGGCGCGCCGCATGGCCGGCGAGGCCCAGGCCGCCGCGGAGGCCAAGTCGCGCTTTTTGGCTACGATGAGCCATGAGATTCGCACGCCCATGAACGGGGTGTTGGGGATGGCGGAGCTGCTCGCCGATACGGAGCTGTCCCAACGGCAGCGGCGCTTCGTGGACAACGTGCGACGCTCCGCCGAGACCTTGCTGACGATCATCAACGACGTGTTGGACTTCTCAAAAATGGAAGCCGACATGATCGAGCTCGACGACGCCCCCTTTGACCTGCGGGAGCTGGTGGACGAGGTCGCGGAGCTCTTCGCAGAGCGCGCCCACCGCAAGGGGCTCGAGCTTGTTTGCGCCGTGGCTCCCAATGTCCACACGGCCTTACGAGGCGACTTCGGTCGGCTGCGGCAAGTGTTCGCCAATCTCCTCGGCAATGCGATCAAGTTCACCGAGACCGGGGAGGTGAGTCTCCGGGTCGCCTGTGCGGCGGAGGATGATCTCCAGAGCCTGCTCAGCTTCGAGGTGCGCGACACGGGGATTGGCATTCCCGCCGAGGCCCAGGAGCGCGTCTTCGACTCATTCTCTCAAGCCGACAGCTCCACTACGCGCCGTTATGGCGGCACCGGTCTGGGGCTCGCGATCTGCAAGCGCCTGGTGCACCTGCTCGGCGGAGACATCCACGTGGAGAGCGGCCTGGGAGCCGGCGCCACCTTTCGCTTCACCGCCCGTTTCGTCAAGGAGACGGCGGTGGAGCGTACCAGCGGGCAGATCCTGGATGTCCTGCGCACCCTGCGGGTGCTTGTGGTGGACGACAATGCCACCAACCGCTCGATCCTCGAAGAGCAGCTGGCGGCTTGGGGCATCGCCCACGCCAGTGCAGACGGTGCGGCGAGTGCCTTCGATTGGCTTCGGGACGCAAAGGTCTCCGGTCGGCCGTTCGGCCTTGTCCTTCTCGACAAGGAGATGCCGGGCGTGGACGGAATCGATCTCGCCGGGCAGATCCGCCTCGATACTGGGGTCGAGCAGCTGCCCATCGTGATGCTGAGCTCCATTTGGCGCGACCTCGACGATGGTGCCATGCGGGCGCTCGGGATCCGTGCCTATCTGACGAAGCCGGTGCGTCAGTCTCAGCTCTACAACACCCTGCTGCGTGTCATTCGCACCGACCATGCCATCGAGCCGGAGCCGGGGATGCCCAGGCCCTCGGCCCACACTGCCTTGTCTCCCGCCGCGACTGGTCAGCGCATCCTCCTGGTGGAGGACAATCCGGTGAACCAGGAGCTCGGGCGCGAGATGCTGCTCTCGTTCGGCCTGCGGGTGGATGTGGCGGAGGACGGAGAGCAGGCATTGGCGGCCCTTCAGGCCGAGTCCTATGCTCTGGTCTTGATGGATTGCCAGATGCCGGTCGTGGACGGCTTCGAGGCCACGCGGCGACTGCGGGCAGCCGAGCGGGCTGCGGCTGAAGGGGCGCACGTGCCGGTGATCGCCCTCACGGCAAACGCGCTGGCCGGTGACCGGGAGGCGTGTCTCGCGGCCGGCATGGATGACTACCTGAGCAAGCCCTTCACAATGGGGCAGCTCGCCGAGGCACTCAGCGGCTGGCTGCCGTCCGCGCCCGCCGGGGAAGCCATCTCGGTTCAGCCCGTGCCCGAGGCGCTGGCCCGGGCCGAGCCCGACTCAGAGCAGCCCAGGCTGGATCCTGACGTGCTCAAGGCGGTGCGGGCCCTACAGCGGCCAGGCGCGCCGGATTTGGTCCAGAAGGTTGTGTCGCTCTACCTGGAGAGCGCCGAAAGGCTGATCCTCGAGCTACAGCAGGCGGCTGAGGGCCGAGACGCCGAAGCCCTGACCGCGAGTGTCCACGGTCTGAAGTCCGCCAGCGCAAATGTGGGCGCCACGCGTCTGTCGGTTCTCTGCAAGTCGCTGGAGATGGACAGCCGCGCCGGCCAGCTGGATGGAGTTGAGGCACGGGCGCTTGCGGTTGTGGAGGAGTTTGGGGCGGTCGCCCATGCCCTTGGGCGGTTTGCGGCGTCGCCCACCCACCGAACGGAGGCGGTTGCATGACCCTTGCCGAGCAGCAGTGGCCGACTACGGACGAGGCATCCGCCGATGAGGCGGCGCGTCCCCGCGTTCTGGTCGCCGAGGACGACGCCACGACGCGCCTTCTGGTGGCCGAGTCGCTGGCTCGCGCGGGCTTCATCGTCGATGCGGCTTCCAACGGAAAAGAGGCGCTTCGGCACTTCGAGCGGGCACGGCCGCAAATTGTGTTGACTGACGTAATGATGCCCGAGATGGACGGGTTCGCCCTCTGCAAGGTGCTCAGGGCCCACCCGGAGGGGGTCCAGCTGCCGATTTTGATACTCACGGGGCTTGAAGACCACAAGTCCATCGCCAGGGCTTTTGCGACGGGTGCCACCGATTTCATAACCAAGCCCATCAACTACGCGCTGCTCGGGCACCGCGTTCAGTACCTGATGCGGGCAAGCGAGGCGATGAATCGGGTGGCGAGCGGCGAGCGTCGTCTCGCGATGGCCCAGCGTATAGCCCGCCTGGGCCACTGGGACTGGCAGTGCGGCACCGATACCTTGATGCTCTCCGACGAGGTCTGCCGCATCCTGGGGCTGGACCCTCGATCTCAGGAGATCGCCCTTTCTGCCTTTATCGAGCGTGTCCCCAAGGAGGACCGGGGGAAGGTCGCCCTCTGGTTCGCGGAGCTCAGACAGGATGCGGGCCAGCTGTCCGTCACCCATCAGGTGCTGGGCGCGGAAGGAAAGCCGCGATATGTACGCCAGCAGGTGGAGGTAGTTCGCGCGGGCGATGGGCGTCCGAAGCGTATCTACGGGACGCTGCAGGACATTACAGAGCTCCGGCAGGCGGAGCGGCGGATTCGGCAGCTCGCATTCATCGACGGCCTGACGGGTCTCCCGAACCGGACGCTGTTCAAGGACCGGATGTGCCAGGCGATCCAGCTCGCCCGGCGGCACGGGCGGCGGCTGGCGCTCCTCTTTCTCGACCTGGACAACTTCAAGCGCATCAACGACACACTCGGGCACGTGGTCGGGGACAAGCTCCTGCAGGCGACCGCCAAGCGCCTGGTGATGGCGCTGCGGCAGAGCGATACCGTTCTCCACGGCAGTCCTGCCGATCCGGCAAATTATGCGGCCCGCCTCGGCGGCGACGAATTTACCGTGCTTCTGCCCGAGCTTAGGCAAAGCGAGGACGCTGCTGCCGTGGCGGAACGCATCCGGCATGCACTTTCGCTGCCCCTGACCCTCGCTGAGCACGAGATCGTCATTACGCCAAGCATCGGCATCGCCATCTACCCGCATGACGGAGAGGGGCCGGATGCCCTGTTGAAGAACGCGGATGGGGCAATGTATGTCGCCAAGCGGAACGGAAAGAATACTTACTGCTTCTTCGACGGTAGCCTGAACGATCTTGCATTGCGGCGGCTGAGAATGGAGGGCTTGCTGCGCAAGGCGGTCGCGCGGAAGGAGCTCGATGTGCATTATCAGCCCCAGCTCGACCTCGCCACCGGACGCATCTGCGCGTTGGAGGCCCTGGTACGCTGGAACAGCCCGACGCTGGGCAGCGTGCCGCCGGCGGAGTTCATTCCTCTTGCCGAGGACGCCGGCCTCATCGTGCCGATCGGTGAGTGGGTGCTGCGTACCGCATGCGCGCAGGCGAGGGCCTGGCAGCTGGCAGGTTTGGCCCTCGACCGCATTGCGGTCAACATATCGCCGCTTCAGTTTATCCAGCATGGGTTTACCAAGCAGGTGGCTCAGGTCCTGACGGAGACCGGGCTGCCGCCGGCGGCACTTGAGCTCGAAGTGACCGAGACGCTGCTCATGTCGGATCCGGACGGAGCAGTCACGGCCCTCGGGCGGCTCAAGGCCCTGGGGGTTCAGCTCGCCATCGACGATTTCGGCACGGGCTACTCGAGCCTGAGCCGGCTTAAGCAGTTCCCGATCAACCGGCTAAAGATCGACCGGAGCTTCGTGCGGGACGTGCCAGGCAATCAGGACGACGTAGCCATCGCGATGGCGGTGATCGCGATGGCCAAAAGCATGGACCTGAAGGTGGTCGCCGAGGGGGTCGAGAATCAGGAGCAGCAGGATTTCTTGCAGGAGAGACACTGCAATGAAATCCAGGGCTATCACCTGAGCCGGCCGTTGCCGGCGGATGCGGTCAGCGCGCTGCTGCGGGGGCATCGGGTCGGCCCTGGCAGTCGCCCGCCCTCCACCAGCGCTTGACCTGGGGAAGGGCCGGCGCCCGGCCCGCGATGAATAACCCACTCCGACCGTCCTGAATCAAGGTCGGGCGCGCTCCTCCCCACTTGCTCCGGCAACCCTTGCGAAGAGGGCGTACAGGGCCGTGAACGCCTTTCGCTGAGCCTGCTGATTCATGGTCACCGGATCCCCCAGGATCTCGATGCGGGCCTGGAAGTAAGCGAGATCAGCGTCGAGGCGGGCCAGCCTGACCCGGGCGCGCCGGTGTGCCCGGGCGGCCAGCTCGCTCTGCCGCGATTCGCTCATCTGCCGCGGTTATCCACCGCCGGCGTCGCATGCGGGTGCCCCTGCGTGCCACCGAGCAGCGCCCCGCGACCAGAGTGCCAAAGGCCATTGCCAGGACCCTGCGGCGATGTGCTATACAGTGCGGACATCAGCGTCTGCCCCGACAGCTTTTTCTCGTCAGCATACCATCATGAGCGCCCTTCTTGAGCTGTTCCGAGCCTCCACGCCCTTGTACGGCGGAAACGCAGCCTTCATCGAAGATCTCTACGAGCGTTACCTGCAGGACCCGGAGAGCGTCGATCTCGCCTGGCGTGAGCGTTTCGACGCCATTCACCGTGAGGCCGCGAACGAGGTGCCGCACGGACCCGTGCGGGAGAACTTCCTGCGCCTCGCCCAGGAGAGTCGGACCCGGCCCCTGACCCGCTCCACCAAGCGCCTGGAGCCCGCCGCCGCGGAGAAGCAGGCGGGTGTGCTGCGGTTGATCAATGCCTACCGCTACCGCGGCCATCAGATCGCGAGCCTGGACCCCCTGATGCTGCGCGACACGCCGAAGATCGCCGATCTGGATCCCTCCTACCACAACCTGGACGAAGACGATCTGGATCAGGTCTTCCACACGGGCTCACTCTATGCCCCCGACCGCATGACCTTGCGCGACGTCATCGCCTTGGCTCATCAGATCTATTGCGGGTCGGTGGGCTCTGAGTACATGCACATCACCAACACGGTGGAGAAGCGCTGGATACAGAAGCGGCTGGAGGGCTATCGGGGGCAGCCGGAGATCGACGACGCGGATCGCCGCTGGCTGCTGACGCTGCTCACGGCCGCCGAGGGGATAGAGAAATACCTCCATGCGCGCTACGTGGGGCAGAAGCGTTTCTCCCTGGAGGGCGGCGAGGCCCTGATCCCGTTGCTTGATGAGCTGATCCAGCGGGCGGGCCGCAAGGGTATCAGAGAGATCGTCATCGGCATGGCCCACCGGGGTCGCCTCAACGTGCTTACGAACATCCTTGGGAAGCCGCCCCAGGAGATCTTCGACGAGTTCGAGGGACGGACCCAGGTCCACTGGCGGGAGCTGGCCGGCGACGTGAAGTACCACACGGGCTTCTCCACCGACATCGAGACCCCCGGCGGCATCCTGCATCTGGCGCTCGGCTTCAATCCCTCGCACTTAGAGATCATCGATCCCGTCATCGAGGGCTCCGTGCGGGCGCGACAGCAGCGGCGCCAGGATCGCACGGGCGACCAGGTGATGGCGCTGCTGATCCATGGGGATGCCGCCTTTGCGGGTCAGGGGGTGGTGGCGGAGACACTCCAGCTCTCCCAGGTACGCGGCTTCGGCACCGGCGGCACGGTGCACGTGGTCATCAACAACCAGATCGGCTTCACGACGAGCAATCCTCTGGACACCCGCTCGACCCTCTACTGCACCGACGTGGCTAAGATGGTCCAGGCCCCCGTCTTTCACGTCAACGGGGAGGATCCGGAGGCCGTGATCTTCGTCACCCGAATGGCCCTGGATTTCCGGAATCAGTTCCACAAGGACGTAATTGTCGATCTGGTCTGCTACCGGCGCTTGGGGCATAACGAGGCCGACGAGCCTGCGGTCACCCAGCCGATGATGTACAAGAAGATCCGCAGCCGTCCCACGGCCCGTGCCCTGTATGCGGATCGGCTGATCGCGGCGGGGGTGGTCTCCAAGGAGGACGCCGAGGGAATGGTGGAGCATTACCGCTCCTCAATCGAGCACGGGGTAGTGGTGGCGCGCCCGGTCCTCTGCAGTCTGGACCACACCTTCAAGGTCGACTGGAAGGCGTTTCGTGAGGTCCAGTGGGATACGCCGACCGACACGACCGTCCCGCGGGAAAGGCTCCAGGGGATTGCGGAGCGTATGCTCGTGGTGCCTGATGGGTTCGAGCTGCATCCCCGCGTGAGCAAGATCTGGGGGGAGCGGCGCAAGATGGCGAGCGGGGATCAGATGGCCGACTGGGGGTTCGCCGAGAACCTCGCCTACGCGACCCTGGTGGAGGCGGGCTATCCGGTGCGGCTGTCGGGTCAGGACAGCGGCCGCGGGACCTTTTTCCACCGGCACGCGGTCATCCACAACCAGCTCAACGGCGAGAGCTACACGCCGCTGCAGCACATCAGCCCGGATCAGGCCAATTTCCTGGCCATCGACTCAATCCTATCCGAGGAGGCGGTCGTCGGATACGAGTACGGGTACGCTACGGCGGAGCCCAACGCCCTGACCCTCTGGGAGGCCCAGTTCGGTGACTTTGCCAACGGGGCGCAGGTCGTAATCGACCAGTTCATCACTTCGGCAGGAACCAAGTGGGGGCTTGACTGCGGGCTGGTGATGCTGCTGCCCCATGGGCTCGAGGGGCAAGGGGCCGAGCATTCCTCGGCCCGGGTGGAGCGCTATCTGCAGCTGTGCGCGGAGCAGAACATCCAGGTCTGCGTGCCGACAACCCCGGCCCAGATGTTTCACCTCCTGCGTCGCCAGATGCTGCGTCCCTACCGCCGGCCTTTGATCGCCATGACCCCCAAGAGCCTGCTGCGCCACAGGCTGGCCACCTCGACCCTGGATGAGCTGGCCAGCGGCCGCTTTCAGCCTGTGATCGGGGAGCTCGACGGTGTGGATCCGACTGACGTGGAGCGGGTGGTGATCTGCAGCGGCAAGGTCTTCTATGATCTGCTGGAGGCAAGGCGGGCCCGCGGCCTGTCCAATGTCGCCGTCCTGCGGATCGAGCAGCTCTATCCGTTCCCGAAGGAGCAGTTCGTGGAGGCCCTGGCGCCCTTCGTCGCGGCCGAGCAGATTATCTGGTGCCAGGAGGAGTCCCAAAACCAGGGCGCCTGGGACCAGATCAAGCACCGCTTCCACGCCCTTATCCCGGAGAGCAGTGGTGTATATTTCGTCGGCCGCTATGCATCGGCGGCGCCTGCCGTGGGTCACCGTTCGGCCCATTTGGAACAGCACGAGCGCCTAATCGATGAGGCCCTGACGGGACGAATCAATCCGGTCCAGAACCGAAGGATCCCAGCATGAGCCATGAGGTCCGTGTCCCCGCCCTTCCCGAGTCTGTCGCAGATGCCACCGTCCTTTCGTGGCATAAACAGCCGGGGGAGCGTGTCGCAAAGGACGAGAACCTGGTGGACCTGGAGACGGACAAGGTGGTCCTGGAGGTCCCGGCTCCGGCCGACGGGTTGCTGGGGGAGATCCGCAGCCGGGAGGGGGATGTGGTCCGGGCGGACGCGGTGCTCGCCCTGATCGAGCCGGCTCCAGCACCGGCCGTGGCGCACCGGGCCGCCGCCGAGGGCCGGAGGGCCTCATCGCCCGCCGCCTCGGTGGCGCCGGCCGCTCCCGGACCCGTGCTTGCGCCTGCGGCGCGGCGTCTGGTGAAGGAGCTTGATCTCGATCCATCGCAGATCCCGGGTAGCGGCCGGGACGGCCGCATTCAGAAGGCGGATGTGGTGGCGTTTCTTGATGCTCGCGAGCACTCCCAGCCGGCGGTGGATCCTGAGGCGGGCCGGCCGGTGTCTGGCCCCGAGCAGCCGCGATTGAGCGGGGAGGCGGGCCGCCCGGAGCAGCGCGTGACCATGACACGCCTGCGGGCGCGGGTGGCGGAGCGTCTGGTGCAGGCCCAACAGACCGCCGCCATCCTCACGACCTTCAACGAGGTGAACATGCAGGCGGTCATCGACCTGCGCCAGAGCTACCGGGAGCAGTTCGGGACGACCCATGGCGTGCGTCTCGGCTTTATGTCCTTTTTCGTCAAGGCGGTTGTGGAGGCCCTGCGGCGGTTTCCCGTAGTCAACGCGTCCATCGACGAGAGCGACATCATCTATCACGGCTATTACGACATCGGCATTGCGGTCAGCTCCCCCCGCGGACTCGTGGTGCCCATCCTGCGTAACTGCGACCAGCTGACGATGGCGGACATCGAGCAAGGGGTGATGGAGTTCGGCCGCAAGGCGAAGGACGGGACCCTGAGCTTTGAGGAGCTGACCGGCGGGACCTTTTCGATCACGAATGGGGGGGTGTTCGGCTCGCTGCTCTCCACACCCATCCTGAATCCCCCCCAAAGCGCGATCCTGGGCATGCACAAGATCCAGGAACGCCCCGTGGTGGAGAAGGGTCAGATCGTGGTGCGCCCCATGATGTACTTGGCACTGTCCTACGACCACCGTCTCATCGACGGCCGTGAGGCGGTCCAGTTTCTGGTCGCCATCAAGGAGACCCTGGAGGACCCGGCAAGGCTGCTGCTCCGGGTCTAGGGAGACGCCTCCAGGCGGGCTGTTCTGATGCCGGGAATGCTTTGAGTCAGCGGGGTCTCTTCATTGGGGGCAGAGCGTCCGCCTCTGGGAAGGTGGAGCGACCTCCCGGAAGCCCTGCCGCGCAGTGCTTACCCTCACATCTGGAGACGAAGCTTCCGCCCGTGTCGCCCCGCCCAGGGGATACAATGGCAGCCGATGTCGCACCGCTGAACCTGCCTCATGCGCCGCCCCGCCCGTGTTCTGATCTCGCTTGCCCTGCTTGGCTCCGTCGTGGGGTCTTGGTGGTATCTGACGCGGCCGAAACCGGTGTTGGTCCGCGTCCAGCCCGTGGAGCGCGGCCTGGTGGAGGCGACGGTGGCCAACACCCGGGCGGGCACGGTCAAGGCTTGCCGGCGGGCGCGCCTCGCTCCGAGCATCGGGGGTCAGATCGCGACCCTCGCCGTCCGCGAGGGTGAGCGGGTGAAGGCGGGCCAGCTCCTCCTGGAGCTGTGGAATCAAGACCTGAGGGCTCAGGTCACTCTGGCGGAGCGGGAGGCCGATGCGGGCGCCGCCCGGGCTCGTGCCGCTTGTCTGAACGCGGAGAATGCCGGGCGGGAGGCGGACCGGCAGGTGAAGCTCAGCAAGCGCAATATGGCGTCCCAGGAGGCCGTGGACCGGGCGCTTACAGGTGCCCAGGCGGGTCGGGCGGACTGTGAGGCCGCCGGGGCCACCGCCCGGGTCCAGGTGGCGCGGGTGGGGGTCGCTCGGGCAAACCTCGCCAAGACGCGGTTGGAGGCCCCCTTCGCGGGGGTGATCGCGGAGATCTCGGGGGAGCTGAATGAGTATGTCACGCCTTCGCCCCCCGGCATCCCCACTCCGCCTGCGGTCGATCTGATTGATGACAGCTGCTCTTACATCTCCGCCCCGATCGACGAGGTCGACGCCCCGAAGGTGCGAGTGGCCGCCGAGGCCCGGGTGACCCTCGACGCCTTCGGGAATCACCCCTTCCCGGGCAAGGTGCGGCGCATCGCCCCTTATGTGCTCGACCTCGAAAAGCAGGCCCGCACCGTCGAGCTCGAAATCGACATGCTCCAGCGCCCCAAAGACGCCCCCCTGCTCGCGGGGTACAGTGCCGACGTGGAGATTATCGTGGCCCGGAGACCCAATGTCCTCCGCGTCCCCACGTCCGCAGTCAAGGCCGAAGGCGGTGTCCTGGTGCTCGATTCAGCCACCGGTCGTCTCGAAGCCCGGCAGATTCAAAAGGGGCTGAGCAACTGGGAGGAGACCGAGGTGGTATCCGGGCTCAAGGAGGGGGAGCTGGTGGTCCTGTCCCTGGACCGGGAGGGTGTCAAAGCCGGTGCCTCGGCGCGGGCGGAGAAGGTGCAGTCGAAGCCATGATAGGGCCAAGCGTGATCAGCCATCAGCCACCGGCAGATCGGCGCTTAGGTTTGGCACCGGAATGATACGGCCCATGTCGCGTGTCCCGGGTGATGGATGGAACTGCCGGAAAACAGAGGGATAACAGCACTGAAGGCGGATCGTCAGCGGCGGGTCGATCCGATACAGATGATCCGTCTCGCAGGCATCACGCGCACCTTTCCCGTCGGCGGGCAGCCGGTGCATGCCCTGCGGGATATACACCTGACCTTCCGGGTAGCCGATTACGGCGCGATCATGGGCCCCTCTGGATCCGGGAAGAGCACGCTGCTCAACATCATGGGTCTTCTGGACCGTCCAAACGCGGGGAGCTATCAGCTCGACGGGGTCGAGACCACGACCCTTGGGGAGGAGCGCCGCGCGGCGCTGCGGCGGGATCAGATCGGCTTCGTGTTCCAGTCGTTCCATCTCGTCCCCCGGCTGAGCGCAAGCGAGAACGTGGAGCTGCCCCTGGTCCTCGCGGGTACCCCGCCCCGGGAGCGCCGGGAGCGGGTTGCAGGCATCCTGCAGGTCCTCGGCCTCAGCGATCGTGCCCACCATCGTCCCGACCAGCTGTCCGGCGGTCAGCGCCAGCGGGTTGCCATCGCTCGGGCCACGGTCACGGAGCCTCGCCTGATCCTTGCCGACGAGCCGACGGGCAATCTGGACCGGGCGTCGGGCCAGGAGGTCCTGCGTACCCTGGAGTCTTTGAATGCCCGCGGGCTTACCCTCATCGTGGTCACCCATGACCCCCAGATCGGAGGACGGGCGCGGCGGCGCACCAGGATGGAGGACGGCGCGATCGTCGAGGACAGCGAGTAGGGGAGAGCTACGCCATGAGTCGGGCAGCCCAATGTTGTGGCGGGGAGCCACACAAGACCAAGCGGCCGGTTTGTTGTAGCGTGCGCCAACGCAACCTGTCGTTTCTAAGACGCTCGAGGACGGGGCCCGTTGCCATTTAGCTGCATGTCGGCGGCTCCTGGTCCAAGGCTGAGATCGGTTGTCCGTCTTAACCGCTCGGCGCTCTCCCACTCAACGAGAATGCCGCCCGGAGGCGGCATCGGTGGCGGACAAAGGCGTCCCCGAGATCAGCGGCGCGCGGGCGCCGCGTTCTCGTGCCGGAACGGTTCAAACGCCATTCTCTGCCGCTTGGCCTTTGATCGATTTCGATGTCGACAACCGGTTGGTTTGGCATTGCTTCTCGTATGTTCCAAGAGCGAAGCATCTGGCTGGACGCCACACGTACTGTTCCACTGTCTCCGCTGATTGCTGATTGCTGATTGCTGATTGCTGATTGCTGATTGCTGACCATGCGCCTGGACGACGACCTCCGTTTCGGTCTGCGGTCTCTCGCGGCAAACCGCACGCGGACGTGGCTCACTGTGCTCGCAATGGGGTTGGGTACCGCCGCGGTGATCCTGCTGTCCGGCCTGGGGGAGGGGGCGCGACACTATGTGCTGGACAAGTTCACCCAGCTTGGAACCCACCTTTTGATCGTCATCCCGGGCCGCAACGAGACAACCGGAGGGGCCCCGCCCTTGCTGGGGCAGACGCCGCGCGATCTGACCCTGGACGATGCGGGGGCCCTTGGCCGCTCCCGGCTGGTGAAGCGGATCGCACCGGTCTCGGTCGGGTCGGCGCCCGTCTCCTACCAAGGACTGGAGCGGGAGGTCACGGTGGTGGGCACCACCAGTGAGTACCAGTGGGTACGTAACCTGGAGCTTGCGGAGGGCCGGTTTCTTCCACCGGGGGACCTGGAACGGGCCCGGCCGGTCGCGGTGCTCGGTCAGAAGCTGGTGCGGGAGCTGTTCGGAAGGCGGCCCGCGCTGGGGGAGTGGGTGCGGATCGGGGATCGCCGCGTACGGGTCATCGGGGTGCTGGCCAGCGTGGGGGAGTCCTTGGGGCAGGACCTGGGGGACCTCGCGATCATTCCCGTGGCCTCGGCCCAGGCGCTGTTCGACAGTCCCGCCCTGTTCCGGATCCTGGTTGGGGCCCCGAGCCGGTCCGCCTTGCCAGCCGCCAAGGAGGCGATCCGCCAGATCATCAAGACCCGTCATGAGGGGGAGGACGACGTCACCATCATCACCCAGGACGCCATGCTCTCCACCTTCGACCGCATCCTCCACACCCTCACCTTGGCGGTGACGGGGATCGCGGCCATTAGTCTGACCGTGGCGGGGGTGCTCATCATGAACGTCATGCTAGTCGCGGTCTCCCAACGCACGGCGGAAGTCGGTCTGCTGAAGGCCCTGGGGGCCCCCCGCCGCCAGATCCTGGGCCTCTTCTTGACGGAGGCCCTATTGCTCGCCCTGGCGGGTACCGGCAGCGGGCTGTTGCTGGCCTTTGGCGTGGTGGCCGTCTTCAACCGGCAGATCGAGGCCTTCAAGATCGTGGTGCCCCTTTGGGCACCCCTGGCGGCGATCGGGGTGGCGCTTCTTGCGGGCATAGTGTTCGGGCTGCTGCCCGCGATGCGGGCGGCGCGTCTCGACCCGGTGGCCGCCCTCGCGGACCGCTGACGTGGAATAAACGGCGGAGACGCAGACAGCGCAGAGATGGATAACCCGCGTCCCTCGCTTGCGCTGAACGGTTGTGCTGGAATCCGCTGCGTCGGCGAAATGTCCCCTCTGCGCCCTCCGCGTCTCTGCGGCTCGACATCCGGTTACGACCGCGGTGAGACCAGTCGGCTTGCCCGATCGGGGGCACGCTCGCGGTGCTGATCCGGGACTTCGCGGCCTTCACCCTCGGGGCCATTGGTGCCCACCGTGCGCGCAGCCTGCTGACCGTGACGGGCATCGCCATCGGGGTGGCGGCGGTTGTTCTGCTCACGGCCATTGGCGAGGGGGTTCACCGCTTCGTCCTGGCCGAGTTCTCCCAGTTCGGCACCAACCTCATCGCCGTGTATCCCGGTAAGACCAGCACCCTGGGGCTGTCGGGCGCCCTCATCAGCACGGTTCGTCCGTTGAGCATGCGGGATGCCGGTGCCCTGGCAAGGCTTCCCGACGTGGAGGCGGTGGTGCCGATGGTCCAGGGCAACGCGGCGGTGGAGGCGGGGGCCCGCAGCCGCCGGACCACCATCTTCGGGGTCGGCGCGGCGGTGCCGCAGGTCTGGCGGATGCGTCCCGGCATCGGCCGCTTTCTGCCTCAGGAAGAAGGCGAGGCCCGAGCCTTCGCGGTCCTGGGGACCAAGGTGCAGCGGGAGCTCTTCGGCGATGCCTCATCGCTCGGTGCTCGGGTCCGCATCGGGGGGGAGCCCTACCGGGTTCTGGGGGTGATGGAGCCCAAGGGGCAGATGCTCGGGTTCGACCTCGATGATGCGGTCTTTATCCCCGTGAGCCGCGCCCTCGCCCTGTTCAACCGGGAAGGCCTGATGGAGGTCGACCTCCTCTACTCTGCCGACGCGAGCAGCGATGCCGTCGCCAGCCGGACACGGGAGCTGCTCAAACGCCGTCATGGGGCGGAAGACTTCACGATCATTACCCAGGACCAGATGCTGAACGTCCTCGGCTCGGTCCTGGATGTCCTGACGGCGGCGGTCGGTGCCCTCGGGGGCATTTCGCTGGTGGTAGGGGGCATCGGCATCCTGACCATCATGACCATCGCGGTGCGCGAGCGGCGCCGCGAGATAGGTCTCCTTCGCGCACTGGGGGCCGCCCGAAGGCAGATCCTGTTGCTGTTTCTCTTGGAGGCGGTGACCCTCGCGGTCCTCGGCGGGCTCGCCGGCTTTGCGGTGGGGGCCGGAAGTGCCTGGATTATCGGGCGCGCGGTACCGGCCCTGCCGACCCACACCGCCTGGGACTTCGTCCTGGTGGCGGAGGTCGTTGCGGGTCTGATCGGTCTTGCGGCGGGGGTGCTCCCGGCGCTCAACGCAGCACGGCTGGATCCGGTGGCAGCCCTGCGCGACGAGTAGGGTCTCGTCCCGGGAGAAAAGCCGTCCCCGCGGCGATGGCCTTGTCGCCGCGAGCTCGGGGGGGCAGCTCTTCCCGGCCGGCTTATGCGCCGTCGGCCGCCGGGGAGGGTTCGGCGAGTCTCGCCAGGGGGGCGCGCAGCTGGTCTGAAAGCCCGGCTTGGGTGGCTCGGTGTTAAACTCGTTGAATCGGTTGTGATCATCCTCTCGCACGGCCGAGCTCGCGAAACGCCGGGCGACCGCAAACTCGGTGGACCGATGCCGCCCCTGCAAAGGTAAACGGCGATCCGCCAGGTTCGGGTCGCATACGGCATGTCGGCGTCCGTAGTGACGGCGACTATCACGGAACGGAGGCTCTCCATGCATGGAAATGTCTTGTTTTTGCCGCCCCTGATCGCCCTCCTTTCGGGCATCGCGATCCTGATCTGGCCGCGGCTGCTCAGCTACATTGTGGCGGCCTATCTGATTCTGATTGGGCTCATCGGTCTGGGCGTTCACTTCTGAGGCGGGCGGATGCCAAGGGTCCCGAAGCTGTCTGGCGCGGTGATACCGGCGGCGATGCTGATTTTGGCTGGCTGCGTTGCCGTGCCCGCCGGTGGGTACTACGGCGCATCGTATGCGCCTTACGGTCAGCGCTACGTGACCAGCGAGGGACTGGCCGTCACTTATGATGCCGGGCCGGGGGCCTACGTGGTGGTCGGGCGACCCGGCCTCTATTGGTGGAACGGCTACTACTATCGAAGGCACGGGGGATACTGGGAGCGGAGCCATCACCACCGCGGCCCCTGGGTTTACCGGCGTGCAGATCGCGTCCCGTTTCTGGCGCACAAGAGGGGCAGCGGCCCCCGGCGTCCGCCGCAGCGCTATAGTAGCCCCGCTCGTTCCCCGAAGGGCAATAGGGGGCACCGCGATGGGCCGGCGCCGGGACACTTCCAGAGTCCTGGTTGGCGGACGAATCGAGGGCGCGGCGTCCGGGAAACCGGTCGGTTTGCGGCACCTCAGACCCAGCGGCGCCCGCCGGGCAGGGTTCCCTCGGAATGGCAGGTCACGCGCCGCTCGCAGAGCTTCCGTAGCCTGCCGGAGGCTAGGCACCACTTTGAGGCTCGGAGGCGAGATCGGTACTCCCAGCGGAAAGGCCCGCCTGGCAGCTTGCCGCAGAAGGCTCCGTCAGGGAAGAGACAGCGGGGGCGCGCCCCGGGTAGGTGGATGCCCCACTGCCCACCCGGAACCATGTGCGCCCCGAAGCAGAATTAGGGGGAGCAGCCAGCTCCCGGCCATTGGAGCCGACGAATATCCGCCCCTTCGCCCTGGTAGCTTCGGAAGCACTGATTCATTCGGAGACCGGCTGAACGTGCTCTATGAAATCAGCGTCGTGCGAGGCGATCGGTGCGAAAAGGCCGGGTTGATGAGCACTTCTCTCGCTCACCCCTCCGATGGGGCGACGCGCTCCACAGGCGCGGCGGCGGTTGGGATCTGCTCCGGCCAGTGACGCCGGTTCAACGCCTGGCCTTTTTCGCGGACCGCAGCAAGGCGCGCCAAGCCGAGCTCGGCGTGCACCCACTGCGTGCGGTTGAGCTCGCCGCAGGCGAGGACGCCGTCCTCGGGGAAGCCTAGGTCCGGCGGGCCGAATACCGCGGCCGCACCCACGTTCCTGTCGATCGCCTCGGACCAGTCGGCATGCCCCACCGTGCACGCGTGGACCACGTAGCACTGCCCCTCCAGGGCGCGGGCCTGACAGGCGATCCGAACGCGATGATAGCCGGCAAGGGTGTCGGTGCAGGAGGGGACCAGCAACAACTGGGCCCCGGCTTCCACCTGGGCGCGGGCAAGCAGCGGGAACTCGGCGTCGTAACAGACGTTGACGGCGAGGATGCCCAACGGAGTGTCGAAGATCTTGAGGCCATGGCCCGGTGAGATCCCCCAGCGCTCGCGCTCGAAGCGCGTCATGACCTGCTTGTCCTGATGTCCCATGGCCCCGGCGGGGCTGACGAGATGGGTCCGGTTCGCGTAATCACCGGCAGGCGTGCGCACCGGGAAGCTTGCGGCACAGAGGTAGACGTCGTATTTCGCCGCAAGGTCAGCGTGCAGGGCCAGGAAGTCCGGCAATAGAGGCTGTAAGGCTAAGAGCTGCGCGGCCAGATCCTGTCTCACCTCGCTCTCAAACAGGGAGGCAAGCTCCATGGCACCGTACTCGGGGAAGACCAACAGCTGGGCCCCCGCGGCCGCGGCCTCGCCTACCCAGCGCGTGAGCTTCTCGGCGTATGCGGCGAAGCCGGCGTGGCAGCCGATGTCGTACTGCGCGGCGGCGATGCACAGGCGGCGGCTCACCCCACCTGCCTTAGCCGCTTGAGCCAAAAGGTCATGGGCTTCTCGCTCTCCTCGGGGTCGTCCAGGTCCTTCCAGCGGTAATAGGCGACCAGCTCCCGATGTCGGGTATATCCGCGCTTGTTCCAGAAGGCATCCAGGGGACGGTATTCCGGCGGGCGTCGCGGGTGATCGGCCGGGCGATTCACGGCGCAGAATGCGGCCCAGGTGTAGGGTCCGAGGGCCCGGGCGTGTGCCTCCCGCTCTTGGAAGAATCGGACGCCGAGGCCTTTGCCCCGGTAGGCCGGGAGCAGGACGGACTCGCCCAGGTAGAAGACCTCCGCGGGGTCGAGACCCTGGGTGGGAAACGGCTGCCGGAAGGCTGCTTCGGCCTCGATCAGGGGCAGGGCGGTCGAGGCGCCCACCACGGCCTTGCCGTCGAGCACCACGACCACCAGGGCGCCTAAGGCTCGGCTATAGGTCTCCAGGTAATGGGCCTCATAGTCGAGGTCGCCGTCGTAGAGGTACGGGAACTCGCGGAATACCTGGATGCGCAGCCGTGCCAGGGGCGCGATGTAGGCCTGCAGGGCAGGGCCGGTCAATGCTCGCACCTTGAGCGTTGCACTCATCAGGCTGATCTCGGTCTCCACTCTTCGACCCGACTGCCTCGGGCTCGTCTGGCAAGGCTGCCTCAGGCGGCGCGTTCGCGTCCAGGCCGCGCGCGGGGTCCGAGCAGCTCCGTCAGCTCGCTCTGAGGCACCGTCTCGTGATCCAGCAGGGCCTCCGCGAGCCGGTCGAGGCGGTCGCGGCCCTCCCTGAGGAGTCGCACGGCCCGCTCGTGGCTTTCCTCCAGAAGGTCGTGGATGGCCTTGTCGATGCGTCGTGCCGTCTCCTCGCTGTAGGCGCGATTGCGGCCGAGGTCGTAGCCGAGGAAGCGATCCTCGCCGGCGCTCTCATAGGCCGCCAGGCCGAGCTCGCTCATGCCCCAGGTGGTCACCATCCGTCTGGCGAGATCGGTGGCCTGCTTGAGGTCATTTTCCGCGCCGGTGGTCACGTCGCCAATTGCCACCTCCTCGCTGGCGCGCCCGCCCAACATAACAGCGAGCCGTGCCACCAAATAGCCGCGGGAGACGTTGTACTGGTCTTCGTCGGGACGTTGTTCCGTGACCCCCAGGGCCATGCCATGGGGGATGATGGTTACCTTGTGAACCGGGTCTGCCTCGGGCGTCAGCCAGGCCACGAGGGCGTGGCCGCTTTCGTGGTAGGCGATCACCCGTCTCGCCTCCGGGTTGAGGGCGAGGGGCCGTTCCTCGCCCAGGACGATCTTGTCCAGCGCGCTCTCGAAGTCGCTCTGCATGACGGCCTCGTGACCGCGCCGGGCACCGAAGAGGGCCGCCTCGTTGCACAGGTTGGCAAGCTGGGCGCCGCTCATGCCCATCGTCATGCCTGCAACCTGATCCAGTTTCACGTCGTCCGCAAGGGTCAGCTTGCGGACATGGATCTCCAGTATTCCGCGCCGTCCCTTGAGGTCCGGGAGGCCCACCACGACGTCGCGGTCGAAACGGCCCGGCCTGCGCAAGGCCGGGTCGAGCACGTCCGGGCGGTTGGTTGCCGCGAGCACGATGACGCTCAGGCGGGCGTCGAATCCGTCCATTTCCACCAAGAGTTGATTCAGGGTCTGCTCCCGCTCGTCGTTGACCATGCCGACCCCGGCACCCCGGCGCCGCCCCACCGCGTCCAGCTCATCCATGAACAGGATGGCGGGGGCGGCCTCTTTGACCTCTTTGAACAGGGTGCGCACCCGGCTGGCACCGACGCCGACGAACATCTCTACGAACTCCGAGCCGCTGATGGAGAAGAAGGGGACACCCGCCTCCCCGGCAACGGCCCTCGCCAGGAGCGTCTTTCCGGTGCCGGGAGGGCCGACCAGCAGCACCCCGCGGGGGATGCGGGCGCCCAGGCTCTGAAACCGCTCGGGTGCCTTCAAGAACTCCACGATCTCCTGCAGCTGCGCCTTGGAGCCGTCCGCGCCGGCGACGTCGTCGAAGGTCACCGCCGGGCTGCCTTCCTTATGGAAGCGGCGCGCCTGGCTCTTTCCCATCCCGAAGATGCTCTGCTGCTGATTCATGGCCCGTCTCCCCATCCACCAGAGGAATCCCACCAGGAGCAGGGTCGGGAAGAGGGCACCCAGCACGTCACCAAGCCAGTGGGGCCCGGGCGGCTTGGCGACCACCTCGACCCCGTGCTGCTCCAGCAGGGGCAGGAGCTCGGGGTCCCCCACCGAGCTCGGAAAGACGGTGGTGAAGTGTGTGACCTCGACGGGTTTGGGCGGAGGCGGTGCCTTCCCGGATGGGCCTGCCGAAGCAGTGGGGCCGGGCGCCTTTGCAGGGGCCGTGTGGGAGGTGCCGCCGGCCGCGGCCCGGGAGGCTGCCTTTTGCTCGGCATGCCCCTCAGGACCGGCACCCTTAACGGCTGCTGACGTTTTCCCAGGGTGCGCGCTGCCCGGAGATTTGGGGGCAGTCTGTGCGCCCCCCTCGTGTTTCGCTTTCCCCTCGCTCGCGGCCCCCGGCGCGGGCTTCTTGCTGCCCTCTTTGGACGAATGCGACACCAGCAGGCCGGTACGCGGATTCCACAGCCGGGCTTGCTTGAAGGTACCCGTGATCTCGCTGCCCTGGATGCTGACCTGGCTGACGTTACTCTTCTCGACCTGATCCACGAAAACGCTGTAAGGGACCTTGGCGACCACGGGTCCGGTGTGCTCGAAGATTGCGCCGGAAAAGTCCCAGATCAGAAGCGCGATGAGAACCAGCCACCAGAGCCACATCATGGAAGGGGGCCGGTCGGGCTGCTGCGGCCCGGAGGGCTCGGGCTGTCCGGGCGGGGAAGGTCGGCCCTCCCCGGGGGTGGCCCGACGGTGGCGGCGCGCGAAGAGGGCGGCCCCCGCGAATAGAGCGATGACGGCAAGAAAGGGAAGCCACACGATTGCGGCATCATCCTGAGCCCAGGCGGCGATGCGATCCATAGCAGATGCTCCGGAGGTTAGAGGCAGCAAGCGGCGGACCTTCGGGACCCCGCCCAAAAAGGGACAAGCCAGAATTGTGCCTCAATCGGGAGGGGCCTTGGCCATCGAGTACCAAAACGGCGCCGCCATACGGCTGCGGGGCAGTTGGTTTAAATCAACCAGGACGACCCTTATTTTAACCACATACCAGGAAAGTTTTAACCACAGAACCGGCGAGCCTGGCGCACCGAACTAGCTGACGGTCATGGCGTGAGCGTCACCGCAGAGAAGGTAAGTCGCTGCCCCCATGGCCGTTTCCGTGACTCCTGTCCTCCCCCGGAGGGCGAGGGAGGCGCGGAGTGCGCCGTGCGCGACGTTCACGGTAATCCACTGATTTTAAAGTCGGCATGCCTTTTGCCCGGGAATCTTTAGGCCATTTATGTTTCTACCTTCGATTCACATGCCTGTCTGGCGGTTCACCGTGACCTTTCTCCTCGTCCTGATGTTTGGCATCACCGTCGCCCGTGCGGGGCCGAAGGACGACATCGTCGCCGTAAAACCGGGCGCGCCCCTCCCGGGCAACGACGTTCCCGGGCTGCTCGTAGGGGGTGAGATCCTGGACGGCCTTGGGGTCGTGCGGGACGAGGTCCAGGCCGGTGTGCCGGAGGTTGCCCGGGAGGAATTGCGCTCCCTGGTTCGCCGCATTGACCGGTTCGATGGCGGCGAGGGGCGGCTGCCGGACAGCTATCGCGCGGGTGGCGACCTGTGGTTGCCTGTCAGGGCCGTCAATGTGCGGATCTCGCTCGATGCCCCCAACCTGCTCCCGAGGCCTCGAGAGAAGGCGGAAGGGGGTACGGTCGGCAATCTCGAGACGGGGGGAGAACGGCTTGACTGGCTACCCCTCCTGCGCACGCGAACCCTGTTGGAGCAAGCCCAGCAGAATCTCAGCGCCGACCAAGGGGGAAGGGCGGCGCTGGCCCGAATCAACGAGGCACTTGACGGGGTCGAGCAAACGGTCCGCTTCGACCAGCCGGCCCTGCTTGGTGCCTATTACGCGGTGCAGCAGGCCCTTGCGGCACGGCGGCCTTGGCCGCAATCGGTGCGGGCGCAGCTGCGCGACGCCGCCCGGGATCTCTACCAGGCATACGGCCGGGGTGGTCTGGCGGATCAGGTGCAGATGGCGGCTGACCAGCTCGACCCTGACACAGGGACGCTGCTGGATACGGCCCGCAGCCTGCGCGAACGGATCAACAGCGGTGGGCGGGAAGCCGGTACGGGTACCGGCCCCGAGCCGCCCAAGAGCGCAAGCCGCCAGTCCACCGCCCTTGATCCTTTGGGGCGCAAGACGGGCCGCCCCCGCGACCCCTTTCAGTCCAAATAGCAGGTTTCCTCCTTATGAACACTCTGGCAGCCGAGGGAGCTCCGTATCACCTGGGGGTTCGCCGCATGTTTTGGCTGCCAATCGTCGTGTCCGGCGTGCTGGTGGTCCTGGTGCTGGCCGCGCTCGTTGCCATCTCCTGGCACAGCTTTGCGCGTATTCAGCCGGTCGAGGTGCATTCGGCCCATATCCGCCGGCTTCAGGCCATCGAGGTCCATATGGAGGATGTCCTGCTCCGTGGTCTGCGGGGGACGGGCCGACTCGACCCCAAAGAGATGCTTCCCTTGGGCGCAGAGATCGACAACCTCCTGGCGACGGACCGGCCGGACATGTCCGCCGCCGAGACGACTCGCCTGGAGCAGATCGCGGGCTTGCTGCGAGGCCAGGCGGGCGGTGGCAGGCCGATCGACGACCTGTCCACGGCGCTTGACGAGCTGCGCAGCCTCCAGGACCGGGAGCGCCGCGTGCATCACATGCTGTTGAGCAGCGTTGCCAAGGATACCGAGACGGAGCTCGAGCTCTCCCTCTTCCTGGTTGTGGTGCTTCCCGTCGCGGGTGTGGTGGCGTTGCTCCGTCTGCGCCGACGCATCGAGGGGCCCCTCAACAACCTCGGTGAGCTGCTGGTGCATCTGGCGGCGCGGGATTATCGACCTGTGCCTCAGGCGGCGCTTGACGAGAGCGCGGCCCTGGTGCAGCCGGTATTTCACAGTTACAACGGCCTGGTTGAGCGCTTGCGCCGGTTGGAAGAGGATCACCGCAACCGGGAGCAGACCCTGGAGCAGGCGGTCCGCGGTGCGACTGAGGCCCTGCTCAAGCAGAGTCGGCAGCTGGCCCGTTCCGATCGCCTGGCGGCGGTTGGGGCGGTCTCCGCCGGGCTTGCCCACGAGCTGCGGAACCCCTTGGCGGGGATCCAGATGGCCTGCACCAAGCTGCGACGAGCCATCTTGGACGCCGACCAGATGGCCCGTCTCGATGCCGTGGTCGCCGAGCTCCGGCGCCTCAACACGATGCTGACCGAGCGGGTGGACGCGGCGCGGCATGCGCCTGAGCCACTGGCACCCGTCCACCTGAAGAGCACGGTCGACCAGCTCCTGTCGTTGGTGCGCTATCAGGTCCCCGAAGGGGTTCGGCTGGAATCTGACATCCCGGATGATCTCACCTGCCGCCTGCCGGAGGGCGGGCTACGCCAGGCGCTGCTCAATCTGGTACTGAATGCCTCCCAGTCCATGGAGAACGGACAAGGCTGGGTAGAGATCCGTGCCCGCCGCCAAGGCGACGCGGTGCTCCTGAGCGTGAGCGATAGCGGCCCCGGTTTTCCCGCGGAGCTGCTGACGATCGGCGTGCGCCCTTTCGCCAGCGGCCGGGTCGGGGGGACCGGCCTCGGCCTAGCCATGGTCCGCGGCTTCACCCAGGACATCAACGGCGAGCTCCAGCTGGCCAATCGGCAGCCTTGCGGCGCGCAGGTGACCCTGCGGGTTCCCTGTCCGTGTCTTCCTGTCAAGAACCACGCCGAAGGGCCGTGACATGCGTGAGACCCTTCTGCTGATCGAGGATGAGGCCCTGTTGGGGGCGGAGCTCAAGGACGACTTCCAGGAGCAGGGGTGGGACGTCACCTTGACGACCTCATTGGCTGGGGCTCAGGACCTCCTGTTCGGGCGCGGCCTGGATCCCCTGGTGGTGGTTTCCGACATGAATCTGCCGGACGGCAACGCCCTGGACTTGCTTGAGAGGGTGCGCAGCGTCGGGCTGCCTGGGGAGTGGATCTTTCTGACCGCCTATGGAACGGTTCCGGACTCGGTGCGCGCCCTGAAGCTGGGCGCCTATGAGTTCCTGGAGAAGCCGAGCGAGCCGGAGCGCCTCGCGCTGGTGCTCGCGGGCGCCGCCCGCAGCGCGCAGGCCCAGCGACGGCTGAAGGACGAGGCACAGACCCGGGGAAGTCGTTATGTGCCCTCCGCCTTCCTGGGACACAGTACGGCGGCCGAGCAGGTGAGGGACATGTTGGGCCGGCTCTCCCGCGTTCCCTTCTCCGCCCTTGTCGTGACCGGAGAGACCGGTGTTGGCAAAGGGCTGGTCGCTCGCATTCTCCATCATTCGGGTCCCCGTGGAGCGGGTCCCCTGGTGGAGGTCAACTGCGCCGCCCTGCCGCGGGACCTGATGGAAGCAGAGCTGTTCGGGCACGAGGCGGGGGCCTTTACCGGCGCGAAGGGCCGGCGCCGCGGGCTGGTCGAGCAGGCCTCCGGCGGCACCCTTTTCCTGGACGAGATCGGCGAGCTGGAGCTTGACCTCCAGGCGAAGCTGCTCAAGGCCCTGGAGGACAAGCGGGTGCGCCGGCTTGGGGGCGAGCGGGAGGTGGCAGTCGACATCCAGATCATCGCCGCGACCAACAAGGCCCTGAAGCAGGCCGCCATGGAGGGGACCTTCCGTCAGGACCTCTACCATCGGCTGAGCGTCTTCCGGCTGGAGATTCCCAACCTGAGGGATCGCAGGGAAGACATCGAGGACCTGCTCCCCGTGTTCATCGACGAGTTCAACGCCCTGGCGGCCAAACAGGTCAAGACGGTCCCCGGCCCGGTATGGCGTCAGCTCGCCACCTATGATTGGCCGGGAAATGTCCGCGAGCTGCGCAACGTCGTGGAGCGCTGCGTGTTGCTGGCGGACGGTCCCGTGTTCCCGGAGAGCTGGTTGAACCTTGGCGCGGGCGGAGGTGGGGCCGCCGCCCACAGCGTCCCGCTTGAGACAGTGGCCGGCCGTCTATGCCTGCCTCTGGATGGCTCCATGGGTCTCGACGAGATGGAGCGGCAAATCTTGAGTGAAGCACTCAAGCGCAACCGGGACAACGTCAGTCTGACCGCCCGGGTACTCAACACAACCAGGGAAAAACTGCGTTACCGGGTGCAGAAATACGGTCTCAAGACCAGCGATTGAGCCGGCTCTTCCCTGGGATGATCCGTCGCAGGGGGGCGAGCGAGCTGGCCCTGACTGGTGCCCCGCCGCCGGAGCTCCGCCCAGATCGCGTTGAGCACCGCCCACTTGCGGGCGCACCACATGGGTGCCAGGAGG
>Ga0307440_1000089_pt1 | contig 38240 bp, 38 predicted proteins | sample SalMarWE160410MG_FD_202150 | JGI IMG/M metagenome (GOLD analysis project Ga0307440, IMG submission 202150) | Salt marsh sediment microbial communities from the Plum Island Ecosystem LTER, Massachusetts, United States - WE1604-10 | ecosystem: Environmental > Aquatic > Marine > Intertidal zone >...
AGGTAATTCAAGTTTGGTTTCACAAAAACGAAAAACCTCCAGACTATATTGGAAAGGTGTACGAATTCCGAGAAAAATAAAGTTGGCATCAGACGCCCAGAACCCTTTAAAGAAATACTACTAGATTACGCGCGTGCTCAGCTTACCCACCTCGCTATGAGAATCCTACAGAGTAAGAGCAGGCGCAAACCGCATCAACGTTACGTTCGTTGATGTTAGCCCTTTTTCTCCTGGTATTTCGATTGGTCTTAATCCTTTCTGCGCCATGATGTCTAATTTTAAGTAGTTGTTCGCTTCTGGTTGCTGAGATTATAATGTGTATTTTTTCTTGGCTTGGCGGTTGTATTCCTGTTGATTCTCTTATGTATCGGTTTTTCCCACTCGATATTGTTGTGTTTGCAGTAGTTAGCGTAAATTGAAACATACGCGCCCTTAGTGGTGCTTGATATTTTTAGTCTCGCTATGGCTGTTTCTACTTCTTCAGGTTTTTCAAGTTTGCTATTTTTGCAAGTTTGTTTAGATATATTTCTGTTATTCCAAGGTTAGCTTTGCTTCTTCCTTTGCGCTCTAAGATTAGTATTAGTTTTTGTATCTGGGTTATGTTCTGGTTTGACGGGTATTGATTGTTTGCAAACATCCACTTTGGGGGGTAGGACTGGGACCGCAACCTTGCCCCTTCACGGCGGCAAAGCGCCCTCATGGCTTACTGTGCGAATGCGTAGACTTGCAAGGGAAATCGCTAACATCATGATTGAAGAGCATGGTGCCGATAAATTTATCCAACGCCTCTCCGATCCATATTGGTTTCAAGCTTTTGGCTGCGTTTTGGCTTACGACTGGCATAGTTCAGGAGTGACTACAGTTGTTACTGGAATTCTTAAAGGAGCTTTGTCTCCCGAGGAACATGGAGTTGGTTTGTGTGGTGGCAAAGGAAAAAAGTCAAGGAAGACTCCTGGCGACATTGTGGTAGTTGGAGAAAAATTCGGTTTTTCGCAACAAACCATAGATGATCTAATCTACACTAGCCGTATAACGGCCAAAGTGGACAACACTGCGATCCAAGCTGGCTACCAACTCTACCATCACGCCTTTCTGGTAACTAAAGATGAGAAGTGGGCGGTTATACAGCAAGGTATGAGTAACCAAGATCGTTCAGCTCGACGTTACCATTGGCTTAGCGAAAATACAAAGGACTTTGTGGTTGAACCACACAACGCTATCGCCTGCAACATTAAACGCGAAAGAGCTCTGAACATGGTGTCAAAACAAAGCGAAACAGCCCGTAGGGCATCTGTTGACTTATCCAAGGAACCGACCAAGAAACTTTTCAGCCTGATACAATCTACCGCTAAACCCCAAAATCAAGCTTCTCTGCAGACTTGGTTGCCTAAAACTACAGATCCTTGGATGCGAACCCAAACTGCGCTTAATATGCCCCGAAACATCAATTGGGATACTCTATCGCGTGTATACGAGTTTCAACCTCGGAACTACGAAGAACTTCTCAGCATTCAAGGTGTGGGACCGGCAACTGTACGTGGTCTTGCGCTTGTCGCTGAACTGGTTTATGGTGAAATACCTAGTTGGGAAGACCCCGTTAAATTTAGTTTTACATATGGCGGTAAAGACGGTGTTCCTTATCCTGTGGACCGAAAAGCCATGGATCAATCCATCGAAATACTTAGAGAATCGATTCAGGAAGCCAAAATCGGCGATAAAGAAAAGATGCATTCTCTTCAACGGTTGAGGCGGTTTGTTCCAGTGAACGCAAATTCTTAAAACATCAATAGCCAATAACTAAATTGATATTATGTCAAATCCGACTCGTATTAAATATCTGAAGATTGGATCAGCATTGGGTATAGCCGCGCCTATAGTTGCCTTTAGTTGTATTATAATCGCTATAGTGTCGTATCCTGCCTTTAGCTGGACCAACAATGCGTTAAGCGACCTTGGTGTAATATCCGGTGTAACTGGACCGGTTTTTAATTTTGGGTTGGTTGCAAGCGGTTTTTTGGGCTTGTTATTTGCAGTTTTTGGACTTGTCATCTATTTCAGAAAGAGCTTAGTTGGTAAGGTTGGTTCCGGGTTTTTTGCAGCTGCAACCGTTCCACTCATGGCGATAGGCGTTTTCAACGAAAGTTTTTCTCCAACTCACTATCTGGTTTCGGTTGTATTCTTCACTTTAGCGCCTATTGCATTGTTCATATTAACAGGTGCATTTGGGCTTAATAGACAAAGAAAAATGGCTGCTTTCACCATTGCAGTAGCAATTTTGGCGGCGTTGCCTTGGCTTATGCTATTTGCCTTCAACTATGTTCCTAACGTTGCTATCCCCGAAGCAGCCTCAGGTCTTGCTCTCTCTGTATGGACAATCGTGCTTGGCAAAAAATTCCTCAAAGCTTAAGTCTCGCCATTATTTTAAGTCAAGGTACATCTGAGCACAGCAATAGGAAGAAAAAACAGAATTAAACCCCTTGTTCTTTGCGTATTCCACGGCTGACTCACTTGGAAAGGCAACGCCATCAACTCCAGCTTTCAGAGCCAATAGATCTGTTGAATTTCGTAACTCTCCTTTTGGACGCATGCATCCTAAAACAATGGGGGTTTTGGGGAACATTGTTCGTGCAACTGCGATGACTTTGGCTATTTTGAGAGGTTTAGGCGGTGGTGTCTTTGCCATTGGGGTTCCGTGAATTGGCATAAAAGCGATTATAACTATGGCTGAAGGTTTAACTTGCGCTATAATTTGTAGAGCTGCAAATTCGCCATCCAGTTTGCCATCATTTAATCCAACGATTACATGTGGAACAAGAGGCAGCTTGGCTTTGTGCAATTCTTTAAGCGAATCGCCATAATCCTGACTTGTTACTGATAGATTATAGACTTTCTTGACTGTATCCGTTGAACCGATAACATCAATCAGTGCGGCATCGATCCCTGCTTCTTTGAGTGCAGACGCCGTTTCGGATTTTATTATCCCTGTGTGAACAAAAACTGTTAAACCTAACTCCCGCTTGAACCGCCCTATAACAGGTATAAATTTGTCAATTGGTACTGAACCATCAGATAGGCATCCACCGCTAACTAGAACGCCTTTGGCGCCATTCTGTTTTAGTTTTACGCCTAACTCAAAGAGCGTTTGTGGGGTTATTGCTGGGTGCATAGTTTCTAGGACTTTACCACCACAATGTTTGCAGTTTAAGGAGCAAGAATTGCCGGTTATGGATATTGTTGGAAAATCTGTTGTTGAAGAGCAGTAGTGTCTGGTTTTGTAGTAGGTGAAGCTTGGAGCGTAAAAGCGGATTGCTTTGCTTTTTGGCTGTAAGGTACCTGATTCAAGTAGAGTTTGGACTTGTTTGTCTTGCATGTTCCAGATTTGTTCGGCTGACGGTGAGGACATTTTTTGTTTCAAGGCTAAGAATTCGGGTCACCCTTAATAGGCTAACGCAGTTACAATTTAAAAGCAATTGTTTGGATCAATCAAGGATTTTTTGGCTTTGAACGTTTAAGTATCTTTAAGTAGATTAGAATACCAAGACCGCCAGCGAGGACAATTACCAGGGGGGGCAAGAAGCCTAACGCTACATTAAGTGGAATAGTCACTTTCACGTTAAAATCAATTGTTTCTGAAGATCCAGCGTTTCCTGCCTCATCTGTTGCATACAATTTTAGTTCGTGGTCTCCGTCTTGAAGAACAGTCATTGTTGTGTTTCCGTCGATTGTGTGCACTTTTCCATCAAGCAGGTAGGTGATTATGGATGTTGTTTCATTAACAGTGAAAATTAAGGGAATGTCGGGTTCGTTGTATTTTTCTTCTTGCATTGAAAGAAGCGAAACATTGGGGGGTGTGGTGTCAACAATGAAAGCAATTGTTGAATAAACTGGAAGAATGTCTGAAAATATCGAGTAAACCTTCAAGGTGTGAAGCCCGTCGGGTATAGGTCCATACAGTGTTGTGTTTCTAGGTATTGTAACGTTTGATTGTTGATCTAGAGTGAAGCCCATCTTGACGATTGATTGGTTATGGTTTATAGTAAAAGTCACAGGGATGTCTTTGTTGAAGTTGTAGGTTTTGTTTTGAGGTGAAAAAATTGTAATTTCGGCTTGACCCAATGTGTTAACTGTAAAGTCGACTGAAGATTTGGAAGTAAAGTCACCTACTCCAAGAATGGTGGTGTTTGTCCCTGTTTGATATGTGCCGCCGACGGTTGCGATGATGCCTATTGTGTGCGGTCCTTCTGAGAGAGGACCTAAAGTCATTGAAAAGTCCTTTGATATCCATTTAATTGGGAAGGGGGGAGCAAAAAGTACGTACCGTGATTCTTGGTCTAGAGTTACTTCGACGGAAAGATGGTTCACATAGCCATCCCAGTTTCCGTTTACTGAAAATTGGAGTGGAACATACCATGACACGTAGGTGGTTCTAGTTGGCGACTCAATGGTTATTGTGGGAGGTGTTAAAGGGCCTGTTGGCACTGGATATGTTAACGCTGAATTTGCGACGTCAAACATGAATATCGCTAAGAGTAGAAGAACCAAAATTGGTACAATGGATACCGCTGTTTTATTCATTCAGCAATCGATAATTATTTGTTGAGCAGGCACTTATTATTTTTCCCAAATTGGTCTATAATGAGATTGTTCCTGCAATTCGCAGTTTTGCGCCTTCGAGGTACATGAGTACTGCTTTGTCATTGGGTAAGTAAACAATAGGTTTATCGAGTGATAAGGTAAGGGATGGTTTTTTTGGGTCTGGGGTGTCGACGGCAGCTTCAACTTTCGCTGTTATGAATTGTGTCCAATGCCCAATGTGCATGACCATTCCTTGCTTTATTGGTGTTTGCCAATACTTAACCAGTGTAGCTTGATTTTCTATTTTGTTGGAAGTTTTAATTGATGGATCATTTGTTAAGACTGTCCCGCGGTCTAGATTTTCGACTTCTATGTTTTTGAGTGCTAAGCCAACTCTGTCGCCTTCGCTTGCAACATCGAATTCGTCATCGTGTTTTTGTATTGAACGCACTTGTGTTGTTTTGTCGGTTGGCAAGACTTTAAGGGAAGCATGTTTTTGGATTACTCCATCTGCAACTATTCCTAAGACCACAACTCCTACGCCTTTAACGTTAAAAGCATGGTCAACGGGCACTGAGCCAACAGATTTTTGCATTTCAACAGGTTTTTGCTTTGAGGCCTCTGACAATAGTTTTTCTCGAACCAAATTTGGGTTGTCGGCTAAGAATTCAAAGTTTTCTAGACACGTACCTTTTATGATTGGTTGGATTTTTTCTTCAGGTATGTAGTTGCGCAGTATTGTGTAGCCGCTGTTAATGTTGGAGCATTGAAGCATAACCAGTTGCTCGCCGAATGTTGAGTTTAACTCATCTACCACAACTATTGCCTTTTTTGATAGGGCGCATGCATAGAATAGGGGAGCTAAGCGTTCAGGATAACGAGTGGGTTCAATTAGGGTAACGGTGTCTTCGCCTTTTTTTAGGTTATATAGAGTTATGTCTGTGGATGTTCCTTTTTTTGCAAGGCTATCTCCGTAATTGAGAGCCCCAAGGATTGCGACTGTTATATTGCCCATAGCATCATGACCTTTGAAACCTTCTCATTGTAAGTGACCCAAAAGATAAGTCTTGTTGAGCCTTTTCATTTTTATTTGGAATACCGAAATGAAAATGTATTATTATCCACTTGCTAAATCCAGTGCGAAAAGTTCTTAAGCAATTGGGCATTTCTCCTAACGGTCATAGCAATTAAGCTCACAGTAAAACATGAACATTAGCTTAAAAAGCTGGTTTGTGTGAACTGAAAAGGTTAAAATACTCGAACGAAGAGGTGAAAAGGTATGGAAAATATATACGCAGCAATGCTCCTTCACAAGGCAGGTAAAGAAATCAACGAAGAATCAGTAACAAAAGTTCTTGAAGCAGCAGGTCTAACAGTTGACGCTGTTCAAGTTAAAGCTCTAGTTGCATCACTTAGTGAAGTAAACATTGATGAAGCAATCAAGGCAGCACCAACAATGATGGCAGCAGCTCCAGCCGCAGCTCCAGCAGAAACAAAACCCGCAGCAGCCGCTCCAGAAGACAAGAAGAAGAAAGTTGAAGAAGAAAAAGCCAAGGAAGAAGCAGCACTAGAAGGATTAGGCGCCCTCTTCGGGTAAAATAAGCCTCTTTTCTTATTTTTAACCAATTTTTTCCATACTTATTTTAATTCAAATTTTCAGAAATAGCTGTAAATCGCAAAAACGCGTTATTGTATTGGCAAGTTTTGTTCTTTTGGAGCCTCAACCGGGTTGTTGACTAAGGTAGTTTTGGTTTTGTTTCGTTCGCTCAGTACTTTCCATATAACGACAGGTGCCCAACCGCTGATTATCATAAGGGTTCCCGGAAAACCTCCGATATCACGTCCCACAATGGGTGAAAGCCAAGCTAGAATGTTCGGTAGAAAAGCTTCCCAGATTCCAAAGGCAACAGCCATTGCCGTTAGGGCTATGAACGCAGTTTTTTTGCCGAATTTGTTGAATGTTTGAACGGCGAGGACTCCTGCAAAAAAGAAGTCGCCAAGACCTAGCCCTCGAGGTGCAAAGCCGAAGAAGTTTATGTATCCTGGGACTGCAGGTATGAGCGGAACATTCGGCAGGTATACAAGAACAGGCAGCCCTAATCCCGTGAATTGTGTTGCAGCTTGAACCATCGTGCCTGTGCCGATGACTAATATGATGTCCATTACGGTTAGGAGCACGGCGAAGAGGCCGACGGTTTTCCAACTGAAAAGTGAGCTAAGGTAGAGAATTATTAAAATCGCAAACGTGAATCCGAAGACATCCATTAGGAGCGGATACCAAACTTGGACTGCGCCATCGTAGACCACGTTAAAGAAAATCATTAGAAGCAGAAACATTGCGGCTGGCTGTACTGCCAGGTACCAGCGAGCTTTGGAAATTAGGTTTCTATGTTCGAATATTATTGTTCCGAAGCAAAAGATAGCTAAACCAAAGAACCCGATTGCTCTGTAAATAGTAAAACTGTCAGATAGGGAACCCAAAAGGCTTGTAACTCCAGCAATTACACCTATCGAACCAAAACCTAATGAGATTAATTCTGCTCTTTCCTTAGTAACTTTGGAGAATATGTAGGAGAACGTGAAGAGCAGGGTTGTGTATGATCCTAAGAATATCAGAAGAAATAGCCTTTGGAAAATTTGTTCTGGCGCAATAACCGAGGTATATGCGATAACAGTAATGACGACCGTCATGAAAACTATTAGGAGAATAATGTCTTTTGTCTTGAACTCTTTCTGTTCAACCGTCGCCATTAATTTTCCTTTAACTCGCTTGTCAAGTAACAGTGCAATGGTGACTACAAGGAACAACGCTATAGGCATAGCAAGGTCTAGTGTAGGAGACGGCATAGACTTCACAATATTTAAAGAAGCATTTATCTTTTTAGCCAAAACTTTACCAAAAAGCGATAAAATTAGTAGTTGAAATAGATGTTAAGAATAGCCAATGAGGCTATGAGCGCTTCTTCGGCTCGGACTGTTGCGGTTCCCTGCCTTGGAACAGTGTTTACCGTGAAATCCACAACATCTTTCAACATTAAGCCTTCATCTTCGACAATCTCATGCAACCCACGTGCTGGAGCACCAAAAGCAACTAATATATTTTGAGCACCAGCCCATTTGGCGCCAAGTGCCTTGGAAACATCAGTAAAATTGTCGCCTATTCTGGCGGTGGCAATTTTTAAGTCATAACCTGAATTTTTGATTATTTTGCCAAACGGTTGTTTCTCGACACAAACCCTGTATCCCCAGTAAAGTGGGACTTCCTCTCGGTCTACGGCTTGAACTTCCACTTTTTTGTCAAGATTAACGATTTGCGTGGTTAAACGGTCGCCGACACTGAATTGTTTTTGTCTTAAAAATGCTGGTTGCTGAACTCCAATATCAACAAGTAGCCCTTCTTTGGTTTCGGATAGAATTAGGGCTTCACGGTATTCGCCTACTTTTAGGTGTTTAGTTTTGCCGCTTGTAGGATGATGAGGGGAACGTAGGGGCGGTAAGATTCCGGCGTATTGGAGGTCGGGCTCGATTTTGAAGAGTGCTTTTCTTAAGTATTGAGGAGTTTCCAAATAGTTGAGTATCAGCGCGATAAGAGCCAAGTCTTGCCGTTGTTCTAATTTAACGACGTCTGCGTAGATTATTATTTGTTCCACTCGGAAAATTGCGGCGGCTCTTCCTATTAAACCGATTTTTGAGGTTTTCTCACGCAGGTGCGGGGTATCAGAAATTATTGATGCAGGAATCGCAATTGAAAGTCGCTTTTTACCCATACAATTCAACCATGACAAGGTATTGTTTGCGTGGTGCTTAAAAGGCAGGATTAAGATATAAAACTGCGTGTTATTCGGAGGATTCAAAACGTGGTAACGCCCATTTTAGACGATTTTGAAAAAATAAAACTTATAGACAAAAGCGGCATGCTAAACTTTGCTATTAATGCTGCTAACCATTATCGAGAGGCATTCAAAGTTGCACAGAAAATCACAGTAAAATATCAGAAGCCTTCTAACATTGTTGTTGCTGGGATGGGCGGTTCAGCCATCGGTGGAGATTTGCTAAAAGACTGGGCAAAAAACCAGCTAACCATCCCCATTGAAGTTAGCCGTGAATACAGCCTGCCAAAATATGCTGACAAAAAAACTCTCGCCATTATAAACAGTTATTCAGGCGACACCGAAGAAACACTGAGCAGCTTTCTTGATGCTTTAAAACGGAAATGCATGATTTTCTGCATAAGCAGCGGCGGGGCGCTAATAAAATACGCCAAAAAACACAAAGTTCCATATCTTCAGGTTCCTGGAGGTATGCCTCCTCGTGCAGCGTTGCCCTATATGCTTGTTCCGCTGTTGTTTTTACTGGAGAAAGTTGGCTTAGTTAAAGGAGTATTTGAAGAGCTTGATGAATCAATACCTTTGTTGGAGAAAATCAGCCAAGAAAATGGTCCTGAAACTCCAACTCGAGACAATTTTGCCAAAACAGTAGCTACACACATCGGTGACACAGCCCCTACAATCTATGGGTTTGGGTTTTATCGCAGTGTTGCCCAACGTTTTAAGCAGCAATTCAATGAGAATAGTAAATCTGCGTCAAAATGGGAATTTTTCCCTGAATTAGATCATAACGAGGTTGTTGGTTGGGAAGGTAGAGGTGAACAGTCCAAATATTTTTCGGTAATTTTCATCCGTGACTTCGAAAACGAACCAATCGAAATCAGCAGTCGAATAGAAATAACCGAACAGATTATGGAACAAAAGGGATTAATCATGTTTGACTTAAAAGCTCAGGGCAAAAGCACCTTGGCAAAAATGTTATCCACCATCCTTGTAGGTGACTTTACCAGTGTTTACTTGGCAGTTCTTCGAGGAGAAGACCCAACACCAGTAAAAACCATCAACCTGTTAAAAGGTGCCCTGCAAGAAAACGGGGTAAGAGATAAAATAATAGAAGAGCTAGAAAATCTAGCTTAACCTACAAATTTTTTGAATTGCTCTTCGGCTGCTTCAAGCGACATCATTTTGGGTGGGCGCTTAAACCCATAAGCACAAACTGGTTCAACTGGTCCGGAAAGTTTCTTGTTTAAGGCAACTTTTACTGCTCTAACGACATCAAAGAGTACGCTGCCGGCATTTGGTGCATCGGTTGTTTGGAATTTGAGGTCGATTTTCATAGGTGTGTTGCAGAAGTAAACGCCGCTTATCCAGAAATAGCTATCACGTTTGTTCTGCAGAAAATCCACATAGTCGGTTGAGCCTGCGACGATTTCAGTTTTGTAGGGTATTGCTGAGGCAACTGATTCTGTTTTGATTGTGCGTTTAGCGTCGCGTGTCCGGTCCATCGTGTCTACTGATTCGGTTCCTCCGCCCACGTCAAGCTGGTAGGTTTCGTTAATTTTGACTCCGTTATCTGAGAGGAGTTTAAGAAGTGTCTTGTGAAGCGCTGTTGAGCCGACTTGGTCAACTAAGTCGTCTCCAACAAGTGGAAGATTTGCAACCTCGAATTTTTTGGCCCATGCAGGATCACTGGCAATAAAGTTCGGGGTAGCGTTTACGAAAGCGCACCCAGCAGGAAGGGCTTGTTCTGCGTACCATTGAGTAGCTTTTGTGGCTCCGCTGGGAAGCAAATTAATCAGGATTTCCGCACCTGATTCCTTTAGCACATTAGCTGTGTTTGCATCAGAGACTTTGCTTATTTGGACTATGGCTTTCGTTGAATCTCCAACCCCGTCAAGTAGCGGTCCCTTGCTGACTGTAACCCCCATTGTTGGTACATCACACACTTTTGGAGCGTTGTTTGGTTGGGCAAAAATGGCTTCGGATAGATCTAATCCAACTTTGCGTTCGTCTACGTCGAAGGCTGCAACAATCTGGATGTCTTTGGGGTTTAGTCCCGCCAGTGTGGGGTTGCGTAGTCCAATGCAGTCTTCTGGTTTTTGGAATTTATTGTAGTATTGGATGCCTTGGATGAATGATGAGGCGCAGTTTCCAACGCCGATTAATGCGACTTTAACTTTGGGCACGTTTTTTGCACCTTGCTTGGCTTTTCTATTTGCGTTTGCCTATAAAAAGCTACGCTGCACAAACCCGTGGAAATAAAATTTAAGTCTAAAAAACCTCGGAACATTTTTCCGACTCATAGCTTATGGCTACACGGCTGTTTGCTCAAAAGTTTTTTCTATTGACAGATTTTTGTGGCTTCCCTTGACAACTTAAGAAACGCTTATTAAATGAGGCGGATTTTAGAATAGAAGCCAGACAGTTTGGGCGAGTAGATCAGTCTGGTATGATCGCCACGTTGGCATCGTGGAGGTCGCGGGTTCAAATCCCGCCTCGTCCACTTTCAACCACACCCCGTCTATTTTGGTAGCTTTTGAATTAAAGAAAAAAGGTTATGCTGAAAAGACAATTGCTGGATATGCTAAGAGGCTTAAGCATTTAGAACAGAATACTGACATCAACACTCCAGAAACGGTGAAAGCATACATTGCTAATCAAGCAGATTGGTCTAATCCATATAAGGAATCAATGGTCAACGCATATGGTCATTATGTTGAATACTATGGGTTAACATGGAAAAAGCCATTCTATAATAGACCTGAAAGATTGCCAAACGTGCCAACGACTGAGCAATTGAATAAGATTATTGGGGCTTCAGGAAAAAAGTATTCTCTTGTCTTTAGTATCTTGCGTGATACGGGATTACGACCTGTAGAGTTAGCAAGAAGTTGTTTGAAAAACTTTGATTTGGAAAGGGGGTTAGTTTCTCCGCAGACTGCTAAGGGCGGATCTGGAAGAGTGCTAAAACTCCCTGCTTCTACCATCGCAATGTTGAAAGAATATATTGGTAGACAAAATGTTGGTATCAATGAGAAATTCTTTCCTTCAACCGATGTAATGAGCCATGTCTGGATGAGGATAAGAAACAGATTAGCAAAAAAACTTGCTGAACCCGAACTTAAAAAATATCGACTCTATGACCTTCGACATTACTATGCGACAATGCTCTATTATCGTACAAAGGATATTTTATTGGTTAAACAACAGCTTGGACATAGAAGAATTGAGCACACTCTGGTCTATACTCACTTGATAAACTTTCAAACAGACGAATATACCTGTAGATGCGCTTACAACCTTCAAGAAGCAACAGCATTAATCGAAGCTGGATTTGAATACGTAACTGAAATGGATAGCGTTAAGCTGTTCAAGAAAAGGAAGTGAGCACCATATGATAGACTTCTTAGCTTTAGTCATTGGTTCTTTTCTCATCTGTTTCTTGATACTCATTTTGATCGTTGGTCTAACTCTTTTGCATAGAATACTTAACCTCAAAATCCCTAAACCTACCAAAAGCAACGCTGAACAAAAAGACGAACAGATCAAACAAGATTCAGAAGGTCATGGCTTGTTTTTTGATGACCCATTATTCCCTGAAGAACCAGACGAAGAATAACAAGCTACCTTTTCCTATGGGATAGGGTATACACCCTATCTTCAGAGTTGTTTTTATATGAAAATCTTCAATCATTTTATTTAATTCACTTAATAATAAACAGGAATTGGGGATCAATACGCCAAGAATCTCTGAAGGATTGATATGTTTATGGTGTGGCAAAACTACTTCAAAAAACAGAGCTAACGAGAGTGCAGGGCATATACTTCCAATGGCTATAGGGGGTAAAAAAATACTGCCTCTGGGCTATGTTTGTAAAGAGTGCAATAACAAGCTTGGTTTCTTGGACGATTGCTTAAAATATGGACATGAAGCTATGATGGATGCTTTTCAAGCTGATTCTGGCATAAAAGGAAGAATTAGAAATAATGATGACAGGGAAAGGAAAGCAAAAGAGCGTATCAGTATTAAAGGCAAGGGAGAAGCTAAGGATATTAAAATTAAGAGAATCGATTCTGATGTGTACCTGATAAATGCCAATTTTAATTGTAAGTCCGAAAAATTTGTAAGAAGTCTGCATAAATGTACCGCCAATATCCTGTGCGATACTTATGGTCCAGAAAAAACTAGGAAAGAACATGCTGATTTACTAAGTTTCGTATTTAATGGCGGAAATTGGAAACCTTGGAGTTATGCGGTTAGCTTCTCAAATCCTTTTCAACGACCTATAATAAGCGAACCAAGACCTTTCATTTTAACCTTTAACAGCGAAAACATTGTGGGATTCAGGCATACTTCAGGTATTTGGCTAACAGGTTCTAAACCATTTTTGCTTAATCCACAAATGGTGAAATTGGCATCATTAATTATTTCACAAAAAATAAGGAATAGTAACACTGCCAAACCTGATGAAGCACTTGCCTGTTTTGGCTTCAATTATAGTTCATCAAAAGACACGGTAATTATTGGAAATTTGAAGTTCTGTTGGATGGAAATAAATCATTAAGCAGGTGGGTACACCCAACCCCGTGAAAAGGTCTAACTCTGTTTTTTATCCCAATAAGTGGAGCGTTTGGTTTGTTTGAGTTGGTTTTTGTAGGGAAGTTTAACATATTATAGACAAAGAATCATAGCCAACATGCTATAGACCCCCCTACTTGGTTGAATACTACTTCGAAAAAATTCGAGAAAAATTTCTCTGCAAAATCGAAAATCAAGGGTAATTTTACCTTGTTTTTATTTTTACTCAGCAATGTGCGTTAGATGCATATGCAATTTGTTCAATGATGTTGAACTGCTGCCACGTTACCTACGTGACGTTTACATTTTAACAGATGGACTTTTTCCATCCAAATCCATAGTTTCCCGAAATCCACAGTCTTTTAGCCTTCTTGACATTTGAGATATGAATATCGAAGAAGCATTCGAAAAGTGCAACAACCCCCGAAAACAGTCAAGATCAAGTTTCTGTATAGTTTTAGTAATTTATAACCGTAAAATCGAACCACAGATAAGAAAAAATGTGCAGATGACAGACATCTTTTTAAATAAAATGTTTCATGCTCTAAAAAGCAATTATGACCTCTTAGGTAGCTCTTTGTTTTTAGAGTAACTTTTGCTTCTTGTGCCTTGTGTTAACTTGCGTTTTTGAATAATTATAGAACGCCATTGACTAAGAATTTCGTTTTTTTCCAGCTCAATGTTTTGCGATTTTCTTTCATGAGCCCTTACTAGCAGCTCTAACGCTTTGTCGAGTGGTACAGCACAGAATTCGGCAGGATACTTAGAAGAAGCTCTAACGATTCCTTTGTTCCCAAGATTCCTAAGGTAACCATATATCAGTTGCTTATTCATTTTAAGTGAGAGGGCTAAATCTTTTACTTTTTGAGGACCATATTTCGCTAAGTGAATATAAACCTCCGCATCTGATTGTTTTAGCCCAAGGTTTATGACACCTTTAATTATTTTTTCATGACTAATGCTAATTCGCCTCCACCCAAGGTTAAACTAACTTCAAAAAAGGAGGAGTTCGATTTGAAGAGTGATTTCTACCAGTGGTATTCCCGAATCGTTTACCTATTTTCGGTAGCCTTGGCTGTTTCAGACTTGTTTATTGCACCATAGTATTTTCATAGATCCAAGCTGGAATTAGTTTCCAAGAGGCCAGCCCTTCATTTGACCTAAGTGAAGTGCATAGTCAACTCCATTAATTTGAGTGCTAGCTGTAATTCCACCGCCCTCTACTTTATTGAACATTTTAGTGCCAGTCAAATAGAACGCCCCGTCCAAAACCATGTTACCTGTGCCAATGTTTGTTACTTTGCCAATGAGCCATTCTGTTATCGTTGGTTTCCCAGGTAAATTAAATGTAAGTACAGTTTGCACCTCAAGAACACCCTCTTTAGTAATTACATTTCCTTCTATTCGGAAATTTTCAGCGTAACTGAAATCCTCGGGATATGAATATGTTTCTCCATTGATTGTTACGATACAGCTTTGAATTCCCGATGCTGACCTATAACCCTCTATAACAATTGTCGGAGGAGTAACCACAATAGAAACGACTGGATCAGCTAGAATAGCATCAAACTTGTAGTCTACATAGACTTTCTTAGTTTGCCCCCTATTGGCAACAACGGTACCCGCTAAGCATGTTGTAATCAAGACAACCGCAAGAACCACTACAAGAATTTTCTGATTCATACTTTTTCACCTCCAATTTTGTCTTGTCACCCTTGAAACCCACAAGACAGTTAAGCCAGTTTATCATATTAAGCAAGAACTGGTAACCAAAGTAACTTACACCTCAAAAACAACAAGGGACCGAAAAAAATGGGCACAGAAAAGGTGCAAAAAGTCCTAAGCAATCTTGGGCTAACAGATAAAGAAGCAGAACTGTATATTTTCCTCGCCAAACATGAACCACTCAGAAGTGGCGAGATCTCAAAAGGAATCCGAACACACAGGGTGGAAGTCTATAGGATGCTCAAAAGCCTGCAGACCAAAGGGGCAGTTCAGGCAACTCTTGAATCACCAACACGATTTACAACTGTCCCTCTTGAAACAATCTTAGACTCATTTATCAAAGCCAAGCGAGAAGAAACAGCCTTGATGGAGAGCACAAAACAAAGTGTTCTCAAGGATTGGAGAAACATCAGCAAAATTGATCTAAAGTATTCTCTAGAGAAATTCATGGTAATTCAAGGAAATAAGAAAATCTATTCAAAAATTCTTCAAATGACAAAAGAAGTCAAAACCCAACTATCACTCGTAATTCCAATTTCTGGGTTAGCTCGTGCCGATCACTTCGGTATTCTCGAATCCATGTTTAATGATCCATCGAAGGATAAAATCAAGTTTCGGCTACTTACTGAATTGCCCGATGAAAACCTGGATACAATAAAGTCATTTTTCGAGAGAATCCTCAAAATGGGAATCGATATTAAAGGAAGAAACCCAAATCTCGGTCTAAAACTATCTCCCCGAATGGTATTGCGAGACAAAGAAGAAATCCTGCTTTTCATTAGACCATACAATGAACCTCCAGCAAAAGAACAAGAAGACGTTTGCCTTTGGACAAACTGTAAAACAATCATACAGACATTCAACGTTGTCTTTGAGAATTTATGGAGCCACTCAACAAAAATCAACGAAAGAATTGCAGAACTCAAAACCGCTGAAATAACGCCTACGGCCCCTGTCATTAATGATGCTTATCCATCCCTGAAAACCTATGAGGAAATTATTAACTCTGCCAAAAAAGAAATAATTGTGATGACCTCTTCGGATGGCCTGATTGAATCGCAGAAACGCATTGCTCTGTTGAAAGATGCCTCTGTAAGAGGTGTCTCAGTGAAAGTCCTGGTACCTATAACCAAAGAAATTTTGAATGCTGCACCAGAATTATCGAAATGCTGCTCAATAAGACATGCACCCGTAGGCGATTTAGAAATCACAGTTGTTGATGAAAAGCAGTTAATCCAATCAAAGATTCAACCGCCATACGACGTAAAAGGAGAGCGAATCCCCTATTTCGGGACATACTTTACCAATGATGAGCAATATGTGAAAAAAACAAGAAATATGCTAGAACAGATATGGAGCAATGAAGCCGCTCCTTTGACCTCAACTTCCGACTCCATAATCAATAATCTGCCTACAAATACGTCCCCTCCAGAGAAAGAACAAACACTTTCAAGAACAAACAAGCCGCAAAGAAAGCTCCTTTTCGATGTAAAGTCGAAAAGAGAAGTAATATTGGAAAAAGACGTGCTAAACAAGATACTCAATGCCAAGAAATATCCAGGCAAGAATTGGCCAAACGACATAGTCAAGTACTATGGCAGCAATGGATTGGCAGTTATTCATCCGCCACCAAGCTTCAACCTGCCTGACATGACGATCTGGGCTATGCATCTTAACAAGCAGTCCTCGTTTGGGACTGCCGATGCAATATTAGTCTTTTTGTGGCTTGAAACACTTAAGGGAAATGCATATGTGCCAGTGGCATTCGTTGGGGACAACCTTAGACACGCCGAATTTTTCAAAAAAACTGCTATAAACACACCTGCTGAACATAACGCACATTTTATTGAGAAGGATGAACTACAGGTACAAATGCAGGGCAATTCAATGTTTGCTGGATGGACCATACCAATTCCACTTTTCCCTCTTTCGCGCATTTTACCGCCATCATGCATAATGTTCGAGGGCTACGGTCAGCTCACAACAGGTGTAGCCGAGTTTAAGTATCCTTCTGGCGTCAAATTCATGGTTGAATCAAATGGCTATGATGCCTTTGTCACTTTCTTTCACCCAGCCTCAAAATACTCTGGACCGGGAACAGATGGAAGAGTACATAGAGACTTAATAACAACAGTTTATCCACCATAAATTATTGAAGTCTAATTCCAATTCGCTATCTTCCCTATTCGCAATACCAGTACATTTTCATTTCACAATTACAATCGCCACATTATTCGCAATTTTTACTGAGAAAAGCTGACTCTATTTTCAGGTATTTACCAATCTTTACTGCTAACAAATAAGCAATTGGAATTGTATACAGGGGGACCGTTATATTATATAGAACAAAAACAGGAATCAAGCCGACTATAACAGCTTCAGGACGGTTAAGCCCTACAATCAGAGGCAGCAGAACATGAAATATTACGCCGTAATCAACAAAAGACATGAATAATCCCCGAAACACAATTGCACCAGCTGTCAAACTAAACACTGGTTTTTTCCAAATAGGAAATCCCCTTGAATAATTCCGGCGATTAAAAAACCTGCTAAACACATACAAACCTGCAAACATCAAAAGCAAAGAAACAAAATCCATCGGATACACAATAAGCCCAGCAGGACCAAGAGAGAAAAGAGTCAGCCCACCTGCAATACTAATAGCCCCAACGAGAATCCCAATTCCCGCGCCAAAAAGTAGGAATGCTGCGACAACTGGTATTTGACTGATTTGATAGAAATTTCCCGGATAGTAAATCACAGGAATCTTGACGATATTTAGAGATATAGCAATAGAGGAAAAGACAATTGCTAATGTTATTGATTTGGCATCCATCAGCAGCTCTGGTCTAATGTATGAAGTGTTTATTATTTAAAACTTAGTTGAAGCTGCTGACCGCGCGTGCTCACTAAATAATTATTCAATTACTCTCAAAAACCCTTTTCCAAAACCTTAAGAGCTAATACAGGTAAATACCAATTCTCGGTTGGAGTTTAGAATCATGTCAAGTTCAGAGCAGAAACTTGCAATCATCAAAGATGTCGTTTTGCCGATTGATGTTTCCACTAGATATGATGTTTATTTTACTGACAAGCGCATCGCCTTAGTCTGTATGGGAAGAGCAAACCGTTCCAATTTGGAAGAAATTGGGCGACCCTATTTGATGTCTCAAATGCTGGGGGGTCCGCCGCCAGTATCAGATGATGAAGATTACAAAATTAAAAGGCAAGAGATAGAGGAAGAAATCAATGCTTTATCACTCGATGAAGTTTTAAAAATTAGTAAGAAAAGCTGTTTCTACACTTACGATGAGATAGAAAAAGTTAAGCTAATTCCAGCGCGCAAACCCAAGTTTATCATTCTAAGCAAAGAATGCATATCCAAGTTTTCCCCAAACCCTGAGCAATTTACTCAACTAAGTGGTCTACTGCCCAAAATCAAAATGCTAAAAGATAAACTCTTGATTTATGGCAACACATTACAAACAAGAAACATTCACCAAGAAAAATCAACCGCAAAAGGTCCCGTCTGCCAATGTTGCAGCTATGTAAATGATTTTGACGCAAATTTTTGCCAAAACTGCGGCACAAAAATCCAAAAGCAAACACCCCCAAATGAAAATACAAAAATGTTAACTTGCCGTTGCTGCGGCACCGAGAACAAACTCCAAGCTTCATTCTGCAAAAAATGCGGAGACCCCATCAGCAAAAAAATTAATGAGAAAAGTTAGAAGCATTCTTATCGATAGATTTGTCTTCTTGCAGCCAATTCCTTGACTTCAACATAGTTTTTCCAGCGAAATCTAGTTTTAATGCACCTTCGTAGGGACAGATTTCAACACATCTTGCGCAAAGCATACATCTTGATTCAGTTACGTCTCCGCCCTTCTGTTCATACATTGCTGTGGCTTGGGTTGGACAGACACGTTTGCAGACGCCGCATTTGGTACATTTATGCTCATCTTTCTGAAGTTTGGTCAGAGCTATTTGTTTGAAGGGCGTGAAGGAACTGAAAAGGGCAGTTAAAGAGCCTAGGGGACAGATTCTGCACCAGAACCGTCTATAAGCAAACGCTAAAATTGTAACTGCTACTAAAACAGCCAGATTAATCGATGTTAAGTAGAAACCTGAAATCCAGAAAGGACCATACACAATCTGAGAGATGTAGGAGTAGTTCATTTGTCCAATGCCAGTTTCCCCCAAAATACATAATGGCCTCATCGGACAGATCAAGCAGAAAGGTTCGTTGATGTTACTAACTATACCTGCTTCAGTTCCCTGCGGTCCACCAAGTTTTGTCCCAGGAATGATTTCTGTCCCGAAAATAGTGTAGGATGCAAAAATAAAGCTTAAAATCAAGAAAACTGCGATTATGATATAGCGTGATTGACCAAGCTTTATGCTTGTTTTATCAGAGAAATTCAAGTGCCGCCGTCGAACTAATTTTCGGATTCTCGTCAGAATGTCTTGGTATAGACCAAAGGGACAGAGCCAACCGCAGAAAAATCTACCTAACAATAACGATGCAACAACCAGCATACCGATTACAATTGCTATTTTCTCCAACCCTGAAGTTGAATAGATCACTTCGTAACCTCGGGGATAGTCCCAGAAAGGAAAAATGTACGCTTGCAACTGCCAGAGAGCGCAGGTAACTGTCCGTCCATTGGGGTAATAGCAGGCGAGAATTGGAAGTGAGATTCCGTCTGGAAATTGATTACCTAAAATATCAGCACCAATTAAACGATCACGCGGAGAAGTACCCAAAGGATAGAACAATGAATTAGGTTGATTGAATGGACCTATTATAAGACCCATAAATATTGCGATCAAAGCAACTATCTGGACAAAGAGACGAAGAGAGCTGATTTTTCTTGTTTTGTCTCTGGATAGTTTGAGAATGAGGATAATTCCCCCTACGATTACTATAGCGTAAATCAGTAATACTATGGAGGGGTAGTAATCGCCAAACATCTTTTCATTTCCTCCCTCTAAAATTAATTACCACACAGACTGTGACGGTAAAAGCTAACACAATAGCTGTTATGATGATTATGGAGTGTTTTTGGTAAAAAGGCAGGTTTTCATCGCTATTTAAACCTAAATTGTAATGTACTATGGAAAAGTTGCCTGTTAGATTTGTAAGAACTACTGTATTATCAGGTAAGAGCTTCCAACCTTCACCTTCAGCGAGAAAAACACTTCCGGGGGTAACAACGCTCCATTCGCTACCGCTCGTCGGCTTCGAATCATTTAAACCAAGATTTACAGTTTGCCTGCCCAAACCCTCTACTTCGACTCTTAAAAACTCACTTCTACCGATGAAGTTAATTGTCTGATAGGAAAAAATTGTCATGTTAGAATTTTCAGCAGAGACTGTTAGATTGCCTTGGGGTCGGGATATGTTAAATCTTAAATCATTAAAGACCCAAGCGTCATTCTCTAACGTTGCCGACGAGAATGTTCCATTTAATGCAAACCTTATGGAACCGTTTTGTGATTGGATGTCAAAGCTGTCTGATGGCGTGAAGCTCTGTCTGGTTTGAGCTTGCGCGTTGGGATAAAAATAGAAGAATAATACGGCTATTAGAATGACTATTCCAAGTCCAGTCAGGGCTGTGTTGCTGCATGTCTTCAAAGTTAGCACTGTTGCAAGCTTATGTTGCTGGGTTGAGCTATAAGCTTTTTCAAACTTTAGAGAAAGAAAAAAGTTAGATTGAGAAATCTTGCTCGGAAGGTTTCTGCTCAGAGCTAGGCTGAGCCGATGTTTCAGCAGGTTTCTCAGGATGTTTTCGTTTCTTACGCAGTACCATAACCAAAATCAAGAGAAGAACCATAACAACAACCACAATTACCGCCACGTACAACAGTAAAAGGTTTGATGATTGATCATTGGGATTAGTGCTGCTAGAAGGGGTTGCAGTTGGACCGGTACCGGTAACCAATATTTCAGCAGAAGCAGAATTAATTGAAAAAGTATCTGACGATGCGCCTACTGTGCCCTCAACGCCGACGTAATAGCCTTGAACGCCGTTGACACCACTAGGAATATTAACATTTATGGGCTGCGGGAAAAAATAATCAGAGCCACTAGCGACAGTGACGGGCGTACTGGATAAATTGAATCCATAGAACCCTTCCGAAGGCATCCAATCGAAATGCAACCCAATGAAATCTATCTGTAGCGATTCAGTGTAGTTGTTCTGGAAAAATATCGAGACATTTATCGAGTCACCAGCGTTAGGTTCGGGGTCTGAAACCATCGCTCTAACTGATGCTTGATCAGAATTGAGTGTAACCGTTGCGGCAGAAACCAAGCCACCACAAAGAAAAGCCACTAAGAACACGGCAATTAGGGAAATTTTCAGAGCCTTCATGTACGCACCTTAGCTGTATTTTTTATTAGACAGCCTATTTATCGTTTTACCAAAATCTATCTAAAATTAGAACAAAACACAGATACCAATCCGCCGCAACGCAAAATCAGGTTCGCAAAGACCGAAAATAGAAAACTGAATAAAAAATTAAGCGCCGCTTGCGATAATCTTAAGTTGGGGTAAACAGATCTGGCATTAGGAAATACGAACCGATGGATACTTATGCGTTAGCCAACTTATTTTTAGATGTTGCCAGTGTAGTCAACTTTGCTGCATTATTGTTAATGTTAAGGGCAGTTATTAAAAACAGAAACGTGCTCCGAGGATACAGCATCATCGGGTCATTTCTAACTTTTGTCTCCATCGTCGGTTTCGAAATAGCTTATTATCTACTTGGAAACGTTATTGGCTTTGCATTCACCTGGGTGACAGTCGTCTTCTGGTTTATCGTATTCATTTACACCCTAAAACAAAAACTACAAAAAACCAAAGTAGAAAAATCTTTAGCCTAATGGAAGCTCAATAGTAAACTTTGTTCCCTGCCCTATTTGGCTTTCAAATCCTATGGAACCGCCATGGGCTTCTATTACACGTTTGCAGACGGCCAGTCCAAAGCCCTGTCCGCGAGGTTTAGTCGTGAAAAGAGGCGTAAAAATCTGGTTCTTTATTTCGTCAGGTATCCCAACACCAGAATCTTCAACAAACAAAAACAACTTATCTTCTGAATCAGAGTTTGAAGATATGTTCAACGTTCCACCTTCCGGCATCGCTTGAACCGCATTTGTAACCAAGTTGATTAATACACGTTTTATCAGCTGAGGATCAGCTTTTATTCGAGGAATATTTTCAGGAATACGAATTTGAACCAAAATTTCTTGAGGAACCATAACCGTTTCTAAAATAGAGCTGACGAGTTGGCTTAAACTAAAGGATTTTTTATCAATCTTTACTGGTTGCACAAACGCCTGCAAATCAGATACAATCTTATCCATGTACACAATTTGTTCCTCAATCGCGCTAATACTCTCAAGTAAACTACATTTGACAGAGTCATCAACGAGTGATTCAACATCGCTCTTTGCAAGATATAATTCGCCAAGGACAGTCTGCAAAGGGTTGCGAAGATCATGTCCAACCATACCAGCAGTTTGACCTATAGCAGCCAATCGTTCAGCGTCTTTAAGTTGCTTTGTCCGCTCAGCAACCAACTTTTCCAGAACTCCTGCTTGCTGCGCAAGGCTTTTCTGTTGATCTTTCTGTTCAGTTATGTCCCTAACAATAGACCATATTCCTATAACTGGACCTTTAGGATCTATCAACCGCCAAGTCCTTACAGACGCTGGAAAAACCGAGCCGTTTTTCCGCTTATATTCTCGTTCAAAAACAATCGAACGCCCACCCCTCAAAACTTTCTTAACAACTTTATCTCTTTGTTCATGCCACAATTCAGGAAGCAATTGCTGAACAGACAGTTGCCTTAATTCTTTTTTTGTGTAACCAAGCATTTTAGCGTAGGCTTTGTTGCAATCGATCATTTTTCCATCCATATCTCTGGCCATGATTCCGTCATGAGATGTCTCGAAGAACCTGCGGTACCTTTTTTCTGCCAGCAAAAGTGCTCTTTTCGCTCTTCTTTGGTTCCTTAGCCTTTGTGAAGCTTTCTTTTTCTGATTCGTTATGTTTGTAAATACTGAAATTAAAAAGGTCTTCTTTGGGCTGAAAACATAAATTTGATACCATTCATTCGTGTCACGGCAATGAACTTCGAAAGTTTCTGGAACGCCCAAATTGGCTACTTTACTATAAATATCCATCCAATCGTTAGAATCGTTTTGGATTTGAGGGTTATATTCAGTTGCTTTTTTTCCTAAGCGTTCTCTGCCAGAAGAATAAAGTTTGTCATATGCTCTGTTACTGTCTAAAAGAAAAAAATCTACAAGCACATCTTTGTCATCATATACCATTTTATACAAAGCAACGCCTTGTGGAAGATTATCAAACAGACTTTTGAATTGCTCACTCCGAATACCTAACTCTGAAAAGAAAGTCCCAGCCTCACTAATATGGCGCGTTTTGTTTTTAGAAGGCAAGTTAGAGAAGTGGATCATTGACGTACGTTTTTTTGTTTTGGGACGAACTACATCGATAGAATTCACTATCTTTCCCTAAGAATATTATTCAGACGTTACTGCATAAAAGATTTTTCAACCTCAAACACGCCCAATAAGACAAAACGTTCAATAAGCGGACACCAATACCCAAAAAACGAAGTAAAAAGGCAACGATAACACTACAAACATAAATCAGTTACAAGGTCTAAAACGGCAAATTACGTTAAGTTAGGATATTTTGAGGGTTTATTCTAGAAATAGTCTTATGGTTGTCTTTAGACTATGTATTTTCTGAAGTTTAAATGCCAACTAACTTGCCGCCCGAAGCGATGGATAAATGGGAGCTGATTGAGCAGGCCAAGACTCCTAAAGAAAAAATGGAAGCCATGCAAGAGTTCCTAAGATACGTTCCACACCACAAGGGCACCATGAAGCTTCGCGGAGAAATAAATAGAAAAATCGCACTCATCCGAGACGACTTGGATAAAAAGAAGCGCATGGGAACAGGCAAAAGCAGCGGTGGACCCAAACTCTTCATAGAAAAAGCCGCATCAGCACAGGTTGCGTTAATTGGCATGACCAACGTGGGCAAAAGCTGCCTAATGTGCGCAACAACAAACTCAAAAGTGCGCCCTACCCCTACACCTTTTAGCACACATGAACCCGTACCGGGCATAATGAATTATTTGGATGTACAATTTCAGATTGTTGAAGCACCCGCCGTCATGGAAGGAGCAGCAGAAGGAAAAGCAGGCGGCAACGTAACGCTGGGATTAGCACGAAACGCTGATGGCTTAATTCTAATGCTTGACGCGTCGCGTGATCTCGTAGCGCAGTTGGAGTTGATCTTGGATGAGCTGGAGAAGACTCGGGTCTTAGTGAGTAAGCCTAGTGGGGGAAGAGTCCAAATCGAGCGACGCCCTGCGGGTGCACGGCTTAGAGTTGTAATTGTGGGCAGACTCGTCGACTGCAGCATGAAAGATATTGAGGAACTATTGAGAACCTACAAAATCAACGATGCCATCGTACGCATAAAGGGAGCTGTAACCCTAAGCGATGTGGAAGACGCCATTTACGAAAACACAATCTATAAACCCGCCGTAATCGTCGCAAACAAACTTGACTTACCCGGAACAATGGTTAATCTACAACGTCTAAAAGAACATGTAAAAGACAAATTACCAATCGTTCCAATGTCATGCGAACGCAAACTCGGCATGAAAGAATTGGGAAAAGCCATCTTTGAATCACTGGGAATCATTCGCATCTACACCAAAGAACCCGGCGCAAAAACTCACAGTGACCACCCTTTTACCCTCAGAAAAGGCGCTACCGTCAATGAGCTGGCAAAAAACATCCACAAAGAATTACTTTCTAATTTCATGTTCGCCATGGTATGGGCAAAGCGGTTACCCTTTAGTCCAAAGAAAGTTGGGTTAAACTTCATACTAGATGACGGCGATATAATTGAGATTCACGCCAAAATACTATAAAATGAAGTATACTATAGCAAATTCGTAATTATAGAATAAAATTAAAAGAAAGAAATAAGCAGTTTATCTGCTGGATTGAGCAACGCGTTCAATTTCGTTGCGTTTGGCGACGCCTGCACTCTTTATGTCTTTATTGGCTGCAAGGATAAGTTCATCTGCGAGTGTTTCTTGGATACTGCGAGGATTATTTTTTGAAGCATTTCGTGCACCGTCAGTTATATGACGTAAAGCAAGGTCAATTCGCCGTTGAGGTGCAACGTCAACTGACAGGTGATAAACAACTCCTCCCATGCTGACTCGTGTGGTGTCTTCACATGGTGATGCGTTTTCAACTGCTTGAACAAGAACTTCGATAGGGTTTCTGCCGGTTTTGATGTTGATGATTTCAAAGGTTTCTTTTACAAAGTTTGTTGCTTTAGCTTTTTTGCCTGCGTTTGGACCACTACGCATTAATCCGTTAATTAATCGTTCGACAATGTTAACTTTAGCTTTGCGGAATCGTTGGTGCTCATGGCGTCCCATACTGTGAGGGGCAACCATCGGAGTTAAATTTAAGTACCGTTGCAGACCGATGTCTTTAACTGTTATATCGTTAAAACTCCATTTTTGGAAAAGTTTGATTTCTTGACGTTGGGAAGCTGACATAACATTCTTACCTTGCTGGTTTTTGTTTACGTCCATATACTAGTTCATTTAAAGAGGTACCGTTTACCATAACGACCTTCCAGCGGACTCCTGGAATGTCTCCCATAGCGCCGCCTCTGGTTCCGCCAATACCCTCTACTACGACCTCGTCGTGTTCATCTATAACGTTGAGGGCGCCGTCACCAGGCAAGAACGCTGTGATGGTTCTGCCGTTTTTGATAAGTTGTGTGCGGACACATTTTCGAATGGCGCTGTTGGGCTGTTTAGATTCAACACCTACTTTCTCGAGAACAATGCCTCGGCTTTGGGGTGCACCCTGCATTGGATCAACTTTTTCGTCGAGCCGTAACATGCGTCGGTTAAAGTACCTATCGTGCCAACGGAAGTTTTTCCGTTTCTTTGCTAACTGCCTTGCGGCAAATTCGCCTCTTGGAGACTTGGAACCCATATCTAAGATATTCCTTCTTTTTGCACATGCATAGTCATAACACTAATATTTAAACAAAACGAAGAAAAACGGGTTTTAGTGTTTGGACAGATCGAGTTATATTGAGGTGACATAATGGGGGGAACCCGTGTTATTCCCGGAAAAAAACTGCAATCTTAGGCTCAAACACTTTCTCTGCGCATTGAGGGGTGGAAGAACAACAACAAGAATTTTTAGGTGTTGTTGACTTTATGAAAGACTTCCGCCAACTTGTACTGGCTGGTTAGCCCGCGGTAGAACATGGTCTTTGCGACCGCGTTGTTGACTGGGCGAATCCTGAGCTGCTAAAGAACTGGGCCAAGCGCCCGTATGAGTGAATGCAGCCTGAAACCAGCAGGAAAGAAGAAATGAAGTATGTAGGAGTAGATATTGGAAAAAGAAAGTGTAGAGCAGCAATAATGAGCGCTGAAGGAAGAATCGTAAAAGAGCTTGATTTTACCAACAATTCAGATGGAATAGCAAGCCTAACTCTGCTGCTGACGATGGATGACCGAGTCGTTATGGAATCCACTGGACCTTACTGGCTGGACCTATACAATCAATTAGACCAGTTGCATATTTCTGTGGTGTTGGCGAATCCTTTGAAGACCAAAGCTATTGCTTCTGCAAGAATAAAGAGCGATAAAGTGGATGCAAGAATACTGGCCCATCTTTTAAGGACAGATTTAATTCCAGAATGCTATGTGCCCTCTAAGGAAATGAGAGAAATAAGAAGTCTAGTTCGCCATCGGCTGTCAATTGTAAAGTTGCGTACGATGGTCAAGAACAAGGTTCATGCGTTAATTGACCGTAATGGCCTCAAACATGAGTTCAGTGATTTGTTTGGTAGAGCTGGGATGCAGTGGTTGAAGTCTGTGGAGTTGTCTGGGCTTGATCGGTTGATGCTGGATAACTATTTGATGCATATTGAGAGCTTGGAGTTGCAGATAGAACGTGTTGATTTGGAGATTACTTCGAGGGCTTCTTTTGATGGTGATGTTAAGATTTTGTTGAGCTTAAAAGGAGTCAACGTCTATGGTGCTTTGCTGATTAAGTCGGAGATTGGCAGTATTTTGCGGTTTAGTGATTATAAGAAGCTTGTTTCTTGGGCTGGGTTGGCGCCGTCGTTGCATCAGAGTGGTGATGTGGAGTTTCATGGCAGTATTACGAAGCAGGGTAGTACTATGCTTAGGTGGATGATGGTTGAGTCTGCTAGGGTGGCGTCTGTGTTTGATTCGAGGTTGAAGGCTTTTTATGAGCGTGTGGCTAGGCGGCGTGGTGATCAGAAGGCGGTGGTTGCTGTTGCGAATAAGATGTTGAAGATTATTTGGTTTATGTTGACTAGAAAGGAGCCGTATGAGTCTGTTGATGAGGGGCGGTATGCCAAAAAGCTTAAGTCATTAAATGGATAGAGATCAATTGCTGGTTTAGGGTAAGTCTTAGGTGCCTTCGGTACTTCGATGGCTTGTCTTTCATGAGTGTTCTAGCAGACAAAGAGATTTTCGGAAAAATAATTACACAACAAAATCTTGAATAAAAGCGTCATTTGACCATCTCATGAAAAAAGCAAAGCAAGACTATCCCTACAACCCAATAAAAAGCAGATGGAAAAAGATACTGCCACCAGCAAACATATCCCCAGAACCTAAAAAAATAAGCAATCGCTTCAAAAAACAAAAAGATGCTCAATTTTTCTCGGGATTGCACAGATTTTACCTCTATTCACAAGATTACTTTTACCTTAAGTTTTGGGAAAAACACTAAATACTTGACTTAAGCAATCAATAGACCATGCTTAAGAAACAGAGGGGAATATCCAACAAGGTCTATTTTGCAATAATTCTCTTAGTTGTGCTGATAGTGGCGTCTGCAGCAATAATCTATGCAACAACTCAAAGCACAGCACCTCTAAAAGTAGGCCTTAATGTTGGTGACAACTTCACTTACAGTTTGAAAGGCAACTCAAACTTGGGGCTAGGCGCATCATTACCAAACTACTTTAATCAATACAATGATACAGATTACTACAAGATCACAGTAACAAACGTGAACACCTCTCAAGTTACAATAGCTACTGAATGGAAATTCTTGAATGGAACAGCAATAAACGATCAACAAACCATTGATCTAGCTACAGGCCAAAAAACTCAACCAGATGGCTTTTGGGCAATCTACGCATCTAATCTTAGGGTAAACGATTTTCTTCGCCCCGAAGGCTTTGACAAAGTTAAAGTCAACATGACAGATACCCAAACCTATGCTACCTCCATTCGAACACGGGACTTCTTTTCGATGGAAAACGAGTTCTACGACGTCAACGACCCAACACGTAACACTTTACGCTACGACTATACAGGAGTCTACTTTGACCAAGCAACAGGCATGCTTGAAACCCTGACTAACTACCAAGAATACAACAACCCAGAAATGGTTCTAGTAATAACTTGGAAACTCGTTAGCTCATCAGTCTGGGACGTCTAAAAACCATTTTTAAACAATACAGCTAACTCCTACACAAAATAAGAAAATAGAAGGAGAAAAATCTTTACTTTTGTTTCGCCTTTACGGCAGCGAGCTTTCCACCTACTCTAACCATGTTTTTCTCCATTTCGCTGATGTTTAAATTCACTTTAAACTCTGTACCCTTGGTCAGATTCTTTACAAGCAAGTGCTCCTTTAAATCATCAGTTGCCAAATCTAGCTCATCTCCCTGATCAACGCCCGCGTAGTCGTCCTTGCTATCGAAAGTTAAAGGTAAAATACCAAAATTCACCAGGTTAGCCATATGTATCCTAGCAAAAGATTTGGCGATTATTGCTCTTATCCCCAAGTATTTTGGAGCTAGAGCCGCATGCTCTCGAGAAGACCCTTGACCATAATTTTCTCCCCCAACGATGAATCCGCCACCCTTTTCAAGAGCACGTTGAGCAAATGTCTTGTCGACATGAACAAAGGTGTATTTGCTTATTTCAGGGATATTACTTCTCAGTGACATTATTTCTGAACCGCCAGGCAGTATGTCATCAGTTGAGATATTATCACCTGTCTTAAGCAAGACGTCTCCAGTCAAGTTTTCCGTGATTGGCTTAAATGCGGGCAAAGGCTTAATGTTGGGACCCATAACAACCTCAACATCCGAAGATTTGGAATTGGGCAAAATAAACATGGCATCACTCAAAATAAAATGCCCCGGCATCGTAATATCAGGGTATTTGCCAAGCTTTCGTGGATCAGTAATCTTGCCAGTTATCGCTGCTGCAACTGCTGTTTCCGGACTAACTAGGTAAATTTTAGCATCTTGAGTTCCACTACGCCCCTTAAAATTGCGGTTGAACGTTCGTAAAGACACACCCTCGCTTGTTGGAGCTTGCCCAATACCAATACAAGGACCACAAGCATTCTCTAAGATTCGAGCACCTGATTGGATTAAGGCTGCAAGATCACCAGCAACAGCAAGGTTCTGCATAGCTTGCCTTGAACCCGCTGAGACAGTTAAGTTAACGTTTTCATGAACTTTTTTACCTTTTAAAAGCGCAGAAACAATTTTCAGGTCGCGCAAAGAAGAATTGGTGCAACTTCCAATACAAACCTGATCAACAGGCATCCCCTCCAACTCACATACAGCTTTTACATTGTCGGGACTATGAGGTAAAGCAATCAAGGGTTCAACATCTGCAAGGTTAATGTTAATGGTTTCCGTATATTTCGCGCCCTCATTTGCTTTTAGCTCAGCCCATTGTTCTCCCCGCCCTTGTGCCAAAAGAAACGCCCTCGTTACTTCGTCAGAAGGAAAAATGGACGTAGTTGCACCCGTTTCAGTACCCATATTGGTAATTGTTCCTCGTTCGGGAACACTAAGGGTTTTAACACCCTCTCCAGAATACTCAAGAATCTTGTTCACCCCACCCTTAACGCTAAGCCGTTTTAAAACTTCAAGTATTATGTCCTTTGCGGAAACAAAAGGTGAAAGCCTGCCTGATAGGTTAATTTCTGTTATCGTTGGCATTTGAAGATAGAAAGGCTCCCCCGCCATTGCAGCAGCAACATCTAAACCTCCGGCGCCTATGGCGATCTCGCCCATTCCACCAGCAGTCGGAGTATGGCTGTCGCTGCCTAGAAGCGTTACACCTGGTTTGGCAAAGCGTTCAAGGTAGAGTTGGTGACAAATACCGTTGCCTGGCCGAGAAAAAACAACTCCGTATTTTGCAGCTACTCCCTGTAGGTAACGGTGATCATCAGCGTTACGGAAGTCATTTTGCAGCATGTTGTGATCAACAAAACTAAGGCTAAGATCAGTTCTTACTCTTGACACTCCCATAGCTTCAAACTCAAGGTAAGCCAAAGTACCTGTAGAATCCTGAGTGAGGGTATGATCTATCTTTAGAGCAATTTCTCGACCAGAAACTATCTCTCCATCAACTAAATGCTTGGAAATGACTTTTTCCGCAATTGTCTGTCTCAACCTTATCCCTCTATACAGTTTTTGTATACGCCAAATTGGAAGCAGAGAAATTTTAATGTTCGCATCAAACTCTAGCAATTAAACACTTTTCGGCGAAAAAATGAAATAGGCAAGCGCCCACAATAAAGCAAGATGACAATGATGTCGTTTAAGCTGAAAATGCAGGAAGCAGCAAAAAGCAAGAATTCACGAATAATTTTGGCATTAGATTTCCCCTTTGCACCAGTCGAGAACCGTGACATGATTCTGGGAAAAGCACAAAAAATTCTCGAAGCTGTTCATCCCTACATCTGTGCAGTAAAGATCAATCATCACCTAACACTTCCATTAGGCACCTTTGATGGCGTCAGCCAATTGGTAGAACAAATTCAGGGTCAAGGAATGCTGACGATTATGGATGCCAAAGTAAACGACATAGGCAACACCAACCAGGTAATTGCAGAATACTATTTTGCCGCAGGTTTTGACGCTATCATCGCAAATCCATTTGTAGGCTGGGAAGAAGGCTTAAAACCACTCTTTGATGTATCCAAACGACTTAACCGTGGCGTAATCTTACTCACCTACATGAGCCACAAAGGCGCCAACGAAGGATACGGACAAACAATAATCGATCCTGAAACTAACGAAAAAACTCCACAGTACTTAGCATTTGCCAAAAAAGCCCTAAAATGGGGCGCCGACGGCGTAGTAGTTGGAGCAACTGTTCCCCAGAAAATCGCTGAAGTCAAACAAATTCTCGGCAACGAAGCAGCAATTTACTCGCCAGGTGTTGGAACACAAGGCGGTGGAGCAGAAATGGCGATTAAAGCCGGCGCAGCTTACCTAATCGTCGGCAGAGAAATAGTCTCAGCAGTCGATCCAGCACAAGCCGCACAGGAATTGTGCGATTCAACAAAAGGAATATAGCAGTTTATCTGCCGCGTTTATTTTCCCAAAGTTCCTTCTTGAGCAGGTCACGAACAGAGGAGCGGATTACACTGCTTCTACTTGGATACATATTTGCTCGAACTAATTCATCTAAACCTTCCAGATAAGCTTCTGGCAAAAGCACAGTTACCAATTTCATTTCTCTTCTTCTCTCCCTAAACTATGTTAGCGATATAACATGTGGCAAATATAAGAGTTAGCCCCTAACCTAACCAATCAAAGACTTCTAAGCTGATTTAAGGTTCCAAGGTATGTACCATCTAAAAGATAAAGCTCTGAATTATCCACATCCACCGCTTCCGAACGAACAACAGGACCAATCAAAGCTTCCGAACCCAATTTTTTTTTAAAACCACCATCATTTACGGATCTACCACCCAAAAAGTCGTTAAAGCTAGGCATAACATAAACCTCAGATACTCTTAACCCGACATCATATTTTTTTCGCAGAGTCTCAAGAACTGATCCCTCGATTTTTACTCCTTGTTTTTGCAGCAAAATCCTCGCAAGCGCCTCAGCATTACAATTTGCCCTCATCCAAACTTGACGCGTAATCTTAAAACCGGCGGTATCACGAAAAAACACAACAGGATGCAAATGACCCATAACTAAAGTCTTGCATCCTAAAAGCACCGGAGAAGGCCACTTGTGCCCGTGAAACACACCCACATCACCGATAACTTCCCCAGAGGCTGGAAGCAACTTAACAGACTCAGGCAACAACGGTTCAAGATTTGCATCATGATTACCACGAACAACAGATACATCGCAAACACAGCTTTGAATTTTCTTAAAAAAATCAGGGATATCTTGCCACTCACCCAACTTACTTGAAACCACCGTGTATTTTACGTCTCCCAAAATAACGAGTCTATCGGGCGTGTATTGGACTACGACTTTGAGGAGCTTGTTTAGGATCTTATCGGTTTGGCTAGGTAGGTGAATTCCCCTTTCTTGAAGCGCCAATTCCCAACCTATGTGTGGGTCAGCAATTAAGAGCGTTTTAGTTTTTTCGTTTTTTACCATAGCCGCTGGGTTGGGCAAAAGCAACTTTAACATTACATAACCAAACTGAGGATTTTTTTATGAATCTCCATGTTAGCTGATGCAACAAAGCTAAGGGTTTGCTTAGGATCTAACTTTACGTTTATTGACCTGTTACATGAATCAGTTACGATTCCCCCTGCCTCCTTCACAATCAAAAAGCCCGCTGCAACGTCGGTTGTTCGAATTTTTTGTCGCAAATCTACGAAGGCATCCGTTAAGCCGGCCGCTACAAAACAGACCTCAGGCGCATTGGCGCCAAAATGCCTCGTGTGCTTAATGTTTTCAAGCAACGCTGAAACAACATTCAAGTCAACTTTGGTTTTGTAAGAATTAAAATCTACACCTATCACTGCTTCATCCAAAGTTGCTGTTTTCGAAGTTACGATTCGTTTGCCGTTGCTGTAAGCACCTTTGCCTTGAAACGCTGTATAAGCGATGTCGTGATAGAGGTCGACTACCATGCCTGCATGAACATCAGATAGTTCTGGTTTGTTGGATATTGCTATTGAGGAAGCATAAAAGGGCAACCCTTGCATCAGGTTTGTTGTACCATCAATGGGATCAACAGTGACAAAGCACTCGTTAGGATGGGCACCTATTTTTTTAATGCCTGACTCCTCACTAACCAGTGTAAACGATAATCCATACCCTTCCAGCGTGTCAACGATAGCTTTTTCCGCTGCCAAATCCACGGGTTTCATTGAATCCCCACCTGCTCCCTTTCCCAAGTTCGGCAAGGGCTCATGAAGCGTTTTGAGGCAGGGTTCGATGGCAATCGGGATATTGATTTTGAGTTCGGCAAAGATTGGTTGCCAATCAATTTCTGATAACATTGGTTAACCTTCAATTCCTATATCTGCGGTCAAGTTGATAAATGCAATACCATCAATACACCATCAATTAAGACCATAAGTTAACATCACCGCTAAAATAAGCAATTTCTAAGGTTGTTTATCTAAAATCTGTCAAGTTGAAATGCAGAAAAACATGAAAACTCTTAAATCATACAATTCCCAACTCAGAAAGCAAGGTCTGGGTTATGTCATCAAACACAAAGCTTGAAATTCAAAGCTATGACGATAACGAAAAGATGTTTTACGTAAAAACGCCTTCTGGCAACGTTGTGAAGGTTCAAGATACCTTCGCTGAAATGTTTGCACTTTGGGCAGGCAGAGTTCTAATCACAGCTCAAAACGAAAAATGGGCACAAATCGCTGCACGCTTAACCACAGGGTTCGCAACAAGCGTAATTGCAGCCTCCGCAGAAGCATCCATTGAGCGAGCAGTCCCAGCGGATCAAACACCAGACAAACGCCCAGGAGTTCTAATCCAAATCTACAACAGAGATCGGTTTGAACTTAAACATCAACTCATGGAACGCATCGGTCAATGTACTTTAACCTGCCCTACAACAGCAGCCTTCAACGGGTTACTCGGTAAACGCACCTTAAACGTTGGCAGCAGCCTACGCTACTTCGGCGATGGCTTCCAAAAGAAAGCCATGGTCGGTGGAAGAAAATGTTGGAAAATTCCAGTAATGGAAGGCAACTTCATTGTTGAAGATGGATTTGGAGCCATGGAAGGAGTTGCTGGCGGTAACTTTATGATTTTTGCATCAACTCAGGAAGCTGGTCTTAAAGCAGCAGAAGCTGCAGCTGACGCGATTAGCGCGAATGCTGTTGACGTAATTATGATTTTCCCAGGCGGAATTTGCCGCGCTGGAAGCAAAGCAGGCTCACTCAAATACAAGCTAAAAGCGTCAACTAATCATCCATATTGTCCAACATTGCGCACCATAGTGCCAGACACAGTTGTTCCAGAGGGTGTACAGTGCGTATATGAAATTGTCATAAATGGTCTGTCCTTGGATGCAGTTAAGAAAGGCATTAAAGAAGGCGTAACTGCAGCAATCGATGTACCAGGGGTAGTAAAAATTTCGTCAGGCAACTACGGTGGCAAATTAGGACCTTTTAAGGCGTTCCTACGTGATGCAATTGGTGCACCTTCACCTGAAACAGAAACAACACCGCCTGCCAAGGCAAAAGCTTAAGCTCCCGTTTTTTCAGTCGGAACTTTTATTTGACCGTTATTAACGTAAGTTATCCAATCAATCCATATTAAGTGAATATTGTGAGTTCGGCAAAGAAAACCTCTCTTGAACTATTCAGACTACGAAAAATACTCAACGCCCTAGCCAACAAAGAGGGCAGTCACACCGAACTCATCACAATCTACGTACCCCCAGACAAGCAAATCAGCGACGCCTTAAATCTGCTGCGTAACGAGTACGGAACCGCCAGCAACATCAAATCCAACGTCACCCGTAAAAACGTACTTGACGCCATTACAAAAGCACAGCAAAAACTCAAACTCTTCAAAGACCCAGGCGAAAAAGGCATCGTTATCTTTACTGGCGCCCTGCCACAGGAAGGCGGTGGACCTGGAACTGAACGTATGGAATCATACGTTATTGTTCCCCCTGAACCCATTAGAATTTTCCTTTACCGTTGTGACAGCCGTTTTCATACTGAACACCTTCAGGAAATGCTTAGGGAAAAAGAAACCTACGGCATCTTACTCGTTGATGCTTCAAACGCTACAATTGCCACTTTACAAGGAAAGCGTTTGCAGATTGTCCGCGAAATGCATTCAGGCGTCGCAGGCAAAACTAGAGCAGGAGGTCAATCCGCAAGACGTTATGAACGGTTGCGGGACATGCAACTAAACGAGTACTTTACACGTGTAGGACAACATGCTAACGAGACTTTTCTAGGCATAGACACCCTCAAAGGCATCATCATCGGCGGACCAGGACCCACCAAATATGATTTTGAGAAAGGTGAGTATCTTAATTATCAATTAAAGAACAAAATTATAGATACCCTTGACACTGCATACGTAGAGGAACAAGGCGTCAAAGAAGTCGTAGATAAAGCTCCTGAAATTATGAAGAAAGTCCGTTACATCGAAGAAAAAGCCATTATGCAAAAATTCCTCTACGAGGTCGGACATGACACAGGTTTGATAACTTACGGTGAAGCCGAAGTTCGCAGGTTACTGCAGTCAGGCGCAGTTCGAACTCTTTTAATGTCTGAGGAAGTAGACTTGGTTCGTGTCACCGTCAAATGTAGTGCTTGCAACTATGAAGAACAGTACACTGTTAAAGTTAAAGACTTGGAGAATTTCGAAAAAGGCTTAATTGGAAAGCCCTGTGCCTCTTGCCAAGCACCTTCCATGACAATAGTTGACAAAAAAGATGTCGTGGACGACTTAGCTGACTTGGCTGAAATTTCAAATACAGACGTAGAGATAATTTCAGGAGAAACTGAAGAAGGGCAAATGCTAAAAAACGCTTTCGGCGGCATCGCTGCGATTTTACGCTTCAAAATCCAAGGATGATGCATTTTTTTGATTAATTCTCTTTAAAGGCACTTTTGCCTCGTTGAAAACAACTTAAATATTGAACTTTAATTATTTCAAAGAGGCATCTTGTTCCGAAAAGACTCGAGAAAACTAATGGGGGGTAAGGTGAGGGATAGCCCTCTTTCTTTTGTTACTAGATAAAAAACACTTTTTCCTTATAATAGATATTTCTATTTTTGACATATAAAAAATAAAGATGATTTGAATAGGAGAATATCAACTAATTTTTTCACTATTATCGGCTGCGCTCCGAAGCGCGTTTTCAATAGTATCTTTTTTTCCATCCTTCAAGAGCAGAACTTTTTGTTTAGAAGCGAGCCCGGAGACTATTCCAACTTTAGAACCTAATAACTTTGTTAACTCCTTTGCGATTTCTTTATTCACTCTACCCTTAACGGGCTCTTCTGTGGAGTAGACAATGATTTCTTTATCGTCAAACTCTATTTTGAATTTGGAAGAGTTAGGTTTAACAAAAATCTTGAGTACTATACCTTCGCTAGTTTGTGTGATGCTCATGGAGTAATGCACTCGCACTCAGACGGCGCTTTAGCTTTTCCCTGCAGGGCCCAGTTGAATTTGTTTCTCAGTGTTTTAGGGTAGAATTTTTCAATATCGAATTTGACTTTCCTTCCCCATTTGACGTATGCCGTGGGGTCAATGTAGGATTTAAGAGAGGTACCAAGGTTGTATTCGCGGGTTAACTTTGTTAATTGTAAGTCGAGTTTTGCTTTTTCGATGCGGGTTTCCAGTGATGCAGTTTTTTTGCCTGCCGCTTTTTTTGCTTTCAAAGTAGCTTGGAGGTTTTTTATTTTTTGTTCTTTATCTGCAACACGTTTGTCAAATGTAGGGGGGATCTTGCGTTTGTGATTGGCAACTTCGGCTACTCTAAAATTAGCCATTTTGGCAGCAAATTTCTTTTTGTAATCAGGGTCGTTTTTGGTTATGCCACTTTTTTCGAGTTCTTCTTTAACGGTTTTGGTGCAGCGCCAAGTTCTGAAGACTTTTGCGGTGAGTTTGGGCATTTTTTCGGATAAGAATCGGCTGACTTTTTTGCTGTCGATTCCTTGGAAAAGGTATTCTTTGCTGGTGTCCCTCATGAATTCTTGGATATTTTTTATTACTGTTGGAGGAGCTTTGTATTCTTTGATCCATCGTACGCTATCTTTGCCCAGGAAGTCAAAATGAAGGGTGTCACCTTTAATCGTTATATGTTCACTTCGTAGTGTAATTGCACCTACGGTGTCTGCTTCATCAGGATCTTTTTCGTCTCCAACCCTCATGTTGGGCACCAAAATAAGCCAAGAAACCGTAGCGACTTTGCGTCTTTCAATATCTTTTGACACGAGGTTTTTCAGTATGTGCGATTCGATTTGTTTGATTTGTTTACCTAATGTTTCTGCTTTTTTGAATTTTTCTTTCTCACGATTCTGTTTAAGGAACGCAGTGTCGCTGAACCAGACATACTTGATTTTTTTAGTGAGCTTATCTTCCCATTTTGCGACGTACATCTTGTCTGGTTCCCAGACGATCCCTTTCCAGTTTCCTTGTGGACTTGGGACCAAAAGGTTTCCTTTTTTGTCTTTGGGTAAGTTCAATATAATGTCCTGTTCACTTGGGCCTTCCTTCCATTTGCCTCGTTGTGGGTGATCGCCGCGTCCAGCAAAAAGACATGAAGGTTCAGCTGTCCAGTTGGCGATCTCTAATTTTTGTCCGTCAACTTCAGCATAGCCGTATTTTTCTTTGAGTTCCAAGCGTTTAAGTTTGCGTTCTTCAGATTGTTTCTTTTTTTCTTCCTTGCTTAAGGCCTCTTTCTTGGCTTTTTCGTCTATTATGAATTTTTTAATTTGACTAAAATCAATTGCAACATCTTGCTGACCATCACTGTATTGCGTTGCAGAAGGGCTATCGATACTTGAGAGATATTTTGGAGTAAATTCATTCAAGATTTTTGCCGATGGGGTTTCTTTTTGGATCTGTTGGAGAAATTCTTTCATGAAGTTCTTTGTAAAAACATTGTCTGGAGGCGGTATAGTATATGACAATATTCTGCGGCTCCATGCAACTGCCATAGGTTCAGATTTATCTGTTAGCTTGATTGGTTGACCTTGAATTTTTATTTGAAAGCCCTTATAATCGTAATGTGGAACGTATATGCCGTTGTGTTTAAGACTCTTCATAACGTGTTTCATGAATTTGACACCTTTTTTCGGCAAAGTTTTCTGTCTTGCAACCTATTAGCTAATGGATGCTTTTTGTATCTTTCGTTTCAAAAGAATAAAAATTCATTAAATATTTTTGACACTTAGGAATTAAATTGAAAAATCTTTAGATATTTAGGGAAAAAGAGGGTTCTGGCGTCTTGCTGCCCGGTCACTTTGCAGTTTTTTATATACTTGTTCAACGTTTTTGCGTTCTACATAGCCTTTGTGAGGGCGAAAACCACCTGAGAACCCGCCTGGAATATGCATTAATTCGTGAATCAAGGTTCTCTCCCTATCTTCAGGCGACATCCTATCGAAGATTTCTGAAATAACCTCAATAGTGTACGAGGGGGGAAGATTCAGAACGCCTTGCCAAATC
>Ga0307440_1000090_pt1 | contig 38124 bp, 35 predicted proteins | sample SalMarWE160410MG_FD_202150 | JGI IMG/M metagenome (GOLD analysis project Ga0307440, IMG submission 202150) | Salt marsh sediment microbial communities from the Plum Island Ecosystem LTER, Massachusetts, United States - WE1604-10 | ecosystem: Environmental > Aquatic > Marine > Intertidal zone >...
GTAAAGTAGAGCCCGCCTTCGGAAGATCGCCAGGTTCTTTTGAGCCGCCCTTTTCCTTTTTCCTGCCGGCCGGCAATCACCACCGTAAAATGCGGACACTGGTTTCTGGCAAGGTCCCTTGCGATGTTCATTGTGGAATCCACCGCATCGAAATAATGTATTTTGGATGCCCTATCGCCGAATTCCCACGGATAAAGAACGTCCGGCGTGCCCGCCAAAACATAGCCCTTTGAAGTGGCTTCGATATGATATCCAACCGCTTGAAGCTTTTTAATATGCTTCCAGACAGAGACCCGCGAGACGCCGAGCCGGCCGCTCAGATCCTCGCCGGAAACCACCCCTTTTTCCGCTCTCAGTATGTTTAGAATTTTCTCTTTCATTACCGGTTGCCAGGTTAACCCATTTGGTTTTAATGGTTAACGAATCGAATGGAAATTGTCAACATCATTTCATTGGGAGCTGTTTGCGCGCGTCCAGATATTTGAAGTTAAAGGGTGGAGAGCAGCCTTTCATGGATATTGTCGAATCCGCCGTTGGACATGACCAGGATCAGATCGCCGGATTTGGCCTCTGTGACGAGAAAATCGATGATCGCATCGGTATCCGTAAAATAGTGGGCATCTTTATCCCGGTCCTTGAGATCCGCCACCAGTTGTTGGGATGAAAAGCGTTCCTGTGGCGGAATTTTTTCCAACAGCGAGGGCTGGCGAATGCAGATCAAATCGGCGCCGTCAAAGGAGAGGGGATAGATATTTTGAAATACATTTCGCATACTTGAATTGGTTCGGGGTTCGAACACGGCAATGAGGCGCCCGCCCGGGCAAAACGGTTTGACCGCCCGGATGGTCTCTTTAACTGCGGTGGGATGATGGGCAAAATCATCCATCACCGTGATGCCGGATTTTTCGCCGCGTACCTCCTGGCGACGCTTGACCCCTTCAAACGTTTCAAAGGCCGCGGCCACAGCTTCCGCCGGTATCGCCAGACGGTCTGCCGCGGCAACGCAAGACAGCGCATTCAACAGGTTGTGTTCTCCCATCAGCCGCGTCTTGAAGGTTCCGAATAGGGTGTCGTGCTTTAAAACGTCAAAAAAAGTCCATGGCCGGGAAATCGTAACGGAACCCAATTGCCAGATGGCGTTGGCGTTTCGGCCGTATGAAACCGTCCGGCATCGCTTTCCGCGAACAAGTTCGGCGATATGTTTGTCCTGGTCAAAGGCGATCAGCGTGTGTTGATCCGAAATGCCGCTGATAAAAGCGTCAAAGGCCTGTTTGACCTGGACAAGATCTTTAAAGATATCGGCATGATCGAATTCAACACTTGTCAATATGGCGATAGCGGGATCATAATGTAAAAATTTCGGCCCCTTATCGAAAAAAGCCGTGTCATATTCATCCCCTTCGATCACCATGTGTTCACCGTTTCCCAGGCGATAATTGCTCTTGAAATTGTTTAGAATCCCGCCGATCATGAAGGTGGGATCCAGACCGGCCGTATACAGAATCCAGGCTAAAATCGAAGCGGTGGTGGTTTTACCGTGGGTGCCGGCGACAACCAGGGAGTTTTTCCCCTGCATAATCAATCGATTCACGGCCTGGGGCATGGAACAAAAATAAAGACCCTTTTGGCGCATTCCGGTAACGTCGGGATTATCCTTTGACACGGCGTTGCCCACCACAACCAGATCCGGGCCGTAGGCAACATTTTTTTCATGAAATCCCTCGTTTATGTCAATACCTTTGCCGGAAAGAAATTCACTCATGGGCGGATACACTTTCTGATCCGATCCCGTCACCAGATAGCCCTCATCTTTGAGCATGCCGGCCAACGCACCCATGCCGGTGCCGCATATGGCAATCAAGTGTATGCTTTTTACATGCTCGGGAATTTGGTTTTTGCTTAAATCCATGCAGGTTAGCTCCTTTTGATATAAACCGCTACATCATAGGCTTTCCCCGGTTAATCCGCAATAAAATTATTTTTGCTTTTTCCCGGGCGGTAACCTTCGTTAAATATAAAAATATTATCATAATAACAAATAGATGGCGTCAACTCAATATTGACGCCGGTATCGCGACGCAGGTTAAGATTTTTAAAAAATTACCGATAAAGTAAATATCCTACCCCTGAGGGGGGGCGACTTTGATTTAACCTCCGGAAGGGGGTGATTGGCCTAAAGCCGAACAAGTTAAAAGTGCCTATTTTATCCCATACCGAAATCGCTTTTCAGCTTCCGCACCTGCAAAAGCGACTCCCTTTTAAGGCGGCGATGATCTCTCCCATCATAACCATGGGCGGGGTCATCGGTGCGTATTTTATCGCCAGAACCAGCGATATCCCCTTTTCTGAAAAAGAGATTGCCTGGTTTGAACAAATCGTTATATACGTCGGGCAAGCCTTTGAAAAATCAAAAAAAGAACAATAAATCATCAATCCAAGGAACCTTATCATTGGATCACCAACTTGAAAAAATTCTTCGGAATTTTGCAAAAAGCAATGGAAGGCTTACGGTCTTAACCGGCGCCGGCATCTCTGCGGAAAGCAATATCCCTACCTTTCGGGGCCCGGAAGGGTATTGGACCATCGGTTCAAAGGAATATCAGCCCCAGGAAATGGCGACGTATCAGATGTTTGCGCAAAATCCCGACGAGGTCTGGAAATGGTATCTGTATCGGCTCGGCGTTTGTAAAAGGGCGCTGCCCAACTCAGGACACCATGCCCTGGTTGAAATGGAAGCGCTGTTTCAAAACCGTTTTACGCTGATTACGCAAAATGTGGATAATTTACATGTTCGGGCCGGAAACAGCCTGGACAGAACGTTTCAGATCCACGGAAACGTATTTTTCATGCGCTGCTTTGAGGAATGCAAAAGAAACGTTTTTCCGATCCCCGAAGCATTGACCGGCAAAGAAAAAAACGACCCCTTGACCGGGCAGGATCGCCAATTGCTCCTTTGCCCGGACTGCGGCAACCGGACACGACCCCATGTGCTCTGGTTCGATGAAATCTACAATGAGCATTATTACCGGTACCGCAGTGCGTTAAACGTTGCCCGGGAAACAGAACTGTTAATCGTGGTCGGCACATCGGGCGCCACCAATCTTCCCAACCAGGTGGTATGGGAAGTCAAGCAGCGAAACGGCATCATCATGGATATCAATATTGAGAAAAATCCATTTTCACACGCGGCGCTGAGCAGCAGACAGGGATTCTTCATTCAACAGCCCGGCGGCAAAGCATTACCGGACATTGTACAGTGCTTTAAAAGCCCAGGGTCATAAATTCAACTGCTGCACCAAAGTATTCAGATAAATCGATTGCATCTGCCGGCAGGCCATGGCCTGTTTGATGGGCGGCAGCTTTAAAATAACGCCTAAAACCGTTGCCATGGCCCGGTGGTGCTTTGATATCTGATTATCGATAATCAAATGCTGAAGCTTGCCCCGCTCAACCGCCATCAGCACAACCCTGTGGGCCGTGTTCAACGGCGTAATCACCCGTTGTTTCCGTGATCGAAGACGGATGCAGCCTGCGGGACAGACCCTTTTGCACACGCCGCATCCCAGGCAGATATTCTCATTCAGCCGGGCTTTTTTCTTTTTCGGATGGCGCGGATCATTGGCAGAAACCATGACCACGGCCTCCACCGGACATTGTTCAGCGCATTTTCCGCATCCCGTGCAGGCATCCTTTTGAATCTGCGGGATAAAATTAGTGGTATGAACCGGATGAAAAATGGCAAATTTTCGTGCGGCGATCATTGCCTCACAGCAGCATCCGCAGCAGTTGCAGATAAAATTGACGCCTTCGCGGACATTGTCGCCGAATTGGACCAGATGGTAATCATACGCGGTTTCCAGAAGCGCCAAACACTCTGAAACCCCAACCGGTCGCGCAAAGCCGTGCTGAATCAAAGATGATGCCGCCACATTGAAGGTCATGCAGATCTCTTTGGGCGCATCACAATCTCTGCCCACATGAGACATCTTGTGGCGGCAGTAACAGATACTGATGCCGATGGCCGAAGCGGTTCGAATCACTTCCGACGCCCGCTCATAATCGAGTATGTGCAATCGATTATTTTTTGAAAGCGCCGGTTCCTGAACAAACACCCGCCCCAGCTTGGTTTCTCCTTCGACGAACAGCGCCTTGATAAAATCATCTTCAACATTGAGATACTGATAAAACAACTCGCTCAATACTTTCTGATCAATGTCGTTTCTGATCCGCATCAGGGAAAATTCAAAAAATCCGGCCATGGGCGGTGGAAGACAAAAAACCCGGCGGCCGTTTTCCGTTATATCCATTAATATCGCCCGGCGGCAAAGCATATCCAAAATTTTTTGGGCGGCGCCGGGCGTCATTTCCCAGACACGGGCTGCTTTTTCGATGGAAAACGGTTTTATGGGCAGCAATGACACCAGTTTTGCTTCTTTTTCAGTATAGAGCATCTCCAGAATTTTGTACAAAAGCTTTGAGGGAGGCGCTCCCTGGGGAAACCGGTTCAAGCGGTCCGCAAGCTCGACATATCCGGATTTTACGCTGTGGTGGGCCATGACCGCCTCATTTGAAGTTGGCTTTAAATCCCTTGACTCGAAACAACAGTTATATGCTATCGACCATTATTCCATTTTCCCTTTTTAAATATTTCCTGGCTTCGGAGATGTTTCGTTCGCTGAACACACGAACACCGTTTTTATCCAGCAGCGCTGCGGCGACGCCATTTCCCGGCTTTTTAATGCCGGAAAAACTGCCGTCATAAATATAGCCGCTCCCGCATGAAGGGCTTCCTTCTTTGAAAACGGCAAGCCTGATGATATAAGCGCGAGCAAGCTCAAGTGCTTTTTGCGCTCCCGTTAAAAAAAAACGTGTCACATCCTGCCCGGTGATGCTGATGACGCTGCTTCGGCCGTTTAATACCGTATGGCCGTCGCCGCGGACAATTTCCGCGCGGGGTCTGGGCACGGGAAGTCCCCCGGCAACTTCCGGGCAAATGGAAACAAGACGCCCTTCTTTACGCCATTGTGTCAGCGTTTGATCTTCTAAGATCAAGGCCGCACCATTGTACCTTACAAGGTCTCCCAGCAAACAGGCGCTGACCAGCACTTTTTCCATTTTTCATCCAGGCCTTTTTAAAAAGTTAAATAGGAATTTTAGCCTTTCGTTAACTCAGCGGCATAGCCGCGTTTCATAAAATCGTTACACGATTTTATTTTTATTTGACGCTCTGATTTTTTTATATTTTAAATAAAAATAGGTTGCAAATTATAATTTCAGTTGTTATTGCGAGCAAACTTTCTCCCTTATCGATCATCAAAAAAAAATGAATCATTCGTTTCTTGTGATCACCCTGAAAATGAACCGGCGTATTTACAATGTCTGAAATATATTTTTCCAATTTTCAACTGGAAGAAGACACGGAATATTTCTTATACATCGGTGAACTAAAAAATTACGGTCTGAACGCCTTTTTAAAAGAGGCCCTGACCCGCATATTCAGCCGAAAATTCGATTTCATCGCCATCGTCCCGGATATATTCGAACAATACAACTACGACAACCTCATCGTCATCAACCCCTATGCCGAAACCTTTGAATGTCAATTCGGCGCTCATGTCTGTTGCAGGGTTTCAAGCGAAGAATTTGCCGCCGCGGTTTCAAATAACCGCCGGATCCGCGCCTTGATCAAAAGACTCCTGAATCGGCAGGAACATATTTATATTTACATGTTTGAAAGTATTCCCGAAATGACCCTCGATGAGATTCCCAATGTATCCATTTTGGGCCCGGATAAGCATATTGCAAAACATATCAACAGTAAAATCTACCAGTATCAACACTTAAAAGATATGCTTCCGGTGGTGGATTTTCGTGTCTGCCATAACTTCGAAGCCCTTCTTTCATCGGCACAAGAACTTTTCCCGTTCTGGCCGGATGGACTCTTTGTATCCGGTGAATACAGCGCAGCCGGAGTGAATAGTATCATCGCCCACGATATGGATGATATCAAAAACAAGTTTTCAGCACCCGACAAACCGTATCTGATCAGCCGGTTTATACCCCACACGTACGATCCAACCGTGCTGGCGGTTGTCGCCGATGAAGACGATGTTTATATTGCCGGTGTTGCAGACCAACGCATCGAGAAAGGAACCCGGTTTACCGGCTCCTTTTTTCCTTCCGTGCTGGATGAAACCATCATTGCAAAGCTGGTTGAATATACGAGAATTTCAGGGAAGTGGCTTGCCCGGGAAGGATACCGGGGCATTTTCGGGTGTGACTTTCTGGTAGACGATCAAAACAGCATCCGTTTTCTTGAAATCAATGCCCGAAAACAGGGTACCACCCTGGAATTCTGTTTCACCCTTGAACAGTCGCTGTCGCCGGGTTCGCCGATGCTGCCGGAACTCGAATTCTATGCCGTCACGGAAGGGGTGTTCCCGGTAAATACCGTGGAAACGATATCAAATCCGAAAAATCTTCACTGGGGCACGTTTAACTATAAGATTCAAGATCCGGTTCAAACCGAAGGATACATCCCTCAGAGCGCCCAGGAACGTGAAGCGTTCAAAAAAGTCGCCCAAGGAAAACTGAAAAAAGATTTCCTCATCTTAGAACACGCCGGATGCGACTTTGTTGTGGCCCAAGGCGCGTTCATCGCGCGCATCGTGGCCCTGGGGCACAGCCCCGCTGATGTTGAGCAGGGTTTAAAACAAGGACAAAAAACCATCGATCTTACGATCATTAAAACAAAGGACCCGGAGATACACCATGAATCACGAAACGCCGCAAAATGACACCACGGATGCTGTTACCCGTGAACTTATAGACGGCCTTTTCAAATTGCCCGATCAAAAAATGCCTAAAATTCCAAAGGCCTCCGATAAGCTTGCTTCAGAAATAAGCGCTCTCTTTAAAGCCGCTGAAAACACGGAACTCACGACGCCGATCATCGATCTTTTTGTGCGGCTTAAAAACATACATGAAGATCTGAATATCGCACCGGATGTTTTCGGGATATCCAAAGACGTCCTATTATCACTTGCAATTAAACATCAAAACATCGATGAACACGGGGTCACTGTCGGGGGGCGGGTTGACCGCGCGCTTCCCATTGTTGAGCAAGCCAATGAGCGGATTGTCGACTATCTGAGCCGCAAGACCCTTGAAGCGCCAAGCGGCATCGAATTATGGGAGACCATTCGGGAAAACGCCCGCCGCATCAGATCGATCCTGGATATATCCGGCGAGGAATGGAACTCCTATTCGGGACAGCTCCAGCATTGTATCGACTCTGTGGAAAAGCTGTCAAAAATAATCGATCTGCCGATTCATATCATCGAAGAGGTGGGGCGGGTGACGCAAAATTACCGGATGCGCATGACCCCTTACTATGCCAGCCTGATTCAACCCGGTCAAACAAACGATCCGATATTGCTGCAATCGGTGCCTACCGGTGAAATGGTCGATAACATCGGCATTGAAATCCCGCCGGTTGCGGCGGACCATTCTCCGGCGCGGTTGATCGACCAGTTTTATCCGAGGGTTCTCACCATCAAGGCCACCAATATGTGCGCCATGTACTGCACCCACTGTTTACGGATTGCCCACATTGGGAAAAAAGACCGGATTTATTCCGACAATGCCTATGAAGAAGCCTTAAATTACATCCGGCAAAATACCCGCATCAGGGATGTCCTCATCACCGGCGGAGATGCCTTTGTCCTTCCCAATGAAAAGATCAAAAAAATTCTGAAGGCATTGGACGACATCGATCATATCACCATGAAACGCATCGGCACGAGGATTCCGGTCACCACTCCCTGGCGCATCGATACCGAACTTTTAGAAATCCTTGAAGAAAGCAATGACAAAAAACCGGTTCGGGTGGTCACTCAGATCAACACAGCCCAGGAAATCACACCAATTTCCCAAAATGCCTTCAAAAGCATCTCCAAAAGCGTCAGCGCCGTGTTAAACCAGGCTGTTCTCTTAAAAGGAATCAACGATACAAAAGTCAAAATGTGGAAGCTGTGCGAAACCATTCAGGAAAGTTATGTCCGGCCCTACTACATTTTCAATTGCAGCTATCGAAATCCCCAGTTTGCTCATTTCCGGGTGCCGGTGGAAAAGGGAAGGGATATCGTGGAAAGCATGTACGGCAATATTTCCGGCGACGCCGTTCCGCGGTATATTGCCACGGCCGGTGGCAAGATCCCATTGCATCGGAGCAATGTCGTGCGACATGAGGGCGCGGACGTTATCCTCACAAAGCCGTGGAGCCATGAAGCAGTCAAATACCCGGATGCCGACCCGGATGCATACGCCAATCCCGACTTTTCCTTTGCTAAAAAATAGATGACGATTCACAACCGAATATCCGCATTCCTGAAAACACGCCATCAAGAGATGTTTTCCCTCCTTGAAAAGATGGTGCGGATTCAGAGCGGAACTTACAACAAAAACGGCGTAGACCGGGTGGGACATCTGATCCTGTCGGTATTTCAGCCCCATGCCGTATCCTGCCGGACCATCGAACAGGAATCGTTTGGGAATCATCTTGTGGTCCGGTCCCTTTGCGAAGACCCCTTCGACAAACAAATGCTTCTTACCGGGCATATGGATACGGTATTTCCCGAAGATACCGGCTTTACCGGGTACAAAGAAGACAGCGCTCACGCTCACGGACCGGGCGTCATCGACATGAAAGGCGGACTTGTTGCCGGTATTTTCGCCCTCAAAGCACTGGATAATGAACGCCTGTTAAAAAAAATACCCGTCACCTTCATATTCAACGCCGATGAAGAAATCGGGTCCCCCGGTTCAACACCGTTCATTCAACGCGAGGCCGCTAAAAGCGCCTTTGCGTTTGTTCTGGAAACCGGGGGCCGAAACGGAGAAATCGTCACCGGTCGAAAGGGAAACCTGTCCCTTGAACTGAGCATTAGGGGAAAAGCAGGGCATGCGGCTTTCGCCGGAAAGGAAAAAGCCAGCGCCGTTCTTGAACTGGCCCATAAAATCATTGCCTTTGAATCCTTGAACGACCCGGACCGGGGAATCACCGTCAATGTAGGGAAAGTCAACGGCGGTATCGGTCCCAACACTGTTGCGGATCACGCCCTGGCCCGTATCGATTTCAGATTCATTGAACCGTCGGACAAGGCAAACCTGGAAAACAGTATATCCGAAATTACCCAAAGAAACGACGTGCCCGGAACCGATTCCCATTTTGCCCTATTGAGTTCGAGGCCCCCCATGCCCGCATCTGCAAAAAACAAAAACCTGTTTAAAGCGGTTCGGGAAACCGCGGCATCCCTTGGATTTTCAGTAGCTGAAGAATTCAGATCCGGCGTATCCGACGCCAATGTGATTGCCGGAGAAAATACGCCGGTTATCGACGGTTTGGGGCCCATCGGCGCCAAGGATCACAGCGAAGACGAATACATGATCAAAGCGAGTCTTTTGCAGCGGTCTTCTTTGATTGCCTGCGCTTTGATCGATTGCTGGGAGAAATATCGGAAAGGTCTTTTGTTCTAATAACGGCCTTTAATAACCATTAATTTGCCCCTAATTGAACGAAAGTCGAGGCTTGCCCGCCTCTGGCTGTGATGCCCCATGTTCAAGGCTTCAAGGGCGAAGCCGTAGTTGTCTACTGCGAGCCTTTTATAACGAAGAAGATGGGGTGTTATCGGCTTTCGCTCAATCAGGGGATCACTTCTTTGGCAGATACGGCGTCAGATCATTTACATATTCGGATAAAATTTTGAACCCGGCGTCGCCTAATACTTTCATCGCCTTATCCTTATCTTCCAATTTCACCCGCATCACCAGATGATAAACGCCGGGGTATTCATTTTCCGGCCAGGAGACCAGGCTGCGAATGTTGATTTGCGCTTCCTTCAAAATCCTCGAAACTTCGGCGACAATCCCGATGCGATCTTCGACCAGGACGGTAAACCGGGTGCTTTCATCATCATCGAACCCGATGGCGCGGAGCAAAACTCCCATAACATCGGTGCTCGTGATAATCCCGACAAGCTTATCCGATTCGATGACCGGCAAGGCATTGATTCTATTTTCCTGCATAATATAAGCGGCACGCTCGATGGTGGTGCCGGGCGATATGGTGATAATCTTTTTAACCATAATCGCCTCGACGGTGAGTTGGTTCAAAAGATAGTTCAATTCATGAACACTCAGCGTCGTGGCCGGAGAAGCCCAGCTTTGCTTAACATCTCTGTCTGAAACAATACCCACCAATTTTCCATTTTCGTTAACGACCAGCAGATGGTTAATCCGCTTTTCCTGGATAATTTCTTTGGCTTTTCGCAAATTTGTATCCGGAGGTACGGTTACCAGATGTTTTCGCATAATTCGACCGACGTACATAATAGCACCTCCTTTTCGTCATCTTGTGAGACCTTTGAAAAACGCCCTTTTTTGCCCAATTTCTGCGTCATGCTCAAATTTCGATCCTCAAAATACTCAATGTATTCCTGTGGTTAAAATTTTCGCCTTCCTTGAACTTGAACAAAAATGAACATTTTTCAAAGGTCTCTTTGTCGCGCTTATAAAAGACACGCGAATTAAGTCATGACATCTTTACTGTTCAAACAAAATCTTCCTTCTTCAGAATAATCAATGGCGGAAATAGAAAAATCGTTTCCTTTGGATACCAGGTACAGTTGAACGGCGTTTAAGATTTCACAATCATCGACACAACTTTCTTTGGGTTGATTTTTCCTATGGCAATTTTCACATGGTGAAGATATCATATCGGCCTCCTCTGCTATGGTTTCAAGGAGAATTTATTCTCTATAAAATCAAATCCATATTACAGATCAACCTGTGTGAAAATTTTGATCGAATGCCAACGTAAAGAAATTTTATGCCTTGCCGGACGATTTTTCCTTGTCCCCAAAGACCTCGCATTGCTTACACCAATTCCGGATGTTTCCCTTTCGAAATATTTCCTTGCAAACTTCGCGATAGTATTGCATTTTCGGATCTTTAGGGCATTTTACTATAGCTTTTGCCATCAGTGTGTTCCTTGAGCCTTTTATGTTTTAACTTCCTGTATTTTTAAAATATCTTTTTATAAACCAAACTATCTTGTGTGTCAAGAAAATTATACCACAATATATTGAGAGTTTTCCGGGATTTCCGCAAATCACATGAAGATCAATGTCACAAGGGGCATCTGTCAATGGGCTGGCAAAAACCAAAACGCAAAGCGAGAGTGCGAAACATGGGGTTTTAAATGGCGGTTATATTTTTTTGATTTTTTCCATTTTTGTTTCAAGGGGTTTTAATTCATCCTCTTTTCCGTTTTTCTGCAGACGCTTTTTTAAATTTTGCAATTCCTGTTCCAACCGCGGCAAGATCTCCTTTTGTATCATCTCGCGAACCGCTTTTCCGGATTGCTTCATTTCAGTATAAAGGTCCGTCAGTTCGTTCTCTAATTTTTTATAATCCTCACTCTCGGGAACCTGTTTTAATTGCTCTGCAAACATATTGAATTGCCGGGTGAGATCTTTCATCTCCCCTTCAAAATCCTTTTGCATGCGCTCAACGATCACCGACATTTTGACGGAACCTTCGACGACGGCGTTGTTTTTCAACGGGGTTCCCCCCTTTTGGGTCTGGATCATCTCCACGGCTTTGCGGCCCTTTTTCAGCGGATCCGAAACAATGAAAAATCGAGTGTACTCCGTCGCGGTATTCGCAAAGGCTTTCTCGATCTTCAGCCCGACCAGAAAATGGCCGTCTTGGGTATAGGTGATCTCACCCACAGTGCCGATTCGGTTTTTTTCAAAAATAACACCGGCATCCGACGTCAGCCCGTAAATGTGATCGAATTTGACCACAAGATGTTTACCCCTCGGTTGACACCCAATGCCGACGAATGCGGCAAAAATGAGAACCATTATTTTTTTAAACATATTTCCCCCGAAGATAATCAACGGGTGCGTATTTAATTTTTTTCGCCCTTTTCCGAGAACTTTTTCCCTAACTTATCTTTTTTGCCTGTCACCTGACAGGAATCACGCACTCAGGTCGAAATCCCCAGTTTCGGCAGGATATATGCCTGCAGCAGATACCACAGCCCGACAATTACCAATAATAAAACGATGTCATTCATATGTTACCTTCCGTGTTTTTAAATCGCTTTTTCACGCTTAAACCTTGCCTGCCCAGTGAAATTCACGATAGTGAAGGGCCATGCCCATTTCACCGGGGAACCTTTAACCGCTGAACACTGAACTCCGAACACTGAACACTGAGTTTTCAACCCTGAACATGGCGTTCCACATATTCATAGGCATGTTTGATTGCCGCCGAAATCTCTTTTGAAGGCGGCAGTGTCGCCTCAATTTCCCCGATATAGTGACGATCTTTAACAAGCTGAAATGAATAGTCAAAATTAAGATCGAACACCCAGCTTACCAGAAGCAGTTTAAAATCGCCGGATGTTTTTAGATCCTTTATGCGGACAAAACGGTCTTCATTCAAAGCGGCAATCGCTTTCGGAGAAAAAAAGGGCTCGTCCGGAAGCCCGATTTCCACAACCGGATTCGGCTGTTTGTCACGTGATTTGTAATATTCGATAAAAACTCTCCATATATCAAGTTTGTCGGCATCCCTTAATAGACGTATGAATAACAGGGTTTTTCCATTCGCACCGACAGGGATTTCGGCAGCGTTGTGACAGGCAATGGCCTTGGTGATCCATTGTTTTTCATCCGCGCTGCAGCCGGCCAGAACATCATGTGCCGCCAGCTCCCGCAACCCAAGCAGGGCATGATTTTCGGAGTCCGTGTCTCTAAACGTACCGTAGACGGCATATTGCTTGAACCGGCCGATATCATGAAAAAGTCCCATGGTTTCCGCCAGCATCATGTCTTGATCCGACAGGCCCAGGGCATTTCCCAGCAATATCATATTCCGGCACACTTGTTCCGTGTGTTTCTCCTTGAGCCGGATGGTATTGTTATGCATGGCATCATCCGTGTAGAACCCGGAGACGTAGGTCTCAAACCATGTTTTCAAATATTTAAGATCTTTGGGTCTCATCGATGCGTCCGGTGAAAAGAAGTCGCCCCGCAAAAAATCAAATATCCGATTTTTACGGGAGTGTTCAGTCTTTAATGTTACAGAACCTATGAAACTTAAGTTTTAAAGCACGGAATGTCAAGATGATTGCGCGTACAGGCCTTTCCGTCTTGACTCCGGGTTTGCGTTTATCTAAACTTGGCACGACGTCTTTTAACGGCAAAATCGAGTTCTGACCCGTGATGTGGATACTTTAAAAAATGTATGGATGGCACGGCAAAATCGCCAGGATAGATCTCACGCGAGGATCATGGCGCACCGAAGATCCCGATATCGGGATCTTAAAAAAATTCATCGGCGGAAGGGGCCTGGCGGGATTTTATATCCGAAACACAATAACCCTTGACTGGAACCATCCGCAAATGCCCCTTCTGTTGTTTACCGGTCCCCTTGTCAATACCCGATCGCCTACCAGCGGCAGAATGACCTTTATGTCCCGCTCTCCTTTGACAGGCACGGTGGGTGATGCTTCTGTGGGCGGATCTTTTGGGTTTCAATTAAAAAAAGCCGGATTCGACGGCATTGTCATATCCGGAAAGTCAAGCCGGCTCTGCGGCATAGAAATTACAGACAACGATATCCGGATTGTCGATGCATCCCATCTTAAAGGCCGGGAAATCGGCGCTGTGAATTCGCTGCTCAAAGATAAAGGCGCCACTGCCGTTATCGGACCGGCGGCGGAAAACGGTGTTCTGTTTTCCAGCATCATCGTCGACCGCCATTATGCCGCAGGAAGAGACGGGATCGGACTCTCGTTTGCCGCCAAAAATTTAAAATATATCACGGTAAAAGGGACGCAAAAAACCAGCGTCTTTGACCCCGTCGCTTTATCATCTGCAAAAGAAGACGTATTCCGGCTGGCCGCAGCGTCTCCGGTACTTTTGGGGGAATTCGGGATTTCACGGTTCGGCACCGGCGCGCTGTACGACCTGATGGATGCAAGACGGATGATGCCCACCGATAATTTTCAAAAAACCCGCTTTGACCGGGCGCTGAAAATGAATGCATATGCGTTCAAAAAACAATATGCCCCCAAAAAGACCGGTTGCCGGGGATGTCACATTCTATGTAAAAAGATCGCCGGGCATCGGACGAGCATGCCCGAATTTGAAACCATGTCTCATTTCAGCGCGCTGTTGGGCAATGCTGATATCAATGCCGTTGTCGCCGCCAACAGGGTATGTAATGACATGGGAATGGATACCATTTCAGCGGCATCGACGCTGGCATGCTTTTCGGAAATTACACAGAGAAAACTGTCGCCCAAAGAAATTGTTTCGCTGTTGACGGACATTGGAAAAAAACAGAACAGGGGCGTCGAACTCGGCCGGGGGGCGGTAAAATATGCAATATCCTGCGGCCGATCCGAGCTTGCCATGGCGGTCAAGGGACTGGAATTGCCGGCGTATGATCCAAGGGGCGCCTATGGGATGGCCCTTGCATATGCCGTATCCTCCAGGGGTGGTTGTCATTTGAGGGCGTATCCCGTCAGTCACGAAATCCTCAGAAAACCGGTGGCCACCGATCGATTTTCCTTTAGCGAAAAAGCGCGTATGATTAAAATCGGCGAAGACCTAAATGCCGTAGCAGATTCTCTAACCGCATGCAAATTCATATTCTTTGCCGCATCTTTGGAAGAATATGCCAGAATCTATACTGCTGTTACGGGCATCAAAACATCTGCCCAGGATCTCTTCGCAGTCGGTGAACGGATCTGTTACAATGAGCGCATGATGAACGCCGCCAACGGATTTACTGAAAAGGACGACGATCTCCCATCCCGGTTCTTTACAATGGCCGGGGATCAAAACAGCGGTGTGCGCATCGGCCCGATAGACAGAGACGCATTTTTGACGGCGCGATCCAATTATTACATGGCGAGAAAACTTAATAAAACCGGCATGCCCGTTTCGGCGGTCGCACAGAATTTAGGGCTCGCGCCCATCGAGAAAATATCCGATGTTTCAAATTACCGAAAATAAGCTGATCAAAAGCGGTCTTGTGGATCCGGATGCACCTCTTATGGGCTCCCTGGACGCCCATCTTGAATGGAACAGAACCCACGATAAAATTTTCGCGCTGGAAATATTATTCAAACAACTGAATATCAACGCCCTTATTTTTTCACAGCCTGCCGAGCCGTATCGCAGCATCATCGATTACCTGGCAGAGACATCCAATGGCACCATCACTCCCACTGATTGTGAAACCAGAACATTTATCCATGATCTGCCGGTGGCGTTCGAACTGTCGCCCGATGCGATTGTGCCGCTGCTAAAAGTTCGAAAATGCGTCATTATTCCCGGCCACGGGATTATCACTTACGGCATGGTCGGTCTTGAACAGGCCTATGTCACATTTTCTTCGGTCTGTTTTGCATGTTTTGTGAAATTCTTTGTGGACTTTCTATTTCTGACAAAAAAAAGACAGATGGACAATAAATTCGGGCAGGTGTTCGATCGGGTGATTCAGACACTCGATCCGCCGGTTTCGTTCAATGGTTCTCTGACGAAAGGGCCGTTTAAATCAAAAAAACATATTTACAAAGCGATTCAGGAAGCCGGGCGACTCGTTGTTGAACATCGCCTGGTCGATTCATATTTCGGGAACATTTCATTTAGTGATGGCCAAACCCTTTATATCAGCCAGACCGGCAGCAGTCTCGATCAACTCAAAGATGCCATCGACCCCTGCCCGCTGAACGGGTCTTCCTGTGCGCCCATCACCGCTTCCAGTGAACTCCCGACACATTTGAAGATTGTGCAGCATGCCGGCGGCAAGGCCATCCTTCATGGACATCCCAAATTTTCCGTTATTTTGTCCATGGACTGTGATGTGGAAAACTGCCGGTGTCGCGATAAATGTCATGTAAAATGCCCTCATGAACGGTCCGTACGTGAAATCCCCATCGTATCCGGCGAAGTCGGATCAGGTCCTTTTGCGCTCTACAATACCGTTCCCAAGGCCATACGAGAACATCAAGGGGTCATCGTCTATGGGCACGGCGTGTTTACTGCGGGAAAAACCGATTTCAACAGGCCTTTTCAAGATCTTGTCCAAATTGAAAACATCTGCCGCACCGAATATTTTAACAGGATTCGTCTTTATTCCGAGTAATTGAGCGCGATATATTATCCGCTGTTCATCAAAGGAATATCTGGAATATTTCGAGGATTGGACGTCTCAGTCCAACACAGCTTGTCCCGTCGTAGCTATCGCGAAGATGGAAGATTGAGTCCGAAGAAAGGTTTTGAAACCACTGCTAAACACGCCCGCCACTCCACCTCAGCTTTGCTTTGAGAACATCAAAATAATGCTGATCCGGCAAAGCAATCATATGAACCGGACAGGGCGCTTTTTTAATGATGATGGTATGGTCTTCGTTAATCTCGAGGCCGGCCTGGCCGTCGAAGGTCAGTATGATATCCGAAGACTTTTTCCCCAGGCCGATTCGGATGGTGGCGGAATCCGGAACAATTAACGGGCGGTTGGTCAGCGTAAACGGACAGATCGGTGTCATGAGGATGCCGGGTACCGCCGGATGGATCACGGGGCCGCCGGCAGCAAGGGAGTAGGCGGTAGAACCGGTGGGCGTTGCGACAATGAGCCCGTCTGCACTGTAGGTGGTCAAATAATGATTGTCGATATATGTTTCGATATGGGCCAGTCTGGCCAGGGCGCCCTTGTTGATGACGATGTCGTTCAACACGGTTTCACAGGCGACTTCTTTATCCTTTACCGTAACGAGGACCAGAAGACGCATCCGCTGTTCTGTAACGAACTTTTCATTCAATACGGTCTCGACCGTCGGAAAAAGATCCTCTTCCACGGTTTCCGCCAAAAATCCCACTTCACCGAACTTGATGCCGAGAATCGGTATCGTCTGATCGCCGATCCATCGGACCGCGCTCAGAAAGGTTCCGTCTCCACCGAGCACAAAAACACAAAACAGGTCGGACGGCGCACAGGTTTTATACCTGTCTTCTATCCTGCGCCCCGGCGGCAGATTTTCTTTACCGACGACATCGATATTATTAGACCGGAGCCAGCGTTCAAGTTCGTCAGCTTTCTTTTTGGCCTCGGCGTCTTCTTTGACGACAATCCCTACTTTTTTCACGATAAGCGTTATCCTGAAATTTTTAGATTCCGTTGACCTGAAATCGACGAGAAGACTGATGACATTGATTTACACAATATGATATAGTTTCAATACTAACATCTCATTCAAACGGCAAGAAAAATTTGGGAAAGAAAAAAATATGGAACCCGTTTGCCTGTTTAACTGGACAAAGTGAATTTAAGGTATTATTTATTTCGCTTGATCGGAAAGTAGCGGTTTGTTATAGACCAAGATGGCATAATTAAAGGTTTTTCTTTCGATTGGAAAGAACACATTGCAACCATTGTATTTTTATTGATGTCCGGGTTAAAGATGCGCCGTTATCAAGGCACTGGAAATGACTGTCGAGATGAAAAATTCTAACGACCTGCTGAAAGTGGAAGGGGTGTGTAAATCATTTGGAAAAATGTTGGCGGTCAACCAATGTTCTCTGGATGTCACCAAAGGGACCATCACCGCCTTGATAGGGCCCAACGGCGCCGGTAAAACCACCTTGTTCAATCTCATCAGCGGATTTCATAAGCCCGATACGGGAAAAGTATTTCTGAAAGGAGACCGCATCGACGGTCTTCGTCCCGATAAGATTTTTCATAAAGGCCTGATACGCACCTTCCAGATTTCCCGGGAACTGGAAAAAATGACGCTTCTGGAGAATTTGATGCTGGTTCCCGGCCGGCAAGAAGGCGAGATGATATGGAATGCCTGGTTTCGACCGTGGCGGGTTCGCGCTCAAGAAAAACAGGTCAAAGAACGCGCCATCGAAACACTGAGGTTTGTCGAGCTCTTCCATTTAAAGGACGAATATGCCGGGAATCTCTCCACCGGACAAAAACGGCTCCTGGAAATTGCCAGGACCATGATGGCCGATCCGGATATTATCCTGTTGGACGAACCGGGTGCCGGCGTCAACCCAACGCTGATGAATAAACTGATCGGTTATATTCATCAGTTGAACGGCCAGGGAAAGACCTTCTTGATCGTTGAACACAATATGGAATTGGTCATGACGATCTGTGATCCCATTATCGTCATGAATGCCGGTTCCATTCTAACCCAAGGGACGCCTCAACAGATCAGAAACGATGAACGGGTTATAAACGCTTACCTGGGTGAGTGATAATGGCAATTTTAGAGGTTAAAGATCTGGTTAGCGGATATAGTGAGGTCATGATACTCAACGGCGTATCCATCCATTGCGCCGACAACGAAATCGTATCGATCATCGGTCCCAACGGCGCCGGCAAATCCACCCTGATGAAATCCATTTTCGGATTGATCCCCGTCAAACAGGGTTCTGTTGCTTTCGACGGCCGATCCATTACCGGTATGCGCCCCAACCAGTTGGTGAAGCTGGGGATGAGCTATGTGCCCCAAGAGAAAAATGTATTCCCTTCACTCACCGTTGAAGAAAATCTGCAAATGGGCGCCTTTATCAGAAATGATGATCTTACCGGTTCCATAGACAGGGTATTTGAACTGTTCCCGTTCATTGCCGACAAGCGGAAAAGCGTATCCGGTACACTTTCCGGCGGAGGGCGGCAAATGCTGGCCCTCGGCCGGGCCCTGATGCTGGAACCCAGGCTTCTCTTGCTCGATGAGCCTTCTGCGGGATTGGCGCCCTTGGTGCGGGATGAAATTTTTGAAAAGGTCATGGAAATCAGACAAAGCGGCGTGGCCATTCTCATGGTCGAGCAAAATGCCAAAAAAGCCCTTGGGATGTCTGATCGGGGTTATGTCCTGGTCATGGGAAAAAATCGATATGAAGATACGGGTGAAGCCCTGCTTGCGAATCCCGAGGTCGGCCGGCTTTATCTGGGGGGTGCTTAGGAGACGGTCCTGATTATGTTACAATTGATCGCAAACGGTATTGTTTTCGGTTCCATTATCGCCCTTGGGGCCATCGGTCTGACAATGGTTTACGGCATTTTAAAATTCGCCAATTTTGCCCACGGCGATACCATGAGCCTGGGCGCTTACCTGGCGCTGCTCTTTATCAGTTTGCAGATGCCTTTCCCCATCGCCGTGGTTCTGGCCATCGCTGTGTCCATTGCCGTTGCCATCCTGATCGATCACTATCTTTATCGATTCTTTCGCACCACCGGTCCGATTATCCTTCTCATCGCTTCGGTCGGCGTGGCGCTTTTTTTACGCAATGTCATATTGCTCTTCTGGGGCCCTGATCTGACGTACTATACGCGCGAAATCCACCTGGCGTTTCAAATAGTCCCGGGAATCCGACTGAATAGCTATGAAATCTGGATTGTTATCGTTACTGCGGTGCTCATTGTTCTGGTGCATCTGTTTTTAAAAAAGACGAGGATCGGCAAAGCCATGCGCGCTTCCTCGGATAACATGGATTTGGCCGAGGTGGTGGGGATCGATACCCAACGCGTCATTATTTGGACATGGAGTGTCGGAACGGCGCTGGCCGTGTTCGGCGGCGTTATGCTGGGCTTGGAAAACGGTCTTCGTCCGCCCATGGGATGGGAGTTGCTGCTGCCGCTGTTCGCCGCAGCGATTCTGGGCGGTATCGGACAGCCCTACGGCGCCATGGTGGGCGGTTTGATCATTGGTATTGCCCAGGAAGCCTCAACGGGATTTATTTCCACGGCTTACAAACCGGCAGTGGCCTTTATCATCATGATCCTCGTATTATTAATCCGCCCCCAAGGCATCTTCGGAGGTTCGAAGCGATGGATTTAAGCGGCTTATTCTCCTACCTCGTATTTTTTCTGGTGATTGTTTCGGTTTACGGCCTGTTGAGTCTGGGGCTGAATATCCAGTGGGGGTATACCAAATTGTTCAATATCGGCATCGCCGGTTTTTTTGCCGTGGGCGCCTATACCTCCGCCATCCTGACAACACCTCCGGCCATGGATCGTGTCGGCGGATTCAATATGCCGTTTCTCCCCGCTATAGTGATTGCGGTATTGCTGAGCGGTTTCATCGCTTTTCTCATCGGGATCCCCACTTTGAAGCTGAAGGAAGATTACCTGGCCATTGCGACCATCGGCATTGCCGAGACCATTCGCCTTTTTTTCAATAACGAGGCCTGGCTGGCCAACGGTGTCCGCGGGGTCAGCGGTATTCCCAGACCTTTTCAACACTATATCTCTTTCAATTATAATCTTTTCTACCTGTTGCTGATGGTTGTGTTTGTGATCGGTGTTTATCTGGCCATCGAAAAAGCCCTGAAATCACCCTGGGGACGGGTGTTAAAGGCCATTGGCGAAGACGAAACCGTGACCCAGGCCATGGGTAAAAACATTATTCGATACAAGATGGAATCGCTGGTTCTCGGTTCCATGATTATGGGAATGGCGGGTTCCTTATACGCCCATTTCATCCAATTTATCAGCCCCGAAGTTTTTGTCCCCATGAGCGGCACTTTTTTGGTCTGGGTGATGCTCATCGCAGGCGGAAGCGGCAGCAACAAAGGCGCACTTCTCGGCGCTCTGGTTATCTGGGGATTATGGTCCCTCACCGATTTGATTACCAATGTGGTGCCGGTCGCTTATGCCGTAAAGGCGGGCGCCTTCAGGGTCATTGCCATTGCCATATTTTTGGAGGTAATTCTGCTGGTCCGGCCCCAGGGCATTCTCGGTGAAAAGAGCGTGATGAAGGCGGCCAAGAAACAGGAGCAAGAGTAAAGAATCCGAACCAGAGGGCTCGGATTTGGTGCTTGAAATTTGTAATTGTTAATACAAAACCCCACGGCAGAGCCAAAAAACTCTGACTACCGCATTGCGGGGGAGGCTTGCCCCAAAAGAATAGGTTTTTCAAAACTGAATAAAAAAACGGCCGCCTCCCCGAACGGAGGCGGCCGTTTATGTATCAGGACGATACTTTTTTACATGCCGATCGTTATATATTTGACGGTTTTGATTTTTCCATGGGAGAACTTCCATACCTCATAACTTCCGGGGACGTCACCGTATTTATCAAAATCGCAGCTTCCGGAAACACCTTCGTAATTGATGTTTTTCCCCTCCTTAATCAGTTTTAATGCTTTTTTCAGATTGCGCGCATCCACCTTAACGCCCGGAGGGTCCGCAACGGCTCGCAGATTTTTATGCACCGCTTCGGTGGTGGCCGCGCCGCCCTTGGCGATGGCCAAAGCGATTAAAACAACCGCATCATATTCGGTATCGATATACGGTTTGGGCGGCATTTCCCCGAATTTGGCGTTGTAGTGGTTCTGAAACCATGTGGCCATTTGCTTGTTGGGGTTGCCGGGTGCTGTGCCGTAGGTATTTTCCACATACTTATCGCCCACATTTTTTGCCACTTCAGGTGCCTTCATACCGTCCGCATATACAAAGCCGCCCTTGAATCCGAGTTCCACAATCTGGCGCATGATCACCGCTCCGAATTGCGGATACGCAATCATGACCACTGCTTGCGGATTTCCATCAATCGCCTTTTGCGCTTCACCCCTGTAAGATGCCTGCTTTTTGTTATAGGGGATCAGCGCCGTCACCTGGCCGCCCATTTTTTCAAAAGCGGCCTTCAGACCCTTGGCCAGCCCTTCTCCGTAGTCATTATTCACATAGACAATGGAAACTTTTTTATAATGCTTTTCCTTGCTCATGACCTGTGCCAGTGCCGGCGCCTGCAGCGCATCCATGGGCACGGTTCTAAAAATGTAGTCGCTGTCGTCCAATGTGGTGATCTTTTCGGAGGTCGAAGCCGGAGAGATTTGCACCACTTTGCTCGGGATGGAAACCGACGTCGCCACCGGGATGGTGACCCCTGAAGATAGAGCGCCCGTAATCGCCACGACTTTATCGATATCCACAAGTTTTTTTGCGGCATCGACGGCGGCGGTAGGGTTGGTTTGCGTGTCCCTCAAAATGATTTCAATTTTGCGCCCCAAAACACCGCCTGCGGCATTGATGTCATCAGCAGCCAGCAAGGCGCCATTGTTAACGGGAGGACCATAGGCCGCCAGATCACCGGTTGTGGAAACCAGGGAGCCGATCTTAATGGGCTCTGCCGCCATGGTTGAAAAAGCAAACAACACTATACAACTGACAACCACAAATAAACTCAAAATGCCCTTTTTCATACACCTCCTCCTTTCTGAGTGAAATTAATTGTTTACCTAACAGAGCGCGTTTCGAGAAAACGTTTTGCAAACCCCTTGCTTTCTTTTATGCGCCATGCATTATCTCGCCATATTATGTCTTACCGAATCCTAACATAAAAATCAATTTTTTAATTTGAACGCCCCGCAAGCTTGTCGGAATGAAGCAGACTTGCCCGCCGATGCCGTATGGTGGAGATCCCGCTTCAAAATCGGGATAAACCTATCTCTTAAAAGATCCCGCAGGTTTACCGGCGGGGGTTTCATCAAATCGTCATACGATTTTATTGTAGCTCTTTAAGGCGCCTGCTGAGTTTGACGGGATAGACCGCCGCATCGTTAATCACCTTGTATTTTTCATCGAGGCGGGAAAAATTCAGCTCAAATCTTTTTCGGATCTCTTCAAGCAAGGGGTGCGCACACAACACCTTACCATTTTCCATTACTTTTTCCAGCAACGGTTCACCTTCTAAAATATGCTCATCCCTCACCCCGATAATATCCTCGACGAAATATCCTTTTGAATTCATTTTCCTGAAGACTTGTTTTTCTCCGGCCAGCGTAACTTTTCCCGGACTCAATTTGCGAACATCACGGTCTTTGAATCGGACCATCTTGTAAACGACATCGACGAACGGTGCATCCGATGAAACCCCCACTTTGGTGCCGACCCCGAAGGCATCGATCCTGGCCCCATCGGACAAGACCTTTGCGATCTTAAACTCATCAAACCCGCTGCTGGCAAAAATTTTGACATTATAAAGCCCGGCATCGTCTAAAATCCTGCGAACCCCTTGACTCAGGCTCACCGTGTCTCCGCTGTCAAGCCGGACACCGATAAGCGTCTGTCCCTTTTTTTTCATTTCCTTGGCGACGGCAACGGCATTTTTAGCGCCTTCTAGGGTATTATAGGTATCGATCAGAAATATACAATGGTCGGGAAACGTTTCAAAATAAGCTAAAAACGCATCTCGTTCGTTGTCAAAGGCGGTTACATAAGAATGCGCCATGGTTCCGGAAATCGGAATGCCGTATATTTTACCGGCCAGTACGTTGCTTGTTGCCGTGAATCCGGCAATGAAAGTGCTGCGGGCGACGTTGAGCCCGGCATCCTGACCCTGAGTCCGTCGCAGGGAAAAGTCGATCAGGGGCCGGCCGGCGGCGGCATGAATACACCGCGCCGCTTTTGAGGCGATCATGGTCTGAAAACCGACGGTATTGAGTAAAAAGGTCTCCAGCAATTGGGCTTCAATGATGGGAGCGGTCACTTCCAGAACCGGCTCGTCGGCGAAAAAAACCGTGCCCTCGGGCATGGCATAAACATCGCCGCTAAAACGAAGCTGCTTAAGAAAGGAAAGAAAGTCGACCGAAAAACGGCCGGTGGTTTTCAAATAATCGATCTCTTCATCGGAAAACCGGAAACCGGCCAGTTCAGATAGAACCTGTTCGAGACCGGCGGCCACAAAAAAATTTCGGGTGGAATAGACATCTCTGATATACAGGGAAAAGGTCGCCGTACCAAATACCCGGTGTGCAAAATAACCGGCCGCCATGGTCAATTCATAAAGGTCGGTAAACAGCGGCCCCGCTCGGTGATGTTTGGTCATGAGAATTCAGCTCCGCGAATCGTGCCGGATAAGTCTGCTTCAATGTTTATGGTCAATATCGAGCAAGCGTCTTAGTGAATCCGTTGAACGAAATATATGCATTCCAGCATCGGCAAATCGCTGGAAAGCAGCATCCCCCTGATCCGTATAATCCACCACGCCGGGAATGACCACCGGAGATGTACAATCTTCCAAAAGATACACTTTTTCAGCCAGCGCCTTATCCGAGGATTCTATCTCGCGCAATAGGTCATCGATGGTCCAGGCCACGCAGTGGCTTTTTGCCTGTCCGGCAACAATGACCGCATCAAATTCTAAAAGCTTGGCGATAAACCCGGTGTTTTTTTGCGCGATTGGGTTGCCGTCGCTGTCATCCAGCACTTCAGGGCTGAGCACCGAATAATTTTCCGTAAACGGATTGCTTCCTTTGACCTGAAAATCTGCCAGAGCGTATCGCGCGATGCCATGAAAAAAAACAGCTTCCTCAACTGCTGATACCAGCGCATGGCCGATCCCCCCCAGCATGGCATGATACGGCCAGATGGTGAGATCGTATTTGCCGCCTTCTTTCAATCTCCGGGTATAGTGACGTAAAAACTCCTGGCCATAGGCTTCATCGATGTTCAGACTTTCGGCGACATGGGGATTGAATTTCCAGATCCCCTTTTCGACGTCCTGGACGGAAATCAGCGTAAACGGCTCGGGATGCTCACCCTTTTCATCGATCAGAAAGAGACTATGAAAGATTTGTACGGTTTGATGGGTATCCATAGTGGGACAGATCCGCGTGATCACATCCAGATTGCGATAGATGAATTCGCACAATCGTTTATTGTCATCCACCGCAGCGCTTCCAGAACGTCCGCCGACAAAGAGCTCAAATCCCGGTATACAAAATGTATTCTGCACGTCCACGAGCAAAAGACAGATTTTGAAAAAATCTTTTGAGGCAGCTGTTATTTTATGCTGTTTGGCCCATTTTTTTGCGTCTTCGCTACGCGCCTGATATGGAACTCTCCATACCCGCCCCACTTTGTCGGCATCAAAATGAGCGGGAATCGGCAGATCCTTTGACGACATGGCCGCCTCCTTCCGGTTGGATGACATTTATATAAAATAAGAATACGAATCTGAAATTTCAAGTAAATTTTAAAAATCCCGGACAATTATTGACTATGGGTTCGATTTAGGGGTACACATGTCAATAGGCACGTTTGGCTAAATACGATCTCATGCATACATAAATATCACCACGGCAAAACGATTAACGGAGGATACCTTCCCCGTGAATCTGAAAGGACGGAGAAAGGGCAATGAAGATCAAGAAACCCGGAATCTGCCGTACGATTTATTGTCGTGCGTTTATTCCATTGCTCTTTTTTTTATTGATCCAGTTTCCCGCAATATCATGCCTTGCGGAAAAGATCCCGGTGATCGCCAGCATTTACCCGGTCGCCGACATGGTTCGGCAGGTCGGGGGGGATCATGTAACGGTAACCTGCGTGCTGCCGCCCGGAGCAAGCCCCCATACCTTTGAACCCAAGCCGAGTCTGGTGAGAGCCTTTTCAACGGCAAGAATATTTTTTATGATCGGCGCCGGCCTGGAATTCTGGGCCGGTAAATTCATTAAACAGGCAGGACCGACCCTCATGACCGTGGTGTTATCCCGGGGTGTCCATCTGATTGTTTTAACCAAGCATGGACACGAAAATCATCCCCATAAAAAAGAAGTGCTGACGTTAAGAAACGAACCGGTGGTTGCCAACCCCCACATATGGCTGGATCCCGTGATCGCAAAATCCATGGTCGATAAAATCACCGCCGCGCTGTGCAAGGTTGATCCGGCGCATCGGCCGTATTATAATCAGCGAAGCCGAAATTATCTGAAAGCGCTGGACAGACTCGATCATCTGATCGCCGCTACAACCGCCGGGTTTAAAAATAAAAAATTTGTCGCTTTTCATGCGTCCTGGGATTATTTTGCCCGGCGATACGGTCTTGAACCCGCCGGCGTCATCGAAGCGGCCCCGGGGAGGAATCCAACTCCGGTGCAGATTAAAAACATTATCGCGGCCATCAGACAGTATCATATTCGCGCCGTATTCGCCGAGCCCCAGCTCAATCCCCGTGCAGCCGAGATTATTGCAAAAGAAGCTCGGGTCCGGGTTCTTTTGCTCGATCCCATCGGCGGGCCCGAACAGCCTTACGGAAATACTTACGTGGATCTCATGACGCACGATCTAAATATATTAAAGGAGGCCATGGAATGAAACCTACGGCCATTGATCCGGAAACCAACCAAGAATCCATCGTCGAACTGAACGATGTGTGGGTCGCTTACGACGGCATATGGGTTTTAAAATCCATTTATTTTAATTGCTATGCCGGCGAAATATTCGGTATTGTCGGCCCCAACGGCGGGGGAAAAACCACGTTGCTCAATGTTATTCTCGGGCTGGTGCACCCTCAAAAAGGGTCGGTCCGGTTGTTTGGAAACAAACCCGACAAAAACAGCCGACTGGAAATCGGGTATCTTCCTCAGATTTCCCATGCGGATCGATCGTTTCCGGTCACCGTCCTCGATGTGGTGCTTATGGGCCTTTACAATCGCATCGGTCTTTTCCGCAAGCCGGATCGTCACAGCAAAGACATCGCCATGGAACTGTTATCCCATGTCAACATGGACGGTCATGCCAAAAGACCTTTTGCCGTGCTGTCCGGCGGACAGCAGCAGCGGGTCAATATCGCCCGCGCTATGGCCTCCAAACCGAAACTGCTGATATTGGATGAACCTTCCACCGGCATCGACAGCGTCGCCCAGGAAGACTTCTATGAACTTTTGGCAAAATTCAGAAACGACCAAGGCATCTCCGTTATCATGGTATCCCATGACATCGGGGTCATTACGTCCCATGCCAACCGGGTCGCGTGTCTGAATGTCCAGCTTCACTATCACGATGAGCCGGATTCCTGTTTTTCAACCGAAATTGCCAAAAAAGTCTTTGGAGAAGACCTCAGGGTCATTGTCCACGATTCGAAATGCGCAACCTGTTTTCGCAGCCATCAAGACCATGATTGATATGTTCAGCTTTGAATTTATGAGAAATGCCTTTTTGGCCGGAATGATGCTCGGCTTTGTTCTGGCGGTGGTTTCTTTTTTCGTTGTACTGCGCCGTTTGTCCTTTATCGGCGTGGGAGTGGCCCATTCGGCTTTCGGCGGCGTAGCATTGGGCGCGCTGCTGGGCATATCCCCCACGTGGACCGCCATCGGTTTTGCCGTGGTGGTCTCCAATGCCATCGGCTATATCGGAAAAGAAGAACGTATCAGCACAGATACCGCCATCGGAATATTTTTCCCCCTGGCAATGGCGCTGGGGGTTATTTTTATCGGCATGTCGGATCATTACAATGTCGATCTTTTCGGATATCTTTTTGGAAATATTCTGGCAATTACCCGGCAGGACTTGATTGTCATCGCCGTTCTCGGCGGGTTGGTATTGCTTTCAACAAAAATATTTTTCAAGGAATTGCTGTTTGTGGCCTATGATCGGGAAGTGGCTTTTGTCAGTGGAATGCCGGTGACCTTTCTGGATCACTTTCTTTTGACCATCCTCGCCTTGTCCGTGGTCATCAGCATGAAAATTATCGGCATTATCCTTGTTTCCGCACTCCTAGTGATCCCCGGAGCAGCCGCCTCCCAAGTCACCCGGCGCTACGATTCCATGATCGCGCTTTCCATACTCATTGCGCTGGTATCCACTGCCGGCGGTCTTGTCATCTCTTATTTTGCAAACCTGCCGTCGGGCGCAACCATTGTGGCATTGGCTTCCATTATTTTCTTCATTGCATTCGGGGTGGGGCAGGTACGCAAGTAAGCACCGCTAAAGCCTTACCATTTATTATTACTTATGAAGATTTTTCTAATATCCAGGTTTGAAATCTGGGATGGAAAGGTGGAATGATGGGTATAAAGCGGATCAGAAGTGGTTTCAAGACATTCAATCGGGCTCAAGATCAAGGCGGACTGGGACGTCCAACCGCAGGAATATATCTAATATTTCGAGGATTGGACGTCCCAGTCCAACGCAGAGATTGAGTTCGAGGGGATGTCTTGAAGCCGCTTCTATGAGTTTTCGGCGAACAAGAACGAGATGGTATTTCGTCCTTTTTCTTTGGAAAGATACATTGCCTGGTCCGCTCTTTTGATAAATGAGGACAATGGTTCTTTATTGGAATATTCTGTGACACCGGTACTGACGGTGATGCGGATGGACTTTCCGGGTTCCGGGAAAAAGTGTTCGAATTCCACGACGGTTTTAATTCTGTGGGCAACATTTTTGGCTTCTTCCGCCGTGGTTTCCGGAAGAATAATCGTAAATTCCTCGCCGCCGTATCTGAAAGCGCTATCCATTGTTCTAAGACATGACGTAATGATCTGGCCCAGGCGGATCAGAACCTTGTCGCCCTCCAGATGACCGTAAGAATCATTGTAATTTTTGAAGTTGTCGATATCCATCAGTAGCAGTGCCAGGGGATGGCCATAGCGACAGCACCGATCGATCTCTATTTCCAGCAAATGATAGAAATGTCTTAAATTATATAATTTCGTCAGACCATCTGTTATGGCAAGATTTTCAAGCTTGCTGAGAATACGGTTGCGTTCTTTGGTGAGTCGCCTTTCTTTCAAAACTCTCTTCAATCTCAGCACCAGTTCCTCGAAACGAAACGGCTTAAATACAAAATCGCTGGCGCCTTTATGAATGGCCTCTTCATAGGAATAATTATCGCTGTAACCGGTCATGACGATGACATCGATATCGTAATCTTGTTTGACTTCATGGGTCAGTTGAAGGCCGTTCTTGCCCGGAAGCATAATATCGGTAATCACAATATGAACATCTTTTGTTTTTATGATTTCGAGGGCCTCTTCGGCGCTGGCGACGCTTGATACAGGGTATCCTTGCCGTTCAAAGCATTCGTGAATGGAGTCTCTAATAGCGGCATCGTCTTCAACAATTAAAATGTGGTCGTCCATTTTTTCTATCTCATTTTTTTTCATCAAAATGATATATCGGCAGTTAACGTCTCAAGCTTGACATATTTCATATTAATTTGATAAAAATTCCTTTTACCATTGCCTTTGCCGGTTCTGATTAGATAAAGGAATACAGGGAAAAGGATGGTGCCTGCTCTTTGGCTAAAAGACCGAAGTATGTATCAGCAGACAGGAGATTGAGCATAACGTGAAAGAAAGACGGTGTCAACAGGCTTTTGGCCGATCAGCGGCCCCAGGAGAATACGTTGCCGACCGAAATGAAGAAAATTAGAAATTTCAGCATCATCGCTCATATTGATCACGGGAAATCGACACTTTCCGACCGCCTGATTCAGATGACCCATGTGGTCCTCGATAGAGATTTTAAAGATCAGATTCTGGACAATATGGATATTGAACGGGAACGCGGCATTACCATAAAGAGCCATTCCATTTGTCTCCCGTATCAGGCCAAAGACAATCAGTCTTATATTTTAAACCTGATCGACACGCCCGGTCATGTGGATTTTACCTATGAAGTCTCACGGGCGCTGGCTTCGTGCGAAGGTACGTTGCTTCTCATCGACGCCAGCCAGGGGGTCGAGGCCCAAACCCTTGCAAACCTTTATATGGCCCTTGAACACGATCTTGAAATTATCCCGATCATCAACAAAATCGATCTTCCTTCGGCCGATGTCGAACGGGTCAAACAGCAGATTAAAGACGACCTGGGTCTTGACCCTGAGACCGCCTTGCTCATCTCCGCGAAGGAAGGGACCGGCATCGAAGCGGTGACGGAAGCCATCGTAAATTATCTTCCCCCGCCGTCCGGCGATCCGGAATCGCCGCTCCAGGCATTGATATTCGATTCCCATTACGATGCTTTTCGGGGAACGATTGTTCATATCCGGGTCTTTCAGGGGACTGTAAAACCAAAAGATGCCATTGTGTTTATGTCCAATAATGCCGTCCATAGGGTGGAAGAGGTGGGGGTATTCCAGATCGAGCGCATCCCGAAAAATGCGCTTTCAGCAGGAGAGGTCGGCTATATCATCGCAGGTATCAAGACCGTCAGCGATACCCGTTGCGGGGACACCGTCACGCTGAAGCACCACCCCTGTAAAGCGCCTATGCCGGGTTTCAAGGAAGCAAAACCGGTGGTTTTTTCTTCAATCTATCCGGTGGCTTCCGACGGTTACGAAGACCTGGTTTCCGGACTGGAAAAACTGAAACTCAATGATGCCTCACTGATTTACGAAAAAGATACATCGGTGGCGCTGGGATTCGGGTTCCGCTGCGGCTTTTTAGGACTCCTTCATCTCGAGGTCGTCCAGGAGCGGCTCGAGCGTGAGTACGATCTTTCATTGATATTAACGGCGCCCTCGGTACGATATGAGCTGATAATGAATGACAGAACCACAAAAATCATCGACAACCCGGCGCTTTATCCGGACCCGACTACCATTGAACGCACAAAAGAACCGTTTATTCGAGCGGCCATTATCATTCCGGACCGCTATATGGGCGTGGTCATGAAGCTGTGCCTGGATAACAGGGGGATTAACAAAACATATCAATACTTAACCAGCAACCGCCTGGAAATGATATTCGAGCTTCCTCTGGCGGAAGTGATTTATGATTTTTACGACAAGCTCAAATCGGTTACCCAGGGGTTCGGCTCCTTTGACTACGACATTATCGATTTCAGAGAAACGGATCTGGTCAAACTGGACATCCTCATCAACGGAGAGCGCGTGGATGCGCTTTCTCAGCTTGTCCATCGAGACCGGGCGGGGGATCGCGCAAGACGCGCCTGCGAAAAACTTCGTGAGGAAATTCCAAGGCAGATGTTTAAAATCGCGATTCAGGGAGCGATCGGCGGGAATATTATTGCGCGAAAGACCATTTCGCCGTTTAGAAAGGATGTCACCGCAAAATGTTACGGCGGGGACGTCTCACGAAAACGAAAGCTTCTGGAAAAACAAAAAAAGGGAAAAAAACGGATGAAAATGGTGGGACAGGTCATGATTCCACAGTCTGCTTTTCTCTCGGTTTTAAAATCAGACCAGGAATAGTAGGGATTGTTGATTGTTTACCGGATTGATGATTGACTAACGGTGGCGCACAGCTCGGAAATTAAAATATAAAACCATTGAATTTCATGTTTTTCAATCAACAATCATATATCATCAATCCTAATTGGGGGTTTTATGGGAAAAACCATTGCAGAAAAAATATTTGACGCTCACAGGGTGGACAACCCTTCAGAAGACATTCATGTCATCCGGCTGGATGCCGTATTCTGCCATGAAATCACAACGCCGATCGCCATCAATGACCTTGTCGATCGGGGCAAGGACAGGGTGTTCGATCCCGGCAAGATCAAGGTCGTCATCGACCACGTGACACCGGCAAAAGATTCTAACACCGCCATGCAGGGCAAAATTTTAAGGGAGTGGTCTCGGAGACACCATATTCCGGATTTTTTCGATATCGGCAGAAACGGTATCTGTCATGCGCTCTTTCCGGAAATGGGTTTCGTCAGGCCCGGTTTTACGATCATTATGGGAGATTCTCATACCTGCACCCATGGCGCTTTCGGCGCTTTCGCCGCCGGCGTCGGAACCACCGACCTCGAAGTGGGTATTCTAAAGGGCGTCTGTGCCTTTCATTATCCTTCTACCATCAGAATCGACATCGTCGGCCGGTTGCCGGAAGGTGTTTTTGCCAAAGATGTGATCCTTTCCATTATCCGTAAACTGGGGGTTAACGGCGCGACCAATAAAGTTCTGGAATTCACCGGTCCGGTGGTCGACGCCATGAGTATGGAATCGCGGATGACGCTTTGCAATATGGCGGTCGAGGCCGGAGGAACATCGGGAATATGCTATCCCGACATGACGACCATCAAGTACCTCTGGAAGTATATCAAAGATGACTATGCGGATAAAACATCGGCGCTGGATCATTTCAAGACGTTTCATTCGGATCCTGACGCACGATACGACCATGTCATCGAATTTGATGTGAGCCGTCTCGAACCGATGGTCACCTTCGGATATAAACCCGACCAGGTCATGCCCGTAAGAGAAATGGCATCCACCAAGATCGATCAAGTCTATATCGGATCCTGCACCAATGGCAGAATCGAAGACTTAAGGGTTGCGGCGCAAGTGCTCAGCGGAAAAAAGATCAGCGATTCAATAAGGGGCATTGTATCCCCCGCGACCCCCGAGACGTTCCGTCTGGCCATGGAGGAAGGGATTTTGAAAATATTTCTGGATGCGGGGTTCTGTGTCACGAATCCAACCTGCGGGGCCTGCCTGGGCATGAGCAACGGGGTGCTGGCAGAAGGCGAAGTCTGTGCATCCACGACCAATCGAAACTTTAACGGCCGTATGGGAAAGGGCGGGATGGTTCACCTGGTCAGCCCGGCCACCGCCGCAGCCTCAGCCATTTCCGGAACCATTACAAACTCCGGACTCTACAAAGGATAACCATGAAAAATTTCAGCGGAAACGTATTATTTCTCGACCGGTCCGACATCAATACCGATGAAATCATTCCGGCAAAGTACCTCACCGAAATTTCCAAGCAGGCATTAAAACCGTATCTGCTGGAAGACATCCAGCTGGAGGACTTCGATTCCCGGCGCAATATCAACGGAAAAAAGGTTATCATCACCCGGGCGAACTTCGGATGCGGGTCTTCGAGGGAGCATGCGCCGTGGGCCCTGGAGGTCAACGGCATTCATCTGGTCATTGCCGAAAATTTTGCCCGGATTTTCAAGCAGAATATGTTCAACTGCGGCATGATGGCCGTGGAACTGCCGGGTCCGGCCATCGACCGTATTTTTAAAGAATTTGCCGGTCGCCAAACCCATCTTGAAACGGATCTGAATACAAATACGTTCACCCTAACCGCCCAAGGCCTCAGCCAAGAAGTGCCATTTAGCATCTCCGACTTTGATCGCAGCTTGGTCATGACCGGCGGATGGGTGGAATATGCAGACAGTAAGTATTAGCGGCGTTCGGCTAAATTCGCCACCGTATTTGACTTTAGACAAGAAACCCTGCTGGACAGGCAAAAATCCGAAATACGAAGCACGAAATTCGAAACAATGATAAAAATTAACATGTTCAAATGACAGAAACATCAGATGGTTTATGAATCGTTTCGGTCATTTTGTCATTCGATATTCGAATTTTTTTCGGATTTCGAAATTCGATTTTCGGATTTTACCTGAATATAACTCGCTTTTCATACATCCATAGAAAATATGGATACTAACATACGATACGCTGTTATTCTACCACTTTATTCACGATAGTGCCGATGTTTTCGACATAGCATTCCACTACGTTGCCCGGCTTCAGGACCACCGGCGGATCCCTGAATATCCCCACGCCTGCCGGGGTGCCGGTGGAAATGATGTCGCCGGGTATCAGGGTGATATCTTCGCTGATATCCTCTATAATGGTATAGACATCAAAAATCATATCCCGCGTATTCCCATCCTGCATGATCTTTCCGTCAACCGTGGCCGTAATCCTTAAATTATTCACATCGCCGATTTCGTCGGGCGTCACCATAACCGGTCCGGCAGGGGCAAAGCCGTCAAAAGACTTTCCCCTGAACCACTGGGAATCGGAAAACTGCGCTTCCCGCCCGGAAACATCGTTCATGACGGTAAACCCTGCGATGTAATCCCGGGCCCGCGCCTTGGATATTCTCTTTCCTTCCTTTCCGATGATGATCGCCAATTCCACTTCCCAGTCGATCTTGCCGCTGCTTTTGGGCAGTATAATGGGATCGAACGGGCCGTTCAGCGTATTGATTGTTTTGCAGAATATCAACGGCCTGTCCGGATTTTCAAATCCCCCTTCCTTGGCATGTTCGGCATAATTTTTTCCAAGACAAATGATTTTGGACGGCTTATGGATGGGGCAGCCGATGCGGTCTTTGATTTTTTGTCCCGGTTCCTCGACGCCGGCTATTCTTTCGAGCCAGTTTTCCCTAAAGAATCTTTCACCGATATCCGGAATTTCAGGGAATAGCTTTCTGAGATCCACAATGTTGCCGTCTTTGTACAGGCCGGGTTTTTCTTTTCCTTTTTCGCCAAATCGAACGAGTTTCATCTGTTGTTTATCCTTTCTTTTTTACCGTCATCATAACATTTTTTTCCATACCAATCCACCTGGCGGCAAAGGCCCCGGATAATATTCACTTCTTTTGCCCGCAGCTGCAATCTCGTGAAGAAACGGCGAAAATGATTCAGCCAGTAATCCGGATTTTCAGAGTTGATATAGCTGATTCGAACCAGGATGTCCTTCAGTTGATCATACATCCCGTCGAGTTCGTGCCGGTTGGCCAAACGCGGTGTGAATTCCTTCTTCTCTTTGCCCCCGGCAGTAAAAATCTCATAGCATAGAATCATCACCGCCTGGGCCAGATTCAAAGAAGAAAACGCTGTTGTCGGGATGTTGACAAGCACATGACAATGACGGACCGCCTCATTGGAAAGTCCCCTGTCCTCGGGGCCGAAGAGTAAGGCGATGCGATTCTCCACAGAAATGGGAATCAACTTTTCGGCCAGTTTTAACGGCGTACACACCACCTGCCGCTCCCCGCCGAGACGAGCGGTTGTCCCCACAACATAATTAAAGGTCGCGAGGGCTTGTTTCAGATCCGGATAGAATTTGCTTTTTTCAATAATATTCGAAGCAAAATGGGTGGCCAGTTTCAGTGCTTTATGAAGGTCGAAATTTTGAGGATCGACGATGATCAAATCCCCAATGCCCATATTGCGCATGGCTCGCGCAGCAGCCCCGATATTCTCGGGATATCGGGGCTTATTCAAAACGATGCTGATATTATCTAAATTGATACGGCCGGGCATCAGTGGTTCAGTTCAAACCCATTGAAAAAGTAAGCGATTTCATTAGCAGCCGTCTCGGAGGAATCCGAACCGTGAACCACGTTTTTCTCGATGTCGGTTGCAAAATCTTTCCGAATGGTGCCTTCGGCCGCTTCCCTGTAATCTGTCGCGCCCATGATTTCCCGGTATTTGGCAATGGCATTTTCGCCCTCAAGAACCATCACGACGATCGGTCCGGATGACATAAAATACGTCAGGCTGTCAAAAAACGGCCGTTCTTCGTGCACGGCATAAAACCCCTTGGCCTGCTCCTGGTTCATTTTCAACATTTTCATGGCCGATATTTTGAGCTTGTTGCTTTCCAGGCGTTGAATCACTTCACCGATGATACCCCGGGCAACACCGTCGGGCTTGATAATCGCTAATGTTTTTTCCATGATGTTTAAATTCCTTATTTAAATTCGAAACGGTTGTTTTGATCTATGGTGCGATACTAAAAGGCGGACATTAAGTCAACACCGGCGCTGCACTTCATAGGGTAAATGCATTTGAATGGGTACGCTTCAATCCCAACACACGGAGAACAGATACTCGCCGTCGCTACGCTGAGCAAGCATCGGATCCGTTTGCCCCGGCATATTTTGCGGTAAAAAGTGTTTGCAAAGATCCTTATTTGCCAAAAAGTTCTTTAAGAATAGGTTTTACATTATTCCGGTGTTCGGGCGGCACCATTAACACCTCGATGGGTATGTTTGAAACAAAATCGCCTTCCAGATGTTTCAGGGTGTTTTTCCTGTATCGATCCCGATTCTCTTTTTTTGCCATCAGCAGCATAATATCCGCGAAGTTGCCGGAAAAGCCCGCGGCATCGATGTGTTCTATAACTTGCAAATAAACGGTATTCACAGTGATAATAAATGGATCGACTTCGGCATATCCTGTTTGGCTGCACTCTTTTTCCGAAATAAAACACCGGCATCCAAACGGTCGAGCCGGATATATCGGACACAGGCCGTCCATCAGCAGCAAACAATGTTTACCGTCGTCATGGCGCGGTTCCTGGGGTGGATCGTCTCCTTTTGCACAAAGAATCGCCAGTTTGTTCGTGGTGGTTCGGGGCTTGAACCGGCTGCCGGATAGCCCTTTTTGAATGTGCCCGAACAAATCATGCCGGCTGTTTGAAATAAGAGAATCGGCGATGAGGTATCCCTCAAGGGTCGTCATGGTGACATCCGGCGTGCAGCACGCGGTGCAATTTTTTTTGCAGGCGATATTCAGGCCGCCCGTAAATTCGTCATAATGCCTGTAAATAGTGTTCAAAACCGTTAATTTTTGGCCCAAGCTCATTTTACGCCCTTGATCATGAGGTGTACTTTCCCTGAATATCTACCTGGAAGGTGTTAAAACATGCTATGTTTATAATGTTGAAAAACGCTGCGTCGCTGATCTATGAAAATATGTATTTTCAGCTTGATAATCAAGCAAAATCGATCAATGGTCTGTCCTGTTGACAGGATCGGCGGTTCGGGATTATTTTAAAAGTAGCAGATGCTGTAAGCTTTAAGGATACGATAATGACATTTAAAAATACCAGAAGCTATCTCAAAATTAGGATTTTCGGTCGAGATCCAGGCGCGGCCGAGGATCAACCCACAGGCATACTCAAGTATGTCGAGGACTTGAGACGAGGGCTCAACACCGATATCGGCCGAAAAGACTTTTTTGAGATGGCTTCTATATTTTTTGCGGGCATTGCGCTGCTTTTCGTCACGGGGTGCTTTCAACTGCAAAAAAACACCGAATCAGCGACCGATAATATCGTTTCGCTGGTAAAGAAAATTCAGCCGGCGGTTGTCACCGTCGTCTCCTATGATGCCGACAAAAACGTGACAAACCTGGGAAGCGGCTTTTTCATCGATAATCTTGGAAATCTCATTACGAATTACCATGTTCTCGATGGCGCCTATACGGCTCAAATAAAAACATATGACAAGCAGCTATATCCCATCGAGTGGGTGGTGGCTGAAAATAAACACGCTGATCTCATCAAAGTCCGGGCTAAAATTCCGAAATCGTCCATTCACTGGATTAGCGTTACTGAAATAGAACCGTCTGTTGCGGACCGCGTAGTGGTGGTGGGAAGTCCCATGGGACTCGAACAAACGGTGAGCGAAGGCATTGTTTCCGCCTTTCGGGAAATGCCGGTTATCGGAAAAGTGTTTCAGCTTTCGGCGCCCATTTCTCCGGGATCCAGCGGGAGCCCCGTGATCAATATGAAAGGGAAAGTGGTTGGCGTCGTCTCCTTCCAGGCGGTTAAAGGGCAGAACCTTAATTTTGCGGTTTCCAGCGCAGGAATACTGAATTTAAAATCAGACAAGGACATAAAAACATTGTCGGAATGGACCTACGATATCAAGATGAAAACGCCCAAGCTGGTTGAAAAACTCTGCAAAGAAGGATTTCAGTTTTCCATCCGGGGAGAGTTTAAAGATGCGCTGAATTACTTTAAGGAAGCCACCGAGACGAGCCCCGATGACACGCTGGCATGGTACGGGCTGGGGAGCTGTTACGATGGACTGGATCAGCCGGAAGAAGCCATAGCGGCTTTTAAGCAGGTCATCCGACTCGATCCGGAAAATGCCGAGGCGTATTTTAACATTGCGCGTTATTATCGAAAAACAGGCCGTTACCAGGATGCCATTGAAGCCTATAACCGGGCCGTGAGTATTGATCCAGATCATGCACCTTCATATTACGATATGGGTGTGGTATTCGAAAAGCTCAAAGACCTTGAAAGCTCTGAGAAGGCATTCAAACAGGTTCTGCGAATCCAGCCGAATCACATGCCCGCGCTTTTTCAACTCGGCATGGTTTATTACCGACAGGGACGTTACAACGAAGCTGTCGAATCCTATCAAAAAGCATTGAGAGTCCGTCCGGATTCAGCCCGGGTACTCTATCATTTAGGAATTGCCTACGGCGGACTGGGCAAAAACGAACAAGAAGTCGAAACCTTCAAACAGGCCATTCGGGTTGACCCGGATTTCGCCCCTGCGCATTACAATATGGGCATTATCTATCTCAATAACGGCGACAAAGGGGCTGCGCTGGAAGAATATAAAATATTAAAGGGACTCGATCCGAACATGGCTGAAACGCTCTTTGAAAAAATTTACTGATCGTTTTGAATAGCGCCGGAACCAAAACCGTGATTTTTCGTTCAGGCATGAAATAAGGAGGGGTTATGAAAAGCAGCGTCTATTTTATCGATTTAAGGGCTTCGGC
>Ga0307440_1000091_pt1 | contig 37751 bp, 33 predicted proteins | sample SalMarWE160410MG_FD_202150 | JGI IMG/M metagenome (GOLD analysis project Ga0307440, IMG submission 202150) | Salt marsh sediment microbial communities from the Plum Island Ecosystem LTER, Massachusetts, United States - WE1604-10 | ecosystem: Environmental > Aquatic > Marine > Intertidal zone >...
GGAGGTCGTAGTCCGCCCTCGCCCAGCCCTGGGCCCGCTTCGTGGCGATCTCACCGCGGGCGGAGATCGGGTGCAGGTCGCCGGCGGCCACGATCGTGCGCTCTCGCTCGCGGCTCACGACCTGGGGCGTCTCGAACGGCCCGGACGGTTCGGTCGTCTCGCTCTCGACATAGCGCTCGATGCGCGGCTTCCCGCCTCCGACTGTCTCGATGCGGCGGTAGGCGATGCGGGTCTGCCGGCGCCGCTCACCGCCGGCCGAGCCCTGGAGGTCCAGCGTGTACCCCCGGAAGCTCTCCAGGTCGAAGCTCAGGCCCTGGTTCACCGAGCCCTCCCCCCGTACGGGGCGCGAGACGTCGCGGCCCGTGGTCGACGGGCTCGGGGCGAGTACGGCGACCGGCTGGTTGCCGAGGTGGTCGAGCAGGCCGCGCACGTAGTTGATCGGCACGGCGAAGTTCAGGTTCTGACCGGCCTGCATCTGGGAGACGGCGACGCCGATGACCCGCCCGTTCCGGGAGAGCACCGGTCCCCCGCTCGAACCCGGCGAGGCGGGCGCGCTCACCTGGATGAGCGAGTACCCCTCCTTCTCCTGCCGGCGCCCGCTCACGATGCCCGTGGACATCGTGTTCTCGAGCCCCAGAGGACTTCCGATGAGGACCACGGCGGCCCCCGTGTGCACCGAGTCCGAGTTGCCCAACGACAGGGCGGGGAGATGGAAGCCGGGGATCTGGATCACCGCCAGGTCACGGCGCTGGTCCGTGGCCAGTACGGTCACGTTCTCGTACACGTCCCCGGACGCCAGCTTGACCCGAATGCTGCGGGCGTCCCGGACGACGTGGTAGTTGGTGACGATGCGGCCGCTGGAGTCGACCAGGAAGCCGCTGCCCTGGCGCGTGTCCGTGGGGGTGCGGACATCGATGCGGACCACGGCGGCCGTGACCTTCGACGCCAGCCGCTCCAGGGTGTCCCCGCCCGGGACAGACCCGCCGTGGGTCGTGTCGGAAGCCGCCTGGACCGGGCGTCCGTAAGCGGGTCCGGCGGAGAGCGCCCCCCACAGGAGGGCCAGGGGCACCAGGACGGAGCGGGGCCTGGGCCCGCGCGCTCCGGAACGACAGCACATCCTCATCATCACGCCACCTCCGCGAGGTGATACGGGCGGCCCGGCACGCCTGTCAGGGTCGGGGCGCGGGCTGCCCGACGACCGGGAGGGCCGCCTCGTTCCTTCATCGGCCTCCTAAGGATTCACCGCGGGCAGGGCTCCGGCGCAAGGTTCGGAGTCGGCGAGCCCTGTTCCGCGGGCGGCGCGCGGGCCTATCCTGTTGCCGTCGCACGCGGCCGCCCGGGGCCCGCGCCATCCACCCCGGGCGGCGGCCCGAACCCCTGGCGCCGGAGAGCACGCGCATGAGCAGCCTGTCCCGACTTCGCAGCTTCATCCTCCTCGCCGTCACGCTGATCCTCCCGTGGACGGCCGCCAGGCCGGCCGCGGCCCAGCAGACGATCCCGGTCGACTCTCTCCCGAACGAGACGCCGGCCCGCTTCACGCCGGTGGACTCCAGTTTCGACTACGTGCGGCGGGACGTGATGATCCCCATGCGCGACGGGGTGAAGCTCCACACGGTGATCCTCATCCCGAAGGTCGCCAAGGACGCGCCCATCCTCATGACGAGGACGCCGTACGACGCGAGCTCCCAGGTCTCCTACGCCTACACGTCGCAGATGGGGCCGCGGCTCAACGGCTACGACAACGCGCTCGACGTGATCCTGCGGGGCGGCTACATCCGGGTCATCCAGGACATCCGAGGCAAGTACGGGTCCGAGGGCGAGTACGTGATGAACCGCCCCCTCGTCGGACCGCTCAATCCCACGAAGGTCGACGAGTCCACCGACACGTGGGACACGATCGACTGGCTGGTCAAGCACGTGCCGGAGTCGAACGGGAAGGTGGGGATCCTGGGGATCTCCTACGACGGATACACGAGCCTCACGCCGCTGGTGAACCCGCACCCCGCCCTCAAGGTCGTGGTGCCGATGAACCCGATGGTGGACGGCTGGATGGGGGACGACTGGTTCCACCACGGCGCCTTCCGCGCGCAGAACATGCCCTACATCCTCGAGCAGGAGGCCTCGCGGACCAACGCGTATCACTGGTGGACCAACGCCTGGGACGACTACGACCTGTACATGAACGGGGTCTCGGCCGGCCAGCTCGGGAAGGAGCACGGCCTCGAGCAGGTGGGCTTCTGGCGGAAGATCGTCCAGCATCCCGACTACGACCGCTGGTGGCAGCTCCAGGCCATGGACTCGATCCTGGCCAGGCAGCCCCTGAAGGTCCCCGTGATGCTGGTCCACAGCCTGTGGGACCAGGAGGACATCTACGGCGCCCCGGCCGTGTACCGCGCCCTGGAGCCCAAGGACACGAACAACGACATGGTCTACCTGGTCATGGGCCCCTGGCATCACGGGCAGGAGATCGAGAACGGGAGCTCGCTGGGGGCGCTCCAGTTCAACAGCAACACGTCACTCTACTTCCAGCGCCACATCCTGGGGCCCTTCCTGGCCCACTACCTGAAGGACGGCTCGCCCCCCGACAGCGTGGCGCCGGTCACGGCCTACCTCACGGGAGCGGACCGCTGGGAGCGGCTGCAGTCGTGGCCCTCGGGGTGCGCATCCGGGTGCACGGTGACCCCCACGCCCCTGTACCTGGAGGGCGGCCTGAAGGTGGGCTTCCGGAAGCCGGCCGCCGGGGACTCGGCCTTCGACTGGTACATCTCCGACCCCGCCAGGCCGGTGCCCTTCCGGGCGCGGCCCATCCAGCCGGTGGGCTACAGCGGGCGGCTCACCTGGCCGCAGTGGCTGGTGGACGATCAGCGGGAATTCTCGGGCCGCACGGACGTCCTGGCGTACGAGTCCCAGCCCCTCACCGACTCGGTGCAGATCAGCGGCCGGCCGCTCGTCCACCTGGTCGCCTCGACCACCGGCACGGACGCGGACTGGGTGGTGAAGCTCATCGACGTGTATCCGCCCGAGGACGCCGAGCAGCCCGACATGGGCGGCTACCAGCTCGCCGTGTCCATGGACATCTTCCGCGGACGCTACCGGGAGAGCTACTCGAAGCCCGAGCCCATCACCCCGAACCAGCCGCTGGTCTACACCTTCCACCTGCCCACGGCCAACCACGTGTTCCGGCCCGGGCACCGGATCATGGTGCAGATCCAGTCCAGCTGGTTCCCGCTGTACGACCGCAACCCCCAGACGTTCGTGAAGAACATCTTCTGGGCGACGCCGGGCGACTACCGGAAGGCCACCATGCGGGTCTACCATTCGCCCTCGAACGACACCTACCTCGACCTGCCGCTGGTGAAGAAGTCGGGCGGCTGACTTTCGCCCGCCGGGCCGCCGGGCCGCGGCGCCAAGTGCGCCGCGGCCCCCGGAGCCGCCGACCCGCTTTCTCTCCCGCCATCCCGGAGACCGTCTGACCGTGTGCGGATTCGTCGTGTTCCTGGGCGAGGCCGGTCCCGACACCGCCGCGCGGCTCGACGAGGCCACCGCGTCCCTGACCCACCGTGGGCCGAACGACCGCGGCACCTACCGGGACGAGCGCGTGCTCATGGGGCACCGCCGGCTGTCGATCCTCGACCTGACGCGCTCGGCCGCGCAGCCGATGATCGACCCGGCCTCCAGGGCCGTGCTCGTCTACAACGGGGAGATCTACAACTACCGGGAGCTGCGGGACGAGCTCGAGGGACTCGGTCACCGGTTCCGGAGCGATGGGGACAGCGAGGTGCTGCTGCAGGCCTTCCTGCGCTGGGGTCCGGACGCCTGCCGCCGCTTCAACGGGATGTGGGCGTTCGCGGTGTGGCTCCCCGGAACCCGCCGCCTGTTCGTCTCCCGGGACCGCTTCGGCATCAAGCCGCTCTACTACGCCTTCACTCGGCGCGGCGTGGTCCTCGGCTCGGAGCCCAAGGCCATCCTGGCTATGGAGCCGTCGCTCCGCGACCCGGACGTGGTGGCCCTGGCCACCTACCTGGCGGGGGGACGACCGCACCACGAGGGACGCACCTTCTACCGGGACGTCCGCAGCTTCCCGGCGGCGCACCACGCCTGGCTCGAGCCGGGCGATCGTCGGCTCGTGGCCACGCGGTACTGGGACTACCCCGACTTCGACCGCGGCGCCGCCTCGCTCGAGGACTCGCTCGACGAGTTCGGCGAGCTACTGGACAGCGCCGTGGGGCTCCGACTTCGGAGCGATGTCGAGGTCGGCTACCTGGTCTCCGGCGGCACCGATTCCTCGGCCATCCTGGCCTCCGTGGCGAAGCAACGCGCGCCCGTCGGACACTGCTTCACCTCCACCTACGGCGACGAGGGTCGCGGGGAGGCCGGCTGGGCGGTGCGCGCCACGCGGGCGGTCGGCGAGCCGCTGATCGAGGCCTCGTCCCTCCGGCAAGGCTGGCTGGAGACGCTCTCGAAGGTGTCCTGGCACCTGGACTCCCCCACCCCCCACACCCACGCATTTCCCCGCTGGGCGCTCCTCCGGAACGTGGCGGAGGCCGGAGTGACCGTCGTGCTCGAGGGCCAGGGCGCGGACGAGGAGCTGGCCGGCTACGCCCACTACGCCGGACGGTTCCTGGCCGAGCTCCTCCGCGGCCTGCCGCGCCACGCGGCCCGTTCGCGCCGCGCGCGCCTGGCGACGGGCGCACCGGTGGTGCGCGCTGGGGTGGTGGGCTTCGGCTGGCGGGTGCTGGTCAGCCGGGTTCTCCGGGACCTCCTCCCGGAAATGGACCCTCCCTACCGGAGACGGCGGGGAGTGGAAGGCATCCTCGACCCCGGCCTGCGGCGCGTCCTGCGAGAGGCGGCGCCAGACGTCGACGATCCGGCCGAAGGGTTCGGATCGGGAGGCATCCCCTGGAGCGCGACGCGCCGGGCCGGACGCGGCCGGTCGGCGAGCGACGACCGGGTCGACACGGCGGTGCACGCCCTCCTGCGCAGGGATCACGGGGCCGGCTCGCTCCCCAGCCTCCTCCAGCTCGGCGACGCCGTCAGCATGGCGCACTCGGTGGAGTCTCGCCTTCCGTTCCTGGACCACCGGCTCGTGGAGTGGTGCTTCCGGCTTCCGCCCACTCTCCTGTTCCAGCGTGGCGAGACGAAGTGGCCCGTCCGCGGCTACCTGCGGCGGAGTCCGCTCGCCCCACTGGCCGACCGCCCGCGCAAGGGGGCCTTTCCCACGCCGCTCATGCGCTGGATCGTCGACGAGGGTGGCCACGATGTCGAGGACGTGGTCACGGGCCCGGGCGCTCGCATCACGGAGTACTGCGATCGGGGCGGCATCCTTGGACTGTTCGCCATGGCCCGGCAGGGGGAGCCGGTCGTGAGCCACCACCTGTTCCGCCTGGCGTTCGCCGAGCTGTGGCTGCGGAGCTGCGTGAGCGCCTGACGCCGCCAAGTCCATCCCGTGCAAGGCCTTCGGCCTTGCACTTCGCACATCTTTTCCGTTTTCTGCACTCCGTGACGGCCCGCCGTGCCCGGGCATGGCGCGTGCATAACTCTGCATATCATTGTGGGCGATAGCGGTACACCGCCCTATCCATCACACCGTACGCATCTTGCCCTCTGCTCCCCCGGGTCCGGCCGACAGCCGACCGGACCGGCGACACGGGCACCGTAACCCCGAAGGAGAGAGCATGAAGAGAATCGCGTCCGCGTTGTTCGCTTCCGCCATGGCCCTGGCCCTCACGGCCGCCCCTCGACCCGTCCACGCCCAGGGGCTGGCGATCGGCGTCGAGGGCGGCGCCACCTTTGCCGACCTGCACGTGTCCGGCGCATCCACGCAGCTCGGCCACCGCACCGGCTACCGGCTCGCCGGGGTCCTGCGCTTCGGGTTCGCCGGCCCGTTCGGGCTCGAGACCGGCGTCGGCCTGGCCCAGAAGGGCGCCGTGGCGACGCCCGCGCAGACAGGACTCACCTCCAACGTCGACTTCAACCTGAACTACGTGGAGATCCCGCTCCTCCTCACCCTGGGGATCCCGACCGGCCCCTTCCCGCTCCACCCGAGGGTGTTCGCGGGTCCGCAGGTGGGCTTCCGTAGCACCTGCAGCCTGTCCGGCACCATCTCCGGCGTGTCGGCCTCGGTGGACTGCGGTGGCGGGTCGCTGGGCACGACCAGCTTCGACACGAACAGCACCGACTTCAGCCTGGTGTTCGGTGGCGGCCTGGACTTCCCGCTGGCCGGTCCGCTGGCCTTCACGGTGGACGGTCGCTACGACCTGGGCCTCAGCGACATCAACCCGTCGGGGAGCAGCTCCACCACCTCGACCAAGAACCGCACCTTTACGATCATGGGGGGCGTGCTGCTGCACCTTCCGTGAGGACCTGAGGTCTCGAGGGCGGGCGCCGCGAGCGACGACGCCCGCGGCGGCCCGCCTCTCCTAACTACACTTGTCGTCCGTCGTAGCTGTCGGCTACACCTGTAGTCGCCGCACCGCACCGCTTGGCGAAATCCGACAAACACTCGCGTCTTCCTGCAGTTCGGGATGAGACACGCGGACGCCACGGGCCCGCACACGCACGAGTATCCCATGTAGCATCAATGACTTGCCGATCGTCTCGCCGGAGAGGAACGCGATTTGCTTTTTTCGCGGTCCGGACCATCCGGCTCGTCCGCCGGGTTTCCACGGTACCGGCCAGGACGACGACCCGGTCAATCTCGAACACACTCCCCATTTTTCAACCTGAAGAGGTGCATCATGAAGAGAGTCGCTACCGGAACCCTGTCGGCGCTGCTGGCGCTGGCCCTGTCGGCCGCCGGGCGGCCCGCCGACGCCCAGGGCCTGGCCCTCGGCGTCGAGGGCGGCGTCAACTTCTCCAAGGTCCACGTGAACCCGGCCCTCACCGGCGCCGACATCAGCAACCGCACGGGCGTGAGGATCGCCGGCGTGCTGCGCTACGGCTTTGCCGGCCCCATCGGGATCGAGACCGGCGTGGCGTGGAGCCAGAAGGGCGCCAAGGTCGCCGACCCGTCGGGCTCCGGCCTCGAGGAGAACGTGCACCTCGACTACTTCCAGGTGCCCCTGTTCCTGACGCTGACGATCCCGACCGGGCCGTCCCCGGTCCACCCGAGGCTGTTCGCCGGCCCCCAGGTGGGCTTCCAGAGCCGCTGCAACATCTCGGCGACCGACGGCACGACTACGGTCTCGGCGGCCTGCGACTCTCCCGACCTGGGCGAGAGCGGGCTCCAGACCAAGAAGACCACGTTCGGCCTCGCGTTCGGCGGCGGCCTGGACTTCGACGTGGGTGGCCCGGTGACCCTCACCGTCGACGGCCGCTACGAGCTCGGGCTCAACGACATCAACGACTCCGGCGTGGCCGGCGATCCGTCGATCAAGAACCGCTCGTTCTCGATCTCCGGCGGCCTGCTGGTGAGGGTGCCATAACCCTCTGAGGCACCGAACCGGACGCGGCGCGCCGCCGCGTCACGGGCAGCAGGATGCGCGAAGGGCCCGCCTCGGCGGGCCCTTCGTCGTTACGGAGGGGGAGATCGCCGCGGCGCCTGGTCAGCAGAGAGACTATGCGCTTACGCGCACAATCAAGCTGCTGGTGCGCCTTGGGTATCTCGAGGCCGGCCGCCGGAATTCTCCGACTACCCTGGACACACAAAACGCGCAAGGCCGATCTATGTCGGGCCCCGAGGGCGTCCGACTTCCTAGTGAATCGCGTTCACCAGGCTGAAGATCGGGAGGTACATGGCCACGATCATGCCGCCCACGATCGTGCCGAGGACGACGATCATGGCCGGCTCGAGCGCCTTGAGCAGCGACTCGACCGCGACGTCGACCTCATCGTCGTAGAAGTCGGCCACCTTGGAGAGCATGCCGTCCAGGTCTCCGGTCTCCTCGCCCACGTGGATCATCTGCGTGACCATGGGCGGGAACACTTCGGTCTCCTTAAGCGGCTCGGCGATGGAGCGGCCGCCGGCGATCGAGGCGCGGCTGGTCATCACGGCGTCGTGGATGACCCGGTTGCCGGAGGTCTTGGCCGTGATCTCGAGGCCTTCCAGGATGCTGACGCCCGACGAGAGCAGCGTGCTCAGGGTGCGGGTGAAGCGCGCCACGGCGGCCTTGCGGGCCAGGGTGCCCAGGATCGGGATCCGGAGCAGCGACCGATCGAAGACGAGCCGGCCGCCCGGCGTCTTGACCCAGCGCTGGAAGGCGAAGCCGAGCAGGATCAGCCCGCCCAGGAGGAAGATGCCATAGTGCTGCAGCGCCTGCGACATGGCGATCACGATCCGCGTCGGGAGCGGCAGCGTGGCGTTGAAGCTGGCGAACATCGTCTGGAAGGTCGGGATCACGAACAGCAGCAGGATCGCGATCGCCGCGATGGCCACCACCATCACCACGGCCGGGTATATCATGGCGCCCTTCACCTTGCGGGCCAGGGCGTCGTTCTTCTCCAGGAAGGTGGCCAGGCGCAGCAGGATGGTGTCCAGGATCCCGCCCGCCTCGCCGGCCTCCACCATGTTCACGTACAGGCCCGAGAAGATGGCCTCGTGCTCGCGGAGCGCGTCGGCCAGCGTGTGGCCGGACTCCACGTCGTAGAGGATTTCCTGGATCGTCTTCTCGAGGACCTTGTTCTCGGTCTGCTGCTGGAGGATGTCGAGGGCCTGCACGAGCGGCAGACCCGCGTTCACCATGGTGGCGAACTGCCGGGTGAACAGCACCAGGTCGCGGGTCTTGACCCCGCTCCCGAAGGTGAAAGAGAGCTCCTTGGGCTTCTCCCGAATGGTGATCGGGATGAGCTTCTGCCTGCGCAGATAGGAGACGACATCGTCCCGCGTGGCGAGGTCCACCGAGTCGCGGTGGATCTCCCCTCCGACGGTCCTCGCACTGTAGTTCCAAATCGCCATGACTTCCTACCTCCTGTGGAGCGCCGGCGCGGGGCCGGCTCGTCGCTCCATGTTCGGGACGGGCCCTACAGCCACGGGTGCTCCCGCCCCCACCACTCTAGCGCGCGGCGGCCGCTCCGGCACCGGCGCCCACCGGGCCGCCCACCATGCGCTGCAGCTCGGCCGGGTCGCTGCTCACGCGGAGCGCCTCATCCAGCTCGATCTCCCGCTGCATGTATAGCGAGTACAGACTGTCGTTCAGGGTCTGCATGCCGTGCTTCTTGCCCGACTGCAGGGCGGAGTAGATCTGGTGGACCTTGTCCTCGCGGACCAGGGCCCGGATGGCGGGCGTCGCCACCATGATCTCGCAGGCCAGCACCCGCCCCGGCTTTCCGGCCCGCGGGAGCAACGTCTGCGTGACCACGCCCTCGAGCACGAAGGCGAGCTGCGCCCGCACCTGGGACTGCTGGTGGGCCGGGAACACATCGATGATGCGGTTGATGGTCTCGGCGCACGAGTTCGTGTGCAGGGTGGCGAACGCCAGGTGCCCCGTCTCCGCGATGGTGAGGGCGGCCTGGATGGTCTCCAGGTCGCGCATCTCGCCGATGAGGATCACGTCGGGGTCCTGCCGCAGCACGTACTTGAGCGCCGAGGGGAAGCTCGGCGTGTCCGACCCCACCTCGCGCTGGTTCACGAGGCAGCCCTTGTGGCGGTGCACGAACTCGATCGGGTCCTCGATGGTGATGATGTGGCCGCGCCGCTCGCGGTTCACCTTGTCGACCATCGAGGCGAGGGTCGTGGACTTACCGGAGCCCGTCGGCCCGGTGACGAGCACGAGCCCGCGGGGCTTCTCGGCCAGGCGCCCCACCACGGGCGGCAGGCCCAGCTCGTCCAGCCCCAGGATCTTGAACGGGATCGTCCTCAGGGCCATGGCCACGGTGCCCCGCTGCCGGAAGACGTTGCCCCGGAAGCGCGACAGGTTCTCGACCGCGAAGGAGAAGTCGAGCTCGTTCTCGCGCTCGAAGCGCTTCTTCTGCTCGTCGGTGAGGACCGAGTAGGCCACGATCTGCGTGTCGCGCGGTCCCAGGGTGACCTCCACCGAGCCTTCCACGAGCTTGCCGTCCACACGGAACTTGGGCTTCTCTCCGGCCGTGATGTGCAGGTCGGAGGCTCCGCGCTCCAGCATCTCCTCGAGGAGGGCGCGCAGGTTGATCGGCTGCCGCTCGTCCATGGTCTTCCTGTGGTGGGGGGTGCCGGGGCGCCCCGGGGGGGCTCGGCGTGCGAGCCGCCCTAGGCCGCCGTCTCCTTGATGACTTCCTCGAGCGTGGTGACGCCACGCTTGACCTTCAGCATCCCGTCCTGGCGCAGGGTGAGCATGCCATTGTCGACGGCCTCGGACTTGAGGTCGTCCGCCGACACGCCCTGCAGCACCATCCGCCGCAACGTGCGTGTCATCGGCATGACCTCGTACAGCCCCTGCCGGCCCGAATAGCCCGACGAGTCGCACGCATCGCACCCCTCGCCCTTGTACAGCGTCATGCCGTCCAGGCTGCCCGGCTTGAGGCCGGCGGCCTCGAGATACTCGGGCGGGTAGTGCGCCTCGGCCTTGCAGTTGTTGCAGATTCTCCGAACCAGCCGCTGGGCGGTGATCACGTTGAGGGCCGAGGCGACGTTGAAGGGCTCGACGCCCATGTCGATCAGTCGCGTGATCGTCGACGCCGCGTCGTTGGTGTGCAGCGTCGACAGCACCAGGTGGCCGGTGAGGGCCGCCTTGATGGCGATGCCGCCCGTCTCGAGATCCCGCACCTCCCCCACCATGATGATGTTGGGGTCCTGGCGCAGGAAGGCGCGCAGGGCGGCCGCGAAAGTGAGGCCGATGTCCGAGCGGACCTGCACCTGGTTGATGCCGTGCAGGTTGTACTCCACCGGGTCCTCCGCCGTCATGATGTTGACGGCCGTGTTGTTGATCTTGTGCAGGGCGCTGTACAGCGTGGTCGTCTTACCCGAGCCCGTCGGCCCGGTGACCAGGACCATCCCGTAGGGATTCATGATGGCCGAGAGGAAGTCCTGCTCGGCCTTGGGCTCCATCCCGAACTTCTCGAGGTCCAGGGTGAGGTTCCCCTTGTCCAGGATGCGGAGCACGATCTTCTCGCCGTGAATGACCGGCAGGGTCGAGACGCGGAAGTCGATGACCCGGCTGCCGATCTTCATCTTGATGCGGCCGTCCTGGGGTACGCGGCGCTCGGCGATGTTGAGGTCCGCGAGGATCTTGACGCGCGAGGTGAGAGCCGCCTTCATGCGACGCGGCGGCTTCATGATCTCGTGCAGGGCGCCGTCGATCCGGTAGCGGACCCGGAGCTCCTGTTCGTAGGGCTCGATGTGGATGTCGGAGGCCCCGCGGCGCACGGCGTCGGTGAGCACGCCGTTGATGAGCCGCACCACCGGAGCGTCGTCGACCTGCGCCCGCAGCTGGCCGGCGCTGATTTCCTCCTCCTCGTCGTCCTCGACGAGCTGGACCTCCTGCTCCTCGAGCTCCTCGAGCAGGTTGCCGAGCCGGGCGGTCGCGATGTCGTAGTGTCGCTCGATCGCCTGGCGGAGGGAGTACTCGCCCGCCACGACCGGCTCGATGTCGAAGCGCGTGATGAACTTGAGGTCGTCCACCACGTTGAGGTCGGTCGGGTCCGCCATGGCCACCGTGAGCGCCCGGCCCACGCGCCGTAGCGGGAACACGAGGTGCTTGCTGGCGAACTCCGCGGGGATGAGCCGCAGGATCTTCGGATCGATCTCGATCTCGCTCAAGTCGACGGCCTCGACCTGGAACTGGCGGGCGAGGACCTCGGTGAGCTGCTCCTCGGTCACGTAGCCCATGGCCACGACGCAGTACCCGAGCCGCGTGCCGTTGCGGCTCTGTTCGAGCAGCGCCTGCTCGAGCTGCTCGGGGGTCAGGAGTTCCTCCTGGAGCAGAAGCTCGCCTATGCGCTTCTCGCTGGGCGAGATATCGGGCCTCTGGAGGACGCCGTGGGTGCTCATGGAGTGTGAGGCAGCCTCGGAAAGCGGGATCGGGACGCCAGAGCGGCGTTACAAGCTAGACGTGGGGCCGCATACCGTCAAGAATGGTGCCGGCGCCTTCATGGAGCCTCCGCCGGGGCCGGCGGAGGCGCACTAAGTCTTGTAAAATACTGTTTTATAACGTCTTAGCGCACCAGGACGAGATCCCTGATGAGATCGAAGCGCGCCGGCCCGATTCCGGGCACTTTGCGAAGCTTCTGGACATCTTTGAACGGTCCCTCACGATCGCGCATACGCACGATGCGGCGGGCGATGGCGGGCCCGACGCCCGGCAGCTGCCGAAGTTGTTCCTCGGTGGCCGCGTTGAGGTCGAGACGCGGCCGGTCGGGCTCCCCGCTCCCGTCGGAGCCGCCGAGCCGCGGAGCGGACTCCCGCCGCGAATCCCCGTTGGTGCGCTCCGGTGCGGCCCGATCCGCCTCGGGTGGACGCTCGAAGTAGGGGAGCGAGTGGTCCAGGAGGTAGGGCAGGATCCTGTTCACGCGCTTGGCTCCCAGTCCAGGGACCCGGGACAGGTCATCCGGGCGGGCGAACCCGCCACTGCGCTCGCGCTCCCTCACAATGCGGCGCGCCGTGGCCGGACCCACGCCCGGGAGCCGCTCGAGCTCCTCGGGGGGGGCGCGATTGATGTCGATCCGTTCCCCCGGCGCCAGGGGCGTGGCGGCCCGCCGCGAGCGCGCCAGATTCCGATCGACCCCGGCGCGCACGTGCTCGAGCGGCGGCCGTCCCGCTCCACCCTTCCGGCCCGACTCGCTTCGCTCATCGCTTGACTCCCAGCTGAACGTCGCGGGACCCGGGCCGAGTCCCGCCCGGACCGCCCCGCCCAGGACGAGGAGCGCGGCCCCCAGCAGCAGGGCCCGCCTCTCCGGGCGGTTCATCTCGAACATCGGCGTCATCCTCCGACTCGGAGGAAGAGGCTATCGAGGCGGTGTCATCCGACTATCAACGGGGAGGGGGACTAGAAGCTGAAGGTGAGCTCCGCCCAGGCGGCCACGGGCCGGCCGCCCATCCGGGCCGGGCGGAAGCTCATGCGGAGCACCTTCTGCTGGAGGCGGCGGTTGAAGGCGTCGTCGGCGGTGGGCGGAGACAGGACCACGGGCGCTCTCGGGCGCCCCAGGGAGTCCACCCGTACGTGCACCGTCACGCTGGTCCCGCGCACCGCGGGAGGGGGGTCCCAGGCCGGGTAGAGGGAGCGCGGCTCGGGCGGCTGCAGGCGCACCGCCTCGCCGGGCGGAGCGCCCCCGCCGCCGGGCGGCATCCCCGCGGCCGGCCTGACGAGGCTGACGGCGACGGCCGGCCCGCCGTCCGAGCGTGGCGCCACCACCCGCGGCAGGTCCCGGACGGCGATCGGCGGAGGCGGCGACGGGATGCGCACGGGCTCGGTCGAGGGCAGGCGGACCACCTGCATGGCGTCGTGGTGGCCGAGCCGGGGCGCTGCCGCCCGGGAGGGGTCCGCGTCCGCCCGGCCGGCCGGCGCGGCCCGCCAGGCCAGGAAGACGCCGGCATGCACCAGGACGGAGCCGACCAGGCCCCACGCCAGGATACGGCGGAAGCGCCGGTCGTTCCGCTCCGTGGCCAGCTCGTACGAAGGTCGCACCCTCGAGATCCCCCTCCGGGGCTCCTGTCGCGTGGGTCCCGTCCCGTCTTGTTGTAGCGGGCCCGGGACCCGAGGTTCCTCCGGGCTCCCGCCGGCGCCCCCATCTCCTTGCCCCTCCGCCTCGCAGGCCGGCACATTGGCCCACCATGAAAGCCATCGTGAAAGCCGCCCCCGAGCCGGGGCTCGAGATTCGGGATGTCGAGCGTCCATCCCTCCCGGAGAACGCGGTGCGCATCCGCGTGCGCCGGGCCGGAATCTGCGGAACGGACCTGCACATCTACCAGTGGGACCACTGGTCCCGGAACCGTATCCATCCCCCCCTCGTCCTGGGCCACGAGTTCATGGGCGAGGTCGTGGAGCTGGGGTCGTTGGTCTCCAACGTGGCGGTTGGGGACCGGGTGGCGGCCGAGGGCCACATCGTGTGCGGACACTGCGAGCTGTGCCGCACGGGGAACGGGCACGTATGCCGGGACACCTCGATCATCGGGGTCGATCGGGACGGGGCCTTCGCCGAAGAAGTGGTCATGCCGGCCACCAACCTCATCCCGATCCCCGACTCCATCTCCGACGACCACGCGGCGGTGTTCGACCCGCTGGGGAACGCCTTCCACACGGTCCTGCACGACGACGTGGCCGGGAAGACGGTGGCCATCGTGGGCTGCGGCCCGATCGGCCTGTTCGCCGTCGGGGTGGCGCGAGCGGCCGGGGCGGCCCGCGTCGTGGCCATCGAGCCGACCGCAGACCGGCTGGAGATCGCCCGGCGCATGGGCGCCGACGACCTGATCGATCCCGGCGAGGTCGACCCGGTGGAGGCCGTCCGGGAGCTGACCCACGGCTACGGCGCGGACGTGGTGTGCGAGATGAGCGGGAGCCCCGCCGGGATCCGGGCGGGCCTGAAGCTGTGCCGGAACGCGGGCAGCGTTCGTCTCCTCGGGCTCCCCAAGGATGACGTGGAACTCGACCTGGCGGCGGACGTGATCTTCAAGGGACTGGACATCTACGGCGTCGTGGGTCGACGCATGTACCGGACGTGGATCCAGATGCGGAACTTCCTGGCCGCCGGGCTCCTGGACATCGACCCCGTCCTCACCCACCGCCTGCCGATGGAGCGGTTCGAGGAGGGGATCCGCGCCATGGAGAGCGGCGAGGCCGCCAAGGTCGTCCTCGAGATCACATGAGGAGGCCCGCGGCCGCCGCCCTCGTCCCTATGGCGATCGGCTGCGGGCTGCTGGCGGCCGGCTGCGGCGAGGGAACGCCCACGGAGGGACCGGCCCGGGTCACGTGGGTGGCCTACCCCGAGACGGTCGTCGCCGGAAAGGCCTTCCCGTTCGAGATCGCCGGGCCGGTGGGCCCCACCACCTGCGCCCGCCTCGACACCAGCGCGGTGACGGTCTCCGACTCGGGTATCGTGGTCTCCGGGCGCCGCTCCGTGTACCACTCCTTCCTGTGCTCGCATACCCGGGTGAGCTTCTACGTGCCCCGGGCCCTGCGGGTCGAGCGGGCCGGCCTGTATCCGGTGCTCACACCCGAGAGGGCGGCGCTCGGCACGCTGGTCGCGGTCGACTCGGGCGCGTTCTCGTCCCTGCGGACCATCGGCGAGGGCACGGTCCAGCGGGGCGGCGGCTGCCTCCTGTTCGGCCCGGGCTGGGCCTCCAACCAGCGGCCCTTCTCCCTGCACGGCGTCCCCGCCCGGATCGTGGCGCTGGCCGGCACCGACTCGGTGGTCCGCGTCGTGGGAGACCTGGCCGGCTTCGACCAGTGCGGCGGGCTCGGCTCCCGGCCCGTCATCGCCGCCGACTCCGCCTCCGTCACCGGGCGGCTGGCCAGGGACTGGTACACCGGCGGCTGATCCCGCTCCGGCCGTATCCGGTACACTTCGCCTCGAGAGGGACCCGGCACCGCGCCTTGCTCGCGGGCCGCGGGCCCACTAACTCCGCACCGGCGCCGGACCGGAGGATGCGCTCCGGGCGGTGGGAGAGAGCGCGCACCATGGCACGATCCTGGCCGGGGCGCGACCCGCCGTCGGCGTAGCCTGACCTCCCGAGCGGGGGTTTCCGAATACATGACGATGGACGATCACACCGAGGACCGGACATGACAGTACGAGGGGAGCCGCCCGCGCAGGACGAGGACGACGAACCACACGCCCCGTCACAGCGCGGATCGGCGCCCGGCAGCGCCTACCGGACGGGATGGGTCTCGGTGCTCGCCGTGCTCGTGGGACTGTGCGCGGGCGGAGCGGCGTGGGTGCTGTACAGCCTCATCGGGCTGGTCACCAACTTCGTCTTCTACCAGCGGCTGGGCTTCGACCTCCCCAGCCTGGCGCACCAGTCGCTGGGCCTGTGGATCCTGATCGTACCCTCCCTGGGCGGCCTGGTCGTGGGGCTCATGATCAAGTTCGGCACCAGCCGGGTCCGGGGGCACGGCATCCCCGAGGCCATGGAGGCGGTGCTCGCCAACCGGAGCCGCATCGCGCCCCGGGTGGCGATCCTCAAGCCCCTGTCGGCCGCGGTGGCGATCGGGACGGGCGGGCCGTTCGGGGCCGAGGGCCCGATCATCCAGACGGGCGGGGCGCTGGGCTCCGTGATCGGCCAGCTCATCGACACCACCGCCGCGGAGCGCAAGGTCTTGCTGGCCTGCGGCGCCGGCGCGGGCATGGCGGCGGTGTTCGGGACGCCGATCGCCGGGATCATCCTGGCCATCGAGCTCCTCCTGTTCGAGTTCCGGTCGCGATCGTTCATCCCGCTCGTCATCGCCACCACGCTGGCCACCGAGGTGCGCTACCACCTGCTGGGCCGGGGCCCGATCTTCCAGATGCAGCCCGCCCACTACGACGTGATCTCGGGGCTGCCCTTCTACCTCCTCCTCGGCCTGCTATGCGGACTGGTGGCGGTGGCGCTCACGGACGGGCTGTACCGGGTCGAGGACTTCTTCGAGAGCCTCTCCCTGGACGAGATGTGGTGGCCGGCGCTGGGCGGCCTGGTGCTGGGCGTATGCGGCTACCTCATGCCGCGGGTGCTCGGGGTGGGATACGACACGATCACCGAGATCCTGAACGGCCACTTCGCCCTCGGGCTGCTGGCCGCCCTGTTCCTCCTCAAGAGCATCGCCTTCCTGGTGTCGCTGGGCTCGGGAACCTCGGGTGGCCTGCTGGCCCCCACCTTCATGGTGGGCGCCTCGCTGGGCGGCGCCTTCGCCCTGGCGGTGAACGCGGTCGTTCCCGGGGCGCACCTGGACCCCGGGGCCTACGCGCTGGTGGGGATGGCCGCCGTGTTCGCGTCGGCCGCGCGGGCCACCTTCACCCTGTTCGTGTTCGCGTTCGAGATCACGCGGGACTTCAACTCCATCCTGCCCCTCATGCTGGTGTGCGTGATCGCCGACGCGGTGTCCATCAAGCTCATGAAGCAGACGATCCTGACGCGAAAGCTCGCCCGCCGAGGCCTGACCGTGCCACAGGAGTTCGAGGTCGATGCGTTGCAGCAGGTGACCGTAGGCGAGATGATGGACCGTGAGCCCCCGACAGTGCCCGCGTCCATGAAGCTGTCGGACCTGGCCGACAGGCTGGCCGACCAGGACCCCGAGCTGTCGCGGCACGATGGGCTGCCTGTGGTGGACGCCGCCGGCCGGCTGGTCGGCATCGTCACGCACGGGGACATGCTCCGGAGGCTCGAGCAGGGGGCGGACCGGGACATGGACGTGCTCTCGGCCGGCACCCGCGATCTGGTGGTGGCGTATCCCGACGAGCTCGTGCACGACGCGGTCCTCAAGATGCTGCACCACGACGTCGGGCGGCTGCCCGTGGTCGAGCGCAAGGACCCGGGACACCTGATCGGCTACCTGGGCCGCTCGGCCACGCTCGAGGCCCGGCTGCGACGGCTCCAGGAGGAGCGAGAGCGGGAGCCGGGCTGGCTGCCCCTGTTCCGGCGGAGCGAGCACGGGTGACGGGAAGCACGGACGGGACGAGGTGACATCACCGCAGCGGGAGGAGGCATGGTGAACCAGGGACTCGAAACGCGCCTGTCCTCGGAGCTCGACTCGATGCGCGAGCGGGGCACCCTCAAGCATCTGCAGGAGATCGAGGGCCGGCAGTCGGCCGTCGTCGACCTGGAGGGCTATGGCGAGGTCGTGAACCTGTGCTCCAACAACTACCTGGGGCTGTGCGACGAGCCCGAGGTCATGCACGCGATCAAGGCCGGCGTGGACCGCTACGGCGCCGGCACTTCCTCGGTGCGCTTCATCTGCGGCACGTTCACGATCCACCGCGAGCTGGAGGAGGCGCTGGCCGAGTTCATGGGCACGGAGGCGGCCGTCACCTACACGTCCTGCTGGAATGCGAACGAGGGCCTGTTCGCCCCGCTCCTCTCGGAGGAGGACGTGCTCATCTCGGACGAGCTCAACCACGCCTCGATCATCGACGGAATCCGGCTGTGCAAGGCGAAGCGGGGCATCTACGCCCACATGGACATGGACTCGCTGCGGGAGGCGCTCGTGGCGGCGAGAGACGCGCGCCATCGCCTCGTGGTGACCGACGGGGTGTTCAGCATGGAGGGGGAGATCGCCCCCCTGCCGGAGATCCGCGAGCTGTGCGACGAGCACGACGCGATCATGGTCATCGATGATTCGCACGCCACCGGCGTCCTCGGGGAGACCGGGCACGGCACGCCCGAGCACTATGGCATGCACGGCGAGGTCGACATCGTCACCTCGACCCTGGGGAAGGCCCTGGGCGGCATGGCGGGCGGGTTCACGGCCTCGAGCGAGACCGTGGTCGAGTACCTGGTGCAGAACTCGCGCACGCAGCTGTTCACCAACGCCGTCCCGCCCCACTCCGCGGCCGGCGCCCTGGCGGCGGTGCGCCACCTGGAGGCCCATCCGGAGCTGGTCGCGAAGCTCCGGAAGAACACGGCCTACTTTCGGGAGAGGCTCCTCGAGATGGGCTACCGGCCCATCGAGGGGGACACGCCCATCGTGCCGATCATCATCGGGGATACGGCCGACGCGATCGCACTGAGCCGGCGGCTCCTGGACCACGGCGCCTTCGTGATCGGGTTCGGCTACCCGGTCGTTCCGGAAGGGAAGGCCCGCATCCGCTGCCAGATCTCGGCCGGCCACGAGACCTCGCACCTCGACACGGCCCTCGACGCCCTGCGCGAGGTGGGCACGGAGCTCGGGATCCTGTGATCGTCGCCTCGCGTTGACACCCGGACGGGGAGCCTCTAGGCTCCGGGCGCTCGGGGTCCGGCGCGCGCCGGACCGATGGTCTCGTGACGAGAGCGGCCGCATGGGGACGCAGCGGAGGCGGACAGTCGGGCCGGGCCTGCGCACCCACCGCCTCGTGCGGCGGCCGGCCGCGACGTTCCTGTTCGCCCTGTTCGTGCTGGCCAACCCGGCCTACTTCTGCCCCATCAACTGCCTGCTCCACCACCACGGGGAGCACGCCGCCCATCACGACGCCGCGATGATGGCCGACATGTGCCATCCGGGCCCCCAGCTCACGCGCCAGCAAGCCCCGGCGGGCCGGGAGCTGTCGCCGGCCGTCCCGGGCGTCGTGAGCGACCTGGCCACCACGACCCCGGAGGTCGGACGCGACGATTCCGGCTCCCTGGCCGTGGCCCTCTCCACCCGCGCCGCACCGCCTCCGCCTCCTCCCAGAGCCTGAGCCCCCGGGCGCCCCGCACGGGCGCCGCCCGCGACACCCCGCACCGTCAGGACCGGACGGCCTGCGCGCCCCAGCCGGGTCGAGCACGCCGCGCGGGAATCCGTCACCGGACAGGCACAGGCACACGGGAGGAACGACAGGTGGAACGACGAACCCATAAGGAAACCGGACGGCGCCCGGCCGCGGCCGCCCTGGCCGCCGTCCTCGGCCTCGGGCTCGCCCTCGGACCAAGCGGCCTGCGCGCCCAGCAGAGCGACACCACGAAGAGCACCACCCAGGCCCTCGACCTGTCGGGGGGCGGAGGCGGCGACCAGAGCCTGGAGGACCTGACGGGAGAGAACGAGTTCCCGCTCCAGATCAGCGGCTTCGGGGTGGGCGACTACACCTACGACGGGCGGACGAAGGACAACACCTTCGCGGCCGGGAAGCTGGCGGTCGCCATGTTCAGGGAGCTGAGCGACTCCTTCTGGTTCTTCGGCCAGCTGACCACCTCCCTGAACACCGAGGGCGGCGGTGGGGGCGGCGAGGTCCCCACGGACATCGAGATCGACAACCTGATCGTGAACTTCACGCCGCCGGGCGCCACCAACCTGAGCTTCAGCTTCGGGAAGTTCGACGCGCCGATCGGATTCGAGCGGGACGACGAGCCGCTGAACCTGCAGCCGACCGAGAGCTTCAACTACCGCTACGGCCGGCCGGCCAAGATGGTGGGTCTCATCGGTCGCTGGAACCTGACCCCGTCGGTGGACCTGGCCGGCTGGGTCGCCAACGGCTGGGACGCCCAGCTCTCCTCCCACCACGGCAAGACGCTGGGGCTGCGGCTGGGCACGCGGCCGACCGGGAACACGAGCTTCGGGCTGTCGGGATTGTACGGTCCCGAAGGGGACCCGGGCGACGCCTTCGACCGCTACCTGCTCACCTTCGACTACGCCCTCCAGCCCACGCCGGACCTGATCGTGGCCGGGGAGGCCAACTGGGGCGGGGACCGGAGCGTGCTGGCCGACGGCTCGGACGCGCGCTGGTACGGCGGTCTGCTTACGCTGTTCGGCCGCTTCACCGAGCACTTCGGCACCACGGTCCGCGGCGAGCTGTTCCGCGACCGGAACGGCGCGCGCACGGGCATGGCACAGACGATGGAATCGCTCACGATCGCCCCGACCTACTTCCTGGGCACGGGACGCGAGGGCATCTTCGCCAACGTCGAGCACACGACCTTCCGCATCCCGCGCTTCCAGCTCCGCACGGGACTGCGCTACAACCACTCCAACCAGCCCTTCTTCGAGACCAGCACGGGGCTGGACACGTGGAACATCGAGTACCTGGCCGAGCTGGTGGCCACTTTCTAGGCGCGGACTCCGGCCGGGAGCGCCGGGGCACGCGACGACGACACGCGAGGACGACGGATGAGCGGCATCTACAGCCTCCGAGACGCGGACCGGTCGGTGAAGCTGGCGGCCGTCCTGTTCATGCTGGTGCTGGGCTACGCCTACATCTTCGCCTTCTTCATGGTGAAGCAGTACGCGGGGCTCACGCCGGCGGATGTGGCCACCACCTACGTGCCCCGGAAGGTCGAGGCCTCCAGCCTGCCGCAGCGGTCGAGCAGCACCACGCAGGCGCTCGACCTGTCCACCATGAAGCAGGAGCACCACCGGGTGGACACGCAGCTCCTCATCCAGGACAGCCACATCCACATCATGATCTACGCGATGATCGCGGCCCTCCAGACGCTGGTCATCCTGGGGCTGGGCTGGTCGGCCGGCTTCCGCGACCTGGTCATCCTGCTCGCGTTCGGCTCCGGGGCGCTGGACTTCGCCGGACAGTGGCTCATGAAGGGCGGCATCGGGGGCTTCGCCTGGCTGACGATCGCCTCGGGCTGGCTCATGACCCTCGTGTACGTCGTCGTGCTGATCGGAACCTTGAGGGCGGTCTTCGGAAATAACAGGAAGCGGGACGCCGCGGCCGGCGCCTGAGGCGTCCCGCACGAGACTCCACGCAGAGCGCGAGAGGTCCAAGACATGAGAGCGACGAAGCGAACCAGGACGGGTGGACGGAGACGGCGGATGGGGCGGCGGGCGGGCGTGGCGACGCTCGCCATCCTCCTGCCGCTGGTGGCCGGGGCGGCGGAGCACATCACCCCGACGGTGGTCCTGCGGAAGCGAGCGGACGTGATCCGCTCCACCCTTCCCGACGCGAGCCAGTTCTTCCTCAAGACGGTGCAGATCGGCCGCCAGGACCTGAGCCGCATCGAACAGACGGCCGACTTCAAGCCTGAGGATTCCAGGGTCAAGTTCTACTATGGCCAGAACGGGTCGGGAAGCCTGGTCGGCGTGGTGTTGTTCCCGCAGGTGAACACCCAGCACGGCCCGTTCGAGGTCGGCCTGACGCTCGGTCCGGACGGCACGATCCGGGACGTGGCGCCCACCAAGGCCACGGTCGAGACCAAGCCGTGGGTCGAGAAGGCGGTGCGGACGGGCTTCCTGGACGACTTCAAGGGGCTGTCGACGGGCGAGATGCCCGACCGGGCGCTCCAGGCCCTGCGCTCGGCCGACATCGGCGACATGCCGACCTTCGCCGGCGAAGAACTCGCCGAGGCCGTCCAGCACGGCCTGGCGCTCTACCAGGTGCTGTACGCGGGCTCGCGGTCCGGATCGGCGAACTGAGGGGGCCGTGACGGACGCGGGCTCGCTCGGGGCCAGGAGGAAGGAGGGCCCGGCGCCTGGCCGGGGCCCCATGCCTTCTGAGAAGGACCCCGTGACCTTCCGCGCCCGGGCCGGCGCCGCCCCGGCCCACGTCGCGGCCCTGGTGCTCGCCCTGGTCACGGCCGGGGTGGCGGGCTGGGCGCTGGGGCGGAGCGCCGGGCCCGGAGCCGCGGCGACAGGAGTCGACCCGGGAAGCGCAACCGCGAACGCCGGGTCGGCCGCCGGCCTCGAGGACCTCGGCGCGGCGCCCCACTACACACTCACCGACCAGAACGGCCGGCGCGTGGACTCGGACTCCCTCCTCGGGAAAGTGCGGGTCGTCACGTTCCTGTTCCCCTACTGCCGCACCTACTGCCCGCTGGTGGCCGCGCACCTGCGCGGGCTCGAGAACGAGCTGCGGAGCGCGGGCCTGGCGGACAGGGTCCAGCTCGTGGCCTTCAACGTGGATCCCGCGAACGCCGACGAGGCCCGCATGCGGGCCTTCCTGCGGCAGTACGGCTGGGATCCCTCGGACCGGGCGATGGCGTTCCTGACCGGCCGTCCGGCCGAGATCCGCCGGGTGGTCACCGACGGGTACCACGTGGACTACCGGCGGGTGGCGGAGGCGAACGAGGCCGCCGGAGGCACGACTGGTGCGCTCGCGCCACAGCCGGAGGTGGCGAACCCGCTTGCCGACAGCGCCGCGGTGACGTACGACGTGGTGCACAACGACGCGCTGGAGCTGGTGGATCCACGGGGCAGGATTCGCCGCTACTACGGCGAGGCGGACCGCATCCCCGACGAGCGGCTCGTCTCGGACATCCGGGCCCTGCTCGGCGACGGAGGGCGCTGACGGGTCTCGCACCGCCCTTGCATGGCATTGTGCCCGGACGAGTGTCCGCGCTCCCGGAGCGCGGAGCGCTACGACCGGCCGCCCCCGAGGGGCCGGACCCAACCCAGCATTCGGAGCGAGGATAGAAGCCATGGCCGCCACGGACGCACCCGCGACGACCCGACGCCCCACCCTCGAGGATCTGAATCTGTCGACGGGCAAGAAGGCCCGCCTGTACGACATGCTCTACCGCCACGGCGTCGGCAACGGGACCCTGCTCTGCCTGCCCATCGACCACGGCCTCGAGCACGGCCCGCGCGACTTCCTGACCAACCCGGAGGCGGCCGACCCCGCCTTCCAGTTCGAGCTCGCCATCGAGGGCGGCTACAACGCCATCGCCTGCCAGATCGGGTTCGCGGAGAAGTACTATCCGCGCTTCGCGGGGCGGGTGCCGCTCATCCTGAAGATCAACGGGAAGACGAACATCCCCTCCGACGCGGACGCCCACTCCCCCCTGACCGCCTCGGTCGAGGACGCGGTGCGGCTCGGGGCGCACGCCATCGGCTACACGATGTACGTGGGCTCGCCGCAGCAGTCCCGTCACTTCGAGGACTTCCGGAGGGTCCGCCAGGACGCCGAGCGCTACGGGATCCCGATCGTCATGTGGGCCTACCCGCGCGGCTCGTCCGTGGAGGCGAAGGGCGGGCGCGACTGCCTGTACGCCGTGGATTACGCAGCGCGCGTAGCGATGGAGCTCGGGGCGGACATCGTCAAGCTCAACGTGCCCGAGAAGAGCGAGAAGGACGCCGACATGCCGGCCAGGTACCGGGAGCTGGAGTGGGACTACGCCGAGGGCGCGGCGCGGGTCACGCGCTCGGCGCAGAATACCCTCGTCCTGTTCTCGGGAGGGAGCAAAGTGAGCGACGAGGACCTGCTCGAGAAGGGACGCCTGGTGATGGAGGGCGGCGCCACCGGTCTCATCTTCGGCCGCAACATGTGGCAGCGGCCCATGGACCAGGCCCTGGCCGTGACCCGGAAAGTGAAGGACATGTTCGAGGACTACGGTGTCTGAGGACTCCGCCGGCGGCGCGCGCCGCCGCCCCATGCCGCAGGGGGTGGTGATCGCGCCATCCATCCTCGCGGCCGACTACGCCCGGCTGGGCGAGCAGGTGGCCGAGGCCGAGGAGGCGGGCGCCGAGTGGTTCCAGGTGGACGTCATGGACGGCCACTTCGTTCCCAACCTCAGCATCGGCCTCCCGGTGCTCGAGTCGCTGCGGCCGGTGACCGACGCCTTCCTGGATGTCCACCTCATGATCGACAACCCCGAGGGCTTCCTGGAGCCCTTCGCGCGGGCGGGCGCCGACCTCATCACGGTCCACCAGGAGGTGTGCCCCCACCTGCACCGGGAGGTGCACGAGATCCGGCGCCTGGGCTGCAAGGCCGGGGTTGCCATCGACCCCTCGACGCCGGCCGAGATGCTGTCGGAGATCCTCCCCTTCGTGGACCTGGTGCTGGTCATGACCGTGAATCCCGGGTTCGGCGGCCAGTCCTTCATCCACGCCGCTCTCCGCAAGGTCAAGCGCGTGCGTGAGATGGCGGCCCACTACTCGCTCAGGGGCCTGCGCGTGCAGGTGGACGGCGGCGTCGATCCCGAGTCGGCGGCCCTGTCGGTGGACGCGGGCGCCGACGTGCTGGTCGCCGGCTCGTCGGTGTTCCGGGGGCGGGGCACCATCGCCGAGAACTACCGAGCCCTGCGGCGCGCCGTGGCGGTCGAGGTTTGAAGCCGCCTCCCGGGGACGCCGGCGGCCCGGGCGCCCCGGCCGACTCGCCGGACCGCTGGCATCCCGGGGGGCCGGCCCGCCGGGCCGGCGCGCTGAGCCTGGACCCGGACGAGCTCCGCCGCTACGTCCGCCACCTCTCGATCCCGGACGTCGGCGAGGAGGGCCAGCGCCGGCTCAAGGCCGCGCGCGTGCTGCTGGTGGGGGCCGGGGGGCTCGGCTCCCCGGCTGCCCTCTACCTGGCGGCCGCCGGGATCGGCACCCTCGGCCTGGTCGACTTCGACGAGGTCGACCTCACCAACCTCCACCGCCAGGTGCTGCACGGCACCGCCGCGGTCGGCCGACTCAAGCTGGACTCGGCCCGCGCGCGCCTGGCCGACCTCAACCCGGAGGTGCGGGTCGAGACGTTCGAGGCCCGGCTCGACAGCGGAAACGCGCTGGATCTCCTGGAGGGGTGGGACGTGGTCGTGGACGGCAGCGACAACTTCCCGACCCGCTACCTGGTGAACGACGCCTGCGTCCTCCTGGGCATCCCGGACGTGTGGGGTGCCATCTTCCGCTTCGAGGGCCAGGCCTCGGTGTTCGGCGTGCCGGGCGGACCCTGCTACCGGTGCGTGTTCCCCGAGCCGCCGCCGCCGGGCTCGGTGCCGAGCTGCGCCGAGGCGGGCGTGCTGGGCGTGCTCCCCGGGATCGTGGGGACCATCCAGGCGACCGAGGCCATCAAGCTGGTGCTGGGGCTGGGGCGCACCCTGGCGGGACGCCTGCTGCTGGTCGACGCCCTCGACATGCGTTTCCGAGAGCTCTCGGTCCCGGCCGACCCGCGCTGCCCCGTCTGCGGAGAGCACCCCACGGTGACCGAGCTCATCGACTACGAGGCGTTCTGCGGCGGTCCGCCGGGGGCGGGCGACGAAGGCGATGAGGCGGCCGAGGCGGGGGAGCCGACGGCGCGACAGGTGGCGCCGGTCATCTCCGTGCGGGAGCTGAACGAGCGGCTCGCCGGCCCCGAGCCCCCCGCCCTCCTGGACGTGCGCGAGCCGTTCGAGTGGCAGATCTGCAACCTGGAGGACCGGGGCGCGCGCCTCGTCCCCCTGGCCCGGCTGCCCGACAGCCTGGACGCCCTGGACCCGGAGCGGGAGCTGGTGGTGTACTGCCACACGGGCCAGCGGAGCGGCCTGGCCGTGCGCTTCCTGCGCCAGGCGGGCTTCGAGCGGGCCCGCAACCTGACGGGCGGCATCCAGGCGTGGGCCGAGGAGATCGACCCGGGCATGCCGACGTATTGAGGATGATGGGGCGAGCGTGAGGATCGTGTCGCTGCTGGCCAGCGCCACCGAGATCGTATGCGAGCTGGGGCTGGAGGACGCCCTGGTCGGCATCTCGCACGAGTGCGACTGGCCGCCCCGGGTCCTGGACCGGCCGAGGGTGAGCCGCACCCGCTTCGACCCCTCCGGCCTCTCCTCGACCGCCATCGACGCCGCCGTGCGCCGCGCCATGGCCGAGCACGGCAGCGTGTACGAGGTGGACGGCGAGCGGCTGGCCGAGCTGGAGCCCGACCTGATCCTCACGCAGGCGGTGTGCGAGGTGTGCGCCGTGCCGACGCCGGGGGTGCGGGAGGTGGTTCGCGAGCGCGGGCTGGGAGCCGAGGTGCTCTCGCTGGACGCCCACACGCTGGCGGAGATCCTGGACTCGATCCTCCGGGTGGGCGAGGCGGCGGGCGTGCCCGACCGGGCCGGCCAGCTGCGCGCGGAGCTCGCCGAGCGGCTGGACGACATCCGCGCCGCGGTGGCGGGCGCGCCTCCCGTCCGCACCCTGGCGATCGAGTGGCTGGCGCCGCCCTTCGAGCCCGGGCACTGGGTGCCCGAGATGGTCCGGGTGGCCGGCGGCCTCAACCTGGCCGGGGAGACGGGCGAGCCCTCGCGACAGGTGGAGTGGGAAGGGCTGGAGGGGCTCGACCCGGACGCCCTGGTCGTCATGCCGTGCGGGTACGGGCTGGAGGCCTCGCGCCGCGAGGCGGACGAGCACGCGGAGCGGCTCCTGGCCGTGGCCCCGCGGGCCATCTCGGAGGGCCGCGCCTTCGTGGTGGACGGCTCCTCGTACTTCAACCGCTCGGGGCCGCGGGCCGTGACCGGCGTCGAGATCCTGGCCGGCCTCCTGCATCCCGAGCGCGTCGACACACCGCCGGAAGGCACGGCGGCGCCGTGGGAGCCGGCGAACGCCGCTACAGGTTGAGCGCCGGCCCCAGGTCCCCGCGCAGGAGCGCCTCCCGCACCGACGTGGCGACCTCGACCGCCACCGCCCGCTTGGCCTCGTCGGTGGCGCCGCCCAGGTGGGGCGTCATCACCAGGTTGGGGGCGTCCCGCAGCGGACTGTCCGCCGGGAGCGGCTCCTCGGCGTAGACGTCGAGGCCCGCCCCGGCCAGATGTCCCTCGATCAGCGCCCGGGCCACCGCCGCCTCGTCCACGACCTCGCCCCGGGAGGCGTTGACCAGGAAGGCGCCCGGTTTCATGCGAGCCAGCTCGGCCGCGCCGATCATCCCGTCGGTCTCCTCGGTGAGGGGCACGTGCAGGCTGACCACGTCGGCCCGTCGGAGCAGCTCCCCCAGCTCCAGGAACTCGGCGCCGATCTCCTCCATGCGCTCCGGCGTGAGATAGGGATCGCAGGCCAGGAGGCCCATGCCGAAGGCGCGCCCCACGGCGAGGACGGCCGAGCCGATGCGGCCCGCCCCCACCACGCCCAGGGCGCGGCCGTCGAGCTGGGAGCCCCGTAGCGCCTTCCGCTCCCACTCCCCGGCCCTCACGCCCCGGTCCGCCCGCGCGATATGGCGGGCGGCCGCCAGGAGGAGGCCGAAGGTGAGCTCGGCGGTGGAGCGGGTGTTGCCGCTCGGGGCGTTCATGACGGCCACGCCGTGCCGCGCCGCCGCCCCGAGATCGATGTTGTCCACTCCCACGCCGGCGCGGCCCACCACGCGGAGGGCCGGCGCCGCCCGAAGCAGCGCCTCGTCCACCGTCGTGCCGCCGCGCACCACGAGGCCGGCGGCGTGTTCGAGCGCCTCGATGAGCGCTTCGCGGCCGCCCGGCGAGACGTCGACCACCTCGAGCCCCGGTTCGACGTCGAGGACCGCCACCCCCTCGGGCTCGAGTGCCTCGGCGAGGACGACCCGGAGACGGTCGCCCGGCGAGTCGGCGACGGGGATGCTCAGCGGGACAGCTCCTCCTGGAGGGCCCGGTCGAGGGTGCCCAGAAGCTCCTCCAGCTCCGCCGGCGTGTGGTCCCCCATGTGCCCGATCCGGATCGTGCTCGGCGCCAGCTTCCCGTAGCCCCCGCCGATCACCCACCCGTGCCGGAGCAGCGCCGCGACCACGTCGGTCCCGACGAGCCGCTCGGGCAGCCGGACCGCGGTCACGGTCGGCGAACGGTAGCCCTCGGGTGCCAGCACCTCGAAGTCCAGGCCGGTCCGCGTGGCCAGCGCCCCCGTCCAGGCGCGGGCGCGCCGCGCCATGGCCGCGTGTCGCTCGAACCGGGCCTCGAGCCCCTCGGCATCGATCCGCTGGAGCTGGCGGGCCAGAGCGTAGAACAGGGTCACGGCCGGCGTGTTGGGCGTCTGGTGCTGCCGCGCGCGGCGCTCGAAGTCGAGGAGGTCGAAGTAGTAGCTGCGCGGGCTCACCTCGGCCGCGCGCTCCAGGGCGCGCTCGGAAGCCACCCCGAAGGCGAGGCCGGGGGGGAGGGCGAGCGCCTTCTGGGAGCCGGTGAGCATGAAGTCCAGCCCCCACTCGTCGAAGCGGACCTCGGCTCCGGCCACCGAGGAGACGCCGTCCACCGCCAGGAGGAGGCCGTCGTGCCCCCGAACGACCTCGGCGAGCGCGGCCACCGGGTTGAGGACGCCGGTCGAGGTCTCCGAGTGCACCACCGTGACCAGGTCGTAGCGCCCCGGCGCCTCCCCCAGCCTCTCGGCGAGCTGCTCGGGGAGGTTGGGGGAGCCCCACTCCACCTCCAGCCGGTCGGCCGGGCGGCCGGTGAGCCCGGCGATGTCGTGGAAGCGGCCGCTGAACGCCCCGCACACCAGGCACAGGATCCGGCGGCGGCTGAGGTTGGTCACGGCCGCCTCCATGAGCCCGGTGGCCGAGGAGGTCGACACGTACACCGGGCGCCCGGTCCCGAACAGGCGGGCCAGTCCCGGCTGCAGGCCCGCCACGAGCTCCTTCATGGCGGGGCCGCGGTGCGCGATCACCGGCCGGGCCTGCGCCTCCAGCACTTCGGGCCGCACCTCAGTGGGCCCCGGCAGGAAGAAGCGGCCGAAGTCGCCCTTCCCTCCCTTCGAGGCGGGGTTCATCCGGACCTGCCGTGCCGCTCTCCGCGGCGGCGCGCGACGGTGAGACCGTCGCGCACCGGCACGATGACGGCGTCGAAACGCTCGTCCCGGGCCAGGCGCTCGTTAAAAGTGCGGATGGCGATGGTGGAAGGGTCCTGATCGGACGGGTCGGCCACCCGTCCCTTCCACAGCGTGTTGTCCGCCACCAGGAGTCCACCGGGACCCAGGAGAGTGGCGGCCTCCTCCAGGTAGAAGGGGTAGCTCTCCTTGTCGGCGTCGATGAACACCAGGTCGAACGACGCACGTCCGGCCAGGTCCTCCAGCGTCTCGCGGGCGTCCCCGAGTCGCACCTCCGCCCGCCCCTCTTCGCCGGCCCGGGCCAGGGCCTCGCGCGCCAGCTCGGCGTGGGCCGGCTCCCGCTCGAGCGTCACCAGGCGCGCGTCGGAGGGGAGGAGCGACAGCAGCCACAGCCCCGAGTAGCCGCCCAGGGTGCCGATCTCGAGCAGCCGCCGCGCCCCGGCGGTCGCGGCGAGGAGGGCGAGGAGACGCCCCTCGAGGGCGGAGACGTGGATGAGCGGCAGATCCCGGCGCTCGAGCTCCTCCCTGATCCACCGCATCGTGTCGGTCTCGGGCGCGTACAGGGTCTCGACGTATTCCGCGCAGCGCTCGAGCGTCGCCTCATCCATGCGTGCCGTGTCCTTCCCGTTCGAGTGGATTCCGGTCGCGCGCGCTGGTGTCAGGGCGCACCCGGCCTCGCCGACGGCCTCTCGGCCCGGCAGGCTCTCTCCGCCGCCCGCAGCCACACGCGCACCCGGGCCGGGCGCCCGGCGCGTGGATCCTGCCGCTCGGATCGCACCAGCGCCGTGACCCTCTCCTGCGGTGTTCGTGCCAGCGCGCACACGCCGCGCACGCTCCCCCGCCACAGGGCCGCCGCGTTGCGCGTGCCCATACCGCGGAGCGAGGCCAGCCGGGCGGCCCGGACCAGAGCGCCCGCGCGGCCGGGGGGGAGGCCGGCGCGGCGGCTCACAGCGGTCGAATCGGTCTTCGCCAGCACGCCAGGCCCCCGGAGGTCGGCGGCCTCGAGATGCCGGATCTCGGCCGGCCGCGCGCCGGGCAGGTCGGCGAGCCGCGGCGCCGCGGAGTCCACCGTCCACCGGTCGAGGCCGACCTGCACGGCGGCGCAGAACAGGAGCGCCAGGAGCACGGCGAGAGCGACGCGGCCCGCAAGAAGACCCGTCCCGCGTGAGCGCGGCGCCGAGGCGGACCTCGACGGCCACCCCGACGGTCCCGCGCTCCACCCCGGCACGGCCACGCCCAGGTTCGCGAGCGCCTGGTAGATCACGAAACAGTCGAGAGCGAACACCGGAAAGCCCAGGAAGCCGGGGAGCGGCATCTCGAACAGCTTGAGGTGCTCCAGACCCGGCACCGTGTAGATCCAGCGGGCCCCGGCCAGCCGGTTGTAGCCCTCCCACAGGAGTCCGATGCCGGCGCCGCCCGCCAGCAGGCGAACGATCCGCGTCCAGCTCCCCCGCGCCAGGTCGCCGAGCAGCGAGCTGCCCGGGTCGCGGGCGTGGTTAAAGGGCTCGAGGAGGAGGGTCGAGGCGCCCCAGATGAGGGGGAAGAAGGCGTCCGGCCAGCGCAGCGCGAGGAGGACGAAGGCGGCCCCGAGGAGGAGGCAGCCGGCGTAGTGCCCGCGCCCCACCCGGAATCCGGGCCGGCTCCAGCCCTGCGCCAGGCCGACCTCGTCCATCCAGCGCTGCGCCAGGTAGATGGCGGGGAGCACGGTGGCGAAGGCCACGATGGTCCCGGCCCAGCGCGGCAGGAGGGCGCCCGGGACGAACACGTAGTACCAGTCCGCCATCCTCAGGTTGAGGAGCTCGAACAGGTACCAGGTGGGTCCGGACCAGAACCACAGGGACAGCGCGAAGCGGGGCCGGCCCGCCAGGGGCGCGCTCCCCGTCCTCAGCGCCAGGCCGCCGTCCAGCAGGAGGAGGGTCGAGTACCAGGCGAACTGGAAGAACCAGTCGCGGAACGGCTGCATCCCGCGCGCGGCGAGGAGGATGGTGACGAACAACGCCGCCGCGCCGAGGCCCACCTCCAGGGCGCCGCGCTGTCGGCCCGTCCCGCGCTCCGTTCCCGTCCCCCGGTCCGATCTCGTCCCAACCTCCCCCGCTCGAGCCTCCGACGCCTCCCGGCACGGCAGGATACGATGCCGGCGGCGGCGGCGAAAACGGCGCGTTCGGGTTGACGACATCGCGCGCTCGGGCGAATTTGACCGCTCGCGGCGCGGGAAGGGGTTCCGGGCCGCCACGCCACGCTCCGGGAGACGACCGAGACCGATGCGCTACGTGACCATGACCGCGATCGCGCCCGAGGAGGTCCTCGCGCGCGCCCGACATTTCTTCGCCCGGAACACGCAGCTGGAGCTGGTCGAGGAGCAGGAGGACGAGCTCGTGTTCCAGGGCGAGATCGGGCGCGCCGTCCTTCGCGTGGACCGCGAGCACGGCCGCACCAACGTCCGCGTGGAGACCGACCGCGTGGTGGGACTCGATGTCACCGACATCGCCAAGCGCTTCCTGTACACGCTCCGGATCGAGGGACAGAAGGTATGACCGCCGACGCGAAGGCCCATCGCGACCGCTCGGCCGGACGATCCTGGCGGGAGAGCAGCTCCGAGGAGACCGTGACCCTCCGGCTCATCATGCCGGACCACTGGCTCGAGCAGGTGACCGAGCTCCCGCTCGGCACGACCGTCCAGGAGGCCAAGCGACTCGGGCTCCGCGACCTCCTGCAGCGCGACACCGACCGTCCCGGCGATTTCTACGTGGAGTACGCGGAGCGCCAGGTGCCGGACGAGTCCATCACGCTGGCCGAGCTCGGCGGCCAGGACGGCGAGATCCTCTCCATCCGGGCCTACGACCTGGGCCACTACCCCCGGTTCAGGGGGTAGTCGGGCCGCTCGGCCCGGAGCGGCCAGCCCCTCGCTCGATCCCTCCCCTCACTCGTCCGGGTGGCGCTGGAAGTAGCTCCGCGTCTCCCGGAACACGATCCCCGACAGCAGCAGCAGTCCGATCAGGTTGGGGAACGCCATCAGCCCGTTCATGATGTCGGAGAGGAGCCACACCACCTGGATGGGCCGCGCCGCGGCGATGGCGATGACGACCACGAACACGAGCCGGTAGGGCACCACGACCTTCTCGCCGAACAGGTACTCGAGGTTGCGCTCGCCGTAGTAGGACCAGCCCAGCATCGTACTGAAGGCGAAGATGGCCAAGCTGAAGGCGACGACGTAGCCGCCCCACTCGCCGGGGAGCCCGGTGCGGAAGGCGTGCTGGGTGAGGTTGGCGCCGTTGAGCCCCGGCTCCTGCCACGCCCCGGTCGACAGGATCACGATGCCGGTGAAGGTGCACACCACGATCGTGTCGATGAAGGTCTGGGTCATCGACACGAGCGCCTGGCGCACGGGCTCGTCCGTCTGGGCGGCGGCCGCCGCGATGCCGCCGGTCCCGAGCCCCGATTCGTTGGAGAAGATCCCGCGCGCCACGCCGAAGCGCATGGCCTGGAGCACGGTGTAGCCCAGCGCCCCGCCGGCCATGGCCACGGGTTCGAACGCTCCCTGGAAGACGAGCGCGAAGGCGTGCGCGACGCCGTGCCGGTTGATGACGATGATCGTGCCGGCCCCGATCAGGTAGGCCGCGATCATGATCGGCACGAACACGCCCGTGAAGCGCCCGATCGACTTGATGCCGCCCAGGATCACGGCGGCGGCGAGGAACGCGACCACGATCCCGGTGACGATCGGCGGCACCCCGAACGACTGGCGCACGGCATCGGCCACGGCCTGGGACTGGACGCCGTTGCCGATCCCGAAGGCGGCGATGGAGGCGAAGACCGCGAAGGCGATGGACAGGATCTTGCCGAGCTTGCCCCAGCGGATCCCGTGCTCCAGGTAGTACATGGGGCCGCCGGCCTTCTCGCCCCGGGCGTCGGTCTCCCGGAAGTGGACGCCGAGGACGGCCTCGGAGTACTTGGTGGCCATGCCCACGAGTCCCGTGACCCACATCCAGAAGAGCGCCCCGGGTCCGCCGGCGGAGATGGCGGTGGCCACCCCGACGATGTTCCCGGTACCCACGGTGGCGGCCAGGGCCGTCATGAGGGCCTGGAAGTGGGAGATGTCCCCCTCGGCCCCCTCGTCCCGCCGCTTGATGAGGGCCAGCCACAGGGCGTGCAGCAGCTTGCGGAATTGCAGGCCGCGCAGGAGCAGGGTTAGATATAGGCCCGTTCCCACCAGCAGGATGATCAGGGGCAGACCCCACACCCAGTCCGAGATGGCCTGCAGGTGGGGTATCAAGCCGCCGGCGGACGCGCCCTGGAGGGCCGCGAGCGGGCCGAGCGGAACCGCCGCGATCTGGTGCATGGTCGTTGCGCTCGTCTCGGTCGAGGAGGGAACGGACGGGTCCGCGAACGGCTGAACGCCGAACAGGGTAGACCCCGGCCCGCGCGGACGTCAACACGATCAAGCGGCGCGACGAGTCACCCCCGAGGAGGGACGACGTGGAAGAGGAGCAGCTGGAGGCCGCCAGGAGGCTCGGGTACGGCCGCACCCCCGAGCTGGTGGAGGAGCTGGAGGCCGTGGCCCTTCGCGGGAACCCGATCGCGGCCGTCGCAGCGCGCGGCTCGGGCGCGGAGCTGCTCTACGCGCTCGCCGCCGCGGGCCGCTGCGACCCCGAGTCACCGGCCGTGCAGGGCCTCGTCCTGTGTCCGACCGAGGAGGCCGCCCTGCGCGCGGCCGCGGCCCTGCACGCGGTGGGGCTCACCGCCGAGCTCGAGGCGCTGGCCTGGCGGCCGTGGCGCGAGGCCTCTGAGGAGGCCGGCGAGCGGGCCGAGCGCCCGTTCGCCCAGCTCGTCGCCGGCCGCCCGGTGGAGCTGCTCCCCGAAGTGCGCTCGGGCCGGCTCAAGCTCGGGGAAATCCGCCTGCTGGCCCTGGACGGGGTCAGCGCGCTGGAGAGCACGGGTCAGTGGGAGTCGGTCGAGGCGATCCTCGACACCCTGCCCGAGGGCGCCCAGAAGATCGCGGTCGACGACCACCTGTCCGAGCGGCTCAAGTCGCTGGTCACCCACCAGCTCGGGCGCGGCAAGAAGTGGCCTCCCGAGCTGTTCGCGCTGGGCTCGGAGGGTCCTCCGACCGGCCGGGGCGTCCTCCTGGCAGGCTCGGCGGCCTCCCTGGAGGGCCGGCTGGAGCGGCTGTCCGCCGGCCTGCGCGCGGCGGCCGAGGACCGCCAGGCGGAGTCGGCGGTGGTGCACTGCCCCGACGAGGACACGGCCTACCGCACGGCCTCCGGTCTGGCGGCGCGGGGGTTCGCCCTGGCGGACGAGCCGGGCGAGCCGGGCGTGGTAGTGGCGTGGGGCGACGAGGAGCCCGCCGGCGGCACGGCGGCGCTCCTGGGACTCCCCTCCGGCCTGCCTGATCTCCAGCGCCGCCTCGGGGCGGCCTCGGCCCGCATCGCGGTGGTGGCCGACGGCGAGCTCCCCCAGCTCCGCATCCTGGCCAGACGGGCCGGGTGGGCGGTGCGGGAGGTGCCCGAGCCGCCACCCGCCGCGGCCCGGGACTCGATCGCCCGCGCCCGCGAGGCGATCCGGCGCCGCATCGAGGGTTTCGACGACGCGGCCGAGCTCCTGGTCCTCGAGCCGTTGCTCGACGAGCACGGCGCGGCGCGCGTGGCCGCCGCCCTGGGCGCGCTCCTCAGGGAGCGACAGGGGCCGGCGCCCGCGGAGGACGAGGCCGCCGGTGGCGCGGCCGGCTACGGCTCATCGGCCGCGGAGCCGCGCGGGGCCGCCGCGCCGCGACGCGACGCGCGGGAGAGGCCGAGGGGCCGCCCCGGCACGGGAGCCCGGGAGCCGGGGACGCGTGGCTCCTGGTATCGGATCTACATCAACGCCGGCTCGAGGGACGGCGTGGGCCCCAACGACATCGTGGGCGCCATCACGGGTGAGACCGGCGCGGTGGGAGCGCAGATCGGCCAGATCGACGTCCGGGGCAGCTACACCCTGGTGGACGTCGACTCACAGGTGGCGGAGCAGGTGATGTCGGGCCTGTCGGGCGCCAGCATCAAGGGGCGGGAGGTGGTGGCGCGGCCCGACCGGGGCTCCTGAGAGGGGCCCGGGGCGGGACCAGGCCGCGATGCGCGCGGGGGGCGGAGCCGCCCACGCGGCCCCGCCCCCCGGTTTACACGGGCCGTCGCGGCGGCCCGTCTGCGCCACCTCTGCTTAGTTGACGGAGTCCTTGAGGCCCTTGCCGGCCCGGAAGCTGACCGCATTGCTGGCGGAGATACGGATCTTCTCGCCCGTCTGCGGATTACGACCCATGCGAGCCTTCCGCTTGCGAGTCTCGAACGTGCCGAAACCCGTGATCTGGACCTTCTTGCCGCGCTTGAGCGTCTTGGAGATGACGCCGCTGTCCGTGTCGAACAGCGCGTCGATGGCGCGCTGCGCATCGGCCTTGGTGAAGTTGGTGGCCTTGGCGAGGGCCTCGGTGAGCTCGGTCTTGTTCACGGTGACTCCTTTTGGTGAAGGTGACGAAAGCGCAGACGAGACGTGGCCTCTCACGTACCTCAGTGTATGAGCGACCTCCGGGGCCGTCAAGTGACGCGGAGCCGTCGAAGTCGAGGCGCCGCCGGACATTTCCGGGGTCCACCCCCCCGACGGGCCGCTGGCACCCCCCGGAATCGGCCCGGGCACCCACCCGGGGGATCGCTCCTCGAGCGCGCCGTGGACGGAGCTAGAGCGTGAGCAGGAAGCTCTTTCTGCGGCGCGTCGGCTTCCTGGCCGCCCTGCTCCTCGTTCTGCTCGCAGTGGGCACCGCGGGCTTCATGCGCTTTCCCGGCTGGAGCTTCTCCGACGCCCTGTACATGACCGTCACCACGATTACGGCGGTCGGCTACCAGGAGGTGCACCCGCTGAACGACGCGGGTCGAACCCTGGCCGGAATCCTGCTCGCCGGCGGTATCACGGGCATGGGGCTGTGGTTCGCGCTGCTTACATCGGCGATCGTCGAGATGGACCTGGCCGAGGCTTTTCGTTCGAGGAGGACCATGAAGAAGATCGTCGATCTCTCCGGCCACGTCGTCGTGTGCGGCGCCGGGCGATCGGGACGCCAGGTGGTTCGAGAGCTGGCGGCGGCCCGGGTGCCGTACGTGGCGGTCGACCGGGACCCGCGGCGCGCGGAGCTGGTGCGCGAGATCGACCCCGAAGCGCTGGTCCTGGAGGCCGACGCCACCCGCGACGAGACGCTGGAGCAGGCGGGCGTACGCCGTGCCCGCGGGCTGATCACGGCCCTCAGCGCCGACACCGACAACCTGTTCGTATGCCTGAGCGCGCGCTCCCTGTCGCCCTCCCTCACCATCGTGGCCCGCGCCCTGGACGAGGAGGCCATGAGCAAGCTGTACCGGGCCGGAGCCGACCACTGCGTGAGCCCCAACATCACCGGGGGCGTGCGCATGGCCTCGATGCTCCTGCGGCCGCAGGTGGTGAGCTTCCTCGACGTCGTGATGGGCGAACAGGAGCTGGCGCTGCGCCTGGAGGAGGTGCGCGTGCCCGGGAGCTCGCCCCTGGCCGGGAAGAGCCTGTCCGAGGTCCGCATCCCACAGAAGACGGGACTCATCGTCATCGCGGTCTACCACGAGGCGGAGTCCGGGGAGCGGGAGCTGGTCTACAACCCCGGCTCCGAGGAGCGCATCCGCGAGCGCGACACGCTGATCGCGCTCGGTGAGCCCGACCGCATCGATCGACTCCGGCGCATGGTCGGCGCGTGATCGAGGAGCTGGACCCCGGCGGAACGGACGAGCCCGGCACGGACGCCGGATCGCCCGGGGACGAGGACGCGGAAGCCGCGGCCCGGTCCGAGCCGCGCGGCGAGTCGCGCCGGCGGCGCCCCTCCCTCGTGCGGCGGGCGCTCCAGCTCGCGGGCGGGCTGCTCGCGCTCCTCCTCGGAGGCGGTATCGTCCTCTACCTCACCTCTCCGAACGGCTCCGAGTACCGCCACGCCTGGCCGAAGCGCACCGCTTACATGCAGCTCCGCATCGACGAGGCTCGTGACGCCGGGCGCCCGCTCCGGATCCAGTACCTGCCGGTCCCCCTGTCCCGGATCCCGCACGCCGTTCAGCGCGCCGTCCTCGTCGGCGAGGACGCGGGATTCTACGGCCACGGAGCCTTCGACTGGTCGGAGATGCGGGCGGCCGCCGAGCAGGCATGGCGGGAGGGGGAGTCGCCGCGGGGGGCGAGCACGATCACGCAGCAGCTCGCCCGGAACCTCTACCTCTCCCCCCAGCGCTCGCTGTGGCGGAAGGTCAGGGAGGCCATCATCGCCATGCGGCTCGAGCACGCGCTCTCCAAGCGCCGGATCCTGGAGCTGTACCTGAACGTCTTCGAGCTCGGACGCGGCGTGTTCGGCGTGGAGGCGGCCAGCGAGCACTACTTCGGCGAGCCGGTGGGCGCGCTCGGCCGGGAGCAGGCGGTGCGGCTGGCAGCCACGATCCCCTCTCCGCTGCACGACAACCCGGACACGGACACGCGGCAGTATCGCTGGAGGATCGGGCTCATCGGCCCGCGCGCGTTCCCGCCCGACACCACCGCCGTCCACACGGGGGCCGCGGACCTCGGCGCGGACACCGCCGCCATGGACACCGCGGAGATGCCGCCGGCCCTCCCCTCGGCCGGAAGCGCCGCGGCCCCGGCGGACACGCTCACGCCCGACACTCTGCGGCCGGACAGTGCCGCGCCGGACACGGCGGGACGCGGGGTCGAAGGTACGCACCGCCCTCCGCGGCCGCGATAGAGCCGGAGCTCGCACGCCTCTACAGCCCCGCCTCGGTGGCCCGGAACCACACGTCGTCGGGGACGTCGCGCTCCCGCCTCCAGCGGGCGGAGGCCGTGAGGGGGCCCGGATCGGCGCCGTGGAGGCGGTTA
>Ga0307440_1000092_pt1 | contig 37431 bp, 31 predicted proteins | sample SalMarWE160410MG_FD_202150 | JGI IMG/M metagenome (GOLD analysis project Ga0307440, IMG submission 202150) | Salt marsh sediment microbial communities from the Plum Island Ecosystem LTER, Massachusetts, United States - WE1604-10 | ecosystem: Environmental > Aquatic > Marine > Intertidal zone >...
TTTGATAAGGCGATCGATAAATTCCACGGTGTGCAGGACCTCAACCGTGGATCCGACCTCCGGGTAGCGGCGCTTGAATCCATGATAGCAATCGGCGCAGGAGGTAACCACTGTCTTCACACCGGCTCCGGTCCAGGCTTTGATCAGCCTTGCTGCGCAGTTCGTTAATTCTTTCCGGTAGCCCATCGTATAGGCACGCGAACCGCAGCAGGTCTCTTTGTTTCCCAGAATGCCGACATCGACACCGGCATCTTTTAGCAGACTCACCGCAGTACGGGCCGTTTTCTGAAGCTGCGCGTCATAACTGAGGCGGCAACCGCCATGAAAGACAACCTCCGCCGTTTCCGTTGCGAGGTCCTTTATGTTCAATCCCTCGGCCCAGTGGCCCCGTGCGGCTTTGGGCTTCAGCATCATGTTTTGCTCTTTGTGCAGATGGTTCATGAGCACCCTATGCTCCGGGAGTGATTGGCCGTCCTGGACCAGCTTGGCCCGCAATGCAAGGATTGCCGCCAACGGTTCCAGGTTGTAGCGACAGATCTTGCAGGACACATCACACGAACCACAGGCCTGACATTTGTAGACGATATCCAGCACCCTGTCTGTATAAGTGCTTTTGCCCTGTAAAAGAGATAGGGCCACCGCATAGCGGCCCCGGGCGGAATAACTCAGAAAATGGCTATAGGCTACACTGGGGCAGCCTTTGGCAAATCGCCGGCTTTTTATCCGGTCGAGCGGAATCCACGTGCAATACGAACACTGACTGCACCTTTCCATCTCAGCCTGGTAGTCTTCCAATGGCATTGTATGTTACCTCCGATTTGATCAAACTCCCCGCAGTCTTCTTGAGGCGGACAAGGTATCATCGTGAAGGGGGATTAAAACAAAGCTTGCCCGGATTCATCACATGGTTGGGGTCGAATATGCCTTTTATCTTTTTCAGCACTGTTGTCGTCTGAGTGTCCCGGCCAAAAGCCATATCGGCCCAGATACCATAGGGTCGGGAAAAGAAGGCTCCTTGCTTTAGCATCTCTTCACTGGCCCGGATGAAAAGTTCCCGAATCCTGGATGCCTCGGCCGGGTCATTGGGGTCGAAGGGCAAGCTGAATTCGCAGTGGCAGCCGGCGCCTTGGTGCACCGGCTGAATGTAGACACCGATTTCCGATTCCGGGTACCCATGGCCTTCTGCCACCGCGCACATGGTCTTAACAAATCCGGGTGTCTTATCAAGGGTCGTTAAAAAGAAGATATCCTGGAATCCCCCTTTGCAGCCGAGCTTCCAGAAGGGATCCCTGGAGGGGTTGAGGATCAGCTCCAAAACCTCATTCGCTTTTGCCCCTGGAATTTCTTGCAAAGGCTGTAGTCCATTCTGATGGGCCATTTCCGTGATGTCCTTTTCCTGAAACGCGACCCTTTCCTCGGGCAAAACACTGAGTCCGGCCACGCCTGCCAGGAGAATCCATGGCGGCAGCTTTTCCTTTAAAACCCTGATTTGATCGGCATCCGCCTCCAGGATGGACGCCAGATTCGAACGGTTTAACAGCAAAAGTTCATCACCGAATCGAAATCTCAGGAGTTGGTAGGCAAAATCAATGAGGTTATCGAGTCTTTCGGACGGGATCAAAAAGAGCTTGCGGATTTTCGGAAGCATCTGGCATTTTACCGATGCCCAGGTCACGATACCCATGCTTCCCTGGGCTGCGGAAACCAGCTTGTAAAAATCCGTCTGGTGCGGCCCTGGCGCTGCCACCTGTGCCAGCTTTTTAGCCCATTCTTCTTCTAACGAACCCGGGCATTCTGCTTCGCCGGTTGTGAACACCTGCCCGTTCCCCCAGACCAGCTCCAGGCACCGCAGAGGATCGAGGATCGCCCATTGGTACCGGGGAACCAGGGTAGGTTGTCTTTCCAGCAGGCCGGCAACCACCGACTTGCCGGCCCGCGGTAGCAAAGGGCTGGTGAGTCGCAGGCCCTCCTTGGCCAATTCCGGCTGAAGCTGGCTGTAAGTCACCCCGGGCTCGATCAGGGCCATTCGGTTGCGACGGTCAATGCGGCGGATCCGGTTCATCTTGCTGAGGTTGACAACAACCGCGCCCGACGCGCTGGGTACGGTATCTCCATGGAAGCGCGGTGGACCGGAACTTGCGGGGATGAGCGGTGTCTGGGCCCGATTGGCCCATTGAACGATTTTCTGTACCACATTCACATTTTCAGGATAGACCACAACCCAGGGCTTCATCGGTAAAGCAAAACTATAATCCCGGGAATAAGCCTCCAATGTCTCCGAATCATCGAAAACATTTTCTTTGCCGATTATTTCCATCAGTGTCTTTTTTTTACTGTTCACATCTTCCCCTTTAATTATTTTGTAGATTTGAAAAAGGAAATTTTTATAGTGACAAGTTTAAGGGCAACGCCCCCCCAGAAGAAGTCCACTGAGGGGCGTCGTCGTGTCTTAGCACTTCAACCGCAGATGGGAACAAACATGCCTTGGCAATGGCGGCAATTTTCGGGTAGTCCGGTTAATATACATTGGATGGGGCAATATCAGCCTTCAAATCTCTGCAAGGTTTCGGTAGTCCTTTTCCAGTCTTGCCAGATTATCGTAGAATATTTCGGCATGATGTTTCATCGCCTCAGCTGCCGCTTCAGGGTCGCCGGATATAACGGCTTCAACAATGGGGCCATGCAAGCCGGGTGGATGAATGACGCTGGGAGGGGTCGGTCTCATCTCTTCCAAGATTTTCTTGGTCAGTTTGAGTAGGGAATTGACCAGGGCCTCCAAAAAACGATTGCCGCACATCTCCGCCAGTATGAAATGAATTGTGGTCGCCGAAGTGATATCTTCGCTCAGAGAAGCACCGGGGGGGTGTTCAGCCTCATAGGCTCGCTGCAACCGTTCGCCATATTCAGTATTCACATTAAGGGTGGCCAGGCGTGCCACCTCCGGTTCAATGAGTATACGAACGCGATGCAGTTCATGGATTGAAATCTTGTTGGCCAGAAACAAGTCAACGCAGGCGTTGGCCAATTGTCCAAATGTCAAATCGGTCACATAAGCGCCTCCGTTTGTACCCTGGCGAATCGTCACAAAGCCGGCACTTTCAAGCGCCCTTAGAGCTTCCCTCACGGCAACACGACTGACCTGAAATTGCTCTGATAGATCCCTTTCCACAGGAAGTTTGTCTCCAGCCTTGAAATCATTGGATAGGATCCTCTTCTTAAGTTGCTGAAACACCTCATCCGAGATTCTGCGCTGTCTTACCGGCCTAAAGTTATGCATGTTTCTCTCCTTAAATTTTGTGTATAATACAAAAGCCGCTTAATTTCAACAGGGATTTAAATATATTTTGATTGACAATATATTTTTATTGTTAAATATTAGACCATTAATCGGCCCCCGATATTTATATCATCTATTTGCAGTACGCTTAAGATCAGGATCTCACAATATCAACGGAAATCCAGGGACTTTGTCCCTGCTAACGTCCATATTAGGGAAATCGATATGAACAATAGATTGATATTAAAAGAACTGAGCCGCTACCAACCTGGAACGTTTGCAGATCTTATCTATCGAAATGCCCTTCTCAACCCTGACGGTGAAGCCTTTGTATGCGGTTCCGAGAGAATCGGGTTCAGGCGCTTCAACGAGAGGGTAAATTCTCTTATTCATGGCCTTGAGAGCCTCGGCGTCAAAAAAGGCGAGGTGATCGGAATCCTTTCATGGAACCGATTGGAATATCCGGAAGTGTTTGGGGCCGCCATGAAAGGCGGGTTTGTCTTGGCCCATTTCAACCCTCGCCTGAAAGAAGATGAACTGATTCATGTTGTCAATGACTCGACCGCATCTGTCCTCTTCCTTGGCCCTGATCTCATTGACGTTGTGGGTACGATCCGACAAAAAATCGCTGGAGTGGAGACATGTATCAGTTTTGGCGGCCCGCAGGGCAGAATCATGGGGTACGCTCATCTGTTAGAGGGCCAGAGAAACGAAGAACCCGTCTCGGATGTGGGCAAAGCGGATCCCTTGGTGATCTTCTATACCAGCGGTACGACCGGAACCCCTCGAGGTGCCCTCTATACCCATGGACAGAAGATGCAAAACACCTTGATCAAGGCGTTGGATCTTGGGCTGGAACCCGGTGATCGACACCTTCTTGTCCTCCCCATGTTCCACGTCGGAGGAGATAGCCACATGTGGCCCTTTTTCCTGACAGGCGGGTGCAATGTCCTCCTGCCAAGGCCTTCCTTCGATCCGGTGGAGGCACTCCTAACCATTGCCAGGGAGCGGATTACAGATGTGCAGGTCGTTCCTACTCAACTGATATCCCTGTTGAATGTCCCTGATCTGGAGCAATACGACCTCCCGACTCTGAAGCGGATTTGGTATGCGGCATCTCCCATGCCGGTGGAGGTTTTGAAAAAAGGCCTCGCAGCTTTTGGGCCGATTTTTTACCAGGGGTACGGTCAGACGGAATCCGGTCCCCATACCACTGTCCTCAACAAAGCGGTCCATCGGGCCGCTATGGAATCAAAAGATAAGGCGGATGTGCTAGGGTCCTGCGGGCAACCCTGTATCGGTGTCCATATGCGGGTTGTCGACGACAAAGACAGAGATCTCCTGCCTGGTCAGATCGGTGAGATCATTGTTCGAAGCGAGCGGATTATGTCGGGCTACTGGCGAAAACCGGAAGATACAGAGGAAACCGTGAGGGAGGGATGGCTTCGAACCGGCGACTTGGGCTACTATGATGAAAGGGGGTTTATTTATATCGCCGACCGAAAAAAAGACATGATCGTCACCGGCGGTGAAAACGTTTACCCGAAAGAGGTGGAAGAGGCCCTCTACGCGCATAGCGCCGTGGCCGAAGCCGCGGTGATCGGCATTCCAGATGCCTACTGGGTGGAACGTGTTCATGCACTGATTGTCTTGAAGGCGGGGGCCGAGGCCACGGAGGATGAAATTGTCGCGTTTTGCAAGATGCGTATCGCTTCGTACAAGGCGCCTAAATCGGTGGAGTTTACTCCCTCGCTTCCCAAAAGTCCTCAAGGCAAGATCTTGAAAAGAGAGCTCAAAAAAAAGTTCTCTAGAGGCAATAAAGCGATCGATTGACATCTTTACGAAACAGCAACCTGAATTCACGACATGTCTTTGTCCGGGTAAGAGCTTTGGAGAGCTTTGGCAGTCGCTGTTATGGTATTCCTGCCATCCAGCATTGATGAAACCGCAACAAGTCTTGTCCTCAGGACATTTTGCACAGTCATCAACATTTATTTAGGATAAGGAGGAAAAGATGGATATCAGAGGCGCAGTTGTATTCGAGCAATCAGGAGAATTCAGTATTGAACCATTGCAACTCTCTGATCCCAATGACGATGAGGTCTTGGTTCGTATCGTCGGCGCGGGCATATGCCATACGGATCTGGCCGCACGAGACCAGCATTTGCCCGTCCCGCTGCCCTCTGTTTTGGGGCACGAAGGGGCCGGTGTCGTAGAGAAGGTGGGTGCGCGCGTCACCAAGGTCAAACCTGGGGATCATGTGGCCTTGAGCTGGATGTGCTGCGGATCATGCCCTTCCTGCAGGGCCGGCCACGATCCCTATTGTGAAAATTTCCTGGCGCTCAATTTCAGCGGGGCCCGGCCGGACGGGACCACGACCCTCCGAAAGGGCGACCAGGTCATCCATGGATCCTTTTTTGGTCAGTCCTCCTTTGCGAATTTTGCCTTGGCCGAGGAACGTAACGTCGTAAAGGTGCCTCAGGATATTCCCCTGGAGATCCTGGGTCCAATGGGTTGCGGTATCCAGACGGGGGCCGGGGCGGTCATGAATGCGCTTCAGGCCGGTCCCGGAACCTCCATTGCCATATTCGGGGTCGGACCGGTGGGGATGAGCGCGGTTCTGGGCGCAGTCGTTTGCGGCTGTACCACAATCATTGCCGTAGATATGAGCCCGGAGCGCCTCAAGATGGCAGAGGAACTGGGGGCCACCCATACCATCAACGCCGGCGAGGTGAATCCGGTGGAGGCGATTCTGGATCTGACCGGCGGAGGCCCGAATTTCAGTCTGGAATGCGTGGGGAACCCCGCGGTATTCCGGCAGGCCGTGGATGTTCTGCCCCTGCTGGGCGTCTGCGGGTTGGTGGGGGTTGTGGCCCCCGGCACCGAGGTCACCCTCAACATGGATCTGATCATGAACGGCCGCACGGTTCGAGGGATCATCGAAGGCGATGCCGTTCCGGACCTTTTTATTCCCAAACTGATTGAACTGTATAAGCAAGGCCGGTTCCCCTTTGATCGCATGATCACCTTCTATCCCTTTGAAGAGATCAACAAGGCGGTGGAAGAAATGGAAAAGGGCCTTGTAGTCAAACCGGTCTTGCGCCTGTAGCGGCAGGCGTTATATGGAGATCCGGCAAGGGCAGGGCTTGAAACAGGTCGGCGGGTGAACCGGAATTCGTTACATATTGTCATGAATTCGATGGAAAGGGGGCAGGTATGAAATTCATCAGGGTGAATATGAATGAGAAGACGGTTCGTGTTCAGGTGGTGCCGGAGGGCTACCTGGGTCTCGGCGGAAGGGGTCTTACATCAACTTTTGTCAACGGGGAGGTCCCTCCCATGTGCGACCCGCTGGGCCCGGAGAACAAACTCATTTTTGCCCCCGGTTCCCTGAGCGGGACCCCGTTGGTCAATACCAGCCGCATCTCGGTCGGGGCGAAAAGCCCGCTCACCGGGGGGATCAAAGAAAGCAACGCAGGGGGAACGGTGGGGGCGGCTGTTGGAAGATTGGGCATAACGGCCCTGATTATTGAGGGGCAGGCCCCCGAAGGTGAGCTGTACGTCCTGAGAATTGACCGGGATGGGAAGGCCGATTTGGTGCCGGGAAAGGCCTACGAGGGAATGAGAACCTATGCCATGGTGGAGAAACTGTTGGAGACCTATGGCGAGGAGAACTCAGTAATCTGCATTGGGCCTGCGGGGGAACAGAAACTGGCTGCGGCCTCCATTCAGACTACCGATGTGGATGGACGCCCCTGCCGGGCTGCGGGCCGGGGAGGCCTGGGCGCGGTCATGGGGGCCAAAGGACTGAAGGCCATTGTCGTGGACCAGCGTGGAGACAATGCCGATCCTATGAGCGATCCGGACGCCTTCAAAGAGGCAAACAAGGTGATCGTCAAGGTGATCAAAGAGCATCCCATGGCGGGTCATGTGATGCCTGAACTGGGTACGGCCGGTCTCGTGGCCCCGGTCAATGCCATGGGGGCCTTTCCCTGTTACAATGCCACGAAGGGCGTGCTGGAAGGGTGGGAGAAAATCAGCGGGGAGGCCATGGCACAGATGATTCAGGAGCGGGGTGGTAAGACCACCCACACGGGTTGCGCCCAGTGTATTATACACTGCTCCAACGAGTTTGTGGATAAAGGGGGCAAATATGTAACCAGCTCTCTCGAATACGAAACCATCTGGTCAATGGGAGGAATGACCGGTGTTGTGGATCTGGATACCATAGCCCGTCTCGACTTCCTCTGCGATGACATCGGCGTGGATACCATGAGCACAGGAGTAGCTGTTGCCGTGGCTATGGATGCAGGATACAGGGCCTTCGGAGATGGAGAGGCCGCCATCGATATGGTGGAAGAGATTGCACTGGGTACGGAATTCGGCCGAATCCTGGGACAGGGCCCGGCCGCGGTAGGTAAGCATTTCAACCACGTCCGGGTTCCCGTGGTGAAGGGCCAGAGTATCGCTGCCTATGACCCGAGGGCCATGCAGGGCAACGGCGTGACCTTTGCCACCTCACCTATGGGAGCGGATCACACGGCCGGAAATGTGATCGGGGAGTATCTGGAACAAAAGCTGGATCCGTTGAACCCCGAAGGCCAGGTAGAGGCCTCCAGAAATTTGCAAATAGGCACGGCTGCTATGGACTGCACGGGCCTGTGCTTGATGGCCTATGTGGCCTTGACTACGCCCGAAGGGGGCGGGGCCCTGCTCAAGGCGATCAATGCTAAATTCGGCACGCAGCTTGGGCCGGACGACGTGCCAGCCCTGGGACTTCGCGTGCTGAAGGCGGAGCGGGAATTCAACCGAAAGGCCGGGTTTACCAGCAAAGACGATCGGTTGCCGGAGTTTTTCTACAAGGAACCCCTGCCTCCCCACAATACGGTTTTTTCCATCTCTGACGAAGAGATCGATCAGACTTTTAACTTCTGATGAAGGGTGTGGAAGAATTACCAAACAATGAACGGAAAAACAGTGAACCCATCAAGAATGCTTGTATGGGAGTTTGAGGCTGCTAAATCGCGGGACTGTTTGATTGTGGGATTCACATGCCATCAAACCTTGATAGCCAATTAGTCAATTGCAGTAAGGAGGTCCGCTATGCCACAAAAAGAAGGTGAAACCGATTACAAATATGAGGACTATGCTGCCGATATGGCCTATCATCGTCTTCCAACGACGACGGATTTGGTCAATCAGAAAATGAAACTGACTCTTGATTCGGGTACGGTTTTCGATCTCGAATTTGTTCAAGCCAATGAGGTGAAATGGCAGAGCGGATCTGAGAGCGAGACAGATTGGTACGAGGCAATCGAGGTTGCGCCTCAGACGTACTATATTGATATGACCTTCACCCACGAGCCGCGGCAATCCCGTACATTCTTCGTTAACACTGAGACACGTCAGGTTCTCTCAGTCCATACCATTATGCGTGAGGGTGATATCGGTCATGAACCCCGTGCCGTACAGGATTTCACGCCTGGGATACTCGGTGATCCGGCCATCCCGCCGACAGGCCTGAAGCCGGCGCCGACCCGTGATCTGATCGGACTAAGGGCTCTTTACATCTATAATCCGAATCAGTGTTTCGAGCATGTCTATCTCAACCAGAAGCGTTATGCCTGGCATTGCATCGTCGGACCTCTGAAGGGGGAGTCGGATGTTGAACTTCACATCACCTACAAATTCGACATCAACCAGTACATTTTTAGTTGGCGCGAATTCGGTTTGCCCGTCTCCACCGTGTTCTTCCATAACTGGGATCAGATGAAAGAAACGGGCAAGTTCTTTGCCATCGGTGAAGATGGGACCATCGCAAATACACCCGCGGGCGCCTTGATCAGAAAACTGTCAAGGACCTTCTATCCGCCAGAAACGCAGCCCCTGTGATCATCGATAAGCGGTCCAGGAAAACCCGCTCACCGGGAAGATTTGGGATTTGGATGCTGATGACAATTCCAACAACCAGAAAACATTGCTAAGGAGGCAACAAGATGAGACTGGAAGGGAAAGTCGCACTCCTTACAGGAGGAGGCACGGGTATAGGCGCTGCAATCGCGAAGCGGTTTGTTGCGGACGGAGCGAAGATATGCATCTCCGGCCGGCGCCAGGCGGTCCTCGACAAGATCGCCCAATCATTACCCTCAGGGACGGTAACTACAAGCTCAGGGGATGTTTCGAACTACGGGGACGTGGAGCGAATGGTGGAGACGGCACTGAAATTTGAAGGCAGGCTCGACGTGCTGGTGAACAATGCGGGCATCGATCCGGGCGGAACGATTGCCGATATGGATGAAGAAGTCTGGCGGAGGGTTATCGAAGTGAATCTGACCGGTCCTTTTCTGACCATGAGGGCATCCATCCCGCATATGATTAAAGGAGGCGGCGGATCGATCATCAATATTTCTTCCTTGGGCGGAGTAGTTTGCCTGCCGGGTATGCCGGCATACTGTACGTCGAAAGCCGCTCTCAATATGCTGACGAAGCAGGCTGCTTTAGATTATGGACCATTTAAGGTCCGATGTAATGCCGTCTGTCCGGGGGCGACCAGAACCGAGATGCTGGAGGAGGCACTCAGTCCTCTTACAGAGGTGCTATCAACGGATGTGGATGGGGTTTTCAACTGTATATCATCCAACGTACCCCTTCACCGGGTCGCGGCTCCCGATGAAATAGGCGGCATTTGCAGTTACCTGGCAAGTGATGATTCTTCTTTTATGACGGGATCCGTAATTCTGATTGACGGTGGTGCATCTGTGGTCGACGTGTCGGGAGCGGCACTCAGCAGTGCGGGTGTCAAGTGGGGCGTCTAACAAAACCCTATCCGGACACATCCGGAGATTTTTATGCCGATGTCCTCCGAACGCGGTGTGATGTAGAGGATTCTTGATTCGTAGTGCCATCGGGAAAGGAGGTAAGGCACACAAAAATAGAGACAGGTCACCGGAACGTTTTCCTAAGCCGGTGATAAATGAAATGCGGTTGTATGGCAGTCATGGGTGAAATGCTCTTGAGGAATCTGGAAGGAGGGATACAATGAAAAACAGGGTATGGATCAGATTGTCGGTATTTGCGATCATGGTTTTTTTCCTGGTAGGAACCGCCGGCCCCAAAGAGGCGGCAGCCAAAGATAATATTCGAATCGGCCAGCCGGTTCATCTCTCCGGGCCGTTGGCAGGGGGGCCGAAGATATCGGGCGGACCCATCTACAACTTGTGGGTGGAGGAAGTCAACAAGCAAGGCGGCATATATGTGAAGAAGTACGGCAAGAAGTTGCCGGTGAAGCTTATTGAATATGATGACAAAAGCGATATGGGCACCATGACGAGGCTTTACGAAAAGCTGATCTTGGAGGACAAGGTGGACTTTGTTTTTCCCCCGTGGGGCACTGCCTTTCTCTATGCTGCTGCACAGATAGCCAATAAATATCATTACATCATGATCGGCGGGCCCGGGGGTGCGTTGAAACTCAAGGAGCTTAACCTGCCCTACTTTTTCCAGGTCCTGAATTTTTCCGAGACCCAGGCGCCTGCCCTTGCCGGCATTTTCGAGGAAGTGGGCGTGAAATCGGTGGCGTTGGTCTACCGAGGGGATCTCCACGGCGTCGAATACGGCGATGCCATGGCTCCGTATTTCAAAAAGAAGGGAATCGAAGTCAAGATGAAAAAGAGCTATCCCGACGGGATCAAGGACTTGTCGCCCATATTGAAGGAGGCCAAGGCCCTGAATGTGGACGCCTTTGTGGCCGCCTGCTATCCCCCCGGCGGGATGCTGCTTACCCACCAGGCCATAGACCTGGGCATCAATTTTAAGGCCTTCTTCATGACCGTTCTCCCCTTTTCTCCTACGCTTTTTAGAGACAACTTCGGGGTGCGGACCGTGGAGGGAGTCATGGGCGGGGGCGCCTGGAATGCCAAGACCTCTCCCGGAGCCAAGAAGTTTGTTGAAACATATGTCAAGTATTACAAACATGAACCCGACTATTGGGGGGCATTGTATTACTGGTCGTCCCTGCAGGATTTCCAGCAGGCGATCGAGAAGGCCGGGACCCTGAACCAGAAGAAAATCAGGGATATCATGGCCAAAGAGACGTTTGATACAGCCCTGGGACCGTACCGGTATGATAAGGATCGATATTTGGCAAAGCAATGTCATCCCGGTGAGATCGGTCAGTGGCAGAAAGGTGTGTTTGAGGTCATTGATCCCGGCCCGAAACGCACCGCGCCTCCGGAATACCCGAAGCCGCCCTGGCCGAAGAAGTGATTTTGCAGGGGATAAACAGAATCTCTTCCCGAGGGGGGCCACCCCCTTCAGGGAAGAGGTCTTCCGGGCCACTTGGATAGAAAGTGTTACTGTAATTTCGAAAGCGCAGGAATTCATTCCACATGATTGTAACCATTCTGAACGTTGTGATTGCCGGTTTATTGCTGGGGGGGATCTATGCCGTGACCGCCGTGGGGCTCAGCCTACAGTACGGGGTGGCTCGCGTGCTCAATATTGCCCACGGCGAGTTCATCATGCTCGGGGCCTTTATCACCTGGTCGGCGTTTACCCTCCTCGGGATCAACCCCTTGGTTTCTCTCGCCATTTGCGGTCCGATTCTGTTCGCGGTCGGGTACATCCTTTACCGGACCTTGTTCACCCGCCTGAGAATCTCGTCTCCCACGCCGGGGGCGTTTGAGGGAAATTCCATGTTGGCCTGCTTCGGGCTCCTGTTCATCATCCAGAATGTCGCCATATTGATCTGGGGGGCGGATATCAAGGGATACACCTATCTGACATCTTCGGTGGATTTCTGGGGAGCCAAGTTTTCCGCCAACAGACTCATCACCCTTGGATTTGCCCTGGTTATCTGTCTGCTGTTCTATCTTTTCCTGGCCGGCACCCGGTTGGGCAAGGCGATTCGGGCGGCCGCCCAGGATCCGGATACGGCTGGACTCATGGGGGTCAAAATCAACCAGGTGCTGGCCCTCTGCTTTGGTTTCGGGGCCATGATGGCCGGTTTGGGCGGCGCCTTGATCAGCATGTGCTACGAGATCCAGCCGACCATGGGTCTCGAATACACCATGATCGCCCTCATCGTGATGGTCCTGGGGGGGTTGGGCAGCATCCCCGGGAGCTTTATCGGGGGGCTTATTTTGGGCCTCGTGGGAAGCATCGTCACCTATGTCGAGCCGGGGCTGTCGCTGGTCGCCTACTATGTCATCTTCATGCTTTTGCTTTTGGCAAAGCCGACGGGTATCCTGGGAAAATAGAGAAATGGGGATTGGGAAAACAAGTTCTAAGAATGTTTTTGTCATGGGATTGGTGTTGCTTATTCTGATCCTGCTGGCTGCCGCACCTCTCTACGCGTCGATATATACGGTCATTCTGCTCACCAGTGTTCTCATGTATGTGATCATTGCGGTGAGCTGGACCCTGTTCTCCGGACCCACGGGTTATATATCGCTGGCCTCTGCCGCCTTTTTCGGGGCAGGGATTTATACGTCGGCTATACTAGGAAATACACTGCCTCTTCCCTTGGTGATCGTCCTGGGAGGGCTGATCAGTTTCTGCCTCGCCCTTTTGGTAGGTGCGTTGACCCTCAGACTGAAAGGCATCTATTTTGTAATGTTCACCTTTGGGCTCGTGGAGCTCCTTCTCCATTTTATCATGTGGTGGGAGGTCAATATTACGGGTACGACCGGGAGAGTGGTCCCCCCTGTGGCGAACACCACGGTTTTTTACATCATGCTGATGATTCTTGTCATATTGTTGCTGACGGCGCTCTTCATCAGACGTTCGAGATATGGACTGGCCCTGCAGAGCATTGGGGAAAATGAGGAAGCAGCATCTCACTCCGGCGTTCATGTAACTGCCTTGAAAATAATTATCTATGCTGTCAGCGCGTTTTTCATGGGGGCGGCGGGGGCCGTCATGGCGACACGATGGACGTATATTGATCCGACAATCGCCTTCAATCCGCTAATCTCGTTTATGCCGGTCCTGATGGCCATCTTCGGCGGCATTCAACCGCTGTACGGTCCCATCATCGGTGCAGGTATTTTTACGTATCTGGAGCAATTCCTCATTACACGCTTCCCTTATTATTACATGCTCATTTTCGGGATTTTCATGCTAGTGGCGATTCTATACATGCCCGAGGGTCTCGTTGGGCTGGCACAAAGGATATGGAAAAAAAGTTCGGGGAAAAAACATGCCGATACTTGAGGGGAGAGAAGTGACCAGGTATTTCGGAGGCCTGGCCGCTGTATTCAATGTCGATTTCGAGGTGGAACAGGGCGAAGTTTTTGGTCTCATCGGTCCCAATGGCGCCGGGAAGACAACCCTCTTCAATTTGATTTCGGCCGCCCTCGCACCCAAATCGGGGAGCATCAAATTCAGGGGTAAAGAGATCACCGGCCTGAAGCCGTATCAAATCTGCAGAATGGGTGTGGCAAGGACCTTTCAAACGGTCAAGGTCTTCGGCAACATGTCGGTTTTTGAAAATGTCCTGTTAGGTGCGTCTTTTGGGAAGCGGAACCGTATTGCCTCGGCGGATGCGGCAAAGGAAGCCTCGGCACTATTGGAATTTGTCGGATTAACCGAGGCAACAGCGATCCCGGCCAAAGATCTCACTTTGGGCAACCAGAAGCGACTTGAAGTCGCCCGGGCCCTGGCGACTCGGCCGGAACTGCTGCTGCTCGATGAAATGATGGAGGGGCTCAATTCCACAGAGGTCACCCGGGCCATGGCGCTGGTCAAAAGAATTCAGGAGAGCGGGATTACCGTGATCATGATCGAACATGTAATGAAGGCTATTATGAATGTTTGCGGGCGTATTATGGTGCTCCATCACGGTGCAAAGATTGCGGAGGGAACCCCGAAGGAGGTCTCCGCCGACAAAACAGTGATTGAGGTGTATTTTGGAGAACGGGCGGATGCTTGAAACGAACGAAATCGATACCTTTTATGGGAAGGCCCAGGCCTTATTCAGGGTATCCGTAAGCGTTGAACCATCCGAGATCGTGGCGCTGGTCGGGTCCAACGGCGCCGGAAAAACCACCCTGCTTAAGACCGTATCCGGTCTGCTACGCCCGGCTTCCGGCCGTGTAGTGTTCCTGGGGAAGAGAATCGAGGGACGACCTTCTCACGCTGTTATGGATCTGGGTATCGCTCATATCCCTGAGGGTAGAAGACTGTTTCCCGACATGTCGGTTCTGGAAAACCTTGAGATGGGTGCGTATCTTCAGCGCGCGTGGAAACAGAAGGAAGAAAGCCTGGAAAAGATCTATCAGCTTCTCCCCGTATTGAGATCAAGAAAAGGCCAATTGGCCAGAACACTGAGCGGCGGTGAGCAGCAGATGGTCGCTTTGGGGCGCGGTCTGATGTCGAGGCCGAAATTGTGCATGATTGATGAGCCGTCATCCGGTCTGGCGCCGGTCATGGTGGACGAAATTTTCCACATCATAGAGGGACTTCGCGACCAGGGGATTGCCATCTTTTTGGTGGAACAAAATGTTCGGCATACCTTGGAGATCGCCGATCGGGCATATGTGATCGAAAACGGACGCGTCATCATGGCCGGGGAGAGTGAAAAGCTGCTTTCAGAAGAGCTGATCAGAAAGGCCTATTTGGGGCTATGACAGTAAGGCGGCATGTGAAACTCAGGATCAAGTTATACGGGACTTTCAGGAGGCGTTTCCCCGGCTACCAGGTTGCAAAGGGCATGGAGATTGAGATTACGCCGGGGGTGTCGGTGAAGAATCTCTTGGACCGACTGGGGATTCGTGAGAACCAGGGAGGCGTAGTGGTTATGGATGGTCGAATCCTCAACACGGAAGACGAAATCCCTTCGGGGGTTGAGGTCCAGATCTTCCAGGGCATTCACGGCGGATGAGGAACCACACGTTTTTGGATGACAACCTTGAAACATCGAATGAAAGGAGGGAGATAATGGCAAAGACAATCTTTTTTTTCGGCTTGATGGTAGTAATGGTACTGGTACTGGTACCTTTCTCTAGCCTCTATGCCAAAAACCCGGCATCGATGGCCAGGGTAATTCCCCCTCTTGTCTCCACTGAATGGTTAGAAAAGAACAAGGATACTCCACACTTGGTTATACTTGATGTGAGAAACTCCCAAGAATATGACGCAGGTCATATTCCCGGCGCAATAAATAGCTCGTCTTCGCAGTGGTTCATAAATCCACCCTTCGGGGAAGGATTCCCCTGGATGGAATTGCCAAAGGAAGCTGATCTGTTTAACACTATCGGCTCCTCTGGCATAACGAAAGAGTCCCTGGTAGTTGTTGTTGGGAGAACGGCTGGCTCAATGGCAGCCTATACCATCGCTGACTCCACCAGAGTTGCAGTTACCCTCATATACGCGGGAGTTAGGAGCGTATCTGTTTTGGATGGCGGCTATAACAAGTGGGCAGAAGACGGAGGACATGTATCCCATGAACCGATTACGCCAGCTCCATCATCATACAAAGGGGATGTAAACAGGGAAATGTTTGTTTCAAAGAGCTATGTTGAAGGGAAGATGCGGAAGTCCGTTCTTGTCGATGCCAGAGATGCTGATGTATATTTTGGCGTAACCTTAGAGCCTTGGTGTAAAAGGGCGGGTCATATCCCCGGCGCTAAATGTTTGCCGGTCCCCTGGTTTTGGGATTTTTCAAAAAACAATGAAGGGGGTGTGATTTACGGGACTTACAAGGAATCAGAGATACTTAAAGCAATGGTAATGCCTTCGGTTGGCAGGAAAAAGGCCGAAAGGATTATCATCTATTGCGGAGTAGGAGGATATTCCAGCACGATGTATTTTGTGTTAAGCGAGGTGCTTGGATATCGAAATGTAAAAATATATGACGGTTCGGCCCAGGAATGGACAGCAGATCCAGGCACCCCTGTTGTCAAATATGTTTGGGAATGAAAAACCGCAATATCAATGATAAAGGAGGAGCCGATAATGATGTCTAAAGAGCTTGCAAGGCTGTTAGCGGATTTGAAAGAAGCGGAAGTTATAGAGTTTCTTGAAGAGGCCCTGGAACAGGGGACCGATCCTCTGGATCTGTTGGAGGGGGCCAAGGAGGGGATGAATATCGTAGGACAGCGATTTGCCGATGCAGATTATTTCATCCCGGACCTTATTTTTTCAGGGGAAATCTTGAAGCGCATCGTCGCAATCCTTGAGCCCCGCCTTAAGAGCGGCAAAGGTGAAGAGGCTGAACGGATGGGGAAGGTCATTATCGGGACTGTGGCCGGAGATATCCATGACATTGGGAAGGACCTTGTTGCCTTTATGCTTGATGTCAGCGGATTTGAGGTCTTCGACCTGGGCATTGATGTGCCGGCGCAGAAATTTGTGGACACGATAAAGGAGACCGGCAGCAAGGTGGTCGGACTGAGCGGATTCCTGACTCTGGCATTTGATTCCATGAAGGAGACCGTAGAGGCGATCGACAAAGCCGGTCTACGAGATAAGGTGAAAATCATGATCGGAGGCGGCCAGATGGATGATCAAGTCAGGAACTTTACCGGTGCGGACGCCTATGGAAGAGACGCCATGGCAGCCGTACAACTGGCCCAAAGCTGGATAGGAGGATAGATCAATGGGAAAGAAATGGGAAGAGATGTCACCAGATGAAAAACAGGAGGCGCAGTTCCAGAAGTTGCTTACGCCGAAAGACCCTGAGGGGAATGACCTTCAGTTTCAAAGCCAGCAAGCAGAGGCCAACTACAAGGCAAGCATCAATAGAATTAAGGATGCCATTCAGCTGAAAAAGACTCCGGACAGGGTGCCGGTCACCATACTTCCGAGTATGTTCCCTTATATCAATGCCGGGATGACCGTTGAGGAGGCCATGTATGACTATGATAAATGCACCGCGGCCTTCAAGAAATTCATGTTGGAATTTCAGCCGGACATGAATATAGGCGCTTCAGCGCCGGGACCGGGGAAGTTCTTTGAGATTCTTGACTACAAGTTATATTCCTGGCCGGGCCACGGGGTAAAGCCTGAGCATTGCTACCAGTGCAATGAAAAGGAATACATGACCGCGGAGGAATATGATCTCCTGATAACCGACCCGTCGTTTTATTTCAGAAATTTCTACCTGCCGCGCGTATTCGGAGCGTTAGGGGGATTTACGATGCTCCCTCCACTAACCGGCATACTTGAAATGTATGGGGTTGCCTATAATTTTATACCCTATGCACTTCCCCCTGTTCAGGGTACCTTTAAGGCCCTTTTTGAGGCCGGCGCTGAAGCCCTGAAATGGGCGATGGCTATGGGTGGTTCAGATGTTGAGCTGAAATCGTTAGGATTTCCAAATATCCTCGGTGGATTTACCAAGGCACCGTTTGATGTAATCGGCGACACCCTCAGGGGCACCAGAGGGATCATGGTGGATATGTACCGGCAGCCCGATAAGCTTCTCAAGGCCATGGAGGCTTTAGTCCCTATCATGATCGGTATGGGAATAGGCGCTTCACAACAGACCGGAAACCCTCAGATATTCATGCCCCTCCACAAGGCTGCTGACGGCTTCTTGTCCGACGAACAGTTTGATAAATTTTACTGGCCTACCTTTAAAGCTGTCATGTTGGGCTTAATTGATGGTGGATGCATACCTTTTCCTGCGCTTGAGGGGCATTGGGGCTCGCGTCTGAAAGTTATCCAAGACGTACCGAAAGGCAAGACGATGTGGATGGTTGACCAGACAGATATGGCGAAAGCCAAGGAAACATTGGGTAAGAATGCTTGCCTCATCGGCAACGTTCCCTCCTCCACATTGAAATTAGGTACACCCGATGAAGTGAAAGAGTACTGCAGAAAACTCATCGATACTGCTGGTAAAGGCGGTGGTTTTATTATGGGAAATGGTGCGTTTTTCGATGAGGCAAAACCGGAAAATGTCAAGGCTATGGTCGAGATCACCAAGGAATACGGCGTTTATGAATAGATCCCCGCGGGCTATGTGGGCCGGGGTTTCCTACCGATTGTTGAGATAAACATGAGCGATCATCAGATAGAGTTGCAGCCTGTCGGCAGGCGAGGGTCATGCCCTGCCGGGGAAACACTTCTGGCCTGTGCACACCGCCTGGGTGTTGAGTTGGTCAGCGTTTGCGGGGGCTTTGGAAAATGCAGGGGCTGCAAGGTGAGGGTCATGGCAGGAAGATTTTCGGAAGCAACTCCTGCCGAACGGGAGGCCTTTACCGAAGAGGAGCTTGCGAGCGGCTGGCGTCTGGCCTGCCAGACCTATCCACAAAACGATTGCAGGGTGCACGTGCCTCCTGAATCCTTGGGCGGACAGCAGCGCCTCCAGGTTGAGGGCCGGGACGTAGATGTTTCCCTTGACTCGCCGATTAGGTCCTTTGCCTGCAGACTTGAACCGCCCTCATTGGCGAAGCCTGTGGCAGATGCGGAGAACCTGCTCGAAAAGATAAGTGCTCCCGGCCCCATACATTTGGATATCCGCGTCTTGAGGGACCTTTCTACGCGGCTCCGGGAATGGGATTGGAACTTAAAGGCACATATTCAAGACCGGGAACTGGTCGCCGTGAGCCCTCCTGGTTCCCGTCCGTTTGGCCTGGCCGTTGACCTGGGCTCAACCAAGATAGCGGGCTATCTGATTGCTTTGGATACAGGAAAGACGCTGGCCTCACAGGCGATCATGAATCCTCAGATCAGCAAAGGCGAGGACATCATTACGCGAATCAATTTTGCGATTCGATCGTCGGACGGACGGACTCTGATGGCGAATCTGGTCCGAGAAGGGCTGATGAAGCTGGCGGGAGACCTATGCGCTGAAGCAGGCGTTGAAACCGTAGATATTCTAGAGGCCGTCATTGTCGGAAACACGGCCATGCACCACCTGATGCTGGGCCTGCCTGTCCGTCAACTGGCCATATCTCCCTTTGTGCCGGCCGTGTGCGGGGATCTGAACATAAAGGCCAGGGATATAGGCCTTGATTTTGCTCCGGGAGCCTATGTTTATTTGCCCTCCAACATCGCAGGTTTTGTGGGTGCCGACCATGTGGCGGCCCTGACGGCCACGGACGGAGAGTGGAACCACGGGAACGGAATGGTGATTGATATAGGCACCAATACGGAGATATCACTGATAACCCGGGGGAAAATAACGAGCACCTCCTGCGCTTCGGGCCCTGCGTTTGAGGGATATCAGATAAGGGATGGTATGAGGGCCTCTCCAGGGGCGATCGAGAAAGTATATCTGTGGGGCGAGGATGTCGGTTATAAGACCATTGATGAGGCAGAGCCCATAGGTATTTGCGGGTCCGGGATACTGGATGCCATTTCTCAGCTCTATCTGGCCGGCGTGCTGGACAAGGGGGGGCGAATACAGAAAGGATCACATTCCCGTGTGGTAGAGAAAAATGGCCATTTAGAATTTATCCTTGTCCCCCTAGAGGGGGATCGGAGGGGCCCGGAGATTTCCATCACCCAGAAGGATGTCCGGGAGGTCCAGCTGGGCAAGGCTGCTATCCAGGCTGCCATAGAGATTCTTATGGAGGCAGAAGCCGTCTCCCCAAAGGAGATCGAAAAGGTCATTATAGCCGGTGCCTTTGGCACTTATATTGATGTTTCCAATGCGATAGCCATAGGCATGCTGCCTTCTCTTCCCCTCAGCAGGTTCCATCAGGTTGGAAATGCGGCGGGCATAGGCGCCAAGCTTTTGCTGTTGTCTTTCGCCAAACGGAAAGCGGTCGGGAATTTGCTGTCACGCGTGAAATATCTTGAATTGGCGGGCACACCGGAATTTAGTAAGGCCTTTACCCGTGCCTGCTTGCTCGAACCCTATCATCTGAATCCCGATGCCGAAGGAGGCTGAGGGACACAGAGACATAATGGATTGGCCTCTTGGAAAATCCAGTGTGTGTTCTTCGTGGAGTGTCAAGGAGGAAATTTATGCTCATTGTCGGTGAACGAATCAATACAAGCCGCAAACTGATAAATGAAGGCGTGGCCAACCGGGACGCCGCATACATTCAGGCGGACGTGAAGTTTCAGATAGACTCCGGAGCCGATCTGATCGATGTTAACGCCGGATCGCGCCGAAATTCCGAGGTGGAGGATCTTGTCTGGTTAATTGAAGTCATCCAGAAGGCTCTGCCACAGGCAAGGCTTTGTATCGACAGTCCAAACCCGGACAGCCTGAAGGCTGTCCTGAATCAGGTCGAGCATTCGCCCATGCTCAACTCGACAACACTGGAAAGATCCCGCTTTGAGTCTATGGCGCCGATTATCCAAATGAGGGATTGCGATATCGTGGCCCTCTGTATTGATGACCGGGGTATTCCCAAGAGTGCGCAACAGGCACTGGAAAACGCCGGTCGACTCGTTTCAGAGCTGGAGAGACTGGGTATGAAGAGGGAGCGAATCTATTTGGACCCTGTAATTCAGACAGTCAGCGCCAATACGAATGCGGCATTGATGGTTCTTGAGACCATCGAACGGATTCGACGGGAACTGGAGGGGGTCAATGTCATCTGCGGTCTATCCAACATCTCATTCGGCTTGCCCAGGCGCCCCCTTCTGAACAGGGCCTTTCTGACCCTGGCCATGAAGGCCGGGCTCAACGCGGCCATTGTTGATCCCCTGGACAAAAAGCTCATGGGAATGTTGAAGGCTGCAGCCGTCTTGCTGGGTCAGGACCCGTGGTGTCAGGCTTACACAACTGCATTTCGGGAAGGTAAATTGGAATCGATTTCGTAAGATGGTAAGATGCATGTTATCTGGCAGTCAAGGGGACTGCACCTCTGATGCCTTGGATATTTTGTATGCACATCACTTTTTAACTTCAAAAAAAGGAGCACCGCATGAAAGCAGACGGGAAAAAGGGGATCACGAGAAGAGAGTTTATTAAAAAGTCATCAACCCTTGGGGCGACGCTGGGAGCCGCATTCTTGGCACCCTCACTTGCACGGAAAGCCCTGGCCGCGAAACGAGATTATATCCTGATCGGCCACCCCAGTTCTCTTACCGGTCCCTTGGCCGGCCTGGGGGAACCGACTCAATGGGTGACCGATAGAGTCGTGAAGGCGATCAACAAGAACGGCGGGATATATATCAAAGATCGCGGAAAGAAACTTCCCGTTAAAGTGAAAATTGTGGATACGGAAAGCAGTCCGAACAAATCGGCGCAACTCGCCTCCAAACTTATTATGGGGGACAAGATTGATCTGATGCTTGTCATGTATACGCCGGATGTCGTAAATCCCGTTTGTGGGGTTTGTGAGAGATTTGAAATGCCCTGCGTCTGTCTTGGGGTCCCTGTTGAGTCATGGCTGACCGGCGGGCCTTACAAATGGTCTTATGAGTCATTTTGGACGCTCGACAGCTGGACTGACCTATTCATTGGCATGTGGGATCAGGTTGCGGATAAAACAAACAAGGTCGTTGGAGGTCTCTTTCCGAATGATCCCGACGGGACAACCATGGCGCCGATTTTCGCAAAGAAACTTGGCCCGAAAGGATATAAGTTCATAGACCCCGGCAGATTTCCATACTTTAATAAAGATTTCAGCTCCATTATCAACCGTTTTAAGGAGGAGAAGGCCGAGATTCTCACAGGATCTCTCATTCTACCCGACTTTGCAACCGCCTGGAGGCAGGCTCATCAAAATGGGTTCATACCAAAAATCGCCACTATGGGAAAGGCTCTTCTTTTTCCATCCGGTCTCCAAGCACTGGGAGGGAATCTGGGAAATGGATTGACCATGGAGGTTTGGTGGAGCCGTTACCACCCCTTCAAGTCATCTCTGTCCGGAGAAACCCCTGCGGCGATATGCGACACCTGGGAAAAGGAGACCAAGAGGCAGTGGGGCCCACCAATCGGCTTTAAGCATGCGGGGTATGAAATTGCCTTTGATGCCATTAAGCGTGCGGAAAGTTTAGACAAAAATGCCTTGAGAGATGCAATAGGAAAGACTGATCTTGACACCATTATCGGTCATATCAAGTTCAATGAAAAACACTACTGTGAAACGCCACTGGTGGGAGGTCAATGGGTCAAAGGTAAAAAATGGCCGTACGAGCTTGAGCTGATTTACAGCGGAAAATATCCTGAGATTCGCCCGACCGCCGACATGATCTTCCCGCTTCCCAAGACCTCATGAGGTCGCGTTCCGAAATAAACGGGACTATGGAAATTGAAGACGAATGATCAAAAAAGACATAGGGTTGAAATGGATACCTGATCCCCTCACTTGAGGAGAAGGGTAAATAAGTGTCCAATGGGACGTGGTATCATCTTGGTTTATAGAAAAGTGCTAGTCCAATAAACGCGAAAGGAGCATAATGACATGGCAAAAGTACTGGCAACATTGCTTGCGGATTTGAAGATAGAGGAGGCAATCAACTTCGTTCAGAAATCTCTGGATGAGGGAGTGGACCCTTTGGCGATCCTGGTGGACGCAAAAGAGGGAATGAAAATCGTGGGAGAACGCTTTGCGGACAGCACATATTTCATTCCGGATCTGGTATTTTCCGGAGAGATCTTAAAGAGGATAACGGAAATCCTGGAGCCTCATATGAAAGCCGCCAAAGGGGTGGAGACTGAAAAGATCGGAAAAGTCGTGTTGGGAACGGTTAAAGGCGACATCCACGATATCGGGAAGGACATGGTCGTTTTTATGCTGGAGATAAGCGGCTTCGAGGTGATTGATCTCGGCATAGATGTCCCTGAGCAAAAATTTGTGGACGCCATCAAGGAGAGTGGCGCGACTGTAGTCGGGTTGAGCGGATTCCTGACCCTGGCCTTTGAATCCATGAAGGAGACCATCGAGGCCTTTAAAGCCGCGGGTCTGCGCGATCAAATAAAAGTCATGATCGGCGGCGGCCAGATAGACAATCAGGTCAAAATTTTCACCGGGGCTGATGCCTTCGGTCTTGACGCGATGGCGGCCGTCAAACTTGCGAACCAATGGATTGGAGGATAACCATGAAAAAAGATTGGAAAGAACTGACGGCTGAAGAAAGACAGGAAGCCAGATTTGAACGGTGGCTCGCAGGGGAAGGCCTTGACTTCGCAAGTCCCGAGGCAAAGGCATCTTATCAAAGAAAAATTACCCGGTTTAAGGACGTGGTTCAATTAAAGAAGGCACCGGACAGGGTGCCTGTTTTTCCCTTTCATACCTTTATGCCCGTGAGCCTTTTTGGTGTCCTTCCCGGGGAAGTCATGAGGGACGGCGAAAAACTCGTTTCCGTGTGGAGGCGATATCTTGCGGAATACAAACCCGATTATTACATCAGCCCAGGGCTCGTGCTGAACCATGCACCGCTTGAAAAGCTGGGATACATACTTTATCGGTTGCCTGGAAAGGGCGTGGACGAAAAGTATCCCTACCAGTGCGTTGAAGGTGAATATATGACTGCAGACGAGTACGAGGCGCTTATTGAAGATCCTTCCGATTTTTTTCTCAGGACCTATCTGCCGCGCATCTGCGACGCCCTCAAACCCTTTCAATTTTTCCCGCCCCTGACCGGTCTTCTGGAACTCCCATGCATGGGGCCTACTCTGATTGCCCTGGGAACGCCCGAAATGCAAAGCGCCCTTCAGGCCCTTATGGATGCCGGAAAGGCCGCCTTTGAGTGGGGAGGGCACATAGGCGCCTTTGAAAAAGAGGCCCAGGAGCAGGGTCATTTGAACGGTGCCGGAGGTATTTCAAAGGCCCCCTTTGACGTGCTGGGTGATACCATAAGGGGAACCCGGGCTATAATGATGGACATGTATATGCGGAAAGACTTACTGCTCAAGGCCCTTGAGCGGCTTACCCCGCTCATGATCAAGCTGGGCGTCTCCGGTCCTAATATTTCCGGGAACCCGATCGTGTTTATGCCCCTGCACAAGGGCGCCGATGGTTTCATGTCTGATGAGCAGTTCAAGACCTTCTACTGGCCTTTCCTCAAGGAGGTCATCCTTGGCCTTATTGAAGAGGGATGTGTCCCCTTCCTCTTTGCCGAAGGCGGTTATAACTCACGGCTGGAATATCTCAATGAACTCCCGAAGGGCCGCTGTGTATGGATGTTTGATAAAACCGACATGATAAAGGCTAAAGAGGTTGTCGGCGGAACAACCTGTATCGCGGGGAATGTGCCCATTACCACAATCCTCTCAGGCACCCCTGAACAAGTCAAAGAGATATGCAAGGGCCTGATTGATGTTGCAGGCAAAGGGGGCGGGTATATCATGGCAAGCGGATGCTCCATGGATGAAGGAAAACCCGACACCATTCACGCCATGATCGATTTTACAAAAGAGTATGGCATGTACAAGTGAAAAACGTAAGGGCCAGAATCAAAACCGGACGTCTCGGCGGGAAAACACAGGAGATTTGTATGGAGGAAGTCAAGAAAGTTAAAACAGTCTGTCGAAGCTGCCATGGGGGATGCGGTGTCATCGCCCATGTGAAGGACGGCAAGGTCATAAAAGTGGAAGGAGATCCCGAGTCCCCTATCAGTCACGGCACCATGTGTTCGAAAGGACTGTCTATCACCCAACTGGCCTATCATCCGGACAGGGTCCTTTACCCCATGAAAAAAAACGGGGAGGGCTGGGAGAGAATTTCCTGGGACGAGGCATTGGATACAGTCGCCGGGAAATTCAAGGAAGTTAAAGAGCAATTTGGTCCCGAGGCCATCATGATCGGGCAGGGGACCGGCCGGGACTTCGAAAGCCATTTCTCCCGGTTTGGCAACCTCCTGGGCACGCCGAACATGATTACCGCAGGGCATATGTGTTACCTCTCACGGATAGGTGCCGCCCTGATCACATGTGGTAGGCATCCAGCCATCGATTATGCCAATAATCCCAAGTGTATTGTCATGTGGGGGTGCAATCCCCTGTGGACCAATCCGGACGAATACAAGGGGGTGAGTTTCTGGCGGGCCTACCAGAAAGGGGCCAGGCTGATTGTCATCGACCCCAGAAAAGGGTTTCTTTCAAAGAAGGCCGATCTGTGGCTCCAGGTGCGTCCGGGCACGGATGCAGCGCTGGCCATGGGGTTTCACAACGTGATCATTGAAGAAGGACTCTATGACGAGGAGTTCGTATGGCAGTACATTCACGGTTGGGACACTTTTGTTGACCGGGTGAGAAAGGACTATCCTTTAGAGCGTGTGGAAGAGATTACCTGGGTGAAACAGGACCTTATCCGGAGGGCTGCCAGACTTTATGCCACCACCAAGCCGGCGGGAATCCATTGGGGCGTTCCCACAGAGCAGACCATCAATTGCACGGATTTTACCCGGGCTGCGGTGGGACTGATGGCGGCCACAGGGAATCTCGATGCGCCCGGGGGCAACGTGTTTCACCAACCGCCCGGGACCCGCTCCATTTCCGAATTCTCATCCCACAAATCCTTGTCTAACGAGCAGCGATTAAAGCAGCTTGGCGGTGAACAATACAAACTCGCAGCCCGGATGACCATTGTGACACCTAAATGCGCCTGGGATGCGATCCTGACAGGTAAGCCCTATCCCGTTAAGGCAGGATACCTGGTGGGAACCAATCCGGTGATAACCCGAGCAAACGCCAATGAGGTTTATGAAGCCTTGAAGAAGTTGAGTTTCCTGGCCGTATCGGACTTCTTCATGACACCGACCGCAGAACTGGCCGATATTTTTCTCCCTGCCGGTACCTGGCTGGAACAGAACCACGTATCGGAAAACTGGAAATTTCACGGGTATGTATTGGCGAGACAGAAAGTTTTGGAAATCGGCGAATGCTGGCAAGACCACAAGATCTTCATGGAACTGGGCAAGCGCATGGGGCAGCAGTGGTGGGACACCGTGGAGGATGCGCTGGACTGGCTGCTGGAACCGACAGGCCTTACCTGGGAGGAATTCAAAGAAAAGGGCTACCTTCATGGCGAACAGAAATTCTACAAATACCGGGAAAAGGGATTTTCAACCCCCACCAAAAAAGTGGAGTTGTACTCGACGATTCTCGAAAGATGGGGGCGTGATCCCCTGCCCAAGTATACGGAGATCCCTGAAAGCCCGGTGTCAAGACCGGACTTGACCGAAAAGTATCCCTATATCCTCAATTCGGGGCTCAGGACGCCCACCTTTTTTCACTCGGCAAACCGGCAGATCCCATGGCTGAGGGAGATCAGGCCCGATCCCATCGTAGAGATCCATCCTGCTACCGCCGAGAAGCACGGGATCCGGGAGGGGGTCTGGGTATGGCTGGAATCGCCCAGGGGACGGGTCAAAGAGCGGGCCAGACTCAATGAGGGGATTGATCCCAGGGTGATTGTGGCCGAGCATGGCTGGTGGTACCCGGAGATGAAGGGTCCCGATCACGGTTGGGATATTTCCAACATCAATATGCTGACCGACAATTCCCACGAGTCCATGGATCCGGTGATGGGCGCGACTAATCTGAGGGTCCTGCTGTGCAACATATCCCGCTGCGAAGAACAGGAGGAAGAATAGAATGGAGAAGGCCTCTTTGCGTTTTGAGAAGAAGGACTGCATGGGGTGTCATGCCTGCGAGATCGCGTGTAAGCAGGAACATGCGCTGGGGGTAGGTCCCAGACTGGTGTGGGTGAAGGAGCAGTCCCCTGATTATATCCCTGTATATTGTCACCATTGCGCCAGACCGCCCTGTGGGGAGGCGTGCCCGGTGGATGCGATTTCAAGGAACGATCAGGGCATCGTATTGATTGATGCCGGCCTGTGCATCGGATGCGGGGAATGTGTACAGGCTTGTCCTTTCGGAGCCATGCAATTCGAAGACCAACGCGAAATAGCCGTAAAGTGCGATCTCTGCATTCACCGGCTGGCCGAAAATAAACAGCCTGCCTGCATGAGCGTGTGCCCGACGGGTTGTATTCATCTGGACGGCAAGAAAAGCATCGCGGCTGTGTTTGAGAACAAGATATATCAGGAAATATAGATAGATGAAAACGGATAGAAACGTTAAACTACAAGTTGACTCCCTTTTGCTCAGTTTTGGTGGTGTTTATGCCCTTCATGAAGTGAGCCTGGACGTCAGGGATAATGAGATCCTGGCTATCATTGGGCCGAATGGGGCCGGCAAGACCGCCCTCTTGAACTGCATCAATGGTTTTTACAAACCCCAAGATGGCGAGATTTACTACGATGGGCAAAAAATTACCCGCATGCGCCCAGATAAGCTGGCCAAACTCGGCATTGCCAGAACTTTCCAGAATATCGAACTCTACACGGGACTCAGCACTCAAGATAACATCATGGCTGCCCGGCATGTGCTTATGAAGCAAAATTTTGTCACCGGTGCGCTATACCTTGGCCCGGCACTTCAGGAAGAAATCAAGCACCGTCAAGTTGTTGAGGAGATTATCGACTTTTTGGAAATGGCGCCGATGAGAAAGAGAGTCGTGGGCGTCCTGCCGTACGGGATGCAAAAGAGAGTTGAGCTGGGAAGAGCATTGGCGCTTGAGCCTAAAGTGCTGCTGTTGGACGAACCCATGGCAGGGATGAATCTTGAGGAAAAGGAGGACATCGCCCGCTTCATCCTTGACATATTTGAAGGTCAGGGGGCCACCTATCCGGACACACCCGTTTTGCGAGATGGCATTCGCAGCATCGTCCTTGTCGAACATGATATGGGTGTGGTGATGGACATAGCCGACAGGATTGTTGTCCTTGATTTTGGACGTAAGATTGCCGAGGGTACGCCGGCTGAAATTATGACGAATCCTGATGTTATCAGTGCGTACCTGGGAAAGGCAAAAGAAGGTTGATCGATGTGCACACAAATAAGAAAGAGCAGAGACTATGCTGGAAGTCAACAATATTGAAGTTGCCTATATGAATGTTATACAGGCGCTGAGAGGCGTATCGTTATCGGTGGCTGACGGTCAGATCGTTGCCCTGCTCGGAGCCAATGGTGGCGGCAAGACGACGACTTTAAAGGCCGTCTCGGGGATGCTCAAAACGGAAGAGGGCGAAGTAACCGAAGGTAGCATTGCGTTTGATGGTCACCGTATAGACCGGCTGGGTCCCGAGGATATTGCTGTACTTGGCATCAGCCAGGCGATGGAAGGGCGCAGGGTTCTTGAGCGTCTCAGTGTTGAGGAGAATTTGTTCGTGGGGGCTTACCGCCGCAAGGACCGCCGTGGAGTCAAGCAGGATCTTGAATGGGTCTTTGACTACTTCCCGGCCATTAAACGTCTCCGCCGCCGGATGAGCGGCTATCTATCCGGCGGTGAGCAGCAGATGTTGGTCATCGGGCGGGCCATGATGGCGCGTCCCACACTGATGCTTTTGGATGAACCTTCGCTCGGTCTCGCCCCGCTTTTGGTGCAAGAAATATATGAAATTATCCGGAAAATCAATGCCGATCAAAAAATGGCCATACTCCTTGTGGAGCAAAATGTCAGAGCCGCCCTTGCTATTGCCGATTACGGCCATGTCTTGGAAAATGGCCGGGTCGTCCTGAGCGGTCCGGCAGAAGATTTGAGAGATAATGAGGACATTCGCGAATTCTATATGGGACTGTCGGCGGTCGGCTCTAAAAAGAGCTATCGTGAAGTCAAACACTACAGGCGACGAAAGCGTTGGCTGGGTTAACAGAAGAGCAGAGGGAAGCGACGAACAGGATGGAACAAATCTACCAAGCAAAGGACGATACCTGGCCCAAGGTACTCAAATATAATTTCGAAAAATACGGCGATAGCCGCACGGCAATGCGTCACAAGTACTATGGTGTCTGGCAGACTCATACCTGGAAGGACTATTATCTCAATGTTAAACACCTGGCACTTGGCCTGCTGGCTTTCGGTTTTGAGGCTGAAGACAAGGTGCTGATTGTCGGGGATAATGCCCCCCAGTGGTACTATGCTGAGCTGGCCGCCCAGGCGAACAATGGCGTGGCTGTGGGATTGTTTTCGGAATTGCTGCCATTGGAGATAAAATACATCGCTGAAAATTCCGAGGCAAGATTTGCCGTTGTTGAAGGTCAGGAGCAGGTTGATAAGTTTCTTCAAATCAAGGATACGCTTCCCCTTCTAAAGAAGGTCATTTTCTGGAATTATAAAGGCCTTGCCCACTATGAAGACGATATCCTGGTCGGGTATAGGGAGGTTCTGAAACTGGGTGAAACATATGAAGCCGAACACCCCGGGAGCTTTGAGCAGAATGTGAAAACCGGCAAAGCGGATGATATCTGCGCCATCATTTACACCGCGGGTACCACAGGGGCGGCGCCCAAGGGAGCCGTCCACACTTACCGGACATTAAGAGCGGGTGTCGATTGTCTCCTGGAGCTCGACCCGTGGTCTGAGAATGATAATGTTGTCCCCTATCTGCCACCCGTCTGGATAAATGAGCAATGGATCGGAATTGGTTGTCATCTGTTATCGGCCAACATCCTCAACTTCGCCGAAGCCCCGGAAACCCAGCAGCGGGATAGTCGGGAAACCGGGCCAAGCATTGTATCCTGCGGGGCGCGGCTATGGGAAAGTCAGGCAGCTATGGTTCAGGCACGGATTCTCCATGCGGACGCCGTTAAGCGGTTTGCCTTCCGGCGGCTCATGCCCATTGGCGAGAAAATGGCCGAATTAAAGTATCGCAAGCAAGAACCAGGTTTGCTCTTGAAAATACTTTATTCTGTCGCGGATATCATCCTGTTCAGGTCCATCAAACATAGCCTGGGTCTGTCAAATGCCAGAATCTGTTATACTACCGGTGCAATACTCAGTCCGGAGGCCTTCAAGTTCTACCACGCGCTTAATCTTCCTCTCAAAAGCCTGTATGGGTCAACCGAGGGAGGCGTTCTCACCGGCGCGAAGAATGATGACATCCGGCCGGAGACCGTAGGGCCTGTTCACAGGGGAGTAGAGGTTCGCATCAACTCCAATGGTGAACTCATTTATCGGCAGTCCGGGTTGTGCGTCGGTTATTATAAGGACCCGGAAAAGACGAACGCGGCGCTTAAGGGTGGGTGGTTTCATAGTGGAGACAGCGGGTTCATCCAAGAGGACGGGCATGTTGTATTTGTAGATAGGGTCCGGGACCTGGTTAAGCTGGAGAGTGGCGATAATCTGGCGCCCCAGAATATGGAAAGTCGGTTGAGGTTTAGCCCTTATATAAAGGACGCGTGGGTACTGGCCGGCCCTGAAGGGGCCTATGTTTCGGCGATCATCATCTTAAACCATGATAACGTCAGCGGGTGGGCGGGACAAAAGAAAGTGGCCTTTACTTCTTTCGCCGAACTTTCTCAGGCGCCGGAGGTTTACGAGCTGGTGAGGCAAGATATCGAGAGAGTCAACCACATGTTGCCCGTCGGATCCAGGGTGAGGAAATTCGTCAATCTCCCCAAGGAATTCGATGCTGATGAGGGGGAACTAACCAGAACCAGGAAGTTGAGAAGAGCATCCCTGGAAGAACGTTACCGCGCGCTGGTTGATGCTATCTACAGTGACAAGACTTTGGTGCCGATAGAGGCTCTGGTGGGATACCGTGACGGGCGGATGGCAACAATGAAGATCACGCTTAACATCGCGTCTGTTAAAGGGGTTGGCTGATGACTTTCTTCTTACAGTTGGTACTAACCGGCTTTGCTCAAGGCATGGTCTATGCCCTGATTGCTATCGGATTTGTGATCATTCTTAAATGCTCTGAGGTGTTTAATATTGCCCAGGGACACTTTGTTATGATCGGTGGCTATCTTGCCTATACCTTTTTGGTGCCCTGCGGCCTGCCGATGTGGGCCGCTCTGCTGCTGGCAATCGCAGTGGCAATCGTCATGGGTCTGTTGATCGAACGGCTGATGCTGCGTCCGATGGTGGGCCAACCCGTGCTGGCCGTCGTCATGATGACCATAGCCCTCGCCACGGTATTGTCAGGGCTGGCAACTCTGCTCTGGGGCGCGCAATATAAGACTTACTATGGATTGTTGCCGACTATAACCGTGAAGGTGGGTGCGGTATCCATACCCTCGGAGTCTTTGATAGGACTGATCGTGTCTGTTATTTGTGTAGTGATGCTCATGCTCCTCTTCCGCTTTACCAAGATCGGACTGGCAATGAGGGCGACTGCCGAGGATTTGCAGGTGGTACAAAGCGTTGGTATCAAGGCAACAACCGTCTATGCCGTCTCATGGGTCATTGCCTGTGTCGTCGGTGTAATCGGAGGCATCCTTCTGGGGGGCGTATCCGGCGCGAATATGGAGCTCGCCAATATCGGCCTCAAGGCATTCGCGGTGGTGCTGCTGGGCGGTTTAGACTCCATCGGCGGGGCCATCGTCGCAGGGATAATACTGGGCATGCTGGAAAATGTGGCTGCCGGGTATCTGGACCCACTCCTGCCCGGCGGTGGACTGGCTCAGGTATTCCCATTTATAGTTATGATCATTGTGCTCATTTTCAGACCGAACGGGCTCTTTGGTCTATCCAGGATAGAGAGGGTTTAGGCAATGGGTTTGCGAACGGGAATCTTTAAGGAAAACTACGCCCAGGATATGGCTATCTTTCGCTCCAGAATGCGCTGGGGCATGCTGCTTGCCTTGCTCATCTTCCTTTTCATCTGTCCGCTGTTTTTCAGCGACAGGATTCTGACCATCATGACCATGATCGGGATTGCCCTTGTCAGCGTCCACGGGCTCAATATCCTGACCGGATACTGTGGCCAAATCTCCATAGGCCATGCGGGTTTTATGGCAGTCGGCGGTTATACCTCGGCTATTTTGTGCGCGAAACTCGGCTTTCCATTCTGGGTGGCCCTCCCCTGTGGTGGCTTGGCCGCGGGAATAGCAGGTTTGATCTTCGGCCTCCCATCCTTGAAAATCAAGGGCTTCTACCTCATTATGGCCACCATCGCCGCACAATTTATTATTATCTGGATCATCATCCAGCTCCGCAGCATCACCGGCGGGACTGACGGCTTGAGTGTGCCCAGCCCTTCGATAGGGAGTATCAGCCTGAGCTCCAAGACCAACTATTTCTACCTGGTGATGGTATTCGCCTGCCTGGCGACGATCACGGCTCACAACATCGTGAGGACCAGAGCGGGCAGGGCCTTCATCGCCATCCGTGATAACGACCTGGCGGCTGAGGTCATGGGGGTTAGCCTGTGGAGTTACAAGCTGCAGGCATTCTTTATCGGTTGTGTATATGCAGGTGTGGCCGGATCACTGCTCGTTCACTACATCAGTTTCGCAAGTACGGACCAGTTCCCATTTATGGATTCAGTCTGGTATTTGGGTATGTTAATCGTCGGAGGTATGGGCAGTACGACAGGTGCCATCTTAGGCGTTGTTGCCCTCAAACTGCTGGATGAAGTCGTCACCATTGCCGGACCGATCCTGGCCGCCGCCGTCGCTCCTCAGACAGCCGCGTCCTTGGCCCTCATGTCCCACGGATTGATCATTATCATCTTTCTCATTTTTGAGCCCCGGGGGCTTCATCACCGATGGGAGATTATCAAGGCCTACTTCAGACTTTGGCCCTTCTCCCATGAAGTATCAGAGTAAAATTGGGGTGCTACACCTTCACTGAACGACCCAAGTATGATGGAATCGTAAAAAGCCCCTCCATGGACTTTTTATTCACGGAAACCGAAAAATGCGATTTTCGGTTTGCTTACAAATCGATGGGTTACACTGCACCCCATTGATTTGCGTGCCCGTCCGTGGACACGATGATGACTTTTTACAAAGTCATCAAGTATAGTTTGTAAACACGAAAACGGAGAAAGGAGGTGAAAGAAATCTCAATTTAAAAAAAGGGTTGACCGAGCGCGTATCCTAAATCATGCTTTGAATTATTAAGGAGGAAAATCATGGCTAAAATAAGATGGATGTCAGCAGCCGGCGCGATTATTCTAATGATGGCAATTTCCCTAGTGCCTGTCAGCGCCCATGCAGAAAAAGTACTCTATATCGGCGGCACCCAGTCGCTGACCGGTCCCTTTGCTGAGGATTCAGCGGCAGTCCTAGCCGGCATTGAGGACTATTCCCAGTATGTAAATGACACAAAGATGCTGGCTCCGTGGCTAAAAGAGAAATTTCCCGCCGATATAACCCTGAAGGTGCTTTGGCGGGATGATGAGCTCAAGCCGGCCAAGGCCCTGTCAATCTATGAAGAGCTCAAGGCCAAAGGGATGCTGGTCGCCCGGATATCGGGGTCACCCATTGCGCTCGCAATCAAAGACAGATTATGGGCGGACCATATGGGCGCCACGAGCATGGCCACCGGATCCTATCTCCTGACGCCACCCCAAAGCATCTTCACCTATTACCCTATCTACACCGATTCCTTGGCCGCCATCGCCGACTGGTTCAAAGCGAACTGGAAGAAAAAAAGGAAACCACGGGTTGCTTACCTGACTGCCGATAACGCCATGGGAAGGTCGATTGAGATACCTGAGATGAAGGCGTACCTTAAAAAGATCGGCTACGAGTTTGTGGGAACCCAGTATGTGCCCCTCGTGCCTACCTCGCCGCCGACCACCCAGCTTACATGGCTGAAGAAAAAGGGCGTTGATCTTGCCCTGGGCGTTATGATTAATCCCGGTGCACAGCCAACGATAAAGGAGATGGTCAGACTGGGCATGGGACCCTATCAGCCCTACAAGATGACCTTCGGCACTGCTGCACCAGGTCACGCCGCCGTGTTGGCCGCGGCCATGGGTAAGCTGGGTGACGGTTATGTCTGCGCCGGCAGTTTCCGCCCCATGGATGACCTGGGCACTCCCGGGATAAAGTTCTGCAACGATTTGCAGGAGAAGTATCACCCCGGCAAGCGGATTACCCACATCATGTATGAGGCAGGGATCCTTGAGGGCATGATCCAGGTTGATGCATTGCGGCTTGCCATGGAAAAGGTGCCCTTTAAAAAGCTTACGCGCCGTGACGTGCTGGAGGACGGTTTCTACAGGATCAAAAACCTTCGTACCGGTGACATAAGCAGCACGCCGCTAACCTATGGCAAGGGCGATATCGAGGGTGTGGACAAGATACGTATCGACCAGGTGCAGAACGGTAAGTCGGTAAAGGTCGGTCTTTTCCCGGTGCGTCACATCTATACAAAAAAATAGCCACATTAGTATTTCAGGGGCTCTGTGTTTAAGGGAGCCCCTGGACACCCTCATAGCCCAGGTTAGCCTTTTTCGATCTCGACAAAACCGTTATCTGCGTCGATTCGAACAAAATCCCCCGTCTGGATCACCTCAAGGGGGTCTTGTTCAAGTTCGTGGACCATGGGCGTGCCTGTGATGATGGCGCTGATCGCCACCACGCCCTCGGCCTTCACATTTATGATCCCTTCAGGCGCAGTGCCCCTCTTGAATGCGGCGTAGAACTGCCAGGAACCGGTTGTTGATCCCTTGCCTGCCGGAAAGACAAGGATCTTGCCCGCAACGCTCTGCCCCTCCAGCTCGTGACCGGGTTCCCGAATGATTCCCGTATCTGGATCCATACCTCCTGTAAAGGATATGGCAGTTCGGGAGACAATGGCTTCCCCTTCCGCCACGCCCGGCATCACGGTTTTCGCCCTGAGTTTTATCACTTTCTCCCCTCCCATTTGCCGGACAGGGCCGACTCGACACATTCCCTGGTGGAACCGAACCAGGTATCCATGCCGAAGAGGTTGTGGGCGTAGTAGCTGCCCCTGGCCGAGTTGATGGCGAGCACTCGGACCCCCTGCTCCCTCAGGTAGAGGTGGGGGCCGTCCGCTGCGCCCACATCCGCTACAACTCGGGCTCCAGAGGCACGGAGACTGTCCAGGAGGCCCATTCGTTTGCAAAGCGTCTTGACCCATGCCGAGGTGCAGATCCAGAGCCGGGTGTCGGGGTGAATCTTGCGGTCTCCCAGGAGATCGGCGATTTCTCTAACTTCCTGAATGGAGCACTGGGGACAGCCGAAGATCACCATGTCCACCTTATCCTCTGAACTGCTGGAGATTTCCAGATAGGCACGGTTCACATCTTCCTGTGAAGGTGTGATTTCGGGGAGGGGAGGAGGGCCTCCTGCAAGTGCGGCCTCCACCGTAATGGCCTCCGGGGTTATGCCGACCAAATGAATAAGCCCGGTCGCTCCGGTCACGGTCAGGGTATAGAGGAGTCCTTTTATTTCCTCAATGTGCATGTCACGGGGAAGATTCACGAACACCGGAATTCTCGCTCCCACGGCTTTCCCCAGATGCCAGCCAAGGGCCTTGTAATCGGCCGGGCCGTACTTTTCCAAGTCAAGCCTACCGACGTCAATGATGAGTTCACCTTTCCGGTTTTCATCCAGATGCAGCCCCCATTCGGGAATGGCGCCCGTTATGGCCGCTGCCAGGGCGGCATGATCACCGTCGCGGTTGGAGCGTGCCCCAATCACGGAATTGGCGAACGCCTGGCTCCCCGAAGAGGCCCAGGCGATGTGATCCCCGAACCGGGGCACGTTCCCCACCAGGTAGTGGTGGCAGGAATAGGTCAGGGTGACTCCGAGGGATTTCAGGGCATCATGTATCCTGTTCTGCCTTACCTGGTAGGCCATGGGGATATTGAGTTCATCGGCCTCTTCAAAATCATACATCTCCGGGTTCTTGGTCGTATAAACCTGGACCCGGGTTCCGTCCCGGGCAAGGTCCTCCAGCCATTGTATCCCCTCGTCCATGAGTACTGGAAAATTCCCCGCCATGTGGACGCTTGAAACCGGGATCATGCGCTTCGCATCGTACACATCCCCATAAGCGACGAGGATCTCCATGGCGCGTCTGGCACCGGGGCCTTTTTTGCCCTCGAACATATCTTCCTGTTGCCTGGTGAGTTGCATAATTCGAACCCTGCCTCTCATGTCTGCGATGCCGGATGCATCTGTTAAAGTCAGAAGGAGTATTTCCTGAGTTCACGCTTCAGGAGTTTTCCCTGCGGCGTTCTGGGAAAATCCTTCACAAAGACTATTTTCTTAGGAGCCTTGAAAGATGCCATTCGCTCCTTGCAGAACTTTATCAAATCCGATTCCGAGGCCTCATACCCGGATTTCAGCCTGACAAAGGCGGCCACTGCCTCTCCGTATTCTTCATGGGGAAGTCCGGCCACCGCGCATTCCTCAACGAAATCATGGCGGTAGAGCACATCCTCGACCTCGGTTGGGTAGATGTTCAACCCTCCGCTGATGATCATGTCCTTGATTCGATCCACGATGTGGAGGTAGCCCTCCTCATCGGTACGGCCCAGATCTCCGGAATGGAGCCAACCACCTTCCATTGCCCTGGCGGTCTCTTCCGGGCGGTTATAATATCCCTTCATAACGTTTGGCCCCCGAATCAGGATCTCTCCCTCGTCTCCCTGGGGTACCGGCTTTCCGCTGTTGTCCGCGATCCTTACCTCCACGATCCCAGCCGGCGTTCCCACGGATCCGATTTTGTGCCGGTAAAGGTGGTTGAACGTTACCAGGGAGGAGCTTTCGGTCATGCCGTAGGCCTCATGTATATTGAGGCCGAAGGTGTCATTCCACTGGCGGACGATTTCCGAGGGCATGCTGGTGGCCGCGGAGAAGGAATAACCTACCGACCGGAGGCGGTTGTGGCACTCGGGGGTATTGAGAAGCCGGATGTAAACGGTGGGGACCGCATAGAGACGGGTGACGCTGTTTGCCTCGATCGACGAGACGATCTCGTCCATATCAAATCCCTTGTGGAGGACAAGAGTCCCAAAGGCATGGAATATGGAATTCATGATGTGGTTGCCGGCAAAGACGTGATTCAGGGGCAAAAAGCAAAGCCCCCTGTCCTCCACAACCATTCGTTCGTGATAACAGACGTTTTGGGCGGTGTACAGGAGGTTTCTGTGAGTAAGCATGGCCCCCTTGGGTATGCCCGTAGTACCCCCCGTGTAAAGGATCACGCAGGTGTCATCCGCATCACAGTCGGCGCTCGGGAAGGGCTCTTCCGGCGAGGACATCTCTTTTTGACACAACCTCGCCAGTCTGTCATCTCTCTCGATGACGAAAATGTCGCTGATTTGGGATATCTTAGATATGTCGGGGATATGATCCACAAGGCTCTCGGACGTGACTACGCAGGCCGGCGCAGAGTCGGTGAGGAGGTACTCCAGTTCCGTGCTCCGGTAGGCCGAACTCACGCAAACCACAGCGGCTCCAAGTCGTATGATGCCGTAATAGAGCATGATCCACTCAGGCCGATTTTCACAGTAGAGGGCAACCTGGT
>Ga0307440_1000093_pt1 | contig 37296 bp, 33 predicted proteins | sample SalMarWE160410MG_FD_202150 | JGI IMG/M metagenome (GOLD analysis project Ga0307440, IMG submission 202150) | Salt marsh sediment microbial communities from the Plum Island Ecosystem LTER, Massachusetts, United States - WE1604-10 | ecosystem: Environmental > Aquatic > Marine > Intertidal zone >...
CTCCGCCCGTGATCAAGATCGCGGGCGGAGCACCGACCCGCACACCGGTCACCGGCGGGTCAACGCATCCGGCGCAGCCGGACCAGGGTCAGGTCGTCGGGCAGATGGATCTGGTTGCTGAACTGCAGCAGCTGCTGCTCGAGGAGCTTGAGGCGGAACCCGGCAGGATCCGCTCCACCAGTCTGCGCCTTGGCCAGCTGCCGCAAGCCTTCCGCACCTAAGGTGCCCTCGCGCCGACCGGGGATTTCCGTAGCACCATCGGTGAACAGGAGCAGCGTATCGCCCAAGTCGAGCTGCACCACGGTTTCCTCGTACCGGCTCCCCGCCAACATCCCGAGGGGGGGATTGCGGGTGCACACCGCCTCGATGCCACCACCCGAGCGGAATAGAAGCGGCGACGGATGTCCGGCGCGGACGCAGGTCAATTGCCCGGTAGCGGCGTTGTAGGTCGCGTAAACCGCTGTCCCGAAGTAGCCTTCCCCCTGCACCAGGGCATGCAGCCGGTCGTTGAGTATCTCGATGAAGCGGGCCGGATTAGGCAGGTCCGCCCTATGGTCATTCCACAAGGACCGCAATTGGATGGTGTTCAGAGCGGCGGCCACGCCGTGTCCCATCGCGTCGGCCACCAGGAGCGCGTACCGGTGCTCGGCGAAGCGCTCGATGCGGTAGAAGTCCCCTCCCACGACGTCACGGGGTTGATAGCAGGTCTCGACTTCCAGCCGGTCGTCGGGCGGGAGCAAGCAGTTGACGGCTGCTGCCTGAATCCGCTTCGCCCGGAGCTGGTCGCGCATGTGTTCCGTGAGGTCGCGAAATATCTCGATGCCGCCGACTACCGTGCCATTGCGATCGCGAACGGGCGAAACCATGACCTCGACGGGCGTGCGGGAGCCTCCCTTGTGCCGCGCAAACACCAGCACAGGTGTCTCGCTCGGCTGGCCGGTGACAATGCTTCGGTGCAGAGGGCAATGCTCGTGGCCGCACAGCGCATGGCCGTCCTTGTCCACATGCATCAGGATGTTATCGTGGCAAGCCCGACCCACAACATCCCGGGCGGACCAGCCGGTCAGGCGCTCGGCCGCCTTGTTCCAGTACACGATTCTGCGCGCCCGATCGGTGATGTAGGCACCGTCCGGAAGCAGATTCAAGAGTTCCGCCGCGCCTAATCCCGCAAGCAGCGGAACCGGCGCAATGTGCGCATGAGCGCCCATAACCCCTCCTGCCGTAGCCGCCAGCAGGACCACCAGGCTCCCGCAGGACCGAGAATCTAGCAACATAGCACTTGCGTTGCCACAGGAGAAGGACCGAACGACCTCCCTTTAAACAAGGGCACTCTCCGCGCTCCTTGCGTCACCCTCCGCACGACGCCAGCGCCAAGAGGTTCAGGCCGCCTTCCGGAGACTTCCTGCCGAGAGCACAGATTCTTGCCTCTTCCGGTTGGATGAGTGCCTGTGGTGTCCGATTCCGCTTGCAGTAAGACCCTCAGGGACGCTTCTGTTCTTGCGTGGATGGTCCCACGTGGGATCATGTGCCGGACGGTCCACCGGAATCTCGTATCGCCAACCCCGGCCGAAGGTTCCCCGAAGGCCGCAACAACGCCAGGGAGGCGTGAGAATGACGACACTGCCGAAGCTGTACCTCGTGCGCCATGGCGAGACCGCTTGGTCCATGAGCCACCGCCACACTGGTCGCACGGATGTGCCTTTAACGCGACGCGGTGAGCGGGAGGCACTCGCCGTTGCCCGGACGTTAAAAGGGCTGGGCTTCGGCCTCGTTCTGACCAGCCCTTTGATTCGCGCCCACCGCACCTGCGAGCTTGCGGGTCTGGCGAGAGAAGCCCAGATGGAGCCGGCCGCTGCCGAATGGGACTATGGAACCTACGAAGGGATGACCACCCAGGAGATTCATCTACAGCAGCCAGGCTGGCGCCTATTCCGCGACGGATGTCCTGAAGGCGAGTCGCCCGCGCAGGTAGGGGCTCGCGCGGATCGGGTTCTCGACCGTATCCGCAGCTGCGGTGGCGACGCCCTCATCTTTTCCCACGGGCATTTCCTGCGCGCCCTGGCTGCACGTTGGCTCGGACTTTCGGCCGAATTCGGGCAATTTCTGCTGCTTTCGACAGCTGCTGTGTCTGTCCTAAGCTTCGAGCACAACCGCGAGGAGCCCGCGCTCCTCCGCTGGAACGATACGCATCACCTCGATTAACGCCAAACACGGGCCCTGTCGCGGCACCGCCGGGGCTTAGGGAGTACCTGCTCCACGCGGGGAAGCTCCCCCGCCGGCCACCGGCTCTCGGCCGACCGAGTGCAGATCAGCTGAGCAATACCGCGAGGAGCACGCCAACCAACAACGCGGCAATTCCACCAGCGATCGCATAGTCGCCGAGCCAATCCCTCTCTTGATCCATCGGTTTCCCCCTTCCGGACGCTTCGGACGAAGCACGCATTGATATGCATTAAGCTAGTCCATAGTTGTCCGTGGTCAAGTGCATACGCCCTTGAAAATCCATTTCTCGTTAGGGGGTTGGCGTCTGTCCGCTGCCCCGCCGACCGAGCTGGACCGCGTGGGAGCCAGCGGGCACAATCTCGTACACGCACTTGGGTTGAGCTCTGACACCCTCCATCCTGAGCATGTGACCCCTGTGATCCCGGAACGGGAGGCCCCAGCATGACCGAAGGCACGGCACGCTACGCGCGCGAGGGCGGCACCTGGCATCTAAAGCTCGGGGGCGATGTTCGCCACACCCTGGGGCCAGCGCTCAATGCGCTGCTGGACCGCGCCCTCGCGGACCCGGAGTACACCCAGTTCGTGATCGACCTGTCCGCGGCCGAGAACATCGACAGTACCTGTCTCGGCATCTTGGCGCGGATTGGCAGTCACGCCCTCGACACCGGGGGCCTCAGGTCCACGATCGTGAGCCCCAGCAAAGACATGCAGGAGGTGCTGCTCGCAGTCTGCTTCGACCGCCTGTTCAATCTGTGCGACATCGCCGACGCGACAGCCACCGACCTGGCCGCTCTCCCCGCCGCACCGGTTGGTGAGAACGCGATGCTGAGGCTGGTGATCGAGGCCCACCGGCGGCTCTGTGCAATTGACGAGCGCACTCACGCCGCATTCCAGGACCTGGTCGCCGGCTTGGAGGCCGAGGCAGAGCGGGAGGCGACGGACCGCCAGCGTTGACGAGAGCTGATGACCCCGCCAGCGCAGGAGTCCCGCGAATGCTTCCCCGGCTCACTCCAGGCAGTCGCACCAACCCTGCCCCCCACTCCCGTGGACGGGTGAGTTCAGGGCGCGCCGCCCACCACCCAGGACAGCAATACCCCCTGCAACTGTGCAGGAAACGGGCGAACACAAGGTGTTTGTCCTAGCCTAACAAGAGAATGTCACCTCGAACCGGAGGCCAGAGACATGCGCAAGCTCGTGTTGCTTCGTCACGGCGAGAGCGAGTGGAACCGAGAGAACCGTTTCACCGGCTGGACGGACGTTGACCTTTCCGAAGCCGGGCGGCAGGAAGCCGTGAAGGCGGGTCGCATTCTGCGCAACCAAGAGATCTCCTTCGACGCCGCCTATGTCTCGGTCCTGAAACGTGCGGTCCGAACCCTGTGGCGGGTTGAGGAGGCAATGGACCAAATGTGGATGCCCGAGATCAAGGACTGGCGCCTCAACGAGCGGCACTACGGTGCCCTTCAGGGGCTGAACAAGGCAGAGATGGCCGAGCAATACGGCGCCGAACAGGTGCACATCTGGCGCCGCAGCTACGATGTCCGGCCCCCCGCACTGAGCGAAACCGATCCCCGGCACCCCCGTTTTGACCACCGATATCGCCACCTGCCGGCGGAGAGCATGCCCGCGACAGAGTCACTCGCCGACACCTTGGTGCGCGTGCTGGAGCTTTGGCACGAATCCCTGATCCCTCGGCTGCGCGCCGACAAGGCCCTGCTCATCGCCGCACATGGGAACAGCCTGCGCGCCCTCGTGAAACACCTGGACCAGATTGCGGACGACGACATCTCCGAGCTGAATATCCCCACCGGGATCCCCCTGGTCTACGAGCTCAACGTGCTCACCCACTACTATCTGTCCCAAGAAGCGGGAGCGCGGGACGCTGCGTAACGGCTGGGCGGGATCAACCGACAGGAAAGTCGCTCGTCTTGGTCGCCCGCCGCCTCTGGGGGGATCAGTGAGCGAACGACCATGAGGCGACCAGCTGGTTTCGCCCCTCACGCCGGCGCCATTCTCCTCGCCGGAGGACTCTCTATCGCCGGCTGTACCGGCAACCCCTCGCCGTTCCCCGATCTCAACTGGTACGTCTTCAACGAGCCCTCGGGCGCCTTCATTGAGGCGGCGCGGCGCTGCTCCGATGCGTCGGGCGGCGCCTACCGGATCCGGGTGGTCCCCCTGCCGGCGGACGCAGACCAGCAGCGAGAGCAGCTGGTGCGCCGGCTGGCGGCGAGGGACCCCACCATCGACATCATCGGCATGGACGTCATCTGGACGGCGGAGCTGGCTGAGGCCGGCTGGATCCTGCCTTGGCCCGGGAAGCTTGCCCAGCGCGCCACGGCGGGCCGTCTCAATGCACCGGTGCGAAGCGCCACGTACGCCGGGAGGCTGTGGGGCGCGCCCTTCACGACCAACGCACAGCTTCTCTGGTACCGCACGGACCGGGTCGCCCATGCGCCGGTGACCTGGGACGAAATGATCAGAATGGCCGAGGCCATCGGTCCGAAGGGTACCATCGAGGCACAAGGGGAACGTTACGAGGGCTTGACCGTATTCTTCGCCTCGCTGCTCGCCTCGGCAGGCGGATCGATCCTCGACCAAACCGGGACCAGGGTCGAGCTGCCCGCCGGACCGACCCGCTCGGCCCTGGGCGTCATGCATCGCCTCGCGACCTCCCCCGCCGCGGACCCGAGCCTCGCGAGCGCTCGGGAGGATCAGGCCCGGCTGGCCTTCGAGACCGGTGATGCAAGCTTCATGGTGAACTACACCTATGTCTGGCCGAGCGCGAATCAGAACGCCCCGCAGGTGGCCAAACACATGGGCTGGGCGCGCTGGCCCGCCGTGGATCCCGGCCACCCGAGCCGCGTGACCGTCGGCGGAATCAACTTGGGAGTGGGGGCCTACTCGCATCACCCGAAGCTTGCCTTTCGCGCCGCGGCCTGCGTCGCGTCAGACCCCAATCAGCGCCTGGCCGCCGCTCAGGGTGGGCTCCCGCCCACGGCCGCCGCCCTCTACGACGATCCCCAGGTGCGGAAGACCTTGCCCTTCGCGGGCCTGCTGCGAGAGACGCTGCGGGATGCAGTCCAGCGGCCCCAGACGCCTCTCTATAACGACGTATCCCTGGCGATCAGCCGCACCTTGCATCCCATGTCGGCGATCGATCCCCGGCGGGACCTGGAACGGCTGCGCCGGGCCGTCGGCCGGGCCCTCCGCTCGGAGGGCCTGCTGTGACCGGGAGGCACGCCGGCGAGGAACGGCTGGGTTGGCTGCTGTGCGCGCCCGCCGTCATCGCCATGCTGCTGGTCACTGCCTACCCCATTCTGTATGCCGTCTGGCTGTCGCTCTTCCGCTACGACCTGCGATTTCCGGCCCGGCGCGCATTCGCCGGGCTTCACAATTACGTGAGCGTCCTGACTTCCGAGGTCTGGTGGCAGGCACTGCTCAACACGCTGATCATTACATTCGGGTCGGTGGCCCTCGAGCTGGTGCTTGGGATGGGCCTCGCGCTCCTGATGCACCGAGCCGTCTTTGCCCGCCGCGCCCTGCGGGCATCCATCCTGTTACCCTACGCCATCATCACCGTGGTGGCCGCCCTCGCATGGAAGTTCGCCTTCGATCCCGTCACCGGTTTCGTCAATCCGCTGCTCGGGGTGGACCTGGCCTGGCTGACGGAGCGTTGGTCCGCCTTTCTCGTCATCATCCTGACCGAGGTGTGGAAGACCACGCCCTTCATGGCCCTTCTGCTGCTGGCCGGGCTCACACTGGTCCCGGAGGAGCTGCTCCAGGCCGCCCGGGTCGACGGGGCATCCGCCGGGCAGCGGTTCTTCCGCATCACCCTGCCCCTGATGAAACCGGCCATCCTGGTGGCCCTGCTCTTTCGTACTCTGGATGCCTTCAGGATCTTTGACACCGTCTTCATCCAGACCCGCGGCGCTCAGAACACCGAGACCGTCTCCATCGTTGGCTATGAGACGCTCATCACGCGCCTCAACCTCGGTCTCGGGTCCGCGGTATCCGTCCTGATCTTTCTCTGCGTCCTGGCCATCGCCGTCCTGTTCGTCAAGGGATTCGGGGCCAGCCTTGCCCACGCGGGAGACGGCAGATGAGCAGGCAGCGAAAGGGGCGGGGTGACGGCCTGATCGGGGACCTCTTCTGGCGCGCGGGCAGTCTGCTGGCGATCGTCTACGCGCTGATACCGGTCGGCTGGATCCTGTCACTCTCCCTGAAGCCGGCAGCGGACCTCGCCGACAGGCACTTCTTGCCGACGGAGATCAGCCTGGAGCACTACCGGGCCGTCCTGCACGATGCCCAGTTTCCGGCGGCCCTTGGGAACTCCATCGGCATTGCCTCCCTCTCGACCCTGCTCTCGGTGCTGGTCGCGATGTTCGCCGCCTACGCCATCGTGCGCCTGCGGTTCCGCGGCCGGCGGCTGATCCTGGGGGCGGCCCTGGCCATTGCCATGTTTCCACCCATCGCCGTCATCGGGCCCCTGTTCAACCTCTGGCGTTCCATCGGCCTGTTCGACACCTGGCCCGGCCTGATCCTCCCCTACATGACCTTCACCCTGCCGCTGGCCATCTGGACCCTCGCCGCCTTCTTTCGGGAGATCCCCTGGGATCTGGACAAGGCAGCCCGGGTGGACGGGGCCACGCCTTTTCAGGCATTCCGGTACGTGATCGCCCCACTCGCGGCACCCGGAGTCTTCACAGCAGCCATCCTGGTCTTTATCTTCGCCTGGAACGATTTTCTCTTCGCCGCGGCGCTCACCTCAACCAATGCCTCCCGCACCGCGCCGGCGGCGATCGCCTTCTTCACCGGCAGCTCCCGGTTCGAGCTCCCCACCGGCTCCATCGCGGCCGCATCGGTGGTGGTGACCGTCCCGGTCATCGTGATCATCCTGCTGTTCCAGCGGCGCATCGTGGCGGGACTCACCGCGGGCGCCGTCAAGGGCTGAGGGACATCGTGGCAGAGATCACCCTGGCAGGCATCAGCAAACGATTTCCGGACGGGACCGAGGCGGTCGCCCCGCTGGACCTCACGATCGGAGACGGGGAGCTCTTCGTCCTGGTGGGACCGTCGGGCTGCGGCAAGTCAACCCTGCTCAACATGATCGTGGGGCTGGAGCAGCCGAGCACGGGCGACATCCGGGTCGGTGGGCAGACGGTCACCCGGCTCGACCCCAAGGACCGGAACATGGCGATGGTCTTTCAGAGCTATGCCCTGTATCCCCACATGACGGTCCGGGACAACATGTCTTTCCCGCTAAGGCTCGCCAAGCTGGCGCGACAGGAGATCGAGCTTCGGGTGCGGCGCGCCGCCGAGATCCTGGAGCTGACCGAGCTCCTCGACCGCAAGCCGGCCGCCCTGTCGGGCGGACAACGCCAGCGGGTGGCGATGGGCCGTGCCATCGTGCGGGAGCCTGCGGCCTTCCTGCTGGACGAGCCCTTGTCCAACCTGGACGCCAAGCTGCGCGCCCAGATGCGGACCGAGCTGGCGCGGCTGCAAAAGCGGCTAGGGACGACCACCCTGTACGTCACCCACGACCAGACCGAGGCCATGACGCTGGGCGACCGGATCGCGGTGCTGCGCGGAGGCAGGGTGCAGCAGGTGGGAACGCCCCGGGAGCTGTACGAAGCGCCGGCGAATCTGTTCGTCGCCGGCTTCGTCGGCTCCCCCGCGATGAATTTCCTGCCCGCACGCATTGAGGCTGATCGGCTGATACTCCCCATGGTCGAGCTTCCCCTGCCGGACCGCTTTCGGGCCGGTCTGCCGACAGGTAGACGCCGCTGGATTGCGGGTGTCCGGCCGGAGCACTTCCAGGACGCCAATCTCCCCGGTAGCGCCCAGGGGTCTGCACCCGGCTTCACGGCCACCGTGGAGCTGACGGAGTGGCTGGGGGCCGATCTGTACGTCTATTGCGAGGTCGCTTCCGAGCGCGGCGAGCCGCCGCTGCCGCCCCCCGACGAGTTTGGTTCGGCGACAGATCCGAGCGACAGACTCCAGATCGTCGCCCGGCTCACAGCGGCAAGCCAGCTGGCGGAAGGCGGCCCGATCAGCCTGCGGATCAATATGGAGGAGCTGGTCTTGTTTGATCCCGAGACGGGGCAACGAGTCACCCAGAGAGGCTAGCTGGGGCACCGGAACCCCGCAAGAAACCCGCGCTAAGCGTAGCTGGGCGTGCGTCTCCATCCGGCCCCGAAATCTGCCACTGGATTGGCAATGGGATCGGCTTCACACACGGCAACACCCGCTATCCCTATGCTCTATCCAAGATGAAACAACCGGATACACACGCCCGGTCCGCAATGGCACGCCCCGCCGGCATCCACCGCCCTGCTACGCCCTCGCCAGGACACGAAAACATCTGCCCATTGAAGGTCCCACAAGGTGAACGCGCTTAGTGGACGACTCTCCGTGATCGAGGGCAACGCCGGCAATATCCTCTCCCTCGACAGCCGCCGACCGTCCGGATCAACCAGGTCAGCAGTGAGCCGGTTGTCCGTTCTCAATAGCTGCAGGGACCACCTGTTGGAAGAAGTGGTAGCCGCGTTTGAGGCGGGGCTCGGGGAGTCGGAAGACCACCTCTTCGAGATCGCGGACCGGGCCAGCAGCCTCGATATGCAAAACCTCTACTTCGCGGCCCACGGCGCACTGCGAAAGAGGGGGCAGGAGCTACTCACGGGGTTTCGGACCGAGCTCACGCGCACAGTCGACCAGGCCGTCGCCTCGCGAGACAAATCGGCTCAGGCACCGCCCTTGGATGGTCCGGGCGAGCTCCGGCTGGTTGACGACGCGGATTTCGAGCGTGACCTTGCGGTGGGAAAGCTCGCCGCCCGGGTCTCCTACAACTGCGCGCACCAGCTGACCAACCTGGCGCGGCGGGTTGCCGAGCTCCTCGAGATTCGGCATCTGGAGCCCGAGGACAACCCCCTCGGTCCGAGGGCGACCTTCAACGCATTTCTCCGGAGCGCGCTTGCCTTGGAAATCGGCGACCAGGTCGCCGTCGCATTGCTCCAGGAGCTCGATCGCCAGGTCGGTAACCTGTTGCCCGGCCTGTACGAGTCTCTCAACCGTCTTCTCATCAACCAGAATATCCTCCCCGACCTTCCGCAGGGGCCGGGGGGACAGCTCGACCGCGGCCGGCCGACGACTAGTGGGACGGCGCCTATACCCGTCCCCGGGCAGATAGCCGGGGCGCGCGAGCTGCCGACCGGGGCGCTCGCCCAGGATCGCTCCCGACCGCCTGCGGGGCACAGCTCCGGCGCCGTGCTGCCGAACGCGAGTCGTGTCGGCGAGGACCCTCTTTCTGCCGCCGAGCTTGTATCTGCAGGGGTGGGAGACCCCGAATACACAACGCGCGACCTTTCAGGGAATCCGAACGACTTCTTTCGACAGCTCGTGAGCGGGCTTCGCACCCTTCAATCTCCATCCGCTTCGGCAGCTATTCCGGAGCAAGAAGACGCGCGGGCGGCGTCGCCAATGGCCACGCGGCTCCTGCGGGCGTTGACGAGCCTTCAACGCGGCGAGCCTGGTGCACACAGAGGACCAGGTCCCGGTTGGCCGCAGCTCGAGTCCGGGACACAGGGTGTCCTTCGCGAGATCCGCGCTATGCCGGTCGCGAGCCTCGCCGGTCCGCTCGACGGGGTGACGATCGACGTGGTAGCGACCCTCTTCGATCTGATCTTCAGCGACCACGAGCTCCCGGACGCCCTGAGGGCACAGATCGCACGACTGCAGATCCCGGCGCTCAAGGTCGCCCTGATTGATAAGCGCTTCTTCTCCGACAGGCAGCACCCGGCCCGCCGGTTTCTGGACGCGATCGCCGGCTCCGCAATCGGGCGCAGCCCGGACCAAATGCCGGCCCTGTTGGCCGAGATCGAGGCCCTCATCGACCGGGTCATCGAAGGCTTCGACAAGGACACCGCGATCTTCAGCACGCAGATCGAGCGCTTGGAAGCATTTCTCGCCCAAGAGGACGAGCAGGCACAGACCCAGACAGCCCAGCTTGTGGAGGGCCTCGAGCGGAGGGACAGGATCGAGCGCGCCCGATCAGTCGTCTCGGATCAGATCGACAGACGGATCAAGAATCGGGACGTACCGCCCCTAGTAAGCGATTTCTTGAGCAAGCTCTGGCGCTTGTACCTGCTCCGGGTCTTCGTCGACAAGGGTAAGGAAAGCACGAGCTGGAGGGGGGCGCTCCAAACCATGGACGATTTGGTCTGGAGCGTGTTGCCGAAACACGACGGGGACGACCGTCGGCGGCTCCTCAAAACGCTCCCCGACCTGCTGCACAGGCTCCGCTCCGGCCTCGACGGGCTGGTCATCACCAAGACCGATATGAACGAGTTCTTCCGGGCGTTGGTCCGGCTCCACATGACAGCGATGCGGGCGGATCTGCCGCAAGACAGCGCAGATCCGCGCGTGGATACCGGCGCCGGCCTTGTCCTCTCCATCCCGCCGGAAGGCACCGGGGAATCGCCCAGCCAGGAGGCGGCCGCGTCCGCAGCGATCCCGGGCAACGCCAACCCCGCCCCTGCCCCGTCGCCGCCTCCGGACCCGGCGGACAAATACGTCCTGGCCGCGCGAGAGCTCAATCTCGGTGCCTGGGTCGAATTCACCAGCGAACGCGGCACCCGCAGGACCCTGCGCCTCACGTGGGTGAGCGGCCTGAAGACGATCTATCTCTTCGCCGGACGGCAAGGAGACGACCCCCTGTCCCTACCCACGGCCCGCCTTGCCCAGCGACTGCGGGAAGGCTCGGCGCGCATCCTGAGCGGGGACCGCCTGACGGAGCGCGCAGTCAATCAGCTGCTGGAGGCAACAAAGAATGAGCCGGTACAGCCGGCCAAAGGCTGAGTCCGGCGATGCGGCCTGGGGGGGACGCAAGGCTGCCGAAGATCCGGAAAGTCAGGTGTAGGCGGGGCCGTCCTCCGCCAGGCTTGCGATCCGATCCCGATTCGGGGACCGAAACGACTCAAAGGCATCCGCCATATCCAGCATCTGCTCCACGACCCGATTCATGAGGAATCGGCGCGTCACGGATGCACGTGCCTCCGCCCCAAGGCGCTGACGCAGCTGGGCATCCTTGAGCAGCTGAATGATGCGCTCGGCGGCCTCCTCCACGGAGGAGACCAAGAACCCGCTCACCCCGCCTTCGATCTGGCGCCGAATACCCCCGCAGTCGCCGCCGACTACCGCAGCTTCTTTCAACATGGCCTCGGTCACTGTCAGGCCGAATCCCTCGCGGCGGGATTTCTGGATGACGACGGCGGAGCGACGCTGCAGGGCATTGACCAGCGCGCTGTCCGTGGCGGTCAGGATGACAACCCGGTCCTCCTTGTGCTTCAGGACCGCCTCGAATACCTCCTGGCCCTCCGGGTCGTCAGTGGCCACGTTGCCCAGTAGCACCAGGGTGCAATCGACCTCCTTGCGCACCTTCCGGAAGGCCTTGATCACCCCTTCCGGGTCCTTCCAACGGTCGAAGCGCGACACCTGGGTGATGATGGGGAGATCGCTCGGGATCTTGTAATGCCGCAAGCGCTCGTCGATCTCCTTCTTTGTCAGCGCGCGGTTCTTCGGGCTGAAGGGGTCGATGCCTGGCATGATGACGAGCTGGGGCGGGATGAGCCCCTTCTGCCGGTATTCGGGCAAGGAGACCACGACCGCGTCGTAGTCATCCGCGAAGCCCTTGAGGTAGTCCCACACGTGCGAGTCGGGCTCCGACAGGTCCACGTGACAGCGCCAGACCCAGGGGGCGGTGCGGCGATAGTGACCGATCAGGGGCAGGGGCTGGGGGTCGTGCACGATGACCAGATCATGATCGATGTCCATGCGCACCGCGTTCTCGAAGGCCATCTGCTCGTAAATGTCCTTCTTGCGCTGGGATAGGTTGATCTCCTGACCCTGCAGCCCGTTGTGCAGCTTCTTGGTGACGCCGAAGAACTCGGGGCTGCCCTGAATCAGACGCCAATCCACCCGCAGGCCAAGAGCGCGGCCGAGCAGGGTCGAGGAGGAAAGCATCTCAGCGACACCGCCGCCATAGAAGGTCGAGCTGATGTTGACCACACGCAGCCCTCGCAGCCGATGCGCCTTGACGAGCAGCCTGTCCACGGCCTCCTTTCCGACGATGTGCTCATAGTCGTCGATCTGTGTGATCCAGCGTAGATGGTTCATAGCGGCTACTCCTGGCCCTGTGAGCTCAGCGCGGAGCGGAGCCGCTCCGCCGCGGTCTCCGGCACGCGCACATTCACGACAATGCGGGACCCCAGCTCGAAGCCCGCCGGGGTGGTGAGGCGGGGAAGGATATCGATGTACCAGTGGGTCGCCGCGGCGTGCACCTGATCCAGGGGCGGCGTGAAGATCACCAGGTTGTAGTCCGCATCCCCGAGCTCCTGGTGAAACGCCGCCAACAACCGGGTGAGATGGCCCGCAAGGTCATCCAGCTCGCTCGCCCCCACCCGGGAGAACTGCGCGCAATGCCGCAGGGGCACCACCTGCAGGTGAAACGGGGCCAAGGAGGCAAAGGGAGCGATCGAGACGAACCGCTCAGTGCGCAGCACCACTCGGCTGGCGACCGCCTGCTCCTTGGCGATGACCGTGCACAGTCCGCAGCAGCCCGTGCGATCGAAGAAGGCGACCTCCGCCGCCATGCGGTGGCGCACATCGGGTGAGACCACCGGTGTGGCCACCACCTGGGCGTGGGGGTGGGCAAGGCTGGTGCCGGCACGCGGGCCGTGGTTCCGGAACAGGACCACCTGGCGCACGGGCCCCCGGGCCTCCTCGTGGGCCCGGAACCGGCGCACATACATCTCCAGCACCCGCCGTACCTGTTCCTCGGGCATCGAGCCTATCGTGGCACCATGGTCCGGGGTCTCGATGATGACCTCATGGCGGCCATAGCCGACAAGGCGCCGCCAGCCCTCCGCCGACACCTCATAGCCGTCGGCGGGATAAGGCGCCGGGACCAGCACCGGAAACTTGTTGACCACTGCCCGGACGGACCAGCTGCCATCCCCTCCGGCGATGGAATCGACAGAGTCTGCCGTGAGATCCTCGTTCCCGGGGCAGAAGGGACACCGGTGCGGGACTTGCTGTGGTCCCGTATCGTGGGGCCGCACGGCCCGGCCGGGGTTGATGATGACCCACTCATGCGTAATCGGGTCCTGGCGGAGCTCGGACATCTCGCTTGTCCCTCCCTGTCGTTTCTATCGCCCATCGGAATGGGAGGAGCAAGATGCCCTCCCGCTCTCTTTTCGTCCAGACCGCCAGCCGATAACCCCTGATCCGGAAGTTGAAACACAGAGGCAGGAAGAGCACGAGCTCTTTCAACCTGTTCTTGTCTCCGCAGCCGTCTACCAAGGGTGAGCCTGACTCTTCAGCAAGTCTTCCGCTCTCCCCTGCTCCCTTCGTGTTTCTTGGTGGGCTTCGTGGTGAACTGCTCTTTCTTCGGATAATCGGCGCCTTCCGCAAGAGAGACCAAACGCCCTGCGTCGCGTATGTTCCTAGCTGCGGAACCGGGGCGATGCATCCGAGGACATCGATCCACCTCACCGCGACATCAAGGCCCGAGGCACCACCCGCGAGGACCTCCCATGAAAGCTTCCCCATCCGTGCTCATCGGGACATCCGGCTGGTCCTATGACCACTGGACCGGACCTTTTTATCCCCTCGATCTTGCCAGCGACCGCCGTCTGGAGCACTACGCGCGACATCTGGGGAGCACCGAGATCAACAACTGCTTCTACCACCTCCCCTCGGAGAAGGCAGTGGACGCTTGGCGCGAGACCGTGCCGGAAGGGTTCATCTTCGCGGCCAAGGCGAGTCGTTACATCACCCATGTGAAGAAGCTCAAGGATCCCCGAACGGGAGTACCCCGATTCCTCGACCGCATCAGTCTGCTCGGCGATCGGTTGGGGCCCATCCTGTTCCAGCTGCCTCCCCGCTGGGGCTTCAATGCAGAGCGGCTTGAACGCTTCCTCGCCTCCCTGAGCCGCGATTTCCGCTATGCGTTCGAGCTGCGGAACCACAGCTGGCTCAATCATCAGGCCTACGAGCTCTTGCATCGTTACGGCGGGGCCTTCTGCATCTACGAGCTGGACGGCTTTCTGTCCGCGAAAGAGATCACCACGGATTTCGTCTACATTCGTCTGCACGGTCCGGGCGGACCCTATCAGGGCCGGTACGATCCGCAGACGCTCGCGGGCTGGGCGGGGGCCATCTCCGCCTGGGCGAAACAGGGGCTGCGCGTCTATTGCTACTTCGATAACGACGAGGCCGGCCACGCCGTACGCAACGCGATCGAGCTCCGCGGGATGCTCCCGGGAAGTTGAGCAGGCGCCCCTTTCCTTCGGACGAGGGCCGGCGGCTGGAGTCGAGGGGGCCGGACGGATTGGTAGGTCGCCTCGACGCCCGCACCTGACCCCGAAGAAGAGACGACCCTTGGGACCGGCCAGCTTGCGGGCGCTTCGCAGGGACCGCCGGGCGACCTAGCGAAGATCACGCCCCTGAGGGTGTACCACCCGGAAGACATGGATAGGACAATCACCCTGAGCCCCGGGGGTTTCGCGTCTTCCTGGCGGAGCCCTGACGTCGGTCAGACCGAACCGCAAGACCCAAGCAACCAGATGAGGGAGCGCCAAGTGAACGACGAAATCCTGGAAGACCACCGCCGCCCCGGCCAGGGTCACCCCCTGGCGGCCCGGGGCTTGCCCATCGGCAGTGTCGCCGGCGTCGAGGTTCGCCTCGACTGGAGCCTGCTGATCATCTTTGCCCTCATCATGGTCGCCCTGGGCTGGGGGCTCTTCCCCTATTGGCACCCGGACTGGGGGGTGGGGCCCGCCGTCCTCACTGCCTTTGGGGCGGCAGTGCTCTTTCTGGTGTCGGTGCTGCTGCATGAGCTGTCGCACGCCCTGGTCGGCCGACGCCTCGGGGTCGAGATCAGGCGGATCACCCTCTTTGTGTTCGGAGGCATGGCCCACATGGAGTCCGAGCCTGCCAACTGGCGGTCCGAGCTGGCGATGGCCATCGCCGGCCCCGTCACCAGCCTCGTCCTGGGCATCGTCTTCCTCTGGGTGGCGAGCCTGCTCACGGGCCCGATCCAGATCGACCCCCAGAGACCCACGGAGGCGATGTCCAGGCTGGGACCTCTGGCCACCCTGCTCTTATGGCTAGGGCCCATCAATATCCTCCTAGGTCTCTTTAACCTGGTCCCCGGGTTCCCGTTGGACGGGGGGCGGGTCCTGCGGGCCATCCTGTGGGGGATAACCGGCGATCTCACGCGTGCCACCCGCTGGGCCTCCGGTACCGGGCAGCTGGTTGCGTGGGCGCTGATCGGAACCGGTTTCGCAATGATCCTCGGTATACAGGTGCCCCTTTTCGGAACCGGGCTCGTGGGTGGGCTTTGGCTCGCCCTGATCGGGTGGTTTCTGAACAACGCCGCGATCGTGAGCTACCGGCGTCAGCTGGTCTTGAAGTCCCTGGGGGACCTGCACGTCCGGCGGATCATGACCACCGACTACCAGACGGCGACGCCCGACATGAGTATCCGAGAGCTTGTCGAAACCAGACTGCTGCGGACCAGCCAGCGGGCCTACCCTGTCGTCGACGGGGACGGACTGCGCGGGATGATCTGTCTGGAGGACGTCCGGCGCCTGGAACGGGACAGATGGGGAGAGGTGCGCGTCGCAGATGCCATGACGGCCGTCGCGCAGCTGTCCACAGTTACCCCCGAATCGCTTGTATCCGGCGCGTTGGACCTTCTCGTTCAGCGGGGGGTGAACCAGCTGCCGGTCATCAGCCGTGGGCGTCTGGTGGGCATGGTCACTCGTGAGGACATCTTCAGATGGCTGGCCCTGCACGGGGGGGCCAGGTCCGACGCCCAGGTCGGTGGATAGGGGCGCACCCCGTAACATCCATGTGTTGCAAGACGGGATGCGCCGGGAACCAGAATTGATCAGGGCTTCCCTAGCCCCTGGCGGCAGCCCCGCCAAACCAAGCCGCGTGCCGCCTGAGGGCGGGGGTGCTGGACAGGGACTCGGCTTCCAAATCCCGCAGCAAGTACTTCAGGACCTTTGCGGCCCGCGCGTCCCGCTGCCGAAACATGAGCCCCACGCCATGCTCTGAGCGATGCACCACCATCGCCGGAATCGGCGCCGAAGTCCCTCCGCGATGGCCGGGCAACTCCACAAGGACCTCCAGGCAGCAGTTCTCTTCGGGTCTTTCCGAGGTCCTGACAAACATGCCGCCGCGTCCGATATCGGACGCCGTCGCGGCGCTCACCGCCCGGTCTCGGAATTGCAGCCGGACGGGGATCCCGGCCGCGATGCGCCTGCCTTGCCGGTGCTCCATCATACCAATCGTCCTCCTCGCTTCTGGGTTGGGAATGTTCTCTCTTACCGCCGATCCCTTCGGCCCGTTTGCCTGCTTAATCCTTGGCCCCTCCTTCACTGCGCGGGCGCGACGGGCAACGCCTCGGCCACTTCCCGTTCAGCTTCGAGCCAGTCGCACAGCTCCATGCCCGGCGAAAATCCTCGCCGCATGGCCTTGAAATAGGCCTTCTCACAGCTCGTTCGGTGGCGCTCCTGGGCAGGGGCCGAGGCATCTGTACCCCTCCGCCCGTTCAGCTGTGTGGCGAGCCAAGCGGCCTCCAGGGATGCCTGCCGCATCGCAGCGAATCGGGTTCTGGGGTCCACCTCACTCTCTATCGCCGTCGTCATCTCGCCTCCTGGCGCCACATCGGCTGAGCGTTCTGCCCGCTGGTCGGGCGACGAGGTGCCCCCTGCTCCATGTCAGGACCCGCTCAGCCGTTCGCACCGGGCACCCGTGGCAGGGCGGCATCGCTAGTCGTTCGACCCGTTGCCCTTGCCGTCCTACCCAACCGCCAAGGGCCGAGCCGTTCACGTGAACCCCAGGATAAGGCGGCAACGCACCCGTGAAAATCCGTGCAAGCACTCCCGTACCACTACGGATTGCGCAGCGGCGGCGATCCTTCGCGCGGACTGGCAGCCGGCAAGCCTTTCTGTTCTGTCACTTCGCATAACAGAGGACCGCCGACGATACCGCCGTCAGGGCGGAGCCGTCCGGCATCGTCTGCCCCAGCCCGGCCCCTGCAAGGCACACGCGCAGGATCCCGATGCCGGCCACCCCGACCCGGCGCAGGGTGATGCCGGTCGGGGCCAAGCACGCGAGCGCCTAAACCGGACAGCCCTTTACCCTTCGACGTAGGGTCTCAGGTCGTCCGCAAGGCCGGCCCGCAGGAGCTTGATGACAGCATTCTGCTGAATCTGTCGCACCCGCTCCCGCGAGACACCGAACCGGTCGCCGATCTCGCTGAGGGTGTACTCGCGCTCCGCCCCGATTCCAAAGCGCAGGGCCAGCACCTCCGCCTCCCGCGCGCCAAGCAAGCTCAGCATGTCTCTGACCTTCTGCTCCAGCCCGCGGCCGACCGCCGCAAACTCCGGCGACGCCGTCCCCTGATCGGGGATCAGGTCTCCCAGGGCCGTCTCCTCGTCGTCGCCGAGCGGAGTCTGCAGGGATACGGTGCCTTTGCCGATCTGCTGCAGCTCGCGCACCTTGTCCGCCGGGAGGTCGAGGTGTTCCGCCAGCTCATCGATGCCCGCCTGCCGTCCGGTCGTAAGCGCGATCTCCCCAGAGACCCGCCGCATCTTATGGATGCGCTCCTGCACGTGAACAGGTACCCGGATACTGCGGGACTTCTCCTGGATTGCGCGGGTGATCCCTTGTCGGATCCACCAATGGGCATAGGTGGAGAACTTGAACCCGCGCCGATAATCGAACCTGTCCACCGCCCGCATCAGCCCGAGGTTTCCCTCCTGGATCAGGTCGGGAAACGAAAGGCCCCGGCCACGATACTGGCGGGCCACGGAGATGACCAAACGAAGGTTGCCCTTGATCATCGCGTCCCGTGGCCGGCGGACATGGACCCTCCCGCGGGTGAGCAGGGCACCCAAGCGCTTGATCTCTGGCAGCGGAAGGAAGGCAGCAGTCTCCAGACGCTGCATCTCTTCCCGGGCACGGCGCAGGGCATCCCTGTCTCCCTCGACGCCAGGTCTCCACTGGCTGGCAAGCAATCGCTCCCACCAAGGAGTGTTACCCGTATCGTTCAGACCGGAGTGCAAGGCATCCCGTGGCAGGCCCCAACCGTCCGCGCAGATGCGGACGACCAAGCGCTCTCGGCGCCGCACGTCGGACACCAGGCGCACCAGCACCGGCGCGAGGCGTTCTTGGGCCGCCTGCGACAGAGCGACCTGGGCAAAGGCATCCCGGAGGGCTCCCCGTCCTCGATCCGCCTCCGCGCTGGTGACACCATGCCGGGCACAGACGTCGGCCAATGCAGCCTGCAGTCGCCCGATCTCGGAAAAACTGTGCGTCAAGGTACCCAGACCGCTCGCATCGGGGGATGAAGGTGCCCCGGACTCACCCGCCTCATCGCGCGCATCCTCCGTCTCCTGGAGCCGCCCGGCGACGAGCGCCCCCAACGGGAGCCGTCCCTGCCGGACGCTGTCGAACTCGCGGCAGGCCTCTGCTGCCACGAGGGGACAGGCGACCAGTGCCTGGGCAATGATCTGTCGTCCCTGCTCGATATCCATGGCCAGCTCGACCTCCTGCTCTTTCGTGAGCAGACCATAGGCCTCCATGTCTTTCAGGTAGTTGTAGAGGGGATCCCGGTTCAGCTCCGCGCGACTCGGAACCGCAGTCAGGACACCCCCTTCCCGCCGGCGCGGGTTGAAATCCCCCAGGCCGGTTTCCGAGGCATAGAGGTCGTCATTCACCGACTCTGCGGAGTCCTCTGCGCCCACCCGCCATCCCTGCAGGAGCTCACCCGCGGACCCAGCAAGGCCGGCCGCCTCTTCCACCTCCCTTGGAACATCAATCGCGTCAGTCTGGATCAGGCTCTCGGCTAGCTTCATGAGGGTATAACGGTCAGTAAGGGTTGCTCGGTGGCGGAAGCACTGACTCATTCGGGCGCTGGCCGAGCGGGCACAAAACCAAATCCACGCACGAAAAAGCCCATCGCCTCGAAGACTCGGGGGCGATCAGCACTTCCTCAGAACTGCTCTGAGCAGTTACCGTTAGGACGCTGTAACGGCTCTACGGTTCCCGGCCGATTCACGATTCAGATCGCGCAGGACAAGGCGAACGCGGTGGTCCTGTCTGGGGTGACATCCTCGGACTTCCGGCGTAACCGGCAGGATATTCGCTAAGAGATGGACCAGGTAGACGGCATCCTGATGTTGGATGGTGGCGTGCCCATTCGTGCCGCGGGCTCCCTGGTGGGGGCGCCCGGCGTGAGCAGCGCCCCCGGCGGCGGCAAGGATGAGTCCTGCGCCGCCGCTGCAGTCAAGGGCCTGCAGGATCGGCTGGACCTTGGGGACTGAGGACAACCGCCATAAGCACAGGGATTGAGGTCTGCGAAATCCGCTTGGCCGCCATGGCTTACCCCTTCGGAAGCACCGATTTGTTCAGAGGCTGGCCGAACGTGGGCAATTTAACCCATGCCTTGCAACACCGGTTGCGCGGCAAGACAGGATCAATCAGTGCTTTCCCTCCCCGGCAGGAGCCTGGACACGGGCAGGATGTTGGTGTCCAGACCATACCGCTTGACCTCGAACGAGGTCCGACCGGGGGGCGGCCTGTCGGTCACGTGCCACTCGCCCCGCTCGTCCTTCCACTGATACAGGGGCTTGCTGAGGGCCGGCCTGCGCGCGAACTGTATTTGACCCATCAGCCGCTGCGACTCCTCAGGACGCTCATAGACAAAAGCCCCAGCGGCGACGGTCAGCGCGAGAAACCCCAGTATCAGCGTTCGCATGTAATCCCCCGTCCCCCGAAGAACACCGCTGCCCTGCGTGACCGGAGCAGTCCCCCCCGGTCGCGGCCAAGAGCCTAGGCCGCCGCCTGGCGGTCGGACCAAGGTCGTTTCTCGAGCCATCCTTCCAGCGCCGCCCGCTGCCGGGCGCACAGCAGGTGACCGTAGCTGCACAGGGCCTTGGCAACCAGCTCCGGGGTATGCACGTTCATACACTCGTCATTGGCGAAGACGGACAGGCGCCTAATCGAGGCGTGCAAATAGGCATGGCTGCGGACCTGCTTGCCGTTCGCATAGCTTTCGACCACTTTGCACAGCCGGATGAAGGCACCGGCATCGGTGGCATGCAAGTCCGAGCTCTGGCGATTACCAACCGTTTCAGATTGAATCGAGATCATCGGCTTTCTCTCCAAAGAGCAAGGCACAAATTCCGAGGGGCCGTGGCTGGTCGCTCCCCCGAATAACCCGTCTGTCCCGGGAAGAGCCGTACAAAATGTAGGCCAGCACCACCGCCCTCCCGCAAGGCCGCCTGCGATCCCGGCGCTGCGATTTGCTTAAGCCTCTACTCGGAAAGGTTCCGTCGGGAGAAATCGACTCCACGGCGCATGCCGACGTCGCGCAGCCATCTCGCCGACTGTCGTCATCTTGTGACAGCTGCGGCCGAACGGGACCGCGGTTGGCATGCGAAAGCCTGACACAGCTCACAAAGTCAGCCGCAGAGGTGTCGGAGCCCGTCGCCGGCCTCGCGTCCCTTTGCCCTCTCGACTTCGATCACCTGGCCTGCCGGATCGCCTGGATGCGTGCCTTGCGGATCGCCTGCTGGATCAGCGTGGGCTGTGCGGCGCCCGCGGCAATGGCGCCCACATCCACTGCACTCACGGCGCGCAGAACGCGCCGCAGATGCTGCGCCTGCGGGTATTCCCGCTCCTGGTAGCCCGTGCGACCCCGATAGTCAGCCTCGCAGGCCGTCAGCGCCTGCGCAAACCGCTCGGGACGGCGGAAGGCGTCCATGCCCTCCAGCAGATCGAGAATGGTCTTGGGCGTCAGCTCGGTCACCTTGTGCACCAGGCCGTGGTACCGGGCGACCACCCGCGCCAGGGCGCAGCAGCGCCTTGGGACCTTCAGCCGCTCGCAGAGGGCATCGAGCAGCACGACGCTGCGTGCCTCGTGTCCGCGATGGCTCGGGAGGATCTCCCGCGAGGTGGTGCCCTTGCCGAGATCATGGGTGAGCGCCGCGAACCGAACCTCGAGGCCCTGGGACAGCCGCGCCGCCATGTCCACCACCATCAGGGTGTGGACACCCGTATCGATCTCGGGGTGCCACTGCGGCGGCTGCGGAACGCCGAACAGACGATCCAGCTCCGGGAACAGCCGGGACAAGGCACTGCAGGCCCGGAGCACCTCGAAGAAGCGGGAGGGCCGCGGCTCCCCCAGGGCCTTGGCGAGCTCCTGCCAAACCCGCTCCGGGACCAGGGCATCCGCCTCGCCTCTTTCCACCATGGTCCGCATGAGGGCCATGGTCTCATCCGCAACGGCGAAGCCAAGGTCTGCGTACCGGGCGGCGAAGCGGGCCACCCGGAGAATGCGCACCGGGTCCTCGACGAAGGCATCCGAGACATGCCGGAGCAGCCGGCGCTCCAGGTCCGCCCCTCCCCCGTAATAGTCGATGATGTTCCCCCGCTCGTCCTCCGCAAGGGCATTGATGGTCAGGTCCCGGCGGCGGAGATCCTCCTCCAGGGTGACATCCGGATCCGCGTGAACGACAAAGCCCCGATAGCCCGGGGCGGTTTTTCGCTCCATCCTGGCGAGGGCATACTCCTCTCTGGTCTGCGGGTGAAGAAAGACCGGAAACTCCCGCCCGACTTGCAGGAATCCCTGTGAGAGCAGGTCCTGCGGTGTAGCCCCGACCACCACGAAGTCCCGCTCCTTGACCGGCTGACCGAGCAGCCGGTCGCGTACCGCCCCTCCCACCAGATAGACCTTCACGGTGCGCAGCTCTATTCGGAAGGCCTCCGCCCCTGCCTTGGCGGCGAGAGTGCCTTCACCTCCTCCGCGGGCGGCGGGCGGCCGCCTCCGAACAGGCGCACGATCGCGCCGAAGACCCGTTTGATGCCCCGCCAGACCTTCGGGAGGAGCCAGACCAAGAGAAGCAGAAAGAGGGCGAGCAGGGCCAGGAAGACCAGCGGATGGTTGACAGCCGTAACCAGCCCGCCGATCACCCCGAAGTCCTCTACGAGGGACGCGGTCCAGTTGGTGAAGGGCTCGGGAGAGGTATTGATGAGAACGCGCGTCCCCGCCTTGGCGGCATGGGACGCAGCCGCCAAGCCGCCTCCAAGTATGGCGGCGGCCAGCTCAGTCCCTGCGTTGACATCCCCCACGGCATGGGCGGCGAGCATCGCACCCGCCGGAATGCGAATGAAGGTGTGCAGCGTATCCCAGGCCGTGTCGGCCCCAGGCACCTTGTCCGCAAAGAACTCCACGACGTACATGACGCCCGCCGCGAGCATCACGAGCGGGTCGGACAACACCTGCAGCCCCGGTGGCAGAACCATGTGCCCGGTGGCATTCAGGAAGCCGAGCACCAGGATCGTGGCGTACAGGTTGATGCCGCTCGCCCAGCCGACCCCCATGGTGAGGGCAAGGGTTTGCGTCAGATTCTCCATGCCGTTGCTCCTGCGGACAAGAGGTTCCGACATTATAGCGATCGGCACCGGCGGGGTTCGGCGACCCGTGCCCCGCGTATGTGTCACGCGCACATCACTTTTCCGGTGCGTGCTGGAGGGGTGGGGTGCGCCCTGGCGGGGGTGTCGGCACCCCGGATAGCTGCCGTCAAGCCTCCACGGATGTATTCACGGCGTCCCCGCCAGGGCGCACCCCACCCCAAGAACCGAAAATCTGGATGAGGACGGTATAGAATCGGGGAACAGGGGCGGCGGCTCCGACGCGCCCACCTACCCTCAAGGAAAGACGCGATGCGCTTCGTCGGCTACCTCTTTCTCCTGGCGCTCGTCGCCTTCGGCATCTGGCCTTACTACCAGGTCTTCCGCCTCGACCAGGCCCTGGGCAACAACGACATGGCAGCCCTCGGCGAGCTGGTCGACCTGAGCGCCATCCGCCGCAACTACAAGGAGCGGCTGCAGTCCGGGCTTGGTGTCTTGCCTTCCGCAGCGGACGGGGAAGATGGGTTGAAATGGCTGACCCAGAACCTCCAGCGGCTGGGGGACGCCGCCCTCGATCAGGTGATCACCCTCCAATGGGTCAGCGACACCATCAAGTCAGCTGCCGCCCGCGCCACCACCAGGAGGCCGCCCTATCTGATCGCCGCTATCAGCTTCGCCTGCTTCGAGTCCTATGACAGCTTCATCATCCGCCTCGGGGAGCTGGGCAAGAATGCAAGCCACATCCGGATGCGGCTGGAGCGCAACAGCTGGCGGGTGACGGACATCATTCTTCAAGGATAGGTTGGACAACGAATAGACTTATCCGACCTATTTAGTGAGCTGTTCCTAAGCCGCGAGGGACAAGGTCTCCACCGTGCCTCGGTTCTTCTCCTTTAGCAGGATCTTGAAGGCGTCGAGGGGGTAGCCCATCGCGCGGATCAGGCGCTTGATCACCTCGATCAGGATCGGAGGATCCAGGTCGGCCTCGGCGTACAGGGCCTCTGCGATGGGCAGCGGGTCACCGAGGGAATCGGGCACGCGTGCAAACAGAGCATTGCTTTCGTATTGGAAGCCGGTGGACGCATCCGCCAGGTGCGAGATCTTCTCCGGCGCGCGCGCGTACAGCTCTTGCAGCAGTGCCTCATAGAAGAGCGGCCAGGCAGAGGCGCTGGTGAACGTCTGCCCCGAGAGAACAAAGCCAAAGGGCACCTTTTTCTCAAGCTCCCTCGCCAGCTTCGCATCTGCGACCATCGCGGCCCCGGTGGCCTCAGGCGCCTCCCGGCTCGGGGCGGGTGCCGTTGGCACCTCCACGACGGGAGTGGTCTCGGACTTGGCGATGCCGGCCCCCGGGCCGCTCTGAGGCCAACCCTGCAGGAGCACCAGCATGTCGGCCGCCGCCCGTTCCAGCTGCTGCCGCCGTTCGTTGTAGCTCTGCTTGAAGCGAACCCCCTTCTCCAGCGCTGCGGGATCATCGTGGTTAATGGCGTCCCAAATGGCTCTCGACAGCACCTCGAGCTGGCCACGGGTTTGCTCCAGCTGTTGTCTAACCGCACGCAATGTCTCGTCGATACCGACCTGCTTTGCCATCTTTTCCCACCCCGCTTCTCGCTTGTCTGGCCCGCTTTCGACTCCCACGCACCGGACAAACCCGGCCTGACTGCGCGTGCTCTATCTCATTATGTCGTTGCCTCCTCGGGGGAACCAATAAGTTACGCATATAAGCATATACAGGCCATTCGACGGGTTTGATCCGCTCCCGACAAATCCAGCACCATGCCGAGGGCCAGGAGCAAGGCCCGCCACGAAAGTACCCACTAACGGTCATGGCGCTGGCACTACTCCGGAGAATGTCAGTCGCTGCCGCCATAACCGTTCCCCTCACCCCGTTGCTCTCCCATGGGGGCGAGTGCGCTCCGGACCCCGCTGCGCGCGACTTCTACCATAATCGGCGTCTTGATCCTTTCCCGCTTCGACCAGCTCGCCGGGAAAGGCCGCCCTGACCTGTGCATAGACCCGACCCGGCTCCGCCTGGTAGCGGCGGGAGAAGTGGAAAGGGACCAACCGGTGAACCTCCGCCGCCGCCGCGATCTCGCCGCAGGCTCGGGCGGTCAAGTGTCCCGTCCGGCGGGCCTGCGGGGCATCCTCCTCGCAAAAGGCGGCCTCGCAAAAGAGGACATCCGCACCGTGCACGAAGACCGTCAGGCGCACCCGATTCTCGGGTGTGTCGGACAGGTCCGTTGCGTAGGCCAGGCGGCGGGGCGGATCGCGTCTGACCAGCTCCGCCCCCAGGGTCTGCGCGCGGCTGAGCTGTCCGCCGGGCAAGTGGATCCAGGCCCTGTCATCGCCCGCCGCAAGCGCGCGCTTGAGCTTGCCGACCCAGGGTCCTTCGGGAAGGCCGAGCCCCGCCAGCCTTTCCGGACGGACGTGCAGCGTCGGGGCGGTCTCCAACGCGAAGGCGAGGACCGGGATCCCGTGCGCCAAGGTCACCGCCCGCATCCGAAAACCCGGCTCGTCGAGCAACACCCCGCCGGCACCGACGTGGGTCTCCCCCACACGCTCGCAACCTCCCTGCCCCACCGTGAGCCGGAATCTGTGCAGGATCGAGCCGTCGAGCTCCGTGATCTCGAACCGCGCTCCCTGCTCCCCGATCCGGTCCCATCGGATACCGGCGACGAAGGCCGCAACATGCCCCGCCAGGCCTGGAGGCCCATAGAGTCTGCACAACCCCGGCTGACCGAGGCGTGAGCGCAGAAACCAGAGGAATCCGCCGATATGGTCCATATGGGCATGGGTGATGAAGCAGTCGCTCACCTGATGGGTGATCTTGGCGGGGAGCCGGCCGCTGTCGCCCAGGTCGAAGAGGATGCTCCGCCGTTCCTGGCGCAAACGGATATGCAGCAGCGGATCACCGAATAGGCCGTTGACGAGAGAGGCGCTAGCTGCGCCCAGATGGGCAAACAGAGGAAGGCTTACCCCGTGGTCGAACCAAGAGGTCAGCTCCGGCGGCAACCGCACTGACTGCCCATCGGGGGCGGCAGCCCGCACGGTGCCGAGCAGCCTATCGGGACGCCGCACCGCATCCCGGGCCACCAGAGACACCCATTCCGCCGATTTCGGCCCGACGGACACGAGACGGGCCCGCAGGCGGCCCGCCGAAAGGGCCTCGGCTTCCCCCAGCGCAGCAAGCTCGCCCGCCGGATCCAGAAGCGCGATCTGATGCCCCGCCCAGTGCCGCGAAAGGCGCGGGGGGACCCCCTCCAGACGCAGGCCCGAGAGGTCAATCTCGCGCTCCTCGGCGGACGCAAGCCATCGGTCCCACTGGACGGTGCGGTCCCCAGCCCGCTGCGGCTTGGTGCGTCGTCGGGCCAGCGGCGAAGGCCGCACGATTGACGCCGGAACACGGAGCCCCGCCAGGGCCGACCGAGCGGCACCTGTCTCAGCGCCCGCATCAGGCAAGATGGCGAGCACCGCCTGCGCTCCCGTCGCATCAGCCATTCCCAGAAGCAGCTCGGCGGCCGCCGCGCCCCGCACACACCCAGGGGCATCGATCAGCATGGTTTCGTGCTCCGGAACGGCGGCCGCGATGCGGCGAAGCGCCTGCACCACTGGCAGGCGAAAACGCACCGGATCCAGGCTGCACAGCGGTACCCTGCGCCGAATCTGCCAGCCACCCCCGCCCCAGCGGCCGAGACTCAGCGTCCCTGGAAGGCCGAAAGCGGGCGAGCCCGGGTCGGCCGCAATGCCCCAGCAGTGTCGACCGTTGACCTCCAGGCTGGCAGCCAGGGCCGCCGCCAGCGTCGACTTTCCGGTCCCCGCCGGACCCCAAATCACCAACCGCCGGGCCTCCACAAGCAGCTCCGCGGCGATGCCCGCCAAGTCGGTTGGCGCGGATTGCGGGTGTAAGGGAGGCACTGGTTTATAGGCGAATGCCCTCTCCGACATCAGGCCCAAATCAGGGCGCCGGGTAGAAGTCGTCGTCTAGCAGCTCGGAGATGGCGAAAGGGCAGACCGCGGGAAAAGACTCCGGCCCGAGTCCCGTCTCCCGCGCCGTGAGGGCGAGCGCCTTGGGATAGGCGCTCGCGGCAGCCTCGGGCAGAAAGCTATTCAGGCTCGGGCTGTCTTCAAGCTGGCCGGCAATCTGAAGCCTCTGCTCGGCGATGGAGCCGATCCAGCCGGAGCTGCGCGCCTCCGGCTGGATCCGCCATTTCAGCAGGTGCGCCATCAGGACGATCAGCCGATTTGTGAGCTCACGCTTGTCGCGCTTGCCCATGCTTTCCAGCTCGTCGAGCAATATGCCGCGGTCGATCTCCTCGAGGCGCCCCTCGCGCACCAGGGCAGCTGTCTTCTCGATCCATCGATAAAAGTCCTTGTCGTAGAGCGGGGTGGGCATGGTCGTCGGATCGGGTCTAGGTAACGGCTCGAATCAACGCTAGACGAAAAGGACGGCGTGCGCAAACCGCACCCTCTGCCTCGTGGGGGAGCCAGCCGCGTGCCGGCCTGCCTCCCTAGGGAAGCCCGCGAGGGGCGGAACGCGACAGCGGTTCCGCCACGTGCCGGGAGAGACGGAGCCGGTGGGCCAGTGCTTGGGGCCGGCGGAGGTACCGAAATCATCTGGGGGGCGGAATGGCGCCGCTTTCAAGGTGAGGATCGCGAAGCATGGGACGCCAAAGCGACAACCAACCCGGACCGATCCTCGTTATAATCGCGCACCCTTTCGCCTCGTCTGCCCCTGATCCATGGACTATCTCCTGCTTCTCAAGGCCCTGATCCTGGGCATTGTCGAGGGTCTTACGGAATTCCTTCCGGTCTCCAGCACCGGCCATCTGATCATCACGGGAGATCTGCTGAACTTCAACGACGCGCGGGGGAAGGTCTTCGAGATCGCTATCCAGCTGGCCGCCATCCTGGCGGTGGTGTGGGAGTACCGCGCGAAGATCATCGAGGTCTTGGTCGGCCTGCCATCGGAGCGCGGGGCCCGGCGCTTCGCCCTCAATCTCATCATCGCCTTCATCCCTGCTGCGGTGCTGGGGCTCCTGTTCGCTTCGGCAATCCAGAGGTACCTCTTCAACCCGATCACCGTGGCCACAGCCTTCATGGTGGGCGGGCTGCTGATCCTCTGGGCCGAGAGGCGTAAGCACAGGGTGCGGGTGTTCAGCGTGGACGACCTCAGCTGGCGGGATGCCCTGGTGGTAGGCTGCGCTCAGGCACTGGCGCTGATCCCGGGGACATCCCGGTCGGGCGCCACGATCATCGGGGGTCTCTTCTTCGGACTGGAAAGACGCACGGCAACCGAGTTCTCCTTCTTCCTCGCCATCCCGACCATGTTCGCCGCCACCTTTTACGACGTGTACAAAAACCGCGCGCTGCTGCACATGCATGACTTACCCTTGTTTGCCGTCGGGGGATTCGCCTCCTTCATCGCCGCCTTTCTCGCTGTCCGGGGGCTGCTGCGCTACATAAGCCATCACGACTTCACCATCTTTGCCTGGTACCGCCTCGCGTTCGGGATCATCGTCCTGGTGACGGCCTACACGGGTGTCGTCAACTGGTCGCATCCCGCGTGATCTAGGACTCCGCTTCCGTCCCCGCTTCCGCATGGCCCTTCGGCCACTCGCGGGGTCAGTCCGGAGTTGGCTGGCGGCTTGCGCTCGCGGCCCCGTCCCATCTATCGCATGTCCTCCGCCCTGGCCGGGTGCCCAAAGTAGTAGCCCTGCGCCAGATCCACGCCCAGCTCCGCGAGGATGTCCGCGGTGGCCTCATCCTCCACACATTCCGCGACGCTTTGCACCCCAAGCTCTTCCGCGGTCCGCTGAATGCTGCGCACGATCGCGCGGCTGCGGTCGCTGCTCCCTACCTGGCGCACCAGACCGCCGTCGATCTTGAGGTAGGCGATGTCCAGGGCGTTCAGGTAGTGGAAGGACGAGTACCCACTGCCGAAGTCGTCTATAGCCAACCGCATCCCCAGCTCCAGGAAGGGTGCGAGCAGATCGCGTGCCCGCTCCACGTCGCCCACGAGCTCCCGCTCGGTTATCTCAATGACGATCGGCTTGCGGTCTGGAACCTGACTGTGGCACAGGGCACACTTTTCGACAGCGTAGTCGAAGAGGTCCTTGACCAATTGGGGGTGTCGGAGGAGGTCGGCGGAGATGTTGACGAAGTGATCCACACTGCGGCCTGAGAAGATTTGAGCGGCGCACCGGTCTAGGGTGGTGCGCAACATGACCGCATCCACCCTATGCAGCAGCTGAATGCGCCCAGCGGTCTCCACGAACTTCGCCGCCTCGATCAATCCGTTGTCGTCCACGATACGTGCAAGGGTCTCCTCCGCAACCCGCGCCCGCGTTCTCAGGTCGATAATCGGCTGAAATACCGGCCGCAGCTGGTCATGTCCCAACGCAAACTCCAACAAGCTGGCCATCGACTTCGGACGGGCACACTGGGAGTCGGCCTTTGCAACCCTGTCCCTGCCGTCCCGCTTGGCCGCATAGAGCGCCGCATCCGCCCGCGCCAGGACGTTCTCCCAGCTTTCATCCCCGTCCAGAAGACCCGCGACACCGATGCTGATGGTAGTCCGCACCGTGCACCCGGCTGTCTCGATTCCTATCGCCGCGACCCGCCGCCGCAGACGCTCCATCGCCTCCGTTGCCGCCGATTGGGACGTTTCGGGCAGAAAACACAGAAACTCCTCTCCACCCCAGCGGGCGAGCTCGTCGGCCAGTCGCAGCCCTTCCCGCAGTATGCCCGCTACATGGGCGAGGGCCTCGTCCCCTGCGCTGTGCCCGTACGCATCGTTGTTGATCTTGAAACGATCGATGTCGAGTAGCGCCAGTGCGTAAGGGTTACCGGAGCGTCGTGCCCGGCCGTGATTGCGGTCCAGCAGCTCTCGCATGGCGCGACGGTTCAATAGCTGGGTCAGCTCGTCCATCGTCGCCAGTTGCCGCAGCTGGGACTGCAGCTGCTCTAACCTTTGATGCTGAATCGCGCCACCGAACAACCGGGCCACTGCCTTGAGGGCACTCACCTCCGCCTCGCTCCAGCGACGCTCCCGGCGGCAATCGTCGAATCCAATAAAGCCCCACCAGTCCTTCCCCACAAAGATTGGGACTACGACAATGGACAGGATCTCCTGAGGCTCGAGGGCGGCCCGCTCGGGGTCGGGGAGATCACGGACTGCGCCATGGATAAGCTCCCCGCGCTTGAGCACATCGACCCATCGGGCAAATCCCGCATTCACGTAACTCGCATTCTGCAAATCAGGATTATCCCGCTGCGACGCCACGCCTGGCGCCGACCACTCGCATCGCTGGCTCGTGCGCAGAATCCTGTCTCTCCCCTGGCTGTTCTCGAAGACATAGATCCTGTCGACGGTCGCTGCGGTAGCGAGCTGTTCCAGCACCGCGTCCAAGTCCGTGGTCCAGTCATTCCCTCCCAGCGCCTCAACCGCAAGCCCGACGGCTTCCAAGATCGATTTTGTGCTGCTCATGCCCGTCGCTACACACCCCTGAAGCAATTCACGTTGCAGCCTGAACCTGCGTCGCCAACCGAAGGCCCTGACCGATGACGCCGAATATCGCCTGCCGGTAGAGCGTCTTCGCCCCAAACCCCGGGGCCACTCGCTTGACGGGGGGCACGTTGCGAGAACGCATGCTGCCATCAAGCGACACGCGGGTGCGCGCCGCATCCGCCGACGCCCGTAGCCCGTAGCCCGTAGCCCGTAGCCCGTAGCTCGGGGTCATCATAGCTCAACGCACTGTTTGCCATTCGGCCGCAGTGATGCATATCTGCCCTTCAGTTCTGCGAAGATATGCAGACAGGGCATAATTCCTTGCCACTGGCCCAGCCGGTGGTGACACTCCATCGCCGACTACCCAGCTGCGGACGGGTATTGCGAAACACTCATTTGCTCGAAGACAGCCCAAGGGAAGCACCGATGCAAAGACCGATCATCTATCTACTCGCCTTTGTCGGCGGCGCGACCTTCCTCGTCATGGTGATCCTCATGTATGACATGACCCGTCACATGGCACGCATGACCGATGAAGTAGCCGTCATGTCGGCGGACGTGGGGCGCATGCGCAATCAGATGGAAACGCTGGTCCGGCGCGTATCCGAGATGGAGGCGAGCGTGGGGCACATGCCCGCGATGGCAGAGGACGTGCACGGCATGCGCCAGAGCATGCAGGCCATGGCCGGGGTCATTCACAAGAGCGGAGAGCAGATCGAGCGCATCAACCCGATGGAGATGATGCAGCAGGTCCTCCCGCAAGGGCAGCGGCGCTGAGGAAGCACCCGGCGGACCCGCTTACCGGCGCCAACATGCTTGCAATGCGTTGATTGGGCGGCATAAGTTTGACCAACATCCGAGTACGTCAGTACTTCCTTAAGCAGAGAGAGTACGCATGGCTCCTCGCAGTTACCCGGTACGACCCGGCGACTGGAACCGCGGCGGCGCCGCAGTTTTGCCGGACGGCATCAACTTCTGCGTGTTCACCCGACATGCGACCCGGGTAGAGCTACTCCTCTTCGAGAACGAGAACAGCACGAACCCCTTTCAGGTGATTCGGCTCGACCCTAAGACCAACCGGACATTCTTCTTCTGGCATGTGCTGGTGGAAGGGCTGCCGGACCGGACCTGTTACTGCTGGCGGGCGGACGGGCCACGCGACACGGAGCACACCGGCTGTCGCTATGACCCCCAGAAAGCCCTGCTCGACCCATGGTGCACTGCGGTGTGCGACCGCCTTTGGGACCGCTGGGCGGCGGCGGCTCCCGGAGACAATACCGCGAGGGCAATGCGCTCCCTCGTGCTGCGTGACACCTACGACTGGGAAGGCGACTCGCCCCTGCACATTGCGCTGCGGGAGGCGGTCATCTACGAGCTGCATGTGGGGGGCTTCACCCGGCACCCCTCGTCCGGTGCGGAGCATCCCGGGACCTTTGTGGCACTCATCGACAAGATCCCGTACCTGAAGGATCTCGGCATCACGCATGTCGAGCTGCTGCCCGTGATGGCCTTCGACGCTCAGGACGTGCCGCCCCGGACGGCCGCCTTGGGGCTCGAGAACTACTGGGGATACAGCACCCACAGCTTCTACGCCCCCCATCCGGGGTACAGCGTAAGCCCGGTCAGGGCGCGGGACGAGCTCCGTGACATGGTGAAGGCGCTCCATCGGGCGGGCATCGGCGTGATCCTCGACGTCGTCTTCAACCATACGGCAGAGGGGGACGAGGCGGGTCCCACCATCAGCTTCAAGGGGCTGGGCAACGAGATCTTCTACCACCTGGACCCCGCGGACCGCCGCCTTTATCGAGACTTCACCGGCTGCGGCAACACGGTCAACTGCAATCACCCGATGGTCACCCGCTTCCTGGTGGACTGCCTTCAATACTGGGTGCGTGAGATGCACGTGGACGGCTTCCGGTTCGACCTCGCCAGCGCCCTTGGCCGTGGAGAGGACGGCAACCCCCAACATCACGCCCCCCTGTTGTGGACGACCGAGCTCTCACCCGTGCTCGGCCGCACCCACATCATCGCCGAGGCATGGGACGCGGCAGGTCTCTACCAGGTGGGCGACTTTCCAGGGCTGCGCTGGGCGGAATGGAACGGCAGGTACCGGGACGTGATCCGGGGCTTCGTCCGCGGGGACAAGGGCCTGATCCCCGAGGTGGCCACCCGGGTGGCAGGCAGCAGCGACCTCTATGAGCCCGCCGGGCGCCTCCCCATCAACTCCGTCAACTTCATCACCTGCCACGACGGGTTCACCCTCAACGACCTGGTGACTTACGAGAAAAAGCGCAACGAGGCCAATGGGGAGGGGAACCGGGACGGGGTCGACAACAACATCAGCGCCAACTACGGCGTCGAGGGGGAAACGAATGACTCCGCTATCCGGCTCATGCGGCGGCGCCAGGCGATGAACTTCATGGCCATCCTCATGCTGAGCCAGGGTGTGCCCATGCTGTTGTTCGGCGACGAGGTCCTGCGTACCCAGCGGGGAAACAACAACAGTTACTGCCAGAACAACGAGACGAGCTGGCTCGACTGGGGTCTGATCGAGCGCAACCAGGAAATGCTGACATTCACCCAGGGGATGATCGCCTTCCGCAAGCGACACCCGGCCCTGCGCCGGGAGCGCTTCCTGAGCGGTGAGCCGGCCCCGGGTCAGACCCTGCCGGATGTGACCTGGCACGGCACCGCCATCAACGCGCCGCGCTGGGACGACCCGGAATCCAGGGTCTTGGCCTTCACCTTGGCCGGGTGCAGCGGGGTCGAGCCCCCTTTACACGTGATTCTCAACATGTCAGCAGAGACGCAGGAGTTCGCCCTGCCGGTCCTGCCGGGACAAGGCTGGCGGCTCGCCGTGGACACCTCGGCCGAAACCCCGATATTTGACTTGAACGGCCAGCCGGAAGTCCACGACAACCGTTACTGGGCCCGCACCCGCAGCGTGGTCGTGTTGGAGAGCCGCCCCAGCTGAGGGGATGGTCGCGCGGAGCTCACGGTGGCGCTGCAAGCCCGGGCTGGTTCTCTCTTATTGTGCGGAGGGTGTCGCAAGAGCCCGTGCATGGGCTTATGCGACACCCTCCACAGGAGAAGCGGTGCCAGAACGCGGGGCGCCGCCAAGACCGAACCCCGCTTCCCCAACGCTATTGTTTCTTGGAAGAGCCCGGCGTCGACGGGGACGCCTTGGCCGTCGGCGGCGCGCAGGCCTTGAAGAAGGCGTTCACCATGGCCTTTTCGCACTCCACGCCCATGGGTGTCTTCGCGTCCGGATCTGCGCTCTCGAGGCGCTCCTCCGTCTCCATCTGGAGGAGCTGACGGGCCGGGTTGCAGGCCGGGCTGCCGACGCACTCGTCCCCGTCGCCGCAGACCCGCTTAACCAGCTTGCTGCAGGTGGTCTCCTTGCCTCCCGGGGCAGCCGCGGCGCAGACGGGAAACGCCGGGTTGCTCAAGGCATCGACGCACTGACTGCTGGCCTCGGTCTGTGGGTGGGCCCCGGCGCCGGGAGGCTCGCGGCGCTGCTCCTCTCCCTCCATGCGGAGGAGCTGATTGGCGAGGACGCAAGCCTGGGCACGCCCGCACTCGCCGTGAAAGCCGCACACCTTACGGACCAGCTGCGTGCAGTAGCGCTCCCGCATCTCCGGCTCGGCGCCAGGCTCGGCCGCCCAGACGCCCATCATCTCCTGGGTGGGCACCGCTTGTCCGTCACGCACGATGACCACGGACCCGTCTTCGAGTCGATGGGTTCCGTTCCACAATGGCGCGACGCCGCCATTGTAGTAACGCATCGCTCGGTGAGTTGTGGGGTCGACCTTGATCACGCTGCCGTCGTTCAAGGTGCCTGTCCAGGACCCCGCCGCGGCGGGGCCCGACGCGACCAACCAGAGGGAAAGGCCAAGGAGCCAGAAGGCCACAACAGAATGGGTGCTCACCTTAGACTTCACGGGACACCTACAAGAGAGAAAGGCCAGAAAAGACCTTATAATCATAGCAAAAACGGGTGCTGACTAGCGCGTAGACTCCCGGTTAATCCATCCCAGCCGAGGGCCTCCACCATGCGCATCGCCCGCTTCGAAGATCGCGCCGGCAACGCCCGTTACTGCATCCCCCTCAACGAGGGCCGGGCCCGCCTGCTCGCGGGCGATCCGTTCTCGGGACTCCTGTCAACCGCAGAAGAGCGTTCAGTCGGAAAGTGGCTGAGCCCGGTCGATCCGGTCAACATCTTCTGCATCGGCCTCAACTACCGTGCGCACGCCCGAGAGACCGGGGCGGCGATCCCGGAGCATCCTGTCGTCTTCATGAAGCCGACCACGACCATTTGTCATCCAGGCGACCCCGTCGTCCTGCCCGCCGCCTGTGAGCACGGCCCGGAGGTGGACTACGAGGCGGAGCTCGCCGTAGTGATCGGCAGGCAAGCGAAGGACGTTGGGGTCAGGCAGGCCCTGGACCATGTGGCCGGCTACTGTTGTGCCAATGACATCTCCGCCAGGCGTTGGCAGAAGCATGGGGGAGGAGGACAGTGGGTGCGGGGCAAGAGCTTCGACAGCTTCTGCCCGCTGGGGCCGGTGCTGGTCACTCCGGAGGACATGCCTGATCCGCAGGACCTGCAGATCAGCTGCGGCTTGAACGGCGAGACGGTACAGGCCGGCCTCACCAGCGACATGATCTTCAGCGTCGCGGAGCTCATTGCCTTTCTCAGCCGTGACACGACCCTGCTGCCGGGGACCCTGATCCTGACAGGCACGCCGTCCGGCGTTGGCTTTACCCGCGACCCGCCCAGATTTCTTGCGCCCGGCGACCGGGTTTGCGTGGCGATCAAAGGCATCGGCACGCTGGAAAATCCCATCGTGGCACAGCGGGCAGCCGGATAGCGGGACGGTGCGCTGCGATGGAGGCGAACCGCCTCAACGGGTTGGCGAAGGAGCCGGCCTAGACGCCAAAGTCGAAGCTCAGATCCTCTGCGGCCGGCTGGATGAAATTACCCTGGATGAGATCAACCGCACAGCTCCAGACACGGCCGACCGTCGGAGCGTCTTCGATACCGCCGGCCATGACCGTGCAGTCCATGCCATGCAGGCGCGCAACCAAGTGAGTCAGCGCTCCGAGGTCCAGCTTGGAGACACTTGGGAACGAGAGCTTCACCATCGGGATGCGCAGCTGCTCCACCACCTCGAAGGCAGCCGGATCGTCTTCAAACTGGGTGACACAGAGCGTCAGATAGAGCTTCTGCAGCTGCGGGAAACGCACTTTGGCCAGATCGAAATGATCGAGCACATCCCTCAGCTGGAACTGCAGGATGGGTCGGGCCGTGATCAGATCGCGCTCCCGAATCTCATCACGCAGCCAGCTCACCCGAGCCGGGTCTTCCAGGCCGGCCAAGGTCTGGTGGACGAAGAGGGTCGGGACACGCCCAGCGAGCCGCTTCTCTTGTAGCACCTCCAGTGCCCGTACCATCACCCAGCGGTCGATCTGCGCCATCAGGGCATGACGTTGAGCGACGGGGATGAAGTCGAACGGCGGAATGTACTCCCCATCGGGGGCGCGCAGACGCAGGAAGGTCTCGTAGCGCTCTGCGTGCCCGCGCCGCAGTGCAAGGATCGGCTGGCAAAAGAGCTCAAACCCCCCTGACCCCAGCGATTCCTGGATCAGATCAGCGATCTGCCGGTCCCGCAGCGCCCCCGTCTGCGAGGGGACGACGGAGACCCAGGTCTCCACCCGGTCACCGCCCGCCTCCGAGGCCTTGGCACACGCCTTCTCAGCGCGGGAGATCATTGTCAACGCATCATCGGCCGGCGGGTCAAAGAACCCGACCCCGATGCTGACCTTGAGCCGCACCGACCGCCTCTGCACCTCGACCTTGTCCGCTGAGATCGCTGTCCTTAGCTGCTCTGCCAGACCAAGCAGGGCCTTGCGGTCCGGACGACTGACGATCAGTGCAAAGCTGTGGTCGCCGAAACGGGTCACCACGTCATCCGGCCCGGTCTGCTCCCGCAGCACCTGAGCGGCATGGCCGAGCAGAGGATCCACCGCAGCGATCCCCAGGTCGGCATGGATTCTCGTCGCCTGGTCCAGCTGAATGTAAAGCACCCCCTCGCCCGGCCCGCGGCCTCCCTGCCCCGTCATCCACCGGTCCAGGCGGCGCAGGCAGTAGCGGCGATTGAAGAGTCCGGTCGCATCGTCCCGCACGGTGGCTGCGCCGACCTTGCCCCGAGCCGCCCGCGCAGCACGGATGCGGTGCTTCACCGTCCGCACCAGATGCGCCGGATCGACCGGCTTGGAGAGAAACTCGTCGCCCCCGACACTCAACGCCTCGACCTGTTTCTCCGCGTCCTTCTCCCCGGAGACGAAGACGACGGGAATGTCGAAGAAGGCGTCGTTCTCGCGGATCAGCGTGGTCAGCTCAGCACCGCTGGCCGATGGCATGTAGAGATCCATCAGCAAGAGGTCGGGACGAAAGGACCCCAGGGCATCGAGGACCTTGAGCGGATCGGTAACCGTCATGCTCTCCATGCCCGCCTTCTCCAACACTCGAGCCGCGAACAAGGCAGGTACCGGCTCGTCATCGACGATCAGCACCCGGTAGTGCTCGGCGGCACCGATTCCGGCGAGCTCCACCAGCTTGTCGGCAAGCTCCGTCGACACAACCGGGACCGGAAATACAGCCTTGACGCCTGCCCGTAAGGCCTGCAGCCGCACCTCGATGTCGTTTGCCTGGGCGATGCAGACCAGCATGGGACTGGAGCCGAACCGCAGCTTCAGCCGATCCAGAAATTCCGCAAGCTGTCCCCCGCCGGCGCCACGCTGCATATCCACAACCAGGACATCGCAGGCACCAGCGTTCGATGGGGCCGTGATGAGCTCCAGCTCGCTGGGGAAGCACCGCAGCTTCAACCCGTGCTCGGTAAGCAGGGGCGCCAGCTCTCCGGGCAAGGCGGGATCGGTGCCCAGATAACAGACGCGAGCCGCCTTCTGCCCTTGCCGGACACGCTCGGTCATGGATAGGCTGTCCGTCGCATCGACCCCCGACCGTCAAACTTGGAGTGGATGGTAGAAAAGCTTAAGTGTCGTACCGTCTTGGGTCTCGACAGGTA